>Ga0310344_10003646_pt1 | contig 11442 bp, 7 predicted proteins | sample HC15DNA20200_MG_FD_203801 | JGI IMG/M metagenome (GOLD analysis project Ga0310344, IMG submission 203801) | Marine microbial communities from station ALOHA, North Pacific Subtropical Gyre - HC15-DNA-20-200_MG | ecosystem: Environmental > Aquatic > Marine > Oceanic | place: Pacific Ocean: North... | reverse complement strand
TCCGCAAAGGAATTGCATGCCCCATCTGCGGACCTGGTGTTTTCCTAGGGGAGCATAGTGATAGGAAAGTCTGTGGAAAGTGCGGACACTCTCAGGCCGACCAATAATTTTCAGGCCCCGAACTCGCCCCAGAACCCATCATTGGTCAGTACCTTTTCCCCGATAATCCCCACGCCAATTCCATCTCTGCTGGAATAATTGGGCCTACCATCGGTAAGAATTCCATCGTGCCTCCAACCAGTCCATCTCCATTCGCCATCAACAATAACAGCATCCAAAGCAGGCCCGGGAGTCTTCACTATGGTCTCCTCTTCCTCAATCTTCTGAACTGTCAATAGTGAGCCGCCATGCATCATCATCATCCATCCGCTTACTTCCGAGTAGGAAACTCCAGCAATTTTGTCACTAATGTCCAGAACTTTCGAGAAGATCGTCGAACCGTTAGACGGATCGATGACAACCACCCCCCCTGCCTGAGACAGAATAACTACTCCTCCGGGAATGCCTTGCACACAGATAATTTTGTCAAATACCCCCATCCCCGAAATCTCTGGCCACAAAGGCAGCTCCTCTCTCCATATCTCATTGGCTTCTTTGTCAACCATATACATCCCAGAGGCCGTGGTGAAGACCAAGTCCTCCCCGGACCGCCCCATCTTCATTGGCTCGGCATCGAGTGTACGACTCCAAATTGATCCTGCAGGCCTCAAGTCGCCTCCAGAGGATGGCACTAGTCGCAACTCTTCCCTACTGGGGCCATCGAGCCATTCTCCATCGAGTGGTAGTGCAGCCATTCTGCATTCTCCAAATTCCCTATCGAGCCAAACACCCACCCACCTGTCATCCAGGCATACCCCATCCACGCATGGTGCAGGGAAAGGCTTGGCTGTAGTTCCAATTGGTGTCCCATTTCCATCAACCCTGAGCAGCTCACCTTGGGTGCCTGCCAAAATATTCGCATTCTCGCCCTTGTCGATTCTTAGGGGCGGGAAGCCGATGCCCTCGCGACTCACAAACCGGGTCCGTCGTTCAGGTATTGAAATAATGCCCGAGAATATTGAAATCTGCATCGCCATCACCAAACATGGGCATCTTATTGGTCGCATCCAGGGAAGACCCCGCTTCGATGAACATATTGCATGCATTAGTCTCCACTGGAGAATGGCAAAATCCGGAGAAATTCACTCACGGGGATGTCCGAATGAGCAAAAACACCGAAGCCCATATTGTGGAAATTGACGATCTCCACATTTGGTCGGATGGAATTGACGAAATCCACGAGACCGAAACTGGCTTGGAGGTCTCAGAAGTCCTAGTATTATCTCGGCACGTTTCTTCTAGCGCGGTTCCTGCTTTGACCCTTCATGCGATAGGAATTCCAGGGGAAACTCCTCACGGAGAGGCAGGCATTGCAGGCGGAATCAAGGGTCAGGTTGTCCCTCCTTCACCTCGGTTCGGGCCTCTATTTAGGGAAATGAGTAGAATTGCAATAGAACATGGAGTTGATGGGGAATACGATATCACACTCGAGGCCACTCATCACGGGCCGTTGCTTTCTCGTCCAACATTGTATTTGGAGATAGGATCAACTCCCGATAGATGGGTCGATGAAAGGGCGGCCGCCGTATGGGCCGAAGCAATCTCGAAATGCCTTGGCCTAAATGGGAACGAACAAATCGGACAATGGCAGGGAGAAGGCGATGTAATGATTGGTCTCGGGGGTGGGCACTACGCACCCCGGCACCGTGCAATAATTTCGGAGTCAGAGGTTTGGGTTGGTCACATATTGGCAGGCTACGCATTAGATTTTCAGCAACAGGATTTCCCTGACACCCTCCCATCGGGAAATTGGAGGTACGCAGTTGAGACATCTATCGAATCAACGCGTTCGGCTTTTCCAGGAGGGCGTATATTCGTTCACCTGGATAAGAAGTCATTCAAGGGTTGGCAGCGGGAAGCACTGCGTCATCTATTAGCAGAAATAAAAGTCCCAATCCTAAGGGGGAGGGAGATACTTTGACCCCACAATCGTCAAGTCTTGCCTCTATCCCTGATGGGGCTGATGGGGATGGTGGGGAGGTCAATTGTTGGCTTGCTTCCACTGGCACCACGCTTCATTGTGAGATGGGTAGCTAAGCGCTATATGGCGGGAGAGAGCCTGGAACAGGCATTAGAGGTGATGAAGAGAATTTCTTCTGAGGGAGCCTGCTTCACAGTCGATGTTCTTGGTGAGGAGATAAGTACACTGGCCGAGACTTCATTTTTTATCGAAGAGTACGAAAGAGTTCTGGATGCTATTGTTTCAAATGGCATAGATGCAAATATTTCGATCAAACCAACTGCTTTCGGACTATTGATTGACCAAGTGGCTGCTATTGACAACATAGAGAGAATTGTTAGAAGGGCAGCTGAGAATGAAATTTTTGTAAGGTTAGATATGGAGGATAGCAGAGTCACGCAACCAACCATAGATGCATTATTTTCTATCCACGAACGAGGATTGACGAACATCGGCCTGGTAATTCAGGGTCGTTTGAACAGATCTATCTCTGACATAAACAGTATCTGTGACAGACTGGGGCCCGATTCAGATTTCAGAATATGCAAAGGAATCTACCTTGAACCCGAAGAAATTGCGAGAACCGACTACAAGGGTATAGTCGACTCTACAAACGACGCTATCGACGCTGCAATTGAAAGAGGATCATACGTGGCCATTGCATCTCACGACGATCCAGTCATTGAGCACTCCCTTGATTCCTTAGTCTCGGCTGGTATGGGACCCGGGAAAACCGATCCTCGCCCCAATTCGCCCCCCTCTCGAACTGGCAAGGGTTCGGGGTACGAATTCCAGTTCTTACTGGGAGTCAGAGGGGATGTAAGGAGGTCACTAAGCTCAGAAGGGCACCTCACTAGGGTATACCTCCCATACGGTGCTCGTTGGTATGAGTATAGCATGAGGAGGCTAAGGGAGAATCCGGAAGTTGCAGTTCACGTTACAAAGGCGCTAGTGATGCCTTGGACCAATCGCCGATGACTAGCTGGGCTTGTGGAGATAAATCCTCCTTATCTGTCCGGCTCTCCTGCTTCCAGTAAGCGTCCTGCCCTTCCCAGTGTGGATTCCTCTGACTCTCCATTTCCTTCCTTCCACCATCATTATCGAACCACAAGAGAATAATCTTTCGGGCTCGCATTCAATTTTTGTCGACTCGCTGAATTCTCCATCCGTCATGGTAATGCCTATCGAAACGATGTCGCACCTAGTTGCCCACATTGAGAAAATCTCAGACGCAGTCATGACATTCCTTTCCTTGGAACCAGAGTCATCTATTCTGGTTATCTTCCATGAAACTCCATCTTGCTCGAAAATATCTCCAATTGATATTTCCTCATCCTCGTCCGACTCAATATCGGCTCGAAAGCTTCGTTTGCCATCCGAAAGGCTGGTCTTGATTTTTACTGCCTTCGGTGGCCTCAGCATCAGCTTGTGTACCGTCCCACAACTCTTGCACTTGACCAGTATATCTTTTCCTTTCCCCTTTGGGCTGCTTTTGATAATCTCGTGTTCGTGCTCGCCCGAGCAACCAGGGCAATCTGCGACGCCCGCCTCACCAATATCGGCGTCCTTCACAAATCGACGCCCCATCCTCACGTCTTGAAACCATCCGCCAAGCGATGATTCAAGACCCAAGAGCCCGAGACTGGGCCATGCAAGGAGGCGATACCACCTCGGGCCTTCCCCAAATGGATGATATGAACATCATGCAAAAACTCCTGAGCGAAGACCCCGGGATGGGAACCGAAGAGCCAGAGATAGCCGCAAACATCGGAGAGCAGATGCTGCACATGGACATGACTCCACTGCCTAGATCAATGAGAAGGCGAATAAGGGACATTTGCTCACGAGTAAAACCCAGGAACGCGATAATTGTTGGAGGCGGCATAGGCCATCTTTCTGCCTGGTTATTCGATATGTGGTGCGGAACCTCGGATAGTCCTAGAAACTCTGAATCTAGGCCCGGTTCACTAAGGATTATGGAGCAAGGAACCAGATTTGGAGTGATAATTGATAGGCTGGTCCGAAGATATAACGCTGAATCATGGTGCTCAGTCGTCTCTAGCCCATGGAATGAGGTTGTGGCTGAGTCGGCTTCAGCCATCGCAGCAAACGTGGCATTGCCCCCAGACTCACTCTCCGTAATCCTCCCACTCCCAGTAGATCTAGTCGTAATTGATTTGCCCGAGGACGAAAGGGCAGAAGCCGCCTCAATTGCATTCGACCTACTAGCCCCGGGTGGCTTAGTTCTCGTTCAAGAGCCAACGGTTCCAACTGGTGATGTCGGGACTCCGTCCGATGAAGATGAGCCCACGCCCGCCCAAGCAAAAGTGGAGTCATTCAATCGTTGGATAGGACTTGTGAAGAAGGTCAACACTGACCACTCACTTGGTTTCGCAGAGTTAACAGGCGGAACCCTGGTGGCACTGCTGAAGAGTGAATAGTGGGTCTCGGAATCATAAATTTTCTCCAAATTCCCCGCTTCGGAGTGAGTGGAATTTCCAGAGATATCCGAACCCTCCCCTACCAGTTGATCTATTCTGATTACCCCATAGCCGTAGTAATCATCATGCTCGGACTCCCCCTCCTTCATCTGCGACTTCTCCATGATTAATTGCTTGACACTTTGAATCGCAACCCTCCCCTCTGAGTTCTCCCTCTGGAGGCTTTCATCGTGTTCTAGGAGTAGAGCAAGTGCACCACTAACCCATGCTGTAGATGCCGAAGTGCCACTGGACCATCCCCACCAAGAATTTCCACTACTCCCTCCGATCATCAGAACCGGGACCTCTTGTCCAGGGGCAACGATTTCCGGTTTCTTATCCGGGTCTTCCCTGGGGAGGATGGGATTGGGCCAGAATCTTCCATTATTGTCTCCCTTGGAACTTCCTGACCAGATATCACCATTTCGCGAAATTCCACCGACGCAAATCACGTCTTCAACTGATCCCGGTGACTCGACATCTCCGTCATCGTCTTCTCCGTCATTTCCTGCAGCAGCTACTACGAACACCCCCTTGTCCATCGCATCTTCCACCGATTGCTCCAGGCCGTCTGTGGTGAAGATGCCTGAACCAAAGCCCTGCTCCCCGCCCAAGCTTAGTGAAATGACGTCAGCCCCTTCTTCGACGCACCAGTCTACCGATTCAGACACGGTTTGGTCACTTCCAACCCCTTCGTCATCTATGGCCTTGGAAACCAGCAACCCAACTCCTCTCGAAACTCCCTTTAGGCCTCCATTGGCGACAATAATTCCTGCCATTGCCGTACCATGGCCTTCGTCGTCATAGGGCTGTTCTAATTGGTTAACCGAGTCCTTCCAACCCATCAGCTGTAAATGATCCAAGTCAGGATGGCCGAGGTCGATACCCGAGTCCACCATACAAACAACTACTCCTCTTCCATCGAGATTGCCCACATCATCGATGCCAGTCATCTCTTTGTATTCCCAGTCCCAAGATACTAGGGCCGGTGAAGGACCGCCAAGGGTCAAGCCCTCCTCTCCCTTCCACAGGTAAAGTACTGCTACCGACGAGGCTAGTAGCAGTAGCAGGGCAGAACAAATAGCTACCAATGTTCCAAATGCATCATTTGGGAGGATCAGTGGTTCTCCAGTCCCACTTTGTTCTCTTCCCCTGCCCTCAGACTCGCTCACCAGATCTCAACTCTTCCGAAATGACTGCCAATTGGGGTGCTAGTTCCGCAGTTTACGCAAACCACTCTTGTTGGGATTCGGTTTTTGCATTTTCCACATTCCGAACCAGGCTCACCCTTGCCAGAACATCCATCCTTTGTGCAGGGCACCATTATCTTCCCATCATCTCCCCTCAATGCTGCAGTTTGTTGTTTACAAACCGGGCATTTCCCCTGTTCATCTCTTCTACTAGGCAGGCTCTCCCCAGAGACTTCCCTAGCCCGGTATGTTTGGATTCTCTCTTCTGAACCACCTAGCATGAATTGTGGAAGCCAGACAATTCCGAGTAGTAGTAAGATGCCCGCGGAACCAGTTATTACATGGGAGAAAATCAGGAAGTAACTGATGCTCATTTCACTCGGACTAGGGGCGACGGCGTGAGAACTACTCCATGAACTCGCATTAAGTAGGGCAATCCAGATCAGTATCCCTATGCTCCATGCCTTTAGGCTGTGATCCTCCCATGCCCTTTCGAAAACTCTGGGGTCGGGGTGCGAATGACGCTCCTGCACGTGGATGTCCCTAGTCTCCAGAACTGATCTTTTTACCACGAAGTTTGCAAGAAACAACGTTACCAAGTTGGAAACGATAACCCATGTCCAATCCAGAATTTCGGTTTCAAATGGAAATTCCGGAGAGTCTGCGTGAGCTTTGATGTAGCCGAACTGGATAAATCCCATTCCTATGATTAGGTAAACTAAATTCTCTCTCATAATGGGAAAACTAGTCCAAATCATGGCTAAAGAAACCATCCAACACAGGATGGAGAGGAGAGAAAGTATCAGAGATAGATCTCTGATATGCAGGAATCCACTGTTATCGCCAAGAATCCCTGCTCTAGTGTAGTCGCCCCCGCTAGAGATCTCCCCAATCCCAATATCCCAGGTTCCAAGAATGAATCCAACAACAGACAGTAGAATTACTGTAGTCTCCCTTGAACCCCAATATCTGCTTGCTAGAAATATATTGTATGCTGCCTCGGAAATAAACTGGTCGATTTTCCCCAGCCTAGGGTTAAATCCAGCAAAAACTTCTCGTTTTCCGAATCCGCTCAACCTCGGCATCCCAGAATCTCCCTCGTGCAAAGTCTGCGCATTGGTGCCGTCCTTGGCCCCTGAAACTGCTTCGCTCGGGTCTGACACAGGCGTCCAAGGAACAATTTCCCCAATAAGCCCCCCGCTAACTGGTAACCGAAATTACGCCACTATGGCCCAATTTGTTGGCGCCGAGGGCGAGATTTGAACTCGCGAGGGAAAGATCCCACGGGCTTTCCAGGCCCGCGCAATACCGGGCTATGCGACCTCGGCCGGACACTCGCAGATACATTGCCGTTTTCACAATGACGTTCCTTGAACCTGAATAGAATTCAACATTCCGCCACGATTAAACAGGCTATTCCGGTCGCATCTATACTGCCACTGTGGCTTAGAGGTATAGCGTCGCCTTGGTAAGGCGAAGGTCGGGGGTTCAATTCCCCCCAGTGGCTCCATTCGAATCGTCGTATTGGAGACGGCTGACAGATTAATTGATAACTCATTAGAGTCCCAGTTGTAACATGTCCGAAGGCCGAACTACACTTGCAATTGCATTGTCATTACTGATGATTGCTACTCCGCTATCCAGCGCAAACATCTCCTCTTGGGATGGCCCAGATGTGGTTAACAGCAATGGCAATCCAACTATTGTCTCTGGTTTTACCCTCCCAGGAAACTCCACCGTTATGGATGGATGGCTACATGTGACCAATAATCCGATGTCATCATCCGGTACTAGCCCAATCTTTTGGGACGAAGACGATTTCGAATCGGGATATTCCATAGGTGCCGAGATAAATGGGAACGGCGACTTGGTGCTGGAAGATGATGGCACCAGATCGAATATTAGCAACTTTGATGTGGGGGAAATAGAGGTGTCACTGAGCTCTTTATACACGTACTCCCCTGGGTGGAGGGTCGTTTTTGAGAAGGCAGACTCCTCAAATCTATCAGGTTGCGGAGGAGGGGCCGGCACATACCTCAGCTACGGGATGGATAACGACTTCAACGAGAATTTTGACTCCGACGAGTTGTTGGAAACCCTGTATTTTTGCGAGACCTTTGCTAATGATGATCAGGTAATCTCACTGACAATCGCCGATCAAGGTAGTGGATACATTGCAGGTAATCTCTCTGCTTCCGGTGGGGGTGGGTCTGGATTCTCCGGTACTTACACTGTTAGCTCTGGCATAGAGAGCATTTCCATAACCAATGGCGGTTCGGGCTACGGGACTAGCAGTCAGGTTCAGATCAATACCAATGGGGATGGGACGGGCGCAGCAGCGTCGATAGGCTCGGTGGATGGCAGCGGTTCCATTCTAACCATCTCAGTCGACAGTGCTGGTTCTGGCTACCAATCTACAGACAGCATCAATATCGGAGTTGCCGATGGCAATGGGGCTTCCCTGTCAGCGAATCTATACAGCACTGGCAAAATCCATTCAGCTTCTGTCACAGACACCGGCAGCAACTACACATCTGCACCGACCATTGTAATCAGCGATTCCGGTGGCTCTGGGGGGGACATAACTGCAAACATGGGTGACTACTACGAATACGAAGTAGACGTCACAACGGAACCAAGCGGTGCCAATTGCCCATTGTCAGGGAAAAAGATCGAGGCAGGACTCGACATGAATAGGAACAGGAACCTGGACTCGTCAGAGATTTCGAATACAACCTATATTTGCAATCAGCAGAAACTCTGGCAGGCTACTACATTCATGGACCTCAATGGAAGCACGTATGGGGACGAGCAGACCCTAGGTCACGGGGTTGTCCCCTCCTCCTCGTTCGAGGGAATCGTTTCTGCAGGAACTCTGCCTGGCCAACCCGTCCCTGCAGGCACCTCCGGTTACCTGCTGATACCCAAGTCCAATGTGCCCAGAGACATATACATCAATGGCTATTACCTTACCTTCAATCATTGGTATCACCTCGACAGTACCTCTTCGGGTGGTGGGGACGGCGCATGGGTGGAGTATAGGTTGAAATCCTCTGGAGATTGGGGAAACTGGACATATTTTGAGCCCCAGGGAGGATACCCTAGCACCATGTCTACCGATGCACCACTGCCAAATGGAGCAACCTCACCAGTGCCAGTTTTCGCCTCTACTAGCCACAGTGGTTGGGTGGAAAACAACTTCTCACTTTCCGGGATAAGTGGAATTGGTAATTCCGAAGAAATAGAGTTCCGATTCCAGATTTGGACACATCCCAATGCATCAAGTGAGAGGCCAGGTTGGTTCTTGGACAATATTCGAGTAGCAAATGATGGTTTTAATGTGGGGTCGTGGCACCATGGGTGCTATACAACAACCTCCAACACATGCACTTATTCCGCGAACGCCATGGGTTCATTGGAGAGGACCATCGATCTTACGGGAACCAACTCTACTTCCAAGATTCAATTAAACATAGAGTGGGACTTGGAGGGTGGCAACTATGACAACGCCTGCGTTGAGATATCGTTGAATGGCAATACGTGGACAGATATCTCCTCTACAACAAGCAGCACCGCGTCTGATTGCTCGCTCAGGACCGGCGCAATTCCAGGCAATGGCTATACTGCCGACAATGGGGAGAGCTATGGGGACCAGAGTGGCGACTTCCGCAAGGTTTCACTTGACATCCCGTCCGGATTCCAAGGCCAGTCCACGGTGTACTTCAGAGTCGTTGTCGATACCAATGGGTACACCAACTATGGAGGGAGTTACCCTTCCGATTCACGAGAGGGGCTGACATTATCTGATCTCCGAGTTCTCGATTATTCCGGAAACACCCTCTTTGTCGACGAGATAAACTCCACGGCATCCATGACGCACTCCGGACTACCCGACTCCCAAGGAAACCCATCACCAGACGACTGGGCCTTCTTCACGGTATTGAAGGGCCACCAGTCGTTAGGGTTTACGTTCGAGGACGCAACGGCAAACTCACCGACTGTAAACGATGAAGAGGGCTGGACTCGTTCTAATTCAGGGTCATGTAGCACGGACAGGTGCAAGTTCACCCTTAACAGGGTTTCACCGAACTCTGGACCTCCCCTGGCCGCTTCATTCCCATATCTCTACGGAGTCGGTTTCTCCGGGAACTATGAAGCCGGCATCGACGAGGCAAGGCTAATCTCACCAGCGTACGAGGTCCCCCTCAATGGGACCTCTTTCTTCACCTTCGACCACTGGGCCTGCTCCGAGGCCTCGTGGGACGGCGGGGCGGTCTTCATCAAGCGCAACAACGGCAATTGGCAGCATTTCGATCCCGGTTGGTACTCGAGCACCGCCTATACATCCGCCGGGCACAATCTGGCAGGAATGGCTATCTTCTCAACAGACCACTGTACTGGTGTGGCTTCTAGCGGGAGCTGGTCGTCAAATAGCGAGATGACCACCCTTCGAGCAAATCTAGACTCATACAAGGGAGACACTGTCAAGTTCAAGTTCGCTTTCGGATCCGATGCAATATGGAACCTAGCGGGGTGGTTCATTGACAATGCCGGCGTCACTATCGCCAACTACGGAGCCACGGGACACTGGCTCAGCCCTACAGTCTCTATGGACTCATCGAGGCTCTTCAACCACGGCTTCGTAGACATAGAGGCAAACGTGAACGAGGAGGGCTGGATTCGCGGTTCCATCGTCGAGTCTGCAACAGGTGCCGAAATTCCCGGATTCACAAACCTATCATTCCCATTCAGCCTAGCCGGACTGGACTCGCAGCAGTACCCCTATGTCCGACTGAAGGTCCATATGGGTTCAGATGACCCAGAAGTTTCTCCTTCCCTGCGGGCAATACACATTGGGGCAAAAAGAGTACTAAGCGCTGACTCAGGATACAACGGGTGGGATTACAGTACTGGCGTCGAAGTAGTCGATGGTCTTCTGAATGCAACTGCAATTACCGGCACAATCAGCTCTGACTTTGTTTACTCTTCACGACCGATAAGGAGCCTAACTCTGGGCGGCAATATCTCTAGCGGAGTTTCAGCCACAGTTTTCGATCACAATGGTAACTCACTCGGCTCTATAACAAAGGGAGGTAATATCGAGTTCTCGAACGCAATGTTTGGCTATTCTGTTTCTGTAACACTGCCCACCAACGGCTGGATCGACGTGCTCCGAATTTCTCCAGCTTTCGCGAATCCCGCTTCAAATCCATCCATTGATGTCCTAAACGATGGCTCGGAAGAATGGGCGTTCCCAATCTCTGACCAAAATTCACAGTTTGGCTACGGACACTTCGGCTGGCAGTCGATGCTGACTCATTCGGGTTCATACTCGAGAACTGCCTCTTTCGTTCTAGACGGGACAAACTCTGAGTCCACTACCATAATGATCCCATCATCATCGGTGGTTTCGTCTGGAATGCTGGCAATATCCCCTGACTCCGATGGATTCGAATCCCCTGTAACGATATCCATGGCCGGCTCCACCATTTCAGGGGGATCTGGAAACTCCCCCTTCATCACGTCAATTAGTCCGGGCCAACTATCTGGGATTAGCCTGTTGAGCACAACTCACACTGACTCATCCACTGGAAGGGAATGGCTAGAGGTACCGATGCTAATTTCGTCCGCCAGTGCCCAGTCAGTTTCAATCTCAAGTATCGGTATAGAGTATCTGATTTTCGAGAACGTGTCGGGTCTCGGAACACCGATT
>Ga0310344_10003645_pt1 | contig 11442 bp, 8 predicted proteins | sample HC15DNA20200_MG_FD_203801 | JGI IMG/M metagenome (GOLD analysis project Ga0310344, IMG submission 203801) | Marine microbial communities from station ALOHA, North Pacific Subtropical Gyre - HC15-DNA-20-200_MG | ecosystem: Environmental > Aquatic > Marine > Oceanic | place: Pacific Ocean: North... | reverse complement strand
ACCCGTGGCTTCGGTCGCGATCGTCGTATGCCGATCGTCAATCACTTCCGGGGGTGATTGCCATGACAGATCCCTCTTCGGCCTCTCCGCCAGTCGGGTCGGTTCCGCTCACCACCGAGGGTGGGGCCCACGAATTCACCCAGTTGGCCGAACTTTGTGAAGCACTCGCCAGAAGACTGGGCGACTGGTCGACCGACGGGACCGATCCGTCCTCGGCCGGGACGATGTCGTCATTGTCGGCGCGTCTGGCTGAGCATGCCGAGTGGTGGCGGGATCGGATCCCCGAGTCAGAGTTGCTTCAGGGGACACGTGAGGAGGCCTCGGATCCGACCCGACTGGATGCCGTGCTGGCCATGCTCGACGTTGCCCCGCCGAGTCGGGTCGCAGCTGTTTCCCAAGTCCTCAACGGGTTGATTGCCCACCTGGTGGGCCTTGCTGGGTGTCTTTCGCCGGTGGGTGATGCTCCGGCCCGCCGGGTGGTGCGCTTGGTCTTGGCTGATCTGGAGGACCGACCACACTCACGGTGAGCACCCTTCGGTGGGCTATCGGTCTTGCCGACGGGGGGTCCGTGACACCCGGGAACCGTATTGTCATGATTCGTGACGACGGTCACCTTTTCGCGTGGTGCTCCGGAGGGTCGTGGATATGGTGACCTTCGATCGAATGGGTTCTTGTGAGTTAGTTGACAGGTGGACGATTCGGTGAGCGGCGGTGCCGGAGACGGTCCGAGCGTTCCCGTGACTGAAGGAGACGAGAGTGGCCAAGGAGCGGGTCGAACGGGACGAGGAGGACCTCGTCCGGCTGTATCTCACGGACATAGGTCAGTATCCGCTACTTACCAAGGAGGGTGAGGTCAGACTCGCCCAACAGATAGAGGCCGGTACTGAGGCCCGGGCCGAACTTGCCGCCAAGGGTGACGCTCTCGCACCTGCCCGCAAGCGGGAACTCAAGCGGAACCTCAAGCGGGGTGAAGAGGCCGAGCGTACGTTCGTGCAGTCCAACCTTCGGCTGGTTGTCTCCATCGCTAAGAAGTACCAGGCGTCTGGGCTGCCGTTGTTGGATCTGATCCAGGAGGGGAACCTCGGCCTGATGCACGCTGTCGAAAAGTTCGACTGGCGTAAGGGTTTCAAGTTCTCCACATACGCCACGTGGTGGATACGCCAGGCCATCACTCGCGGCATTGCCAACACAGGTCGCACCATTCGTCTCCCAGTGCACGCGGGCGACACACTGGCTCGCCTTCAGAAGGCCCGGTCCCGCCTGGAACTGAAGTATGGAAGGCAGGCCACGTTGGCTGAACTCTCGGCCGAGGTCGAGATGCCCGAGGACAAAGTCACCGAGGCTCTTCGCTTCGCGGCCGAGCCGCTCTCGCTTAGCGAACCACTGCGCGAGGACGGTGACGCCGAGTTGGGCGACGTGGTCCAAGACAGGGCGGCCGAGTCACCGTTCGAGGTGGCTGCTACTGCTCTGCTGCCCGAGGAGATCAGTCGTCTCCTGGCGCCGTTGGACAAGCGGGAACGGGAGATCCTTAAGTTGCGCTTCGGCCTTGACCGCGGTGAGCCCCGTACCCTCGAGGAGGTCGGGGAACATTTCAATCTGACCAGGGAGCGGATCCGTCAGATCGAGGCAAGGGCGATGTCCAAGTTGCGGCACCCGAGCAGCGACACTGGCGCCCGAGATCTGCTGGCCGTCTGAGCGACTCGCCGTCGGGCCACCCCGCCGGCGGCTTCGTCCTGATCTTCGGATCGGGGTATGGGTGGCGGAGGTGGACGGGAATCGAACCCGCCGGACGGGGATCGCCCGTCCCACCCGCTTTGAAGGCGGGGGAGCCCACCAGGTACTCAGACACCTCCACTGCTGACGGTACGGGTTCCGGCGGGTTCCGGCACCCTCCACAGCGAAGCCTTCTTCAATCGGCGCCGCCCTGTGCACGGTCCGTAGCATGGCCGTAGCATGGCCGCCATGAAGAAGTTCCTGATGCTGGCCGCTCTCGGCACCCTCATTGCCGTGGCTGTTAAGAAGGTTCGGTCGATCTAGGACGCCCGTTCGTGTCTGGCTCGGAGGCTGGGCGGTCGGACGGTTTAGTCGGAGGATCTGCGGCCTAGCCGTCGCACCGTGGTCACGAAGGCCACCATGACCAGCAAGCTGAGCGCGCTCGCCACGATCCAGTTTCGATCGATCGGCACTCGGTCACCCAACGGTACTGGATTCTCGAACTCCCGGATCAGCCACCCCTGCACCTCGGCGATGCGGCGGAGTTCCCGATCCGGGTTTACGGCCACTGGATGGCCAACGGCATCCAGCATTGGCAGGTCGGTGGCCGAGTCGGAGTAGGCCCACGATCTGTCTAGGTCAATGTCCCGGTTGGTGGCTAGCCGTTCGATGGCTTCGGCCTTGCCTGGTCCTTGGGCGTAGAACTCGATCTCGCCGGTGTAGCGACCGTCGGCGTCGGTTTCTGGGGTGGTGGCAATGAATTCGTCTACACCGAGGTGTTCGGCCAGAGGTGCCACGATTTCCACCGGTGAGGCCGAGACTAGGACCAGGAGTCGCCCCTCGGCACGGTGGTGGGCGAACAGGTCAAGGGCCTCGTCATAGACGATCGGTTCAATCACCTCGGCGAGGTGGGTGCGGGCGAACCGTTGCAGGCTGTCCTGTTCCCAGCCGGCGGCCAGTCGGAGCGCCGTCTGGCGGGCCTGGGCCATGGACTTCTCGTCGGCACCGAAGAATCGAAAGAGGAGTTGCCCCCAGGCGGCCCGGAGGGCCATCGGCGCACTGAGGTATCCGGCTCGATGGAGCGCCGGGCCGTACGCGGCCATCGAGGCTCGAGCGATGACCGTCTTGTCGAGGTCGAAGAAGGCCGCCTCCACGGTGTGGATCCTACGTCCCGGTCTGGGTTAGAAGGTATCGGTGGCCCTGACAACGACTTTTGTTCAGTGGGTGGAGAGCGAAGACAGCAAGGTAACGGTGGTCACTGGCTCAGGACATCGTATGGAGGACGCTGTGATCGGTTCGGTTGCTCTAACCCGCTGGACACCGACGCAGCCTCGGCTGCAATGTTTGTGGAATGACGGGTTCGAGATCCACTGAGGGGGCATTGTCAGGTCGGTGGTCTAGCGTCGGCGCTAAGCCGGGACGGACCGGGTCGACCATGTGGAGGGGACGCGACAAAGTGCAGTTCGACTTCCATCGACGTGATCTGTCCCCGACCGACGGCGTTGTTGGACTAGCGAGTGGGGTCGGTGTGGTGTTGACCGTGCTCGGCGATCTGGATATGGCCGGGGCCCCGGCCCTTCGCCAGGCGGTAGTGGCTGAGGTGAGTGGCGGGACTCGACTGTTGGTGCTGGACCTGACGGCCGTCGACTTTCTGGATTCGGCTGGTCTGGGTGCCGTGGTCGGGGGACTCCGGCGACTCCGGGCCCACGACGGTGATTTGATGGTGGTGTGCCCTGAGCCGAGGATCCGACGAGTGTTCGAGTCGTGTGATCTGGACCGGGTGTTCGTTCTGCACCCCGATGTGGGATCAGTGATCTCCGCCGTGACCGCCTTAGGAGAACAGGCCTCGGTATGACGTCGGAAACCATCCCGGCCATTGAGTTAGCCATCCCGCCGTATCCCGAGTACCTGCAATTGGTCCGTGCTCTAGTGGGTGCGGCAGCTAGTAGCAGCGGTGCCCGGTCACCGTTAGGGCCCGGACGGGTGGCCGATCTCCGCCTTGTCGTGTCCGAGGCAGCCACCAACGCCGTCGAGGCTCAGGGTGCGATTGGTGCACGAGATCGGATCGTTGTCCGCTGTCAGGTGGCCGAGGACCGGGTGCTGGTCGAGGTGATCGATCATGGTCCGGGGTTCGACCTCGACGCCGTACCAGACCTGCCTGACGTGGAGACTCCCGAGCGTCTCCGTCACGAGTCCGGTCTGGGGGTGGCCCTCATGGAGCGCATGGCCGATGAGGTCAACGTGGAGAGCGGCTCCGATGGCACGACAGTCCGCCTCGTCATCCAATCCACCTGAGCGGCTTGTTTGACTCGTGCCGAGGGCTGGTCTGCGACGTGAGGCGACCAGCATCCATACGAATGTCATGGAGTGACGGTTACCGTTCGGGCGACGAAGTAACCGGTGGTGGTCAAGTAGACCCCATCGATGACGACACCCGAGGGAGAGTCGAAAGCGACGATGGCTGCTCCACAACCCGTATCAGAACAGACTTGGCTGGGTAGCGACCGGCCTCTGGCGCGCACCATCGGGCGACCCGTCATGCGGTTTCTCGGCATCGAGGCGGCCGGTGGCATCCTGCTGATGGTGGCAACCGTGGTTGCCCTGGTGTGGGCCAACTCTCCCTGGTCGGGTAGCTACCACGACCTCTGGCACACCGAGTTCCACCTGGGGATCGGTGACTTCCGGTTAGAACACCATGGCCATGCCCTAACCCTGACAGAAGTGGTCAATGACGCCTTGATGGCTGTCTTCTTCTTCGTGGTGGGCCTCGAGATCAAACGCGAGCTGGTTGACGGCCACCTCCGCAACCGGCGGGCCGCCCTGCTCCCGGCGGCTGGGGCCCTGGGCGGGATGGTCGTTCCGGCGGCTGTCTACCTGGTTTTCAACCAGTCGGGCGATGCTTCGACCGGCTGGGGGATCCCCATGGCCACCGACATAGCGTTCGCCGTTGGAATCCTGTCCCTACTGGGCAATCGGATCTCGACGCCCCTGAAGGTCTTCTTGTTGTCGCTGGCCATCGTGGACGACATCGGTGCGATCATTGTGATCGCCGTCTTCTACACCAGTGACTTGGCTACCGGCTGGCTGGCTTTAGCTGCAGCGACCACAGTGGCTGTGGTCGTCCTGACCCGACTCAAGATCTGGTACATGCCGCTGTACATCCTGCTGGGCTTGGTGCTCTGGTACGCCATGTTCCGCTCTGGGGTGCACGCCACCATCGCCGGTGTGATCATGGGTCTGTTGACTCCGGCGGGGGCCCTCCTGGCACCTGGCGAGGTCGACCCCATCGATGTGGTGTCCTTGGATGCCGAGGGTCTACGGTCAGCCAAGTTTCGGATGAACGAGTCGGTCTCGGTGGCCGCCCGCCTCGAGCGGAACCTCCATCCGATCACCGGGTTCGTGATCATCCCCCTGTTCGCGCTGGCCAATGCCGGGATCGAGATCAGTGGGGATTCGCTGCGCGACGCCCTCGGTTCCGGGGTGACCATTGGGGTGGTCTCCGGGCTGGTGGTCGGCAAGGTGGTGGGCGTCAGCCTGTTCACCATCGGGGCGGTCCGGCTAGGTATCTCGGCCTTTCCGTCGGGGGCCACCGTTCGACACATCGTCGGGGTGTCGGCAATCGCTGGCATTGGCTTCACCGTGTCCCTGTTCGTGACCGGTCTAGCGTTCGACGATCTCGTTCTGCAGGACGAGGCAAAGGTAGGCATCCTCGCCGGTTCTGCGATTGCTGCCATGGTGGGCGTGGTCATCCTGTTGGGGGCGCGATCGCCAGAGGGGTCAGTTGAGGGGGAGTACCCCCGTGGGTGACGCTCTCGTCATCGTCGAGTCACCGGCCAAGGCCAAAACGATTGCCGGCTACCTTGGCGACGGTTTCGTGGTGGAGTCCTCCATTGGCCACGTGCGGGACCTGCCCATGCGTGCCTCGGACGTGCCGGCGGCCTACAAGGGTGAGCCGTGGGCCAAGACGGGTGTCGACGTCGACAACGACTTCAAGCCGCTCTATGTCGTCAACGCTGACAAGAAGCAGCAGATGGCCAATCTCAAGCGTCTCCTGAAGAAGGCCGATGTCCTGTATTTGGCTACTGATGAGGACCGTGAGGGGGAGGCCATCGCCTGGCACCTCCTAGAGGTCCTGAATCCCAAGGTGCCGGTCCACCGGATGGTGTTTCACGAGATCACCAAGGGGGCCATTACCGAGGCGTTGGACAACACCCGCGAACTGGACCGTCGACTCGTTGATGCCCAGGAGACCCGTCGCATTCTGGACCGCCTTTACGGCTACGAACTATCGCCGGTGCTCTGGCGGATGATCGGAGCGGGGCTCTCGGCGGGCCGGGTGCAGAGCGTGGCCACCCGGATGATCGTGGAGCGCGAGCGTGAGCGAATGGCCTTTCGGTCCGCCGACTACTGGGACCTTGATTGCACATTGGCCACCGGTGGATCCGGAGCCGGTATCGAGTTCAAGGCCCGACTACTAGAGGTCGACGGGCATCGGGTGGCCTTTGGACGCGACTTTGGAGACGACGGCCAGCCATCACGAGACGACGTGCTGGTCCTAGATGAGGTGTCGGCCGGTGTCGTCCGGGACGACCTAGAGGGAGCATTGGCCACCGTCGAGTCCGTGGAGCCAAAGCCGTACAAGCTGCGACCCTCAGCGCCGTTTACCACGTCGACCTTCCAGCAGGAAGCAGGCCGACGATTGAAGCTTTCGGCTTCGAGAGCCATGCACGCCGCTCAGGGCCTGTACCAGAAGGGCTATATCACCTACATGCGGACCGACAGCACGACGTTGTCCGACACCGCTGTTCGGGCGGCCCGGGCTGAAGCCGCCGAGCGGTTTGGTCCCGACCACGTAACCGATGCTCCCCGCGCCTACGCCAACAAGGTCCGCAACGCCCAGGAGGCACATGAAGCGATCCGTCCGGCGGGAGACCGCTTCCGTCATCCAGACACCGTGCGAGGTGAACTCCCGAAGTCCGAGGCCGATGTCTACGAAATGGTGTGGCGACGGACCGTGGCCTCCCAGATGACCGACGTCCGTGGGGAAACGGTGCGTCTCCAGATGGGGGCTGACCTGGCCTCGTCGGTGGTGGGCGCGCGGGCCACGCTGGCGGCCAGCGGAACCGTCATCCACCATCAGGGTTTCCGTCGGGCCTACGAGGAGACACGCGAGGACATCGGTGATGAACAGGTCGATGCCGTCGAAGCGGTGCTGCCCGCGGTGACCGTCGGCGAGGTGGTGGACGTGGTGTCGGCTGTTGCCAAGGGCCACACCACCAAGCCGCCCGCCCGCTACACCGAGGCCTCGCTGGTCAAGGGCATGGAGGAGCATGGTGTGGGTCGGCCGTCCACCTACGCCTCGATCATGGAGACCATCCAGCGGAAGTATGTGTTCAAAAAGGGCACCGCGCTGGTGCCTACGTTGAGTGCCTTCGCGGTGACCAACTTGCTGGAGCGACACTTCCCCCGGATGGTCGACTATGACTTCACAGCGTCCATGGAGGAGGACCTCGACGACATCGCCAACGGTGAGGCCGAGAGCGTCCCGTGGCTGACCTCCTTCTACTTTGGATCCGACGACGACATCGGACTACACGCCAAGGTCACCACCCGGTTGGGCGACATTGACCCCCGTGAGGTCAGCACCGTCGAACTAGGCGCCACGTCAGACGGCGAGCCGGTCGTGGCTCGTTTCGGCAAGTTCGGTCCGTACGTCCAGGTAGGTGACGAAACGGCCTCGATACCTGATGACGTGCCGCCTGACGAACTCACGGTTTCCAGGGCCCTCGAATTCCTGCATGCTCCAGCCGATCGGGAGTTGGGCACTGACCCCGACTCGGGACTAGTGGTGGTGGCACGCTCGGGACGTTTCGGCCCGTACGTATCGCTGGGTCGTCCACCGGAGCGTCCAAGTCCGTCGTCGCCGGCCGGCCGGCTCATGGCCCTGCCAGGCAACCGTAAGGAACTGCATGTGGCACTGGGCTACCTGCGGTTGGCCGCCGGCCGGTTGGATTCGACGTCGGTCAAGAAGGTCCTGAACGTACCGGCGCGCGGGGTGAGTGCGGCGGCCGTCAAGAAGGTGGTGGCTGCCGTCGAGGCGGGCCGTCCCGTGATGGACGTCCTGCGTGACGCAGGTTCGCTGGATATCTCGTCGAAGGCCGTCGCCGGCGTCGAGGGCTTTCTAGCTCTCGGTGAACAATTGGCCCGACTGCGTCCAGAAGGCCCGCGGGCCGTCATCGAGGCTGCCATCGAGGGGTCGGGCTACGGCGACGAGATCCGGGCCACAGACGATGGTGGGGCCAGCCGTCTCGAGAACCTTGAAAAGCTGGTCGACGCGGTGGATGGTTTCGAAGACCTTGAGTCGCTGCTCGACGAGTTGGACCGCCAGACGGCGTTCGACGACGTCCCCAAACCCAAGACGGCCTCGTTATTCGACACCATGACGCTGGAAAGGATCACCTTCGATGAGGCCATGGAACTACTGAGCCTCCCCCGCACGGTGGGTGCAGATCCGGTCGATGGCGTAGAGGTCACTGTGCACAATGGTCCCTATGGCCCGTACCTCAAGAAGGGGTCCGATAGCAGGAACATCGAGTCCGAGGAGCAGCTGCTCACCATCACGCTTGAGGAGTGCCTGACCCTGCTGGCCCAACCGAAGCGGCGTGGCCGCAACGCGCCGAAGCCACCGCTGCGGGAACTAGGCGTCGACCCGGAGAGTGGGAAGACCATGGTGCTCAAGGACGGCAACTGGGGTCCGTACGTGACCGATGGCGAATACAACGCCTCGTTGAAGCGGGGCGACGCCGTCGAGGAGCTCACCGACGAGCGGGCCGCCGAACTATTGGCCGAGCGGCGTATGAAAGGCCCGGCAAAGAAGAAGCGCTGACCGGTGGCTCCTGGGTGCGCCCCCGGGCGCTCGGGCCACCTCCCGTAGAATGGACGGGTGATCGGAGCGACAGGATGGGACCCTGGTGATCCTCGTCCCGGAGACGAATTCGTCCCGTTCCTACCGCTGGAGGGACGCCCCCCGCTGCGGACCCGCCTGTTCGGCACCCCGGCCTTCTTTCGGCTGTGGCTGGCACAGGTGGTGTCGGCCACCGGTGACTGGTTGGGGCTGCTGGCCATCTCGATCTTGGCCATCAGGGTCGGTGTGGGCAACGAGGGTGCAGCGCTCAGCCTCGTGCTGGCTGCTCGGATCGTGCCCGGATTTTTCTTCGGCCCGGTTGCCGGCGTGCTGGTCGACCGGTGGGACCGCAAGCGCACCATGGTCACCTGCGACGTCGGACGGGCATTGGTCATGCTGGCCTTACCCTTCGTGGACACCCTGATCGGGTTGTTCCTCGCGTCGCTGCTGCTAGAGGCCTTCACCATGCTTTGGGGCCCGGCCAAGGAGGCCTCAGTACCCCACGTGGTCCCGGCCGACCAACTGGCTACCGCTAACTCCCTGTCGCTAGTCGCCGCCTATGGCACGTTTCCCATCGGGGCCGGACTCATGGCCCTGTTCGGGCGTCTCTCCACTGCCCTGTTCGATTCCTCGTGGGCCGACAACGTGCGCCTCGACGACATGGGCCTGGCCTTCTACGCCAACGCTTTGTCGTTCTTGGTGACCGGCTGGCTAGTTCTGACCCTTGACCTGCCTCGGCGCCCCAGAGCCGAGAGGGACGAGGCGAAGAGTCGGCAGGCCGCCCTGGCCAACCCGATTGCCGAACTGCGCGAAGGGTGGCGGTTCGTGTTCGTAAACCCGGTGGTACGCACCGTGAACATGGGCCTAGCCACTGGACTGATGGGTGGGGGCATGCTGGTGCCGTTGGGGGCGATCTACGCCGACCAGGTTCTGGGCGCCGGAAAGTCAGGGTTAGGGGTCCTCATCACTGCACTGGGCCTGGGGGTGGCCGCCGGGGTGGGCCTGGTGTCTTTGATGCAGCGACGCATCGACAAGGCCCACTCATTCACAATGGCTCTCGTCGGCGCAGGGATCTTCCTGGTCCTGGCGTCGTCCATCAGCCAGGTGCACGCCTCGACTGCGATGGTGTTCGGTATCGGGATTTGCGCCGGGGCGGTCTACGTCCTCGGGTTCACCCTGCTGCACGAGAACGTGGACGACGAACTGCGGGGTCGAGTCTTCTCCACCTTCTACCTCCTGGTCCGAGGGTGCGTTCTGCTAGCCCTGGTAGTCGGCCCGCTCATGGAGGACCTGTTGGACCGCCTGTCCAGCGGGCTCTGGGATCGCCACGTGGAGATGTTCGGCGTGGGGGTAGCGGTGCCGGGGGTGCGCCTCACCCTGTGGTTTGCGGCGCTCATCATCTTGGCCTCGGGTGCGGTGGCCGCCAGGTCGCTGAAGGCGGGGATTCGAAGTGGGAAGCAGGGCGTATGACGGGCCGGTTCATCGCCGTTGAGGGCGCCGACGGTACGGGTAAGAGCACCCAGGCCCGGCTGCTGGCCGATCGCCTCGGCGCGCTATTCACCAGGGAGCCAGGGGGGACGCCCTTGGGTGAACACATCCGGGACCTGGTGCTGGATCCCACGGGTCAGGGCCCGGTGGATCGGGCCGAGGCACTACTCATGGCGGCCGCTCGGGCCCAGCACGTCGACTTGGTCGTGGCTCCCGCACTGGCTGCGGGTCGGGACGTGGTGTCGGATCGCTTCGTCGCTTCGTCGATCGCCTACCAGGGTTTGGGCCGAGGCCTCGGTGCTGGTCCTGTGGCTGAGGTGAACGAGTTCGCGACCGGTGGACTGGCCCCCGACCTGGTGGTCCTGATCGAGGTCGATACCCCGGTGGCCGGTGGCCGTCTGGGTGACGACCGGGGTGGGGAACTGGACCGGATCGAACAGGCCGGTGACGATCTGCAGGCCGCAGTGTCAGCGGCCTATCGGGACATGGCGGCCGCTGACCCCAACCGTTGGGTGGTGGTTGCTGGCGGCGGCACCATCGAGGAGGTGGCGGCCCGGGTGGCTGACGCCGTTGAGGCCCGGCTGACACCCGGGTGGGACAGATGACTATGACAGCGGGCACCTCCTCCGCGGATGATGTTTCCCGAATCGATGGAGTGCCCCAACTAGACGATGCGGCCCTGTGGGCCACGGTGGTTGGCCAGAAGCCGGCGGTGGCCCTACTCCGGCAGGCCGCCACCCAGCCAGTGCATGCCTACCTGCTGGTCGGCCCACCGGGGGCCGGTCGGACGGAGGCGGCTCGGGCCTTCGCAGGGACGCTCTTTGCTGGTAGCGGTCCTGCTGAAGATGGATCTACCGGGGAGGACCTTGAGGGGCAGCGCCACCGAGGGCTCGCGGCGATCGGTCAGCATCCCGACCTTGTCCTGGTCCAGCCCGAAGGTCGTTCCCTGCTGGTGGCCGATGCTGAACGGATAACCGTGGAGGGTTGGCGATCGCCCATCGAGGCAGACCGCAAGGTCATCGTGGTCGACAGGTTCGACACCGCTGAGCCTGCTGCGGCTTCGAGCCTGCTCAAGACCATCGAGGAGCCACCTACTTCGGTGGTATTCGTCCTACTAGCCGAGGAGGTGCCCGACGAGCATGTCACCATCGCCTCGCGATGTGTCCGCGTGGACCTGCCCCCGGTGCCTGACCAGGTAGTCGCTGACGCCCTGATGGCCGAGGGGGTAGCGGCAGATCGTGCTGACGAACTGGCGACGGCCTCGGCGGGTAGCGTCGCACGAGCCAGGCTCCTGGCTGTTGACCCGGCCTTCCTAGGTCGACGCGACGCGTGGCATT
>Ga0310344_10003643_pt1 | contig 11445 bp, 8 predicted proteins | sample HC15DNA20200_MG_FD_203801 | JGI IMG/M metagenome (GOLD analysis project Ga0310344, IMG submission 203801) | Marine microbial communities from station ALOHA, North Pacific Subtropical Gyre - HC15-DNA-20-200_MG | ecosystem: Environmental > Aquatic > Marine > Oceanic | place: Pacific Ocean: North... | reverse complement strand
GGATGCTTCAAGAAGCTGTAGATGCCCTTATTGATAACGGTCGACGGGGTAAGGCGATCTCGGGGAGTCATAATCACAGACTTAAATCGCTCTCAGATTTGCTCAGGGGGAAACAGGGTCGTTTCAGGCAAAATTTGTTAGGGAAACGAGTGGATTATAGTGGGCGATCGGTCATTGTCGTAGGACCCGAGCTTAACCTTAGTCAATGTGGGTTGCCTAAAAAAATGGCCTTGGAGTTGTTCAAGCCGTTTGTCATGAATCGTTTGGTAATGGATGGCTACGCTGCGAATATTAAGAGCGCTAAGAGAATGGCAGAAAGGGTTCGTCCTGAAGTTTGGGATATCTTGGAAGAGGTGATAAAGGGCCGGCCGGTATTGCTTAACAGGGCTCCTACGCTTCATAGACTAGGAATTCAAGCCTTTGAGCCAGTCCTGATTGAGGGAGATGCTATCCAGCTTCACCCTCTTGTATGTCAGGCTTTCAACGCCGACTTTGATGGCGATCAAATGGCTGTGCACGTACCATTATCTAGGGGGGCAGTTGCTGAGGGCAATAAGTTGATGCTGAGTACTTACAACATGCTTTCTCCTGCCTCTGGGGAGCCTCTTGTCGCTCCAACTCTCGATATGGTTATGGGGTGTTACTACCTTACAAACGAAAAGCCTGATGCGCTTGGTGAAGGTACTACATATGGGTCCGTCGACGAGGCGATGATCGCTTATGAGGCTGGGTATATCCACCTGCAAGCATCCATAACTGTGATTAGTGAGGAATTTGAAGGCGATCTTCAAACCACTCCTGGTCGTTTGATTTTCAATCAGGTTCTTTTACCAGAAGGTCTTGAATATCATAACAATGTGATGGATAAGCAGGCATTAAAAGAATTGACATCCGAGTGCTATCGAATCATTGGTAATGATCGAACCCAAGTAGTTCTCGATCAGATTAAGCATCTTGGATTTCGTTATGCAACTCAGGCGGGGGTCACAATAGCCATTAGTGATATCAAGGTGCCAGAGGATAAGGCAGTTTTGTTGGATGAGGCATCACAAGCTATTACAGAACTTGATGAGCAGTTTGCAGACGGCTTGCTCAGTGAAGAAGAACAATATCAGCATACTGTTGATGTGTGGCGTGAAACTGGCGAGCAAATGCAGCAAAAGGTGGAAGATAATATGCACCGGTATGGCGGAGTTTATACTATGGCGGTCTCTGGTGCAAAAGGAAGTATTAGCCAGATATCCCAGATGGCCGGTATGAGAGGTCTGATGACTGATCCCAAGGGTAGGATTATATCCTTGCCGATAAAATCGAGTTTCCGAGAAGGACTCTCAGTTTTGGAATATTTCATTTCTACGCACGGAGCGCGTAAGGGTCTAGCTGATACGGCTCTTCGGACCGCAGATAGTGGGTATCTTACACGAAGGCTCATTGACGTATGTCAGGACGTGATAGTGTTGGCTGAAGACTGCGAAACAGAAGAGGGGACAGTGATGTCATCCTTTGCTGATGGTACTAGAGAAGTTCCATTTGTAGAACGTATTCTAGGGCGCTTGGCCGCTACTCCAGTAGTTCATCCAACGACCGGTGAGATCATCGTGGGGAGAAACGAAGAGATCGACGAAGATGCAGTGATTGCGATGCAGTCAAGTGAAGTGACAGAGGCAAACGTTAGAACTCCGCTAAATTGCGAGGCTGTTCGTGGTATCTGTAGAATGTGCTATGGCAGAAGTATGGCAACCGGGCGCCTAGTTATGCTTGGTGAGGCAGTGGGAATAATAGCTGCCCAGAGCATTGGTGAGCCTGGAACACAACTTACCATGAGAACTTTCCACACTGGTGGCGTGGCATCAGCTGCAGATATAACTACGGGATTGCCGAGAGTTGAGGAACTTTTTGAAGCTCGTTCCCCGAAAGGTCAGGCACTGCTAAGTGAAATTGGTGGCAGAGTGACCATTACGGCACAGCGGGGTAATGCTAGGCTTGTTACCGTGACGTATCAAGAAGAAAATAGAGTCCCCTACACTGTTCCTACTGGATATCGCGTTCTAGTTGGTGATGGTGATGTTGTCAGCCAAGGGACTGAGCTAGCCCTACCAGAAAAGGCCAAAGGTGACGTTTCAGGGGAACCATTAATAGTAGCTGGCATAGATGGTACTGTCGAATATACGGATAAAGGTATGAATCTTGTGTGGGCTGATGAGGAGAAGAGAGAGTACGATATACTACCGTCGGCCCTGCTACTGGTTGAGGAGGGTGAAGAAATCGAGGCCGGTGATGCTTTAACCGCCGGGCCCAAGAACCCTCAAGATTTATTGCGTATTCAAGGTAAGGATGCTGTCGAATTGTATCTGTCTGAAGAAGTGCAGCGTGTGTATAGATCTCAGGGAGTTTCCATACACGAAAAGCACATTGAGATCATCGTCAGACAGATGCTAAGAAGGGTGCAGATAGATGACCCTGGGGATAGTGAGTTGCTTCCAGGTGATCTGATTGATAAGTATAGTTTCGATAAGGTCAACGAACGCATTAGCGAAGAAGGTGGTGATGCTGCAACTGCAAGTCCAGTCTTGCTTGGAGTGACGAGAGCATCACTGGCAACACCTAGCTTCCTTGCTGCAGCCTCCTTCCAGGAAACAACACGTGTTCTTACAGAAGCCTCAATCGATGGTAAAGTGGATCCGCTACTTGGGCTGAAAGAAAATGTGATAATAGGCCGCTTGATACCTGCGAGATTTGATATGTCTACCGAGGGCAGAGAGCAGTTGGCCCTTGAAGAAGGGTACGGTACGAATGGGGATCGTGGAGAAGAGGAATTAAGGGGAGAGGATACTGATTATCTGCGTACTATGGAGGCTCCATTAGGAGCCGGCTTGAATTAAATCTGAAATTTATCTGGAGTAGCATGGGAGTATATCGCCGGCACCACGATATCATCGATGGGCCGGCGATACTTTGCCCAGATACAAAGAGGCGGTCATGGATATAGGCGTGAATCTCGCCCCTGAGCATGCCACAGGACTAAGCTTGTCTAATCCTGTGATGACATCTGCCGGGACTTTTGGAGGCGATGGATATGGGTCAGGTGTGCCGATTGAATTCCCATGGAATGAGCTAGGTGCTGTAGTACTTAAGTCGACTACTCTCTTGCCCAGATTGGGTAATCCCGAACCGCATATGACAGAGCAGCCATACGGGTGGTTGAATGCAGTAGGTCTGAAGAATCCGGGAATAGCTGAATTTTGTGAAGATGTCATGCCTGGGTTTGTCGATGCGGATGTCCCAATCATATTGAGCCTGGCCGCAGATTCGCATGAAGATTTTGTGTCCTTGGCCAAGATCGCCACAGAAATTTCTGGTATTAAGGGAATCGAGCTGAACTTTGGCTGCCCTAATACAGCAAGTGGATTAGACTTCGGCCAGAATCCCGAGGCTGCCAAACGAGTAACTGAAGCAGTCAAATCACAGGTGCATTTGCCTATAATAGTCAAGTTGACTCCTAATGTTACTGATGTCGTTGAGATTGGGATAGCCGTGCAAGAAGGAGGGGCTGATGCCATCACGGCGATCAATACTGTCGGGGGTATGTCAGTTGATTGGCATACTGGAAGACCGTCGCTTGGGAATGTGCTAGGTGGCTTGTCCGGTCCTGCAATCAAGCCAATAGCTTTGGGGGTCGTGTACAGATTGGTTAGAGCCGTTGATATACCTGTGATAGGTGTTGGTGGAATTTCAAATGCTGATGATGCAATGGAATTTCTCTGTGTTGGGGCAACGGCAGTTCAGATTGGTAGTGCTGCCTTAGGACGTCCGAATATTTATCTGGCTATTCTTGCAGGAATCGTGGAACGTATGGAAGAGAAGGGATTGAAAGATCTTCCGAGCCTCAGAAAGGGACTAGTGAGTTAAATTACTGAAGGTACGGATAACTAAGTGCGCATGACATGTGCTTGACCGTGGTGGGGCGCTTTGCTACACTCGGTCCCCTTGGGCGGTTAGCTCAGTTGGCTAGAGCGTTGCGTTGACATCGCAGAGGTCAGTGGTTCGAGTCCACTACCGCCCACCATTTTATTGAAATCCTGGAGTGAATGCACAAGAAAGATCAAATAATTTTCATCTTCGGACCAAAATGCAAACCCTATTTTTCGGGTGAAAGTAATTTCTTAATATAAGGAACAGAAACGCAGTGAGTGACAATTCAAACGACGATTTAATGCATCGCATGCGACATTCTGCAGCCCATGTTCTTGCTGATGTGGTGTGTGAAATGTTCCCTGAGACTAACTTGGCTATCGGGCCGGCAACAGAACAGGGGTTTTATTACGATTTTCAGGTGGACAATCCGTTTACACCAGATGATCTCGTGGAAATTGAAATGCGTATGCTTCAGAGAATCGGTGACAGTTTGCCCTTTGAAAAACAAGTTGTCAGTCGAGAAAAGGCTTTGGAAATGTTTTCATCGAATCCCTTCAAGGTTGAAATAATCCAGGGTCTTGATACGGATGAAGAGGTGAGTCTGTATCGTCACGGAAGTTTCGTTGATTTGTGTCAGGGGCCTCATGTTGAGAATACAGGATTAATCAAGGCGTTCAAATTGTTGGATGTCGCGGGAGCTTATTGGCGCGGTGATGAGAGAAATCCAATGCTACAGAGGATTTATGGCACAGCCTTTGGCTCTGTAAAGCAATTGGATGAATATCTTGAGAATATAGAAGAGGCACGTACTCGAGATCACAGGCGTATTGGGAGAGATATGGGATTATATTTTATTGATCCCGTGGCTCCAGCAAGTCCATTTTTTCTTCCACATGGAACAACTGTATATAACTTGTTGGTTGACTATGTGAGGGACTTGTATGAAAAACATGGCTATGAGGAGGTTCGGACCCCTCAGCTGTTTTCAACAGATCTTTGGAAAAAATCAGGGCACTACGACCACTACATACAAAATATGTATGTCCTAGGTATTGATGATAGAGAATTTGGCATAAAACCGATGAATTGTCCGGCCCATGCAATGATCTATGCCGCGCAACGACGATCTTACCGCGAATTACCTATGCGACTTGCTGATTTTGGCATGCTACATCGCCACGAACGATCCGGTGTTACTCATGGGCTTACACGCGTTCGCACTTTCTCACAGGATGATGCCCATATATTCTGTTCGGAAAATCAGATAGGTGAAGAGGTTACTGGGTTTATATCTATGTTGTTGGAAGCCTATCAAGAGTTTGGGTTTACTAAGATTTCGCCAACTTTATCCTTGCGACCTAACGATCGGGTAGGATCGGATGTTTTGTGGGATCGCGCGGAACAAGAATTGGCAAGTGTGTTAAATAGCATAGGATTAGAACATCAGGCAGTCAGTGGGGAAGGCGCATTTTATGGTCCAAAGATTGATTTTTTTGTATCTGACGCACTGGGTCGTGAATGGCAGTTGGGAACCATTCAACTTGACTTCTCGTTACCCGAGCGATTTGATCTCAATTTTGTTGATCAGAACGGAGATCAGCAACGCCCTGTAGTTATACACCGGGCTATGCTCGGGTCTCTTGAACGATTCTTGGGAGTGTTTCTGGAACACTGTGGAGGAGCGTTACCCATGTGGTTGGCACCTGTTCAGGTGGTAATTATTCCTATCGCGGACAGGCATATTGAATATTGTACTGAGGTTTTGACACATTTTCGCTCTCAAGGAATCCGGGTGGATATGGATACGCGCAATGATAGGATGAATGCGAAAATCCGAGATGCTCAAGTCGTGAAAACGCCGTATATGCTGATAGTTGGTGATCGCGAGATGGAACAGGACCAGGTGACGATTAGGCTCAGGACAGGGGAGTCGGTTTCTGGCCTAAGCAAAGAGAAGGCTAGGGAATTCTTAATGGAAATGGATACATCAAAGAGTTGGGATTTAGGTCAAACTATAGTTGGGTCTAGTTGACCGTTCTTTCTGAGTAGTTGTCTTCGTGACGCTGTTCACTACATTGACCCGCGCACGTGGATATGATATCGTTTTTCATCTAGCATACCGATAATCGGGAGGGAAACATTCCGCGAGAATATAGGGTTAATTCCCAAATACGAGTTCCTCAGGTCCTAGTGATAGCTGAAGATGGAGAACAAATAGGAGTGATTGACACTTCTGAGGCGATTCGCCTCGCTGATGAGCGCGGCGTGGATTTGGTTGAGGTAGCCCCAGGGTCAAATCCCCCTGTATGCAGGCTTCTTGACTATGGCAGGTTCCGATATCTTCAGGCAAAACGGGATCGTGAGGCTCGAAAGACGCGCAAAACAGTGGAATTAGCGGAAATGCGCTTTAGACCGAGAATTGGCGCTCACGATATCGAATCTAAGGTTAGGACAATAAGAAAACTCCTTAACGGAGGCGACAAGGTAAAGGTTAGCGTTATGTTTCGGGGGCGTGAACGAGAGCACCCTGAGATTGGCGTTGGTATACTGAAGACGGTTGCTGAATCGCTCGATGATATGGCTAAAGTCGAGAGACCGCCCGCAATGGAAGGCAGACTTCTATCAATAACATTAGCGCCTGCTTCTGCAGCTCAACAGCAAAGCAGACCAGCCACGGCTGACGAGAAAGGTCAGGATGAAGAACAAACTGAAGACGCATAGTGGGGCGAAAAAACGCTTCAGAACAACCGGTAGTGGAAAATTCTTGAGGATGAAAGGTCATAGTAGCCACTTGCGTCGAAATAAGAGGGCCTCTGCGAAAAGGAGCTTTGACAAGACTCTTGTCGCACATGACCGTGACGTTGCTAAGCTCAGTCGACTGCTACCTTACTCGTAGGTATAGCAAGCACGAAGGTTTGGGCTAACAACATAAATTGAATATATCGCGCTATGAATCTAAGTGGCGCTGAATACTCGGAGGAAAACAAAAGTGCCAAGGGTAAAACGAGGGGTTACTAAACAACGTAGACACAAGAGTGTGCTTCAGCAGACAAAGGGACACAAAGGGGTCAGGAGCCGGCTTTACAAGAGGGCTCACGAATCACTAATCCACGCTCTTATGTATGCCTATGCTCATAGGCGCGAAAGAAAAGGTGATTTCCGTCGATTGTGGATAACTAGAATAAATGCCGCTGCTAGACAAGAAGGTATGAGTTATAGCCAACTTATCGCTGGACTCAAGAAAGCTGGCATTGATCTAAACCGGAAGATGTTAGCGGACATGGCCGTGAACAAGCCTGATGATTTCTCCGAAATTGTCTCCTTGGCGCGTCAGGCGTCATAGTAGGGTCTTCTTCCCAATACACTAAAAACCTCTGTGAAGAGACTCACAATCACTTGCGGGTATCCCGCCTTTCGGGTAGCAATTTCGTGTTACCATCAGAATTATCCTGCAGGGATAGTGAGTGGTAGCAGATCTCTCACGCGAAGGTAATGACAGAAATATATGGAATCACGTTCTCAGGTCAGCCCAAGACCGGGTAGGTTCGCCAAACGACTGGGCGTTTCTAAGATAACCTATTTCACTACGATTCTTATTGCCTTGCTTTTTAGTACGCAGTTGTTTGCCTGCGCTACGGATGGGGGAACTGGTCGAAGCGGAGAAGCTAGGGCGGTTGATTTAGATAAGGTATTGATGTGCCCGGTGTGCCCTGGTGAATCGCTTGATCAGTCCCAAACTCAGTTAGCATATCAAATGAAATCGGTCATACGGGTGAAAATCAATGAGGGTTGGACAGACCAGCAGATACTAGATTACTTTGTAGAACGCTATGGGAGTAGTGTGTTGCTAGAACCTCAAACCGAAGGCGTGTCCTTACTGGCATGGGTCGTTCCTCCAGTGGCGGTTTTGCTCTCTCTGATAGTGTTAATTATTTTGCTGCGTATAAGGGTTGCCCAATCGGACAAAGCGCATGTGGAGGGCTCAGATAATGGACGGTAAGAACAAAGTTCAGGGAATTGAGTTGCGCATTTGGATTAGCGCATGTGACGATCTGGCGAGAAACGAGGATTAAGTGGCAGAGTTAGGTCATGTAACACTTATATTAACCCTAATGGTTGCTGCGTACGCGTGTGTTGCCTCTTTGTTAGGGAGTATGCGAGGAATGGCTTCTCTTGTAGATAGTGCTGTGTATGGACTGTATACCACTCCTCTCCTTTTGGTGGTTGCAACTATAAGTTTGATATACGCTTTCGTGACGAGGGACTTTAGCGTTAGATATGTGGCTGAAAATAGTGATTTGGCAATGCCTAAAATGTATACCTGGGTTGCATTTTATGCTGGGAATGCCGGCTCTATGTTGTACATTACGTTTATCTTAGCTTTATTGGTCGTTGGTGTTCTCTATTATCTTAGGAAGAATTTGCGCGAGATAAGTGGATATACCGCCACGATTTTGTCCCTGATGTTAGGTTTTTTTGTATTCGTATTAGTGTTTTACGCTAATCCTTTTGACAAACTTCCTGTGACGCCTCCCGATGGGCAGGGAATTAATCCCCTTTTAGTGCATTTAGGTATGTTTTTTCACCCACCGATGCAAATGGCCGGTCTAATTTCTGTGGTAGCTCCTTTTAGTATAGTGATGGGGACTGTAATGGCGGGAAAGAGTGGCAGCGATATTTGGGTTGAGCATGGTCGGACTTGGGGGCTTGTTTCTTGGTTAGTACTAACAATTGGTTTGATGCTTGGTTCCTGGTGGGCCTACACCATACTGGGATGGGGCGGTTATTGGGCTTGGGATCCCGTTGAAAATTCAGCCTTAATGCCTTGGCTGGTTATGACTGCCTTTGTTCACACTGTAGTTATACAAAGGCAAAGAGGGATGTTTCGAACATGGAATTTGGTGCTTGCGATCATGGCATTTTCACTGGCTCAAGTTGGCATGTTTCTCAATAGGGGTGGTCCCGTACCGTCAGTACATTCCTTTGCGGAATCGGCTATGGGTTGGACTTTCTTGGTGTTTATGGCCATCACACTTTTTGGTTCTGTTGTGATCTTGGTTCTTAAATCTTCGAAGCAGGACAACGCCGGGAAATTGGAGTCGCTGCTATCGAGGGAAGCTGCCTTCTTGTTTAACAATCTTCTCCTTTTGGCCATAGCGTTCATAACCTTATGGGGGACCATTTTCCCATTGATAGCTGATCTCTTAAATAACGAAACTGTATCAGTTGGCCCTCCTTTTTATAACAGAATGAATGGGCCGCTGATCTTGTGTCTGTTGGTTCTTATGGCGATTGCCCCGATGCTGCCGTGGCGACAGGCACGCTTCGGTCAGATATGGTCGATGTTACGCGCACCAGTGGCACTTGCTCTTGCAGTTTCGTGTGTCTTGGTAATAGCCGGTGTCCGGCTGCCCTTAGCCGTTGTAAGCTTTGGGATAATTAGTTTGGTTATCGGGTCAGTACTACAAGAATGGGTTCGTGGAGTGATCGTCAGACACCAAAGAGGAGAATCCTTTGGTAAAGCATTCGTCAGGTTGGTACTTAGTAATCGCTCTCGATACGGTGGATACATAGTTCATATAGGGATTATGTTGCTGGCTATAGGTGCTACTGGATCGTCGTTTTACGCTACGCAAGAGGATTTCTCTTTAGCTCCTGGTGAGTCGGTCTCAATGGGCAACTACACAATGCGCTATGTTAGTTTGGATTCAGAGGAGTATGGGAACCGCCTTGAGGAGGAAGCTCTTTTTGATGTCACCCGTGGAGGGCATCATATTGGTGACATGAAGCCGGTGAGGGCTTTTTATCCAGGACACAATGTAGGTGCAACTAAGGCAGCTATATGGAGCACTCCATTAGAGGATTTCTATATAGTCCCGTCTCGATTTGACGAAGACGGAAGAGGGGTATTTAGAGTGCATATATTCCCATTGGTATGGTGGATGTGGGCGTCGGGTCCTGTATTAGTCTTAGGAACATTGGTCGCCATATCCCCTCGAAGGTCTGCACATGACCGTTCAGAGGAGTCTCAGACAGTTTAGTACGCTAGGTAATCACAGACGTGATTTAGGAATTCAGATGACAATATTATTTATAACGATCCTATCGACCCTAGTTATTGGCGCGGTCTTGTATCCAATAGTTAGATCGAGCAGTGATACTGATAAGCAGGACTCAGTCAAAATTCGTGATAAAACGTCCCGTATGGCAGTGGATGGTCTAGACTTGGCGAAGCTCGATTTGGCCGTAGGCAATTTAGATCAAGAATCCTATGATCAACTCGAGGAAAAATACATACTGGAGTCGGGGCTCCTAGATAGTGAGAATAGCTCCGATCGAGAAAATGAGTGAACACAGTAGTTTAAGGAATGTATCCTTGCATGTACCCGGGTTATGGTATGTAAGGCTTGTAATGTGCTATCTCGTAGGAGTCGTAGGGGTTTTATTCATCAGTATCTTGTTTCTGGAACAGATCGGTGGAGATGGTTCTTACTCAATCGAGGGGCACGTTCGGAATGGGTCGGATAATACTGGAAGGATTCTTTCAGGAATTGAGGTCACTTTGCATGAAGTGGGCTTAGGGACAGAAGGATCTACCGTGGCTTTGACGGATGAAGGCGGTCATTATCGGTTCGATAATCTGCAACTACTTCCGGGAGTTGCCTATGGTATCTCAGTTGAGTATGAGGGCGTCATGTATGGTCAGGATGTTGAACTTGAAACTGCGCTTGATGATCCTGTAGAGATGACAGTATTTGACGTTACTGATGAGATCGATGTCATCTCTTTTGACTCAATTTCCGTTCTGTTTGCAGAGGTAGATGCTCGGTCGCAAACTGTGTCTGTATTGGAATCGGTGGTTGTGGAGAATCAATCAGACAAGACTTATGTCCCCGGACGAGACCCAATGAGTATCGTGAGATTTAGTTTGCCTCCAGGTGCCACGGATCTTAGTGTCAGCACCGATTTGCTGCGCACAGATGTATTTCAGGTAGACGTGGGTTTTGGCATAACTTCGTCGGTTCCACCCGGGAAGCATGAGATTTTGTATAGCTATTCTTTTCCTTATGAAGATACATCATACAGATTTGAAAAAAGAATGATCTATGGGGCTGATAACCTGCGGGTTATGTGGGATTCTGATCTTTTTGATTTGGTGCTGCAATCTCAAAGTAACTCGGAGTCCGTAGAGCTAGGCAGTCGATCTTATGAGTTGTCTGAAATAGGAGCATTGGATCGAGGGGCACAAGCGGAATTCAATTTGCTCAATTTGCCAGAAGCGTCTACCTCCGATAGATTTGGGAATTATCTTTCGACCCTTCCAGTACAATATTTACCTCCAGCTGTGGTGGCAATTGTGTTGCTTGGAGTCGTTCCTGTAATTATCTTTGCGCGGAGACGTAAAGCAGGATAATCTCTGGGCTTGTTCTGTTTGTGACAGAACGTCAGATGATATGGTGCGATATATGAAGCGAGTCTTAGGCAAACCTCTCCAGACAAGAGAGACTGTGATTTGGGTAGCATTGATCG
>Ga0310344_10003641_pt1 | contig 11446 bp, 12 predicted proteins | sample HC15DNA20200_MG_FD_203801 | JGI IMG/M metagenome (GOLD analysis project Ga0310344, IMG submission 203801) | Marine microbial communities from station ALOHA, North Pacific Subtropical Gyre - HC15-DNA-20-200_MG | ecosystem: Environmental > Aquatic > Marine > Oceanic | place: Pacific Ocean: North... | reverse complement strand
TCGCCTGTACGCCCTACGCGACGTCACTGGCACAGTTCCTTCCATCCCACTTATTACTGCCAGCATCCTCTCCAAGAAACTGGCCGAGGGACTGGACGCGCTGGTGATGGATGTGAAATTTGGCGCGGGCGCCTTCATGGCCGATGAGGCTCATGCACGCGAACTGGCACGATCCATCGTGGCGCTGGGCGGCGAGTGTGGTGTGACTACCACCGCACTGCTCTCGCGCATGGATGCGCCGCTGGGCCGGGCCGTGGGCAATTGGCTGGAGGTGAAGGAAGCGGCAACCTGTCTGGACTGCCGTGGGCCTGCAGACCTCGAGGAACTGGTGGTCGCCTGTGCGGCACGGTTGGTGGGCACCGCGGACGCCGATCAGCGCGCACAAGCTGAACTGGCGAGCGGCCGACCAAGAAAGAAATTCGATGAACTACTGGTGGCGCAGGGGGCGGACTTGGCGGCGTTTAGCGCCAAGCTGGCGAAGGATACCACCGCTCCAGTGGTGCGCGAATTTGTGACTCCAGCGGAAGGATTTGTGGCTTGCTGCGACGCGCGGCTGGTAGGCGAGATCGTACGCGACCTCGGCGGCGGACGGGTGCGAAAGGACACGGTTATCCAGCCGGAAGTGGGCCTCGACCAGCTGATCCAGCCCGGCGAGGCGTTCGGACGGCAGAGCACACTGGCTCGCGTGCACGCAATGACCGAGAGCGCTGCAGACGCGGCATTGGCGCGGCTGGAGGATGCTTTCGAGTTCATGGAAACGCAGCCAGAAATACCGCCGTTGATTTGCGGGGAGGTAACGCCATGAAATGTTTTGTCACCGGTGCTTCGGGCTTCGTGGGTGCCAACCTTGTACATGAGTTGAACGCACGAGGACACGAAGTGCGAGTGTTACTGCGCGAGGGCAGTGACAAACGGGGGCTTAACGGCGCGAAGTACGAGCCGGTGACAAGTGACTTGGCGGATCGCGCTGCGTTGGAGCGCGGGATGCGCGGCTGCGACTGGTGCTTTCACGTGGCCGCCAGCTATCACCTTTGGCTGCCGGACTATGCGCCGATGTATGCTGCGAACGTGGAGGGCACACGCAACGTGATCGAGGCGGCGGGCGCGGCAGGATGCGAGCGGATTGTCTACACGAGCACGGTGGGTTGCATCGGCCTTCCGCAAGGTACGACGCCGACCGACGAAGCCACGCCGGTTTCTGAAGCCCAGATGAGCAACCACTACAAAATCTCCAAGTGGCGCGCAGAGGTGGTGGCGCGGGAACTGGCGGAGTCGCTGCCGGTGGTGATTGTGAACCCCAGCGCGCCCGTAGGCCCACGCGACGTGAAGCCGACACCAACGGGCAAGGTGATTGTCGACTTTTTGAATCGCGCCATGCCGGCGTATCTGGACACGGGCTTAAACTGGGTGCATGTACGCGACGTGGTAGCAGGGCACATCCTCGCCGCCGAAAAGGGACGTGTTGGCGAACGTTACATCCTTGGTCATGCGGAGGGCAACCTGACGATGCGCGAAGCCTTCGCGCTGCTGCAGGATATCACCGGCGTGCCGGCACCGCGCGCGCGCGTTCCCTACGGCGTGGCGTGGCTGGCAGCGGTGGTGAATGAGGGCCTCAGCGCTGTCACCCGCCGCCCGCCCAAGGCGCCACTGGCGGGCGTGCGTATGGCCCGCTACAAGATGTTCTTCAACCCCGCCAAGGCCATCGCGGAGTTGGGGCTGCCACAAACCCCGCCGCGCAAGGCGTTGGCGGACGCGGTAGACTGGTTTCGGAGCCACGAATTTGCTCCCTAATCGCCCATTGACATGCGGATTTTGGCTGGTATGCTCCGCCCCTCCCGTCCCGTGGGAGCGCTGAATTTGTTGGGAAATTTCGATGAAACGCACATATCAACCGTCCAATCTGTCGCGCGCCAGGCAGCATGGCTTCCGTTCACGGATGGCCAGCAAAGCCGGGCGCAAGATTCTCAAGCGCCGCCGGCTGAAGGGCCGTGTGCGGCTGACCCCCGTTTAGCCATGACCGCGCCCGCGCCGCGGCAACGCCTCACGCCCGGCATGCGCATCCGGAAGGGACGCGACTTCGCCCGCCTGCGCCGTGTTGGCAAAGACCTCACTCGGGGATGCCTGAAAATGAACTGGCTGGAACTGCCTGAAGGTCAACTCCCGCGCGTGGCGGTGGTATCCTCGCGCAAGCTCGGTCCCGCGGTGGTGCGCAACCGCTGTCGGCGGCTGCTCCGCGAGTGCTTCCGTCTGCACCAGCACGACTTGCGCCGCCCGGCTGAGCTGGTGCTCATCGCCCGCAAATCTCTTGTCGGGCGCAAACTGGCCGCTGTGGAGGCCGACTACTTGGCCGCTTTGCGCCAAGCCAACCTGCTGTGAAGAACCCGCTTCAATTCCTGTTTGTGCTTCTGATCCGCCTTTACCAAGTACTGATCTCGCCGGTGATCCACGCATTGGCCGGCCCCGGTTGCGCCTGCCGGTACACCCCCAGTTGCTCCGAGTACGCCCGACAGGCAATCCTGCGCCATGGCGCCCTGCGCGGTGGCTGGCTGGCCGCCCGCCGACTTTGCCGCTGCCATCCTTGGGGTGACCACGGCCACGATCCCGTCCCCTCCCTTCGTCACACTCACTAAATTTTTCCCATGGATCGAACCGGCATTTTTATTCTCGTGGTTTCCGTGCTGCTGCTTCTCTTCGGTGGCACATTGGTGGACAAGCTGATGCCGCCGCCCTCAGTCTCCTCCACCAATCAGCCAAACACCAACGCCGGGGGAACCAATGGCCCAGCCACGAACCTTTCCAGCACCAATCTCCCCGCGACCAATCAGCCAAACACCAACCAGCCTTCCACCAACACGCCACCGGCCACCACCAACGCTCCCGCCACCAATCAGCCGCCGCCCGCGCCGAAGACGCCAGAAAAAACGCTGAAGCTGCAAAACGACAAGGCCATCTACACCTTCACCTCACGAGGCGGTGGCATTAAGTCCATCGCCCTCAAGGATCACCCTCTGACCACCAGCTGCGGCAAGGGCACCAAAACGGATGAGTTGGTTACATTGCACCAAGGGTCACCACTGCCGCTGCTGGCGATGCAGTCCACCAACGCCCTTTTCCGTTTGTCCGGCTTGGAGGATTTCCAACTGGAACAGGTGGGTACCAATACCGTGACTGCCACCGCCACCAACCTTGGTGGCCGACTGAAGGTAGTGAAGACCTTTCAACTGAACGCAGGCTACCTAATGACTAACGTTACCGTGCGGCTGGAGAACACAGGCGCGCAGGCTCTGCAGGTGCCAGAATTGGATTACGTGCTCGGTTATACCACGGAAGTGGGGTCACAAGATGGCAAAAAGAGCGATGCCCAGAGCTTGAGTTTGCACGCTATTTATTGGGGTACTACCCAAGGCGATTTCACAGACTGGGAGCCCGGTGATTTTGCAAACAGCACTTTGGGCTGTTTCCCCGGCACACCCATTCCCCACTTCACCGGTGGCGACAACAACGTCCGCTGGACTGCCGCAAATAACCAGTTCTTCACTACTGCCGTCATCCTGCCCACCAACCAGCCCCCTGCCGCCAGAGTGAGGGCTTCATGGCATAACTTTAATAGCGAAAATAAAGACCTGAGTGCCCGTAACAATTTCCTCGTTACCGGCCGCTTTCCTCTCACTCTCAATGCCGCCGGCACCACCAACGCCGCCGGCCGGCTTTCCTTGGCTCTCTACACCGGCCCGCGCGAATACGATGCCGTGGAGGCCATTGGCGCCCGCTATAAAACAAACCTCAGGGATCTGATGGACCTTGATGGCTTCTTTGGCTTTTTCTCCAAACTACTCCTTTTCTCCATGAAATGGCTGGCCGGTCTTGGCCTAAGCTACGGCTTGGCCATTATCGCAATCACCTTCGTCCTCAAGGCAATCTTCTGGCCGCTTACCGCCTCCAGCACGCGTTCAATGAAGAGGATGGCCAAGTTGCAGCCGCAGATGAAGGCCCTGCAGGACCGCTACAAGGACGACCAGCGAAAAATGCAGATGAAGCTGATGGAGTTCATGAAGGAGCACAAGGTCAACCCCATGGGTAGCTGTCTGCCCATGCTAGTGCAGATTCCCGTGTTCATCGGCTTCTTCTTCATGATGCGTTCCGCCGTGGAACTGCGTGGCGAGGAGTTCCTGTGGGCCTGCGACCTTTCCCAGCCCGATACCATCTTTACCATTCCTGGCATAACCTTCATCCCTTTTTTTAGTAACGCTGATGGCTTCCCCATCAACCTGCTGGCCATTCTTATGGGCGTGACCATGTTCATTCAGGCACGCCTCACCCCCGCCTCACCTGGCGTGGATCCGACCCAGGCCAAGATCATGAAGTACATGCCACTCATGTTCATCGTGTTCTTTTACAACTTTGCCTCCGGGCTCACCCTTTACTGGACGGTGCAAAATGTGCTCGGCATCGCCCAGACCAAGATGACCAAGACCGACGATGGCCCTGCGCCCGAGCCGGTCAACACCCAAAAACAGAAACCTCGCAAACCCAAAAGACGCTAAAAACCATGGCTGACGACTCAAAAACCATCCTTGAAAACCTGCTGGAACGCCTCGGCTTCGAGGCCACCGTGAATACAGAAGAACGCGATTCGGGTATCGTCCTGAACATCGAGTGCGACGATGCTGGCCGCCTCATCGGCCGCCAAGGCCGCACGCTGGCTGACCTGCAGTACCTTACCAACCGCCTTTCCATCGCTGCTGACGATGAGGCCCCCAAGGTGACCGTCGACGTTGGCAACTACCGTGGCCAATCCAAAAATGAATTGGCCAAGCAGGCCAACGCTGCCGCTGAGAAGGCCCGCCGCTGGGGCGACATCGTGGAGATGGAGCCCATGAATGCCTACGACCGTCGCATCGTCCACCAGACCTTGAAGGACCGCGAGGACGTCGTCAGCGAGAGCATTGAGGTCGAGGGCACGAGCAACAAGGTCATTATTATCCGGCCCAAGGGCTGATCAACCAGCATCACTCTGCCAACCCCTTCAAGTAAGCGAGGATGAGCTGGGGCAAGTCATTGCTGTAGCCGCCTTCCAAGATGCTCAGCAGCGGGGTGTCCAGCTTGCGCAATTCCTTGGCCATCCATCCGAAATCCTCCACCTCGAGCTTCTGCTGGCAGAGAGGGTCGCGCTTGTAAGCATCGAAACCGGCGGACACGGCAATGAGGTCGGGCTTGAAGTCTTTCAATTCCGCCAAGGCCGCAGCGGCACGCTTGCGCCACCCATCATTGGGCGTTTCGGGCGGCACAGTGTAGTTCCTGCAGTTGTCAAAGCTCTTCTGGCCGGTACCGGGATAAGCGGGGTGCTGGTGGATGGAAAAGAAAGCGCACCCTTCCTGCTTGTGCAGAATCGCCTCGGTGCCATTGCCGTGATGGACGTCGAAGTCGAATACAGCCACTTTCTTAATTCCCGCAGCGCGGGCGGCAAGGGTGGCGATGGCGATGCTGTTGAGGTAACAGAAGCCCATGGCGCGGTCGCGCGTGGCATGGTGGCCGGGCGGGCGCAGCAGGCTGAAGTTGGGCTTGCCGTCTCGTGCCAGCTTCAGGGCATGCAGGGCGCCGCCGAGTGAACGGCGGGCATGGGCGTTGATTTCGGGATAATTGGGCGTGTCGCCATCAAACGGGCCCGGAGGATCAGTCACCTTGTGGATGTGGGCGAGGTCATGCGCACGCTGGATGGCCTCGTCGCCCTTCACCTCCAGCGGGGCGAGCCAGTTTATTTTCAAATCCTCCTGCTTGCGCAGCAGCGCCAGCGTCCCCGCCACCCGCTGCGGCCGCTCCGGGTGCCCCAGCTGGTGGTACTTCAGGCAGCGCTCGTCGGTGATGATGTTCATGGGCACAGCCATTCTGGTGCCTTCGCGGACGGCTGGCAATCCTTCGGCGTTGCCAAGCGGCAGGGGCACGGCCTATTCTGCGGGGCCGGCATGGCGGAATACAAGGTTCAGTTCGAGGTCTTCGAGGGCCCGCTCGATTTGCTTCTCTATCTGGTGAAGAAGGAGGAGGTGGACATCTATGAAGTGAACCTGACGAAGATCGCGCGGGAGTTCATCGAATACGTGGACCTGATGCGCGAGCTGGACTTGGAACTGGCGGGGGAGTTCGTGGTGATGGCAGCAACGCTGGTACACATCAAGAGCCGCGAGTTGTTGCCGGCGGATCAACAGGTGGCCGACGAGGACGAAGAGGAAGGCGATGACCCGCGCTGGGAGCTGATTCGCAAATTGGTGGAGTACAAAAAATTCAAGGACGCGGCGGAAGACCTACAGTCGCGCGAAGCGGAGCAGGAAAATGTTTTCCCGCGCCTGCCGGTAAAGCCTGATTTCGCGGAAGACATGCCACCCCCGCGGCTGCAGGTGAGCATCTTTGACCTGGTCAACGCTGTGAACTCAGTGATCAAGCGCGTTGAGGCACGCGATGGTGGCGAGGAGATTTACGACGAAGAATGGACGGTGGCTGACAAGATCACCGCCATTCGCCAACGATTGACGGGGCAGGGAACGATCCGGTTCACCGAGCTTTTTGCCGACGCTGCCAGCCGCAACGAAGTGGTGGCGTCCTTTCTGGCGTTGTTGGAACTGATCCGCCTCCGGCACGTGGAGGTGACCCAGGGGGAAGCCTTTGGAGAAATCGCACTAACACGCGGCGAGGCGTTTGACACTGCACCGGTGGCATTGACGGAGGATTACGACGCGGCCGCCGCTGCGGAAACGGATTGACCATGGAATTGAAGCACATACTGGAGGCCATCCTGTTCTCGGCGCAAAAGCCGCTGACGGTGAAGGAGCTGGCGGCCATTTGCGCCGACGCGGCGGAGCATGGCGGCCGTGATTTTGCCAAGACCAAACCGCGAGAAATCAGCGCGGCACTGGAGGAGCTGGCCGCGGAACACGAGGCAGCTGCCCGCACTTGGCGCCTCTCCTGCGTGGCGGAGGCATGGCAGTTCACCAGCCAGCAGGACTATGCGCCATGGATCAAGGCGTTGGTGGGGCAAAAGCAACGCGCGCCGCGTCTGTCCAAACCGGCACTGGAAACACTGGCCATCATCGCCTACCGACAGCCGGTGACGCGCGCGCAAGTGGAAGAGATTCGGGGCGTGGCCGTCGACGGCGTGATGGGCACACTGCTGGATCGCGAACTGGTGGAGGTAGTGGGCCGTGCCGATGCCCCAGGCCGTCCGCAGACTTACGGCACCACAGCTGTGTTTCTGGAATACTTTGGCCTGCGCGGCTTGGAGGAATTGCCCAATGCAACGGAGTTGCAGCAAATTCCCATCAGCAAGCCAGAAGCTCCCGTGACTACTGGCGACAGCACCACCGACGAGGAGCCTGAGCAAATGACCCTCGACGAGGTGGAAGAGGAATTGGCCGAGGACGATGACGACGCCGACGAGATGGAAGCCGAGGAAGCCCGGCAGACCTCATGAGCATCGAGAAACATCGCAAGGCGATCGATAAGATTGACGCAGAGATCGTCAAGCGCCTGAACGACCGCACGCGGCATGTCCTCGAGATTGGCAAGGCCAAGATCGCGAACGGCGAGGAAATCTATGCGCCCCACCGTGAGAGCGACCTCTTGCGCCGCTTGAAAAAGGCAAACGCCGGCCCCATTACTGATGACTCGCTGTCGGCCATTTATCGCGAGGTTATGTCCAGCGCGATTGCGCTGCAGAAGACGCTGACCATCGCCTACTTGGGCCCGGAGGCCACTTTTACCCATCAGGCCGCCATCAGGCGCTTTGGTTCCAGCCTACTCTATTCGCCGCAGAAAACCATCGCCGACGTCTTTGCTGAGGTCGGCCGCAACCACGCAGAATACGGCGTCGTGCCCGTGGAGAACTCCACCGAGGGTGTCGTCACCCACACGCTGGACATGTTCACCGACAGCGACCTACGCATTGTCGCCCAGGTTCTCCTGCCCATCCGCCACTATCTAATTGGCAAAGGTCGCCTGAAGAGTATCAAGAAAATCTACTCCCACCCGCAGGCCTTCGCGCAGTGCCGCGGCTGGCTGCGCGAGACACTGCCCAGCGTCGAATACATTGAGAGTTCCTCTACCACCCGTGCCGCAGAACTGGCCGCGCAGGACAAGGCCGCCGCCGCCATCGCCAGCGAACTGGCCGCCACCCGTTGCCGACTGCGCGTGTTGGAGCCCAACATCCAAGACAGCTCCACCAACACCACCCGCTTCCTCGTCCTCGGCCGTAAATGCAGCCCGCCCACCGGAAACGACCGCACCAGCCTAATGTTCAGCCTGGCCGACAAGGTCGGCGCCCTACATCACGCCCTCGGCGCTTTTCGCACCCATAAGCTGAACATGACCAAGATCGAGAGCCGGCCCAGCCGCCGCAAGGCTTGGGAGTATTTCTTTTACGTCGATATCGAGGGCCACGCCGACGACACCAAGGTCGCCCGCGCCATCCAGAAACTCGGCGACCAGTGCAGCTTCATCAAGATCCTCGGCTCCTATCCCAATGGCGACTAAACCCAAGACCCCACTGGCCGCCGCCCGCAAGGTGTTTGACATCGAGCTGGCCGGGTTGCGGGCTGTCCGGGCGCAACTCGACGGCGCGTTCGTGGCTGCGGTGGAAGCGCTGTGTGACGCACTCAGTCAGCGGGGCAAACTTGTCGTGGTGGGCATTGGCAAAAGTGGCAACATCGGCCAAAAGATCGTCGCCACGTTCAACAGTACCGGTGCCACCGCCGTTCTGCTGGACACCACCAATGCCCTGCACGGCGACCTCGGCATGTTGGATGACGGTGATGTTGTCCTAGCCCTCAGTTACTCTGGTGAATCCGAGGAACTGCTCAACCTCATCGGTGCGCTCAAGAAGTTCCCTGTACGCATCATCGCCATGACCGGTGCTCCGCGCTCCGCCCTGGCTCGCTTGGCTGACATTGTTTTAAACGCCCGCGTGCCGCAGGAAGCTTGTCCTTTCAACCTCGCCCCTACCGCCAGCACCACCGCGATGCTGGCCCTTGGCGACGCCTTGGCCATGACCGTACTTCAGGCACGTGGGTTCAAGAAGAAGGACTTTGCCCGCTATCATCCCTCCGGCGCCATCGGCCGTGCGCTACTGCTAAAGGTGGGCGAAATTATGCGACAACGCGACGGCACACCCGTGGCCGGACAGGCTACTCTCGTGCGCGACGCGCTGCTGTTGATGACACAAGCCAAGGCTGGCAGCGTTTGTGTCGTCAATCAGGCCGGCAAGGTTGCCGGAGTCTTCACTGACGGTGACTTGCGCCGCCACATGGCCGGTGGCGATGATGTCCTCGACCGGCCCTTGGCGAAGGTGATGACCCGCCGCCCCGCCATCATTCGCGAGGATGCCTTGGCCGTGGAAGCGCTCAAGATTTTTCAGCAACGCAAAATCGACGATCTCATCGTCGTCAACGCCAAGCGCGAACCCGTCGGCCTCATCGACTCGCAGGACCTGCCTAAACTGAAACTTACCTGACCTGTTGCGCCCTTCGCGGCCCTGTGTTAGCTTGTTTTCACGGATGAAGACCGCCCCCGTCCTCATTGCCCTGTTGCTGATGGCCGCTGCGTCGCTCGCGCGTGCGCAGGGCGTCAACTTCACCGTCATCCCCTATGTCAACCCCGACGGCACGATCGAGATGAACCTGGGCGGCAACTGGACTTTTCGCACTTTTGCACCGCGCGTTTACACCCCCAACGCCTTCCGGCCGTCTCTTTTTGCCCCCAGCCCCTTTGCCCTGCCCACCTCACAAACCACCACATTGAACACTCAGGTGCAGGGTTGGAGCGGCTATCCCCTCAACGTCGGCGGCGCCACCACCCAGATCCGCACCATGGGTCGCCAACAGGTGCCCTTCCTTGGCTCCCTGCCCTTCGTCGGGCGTATGTTTCGCAACCAGTGGGAAACAGAACGGCTTCGCTACAACAACCTCACCGTCCGCCCCGCGCTCATCGATCCCGCGGGAAACCCCCTCACTTTCGCACCGCCGATGTACTATTACGTGCCGCCGCCCGCCGGCCTCATTGAATAGTTGACCGCCGCCCGTCGGGCCCGGACACTTCGCGCATGAAACTACCCCTCGCCGTGCTGACCGGCCTACTGTGTGTCTGCGGCTTGGCCGCGAAATCTCCCATGCAAACCAAGGTCACGTTCAAGAGCCAAACCCAAACGGATGTCTCCATCCAGTACCTCATTTACTTCCCGGAGAAATATGAGGCGCAGAAGGATGCCAAGTGGCCGCTGTTGGTTTTCTTGCACGGCGCCGGCGAGCGCGGGAACAATATTGAGCGCGTCAAGGTTCATGGCCCGCCCAAGCTCATTGAGAAGGGCAAGCATTTCCCTTTCATCGTTGTCTCCCCCCAGTGCCCGCGCGGGCAGGTGTGGAACGTCGCCACTCTCAATGCCATGCTTGATGACTTAATCAAGCAGCACCGCATCGATACCTCGCGCCTATACCTCACTGGACTGAGCATGGGCGGTTACGGCTCGTGGAGCTGGGGCATCCAGCAGTGCGATCGCTTTGCCGCCATCGTCCCCATCTGCGGCGGCGGCAATTTCATCAAGGCCTACAATGCTTCCGGCGCCAAGGGCAAGTCACTGCGCACGCTCGGCGTGTGGGCGTTCCACGGCGGCAAAGACACGGTCGTAACTCCCGACGAAAGCGAGCGCATGATTGCCGCCCTCAAGAAATTCGGCCATCCCAGCCCCAAACTGACCCTTTACCCCAATGCACGGCACGACTCTTGGACTCGGACATACGACAACCCGGAGTTGTACGAGTGGTTTCTAAAACACCAGCGAAAGTAAATCAGCCCAAGCCGCTGGCTTTCTTCGCGCGATTGACAACGGTCTGTGCCAATGCACGTGCCTTGGCGGCACCGTCCTTTAGCACTTGGTGAACATGATCGAGGTTGGCCTCAAGTTCTGCGCGGCGTGCACGGGCTTCGGCGAAATATTCCCAGTAGTTCTCGAAAAGCGCTTTCTTTAAATCGCCATAGCCCATGCCTCCCTCGCGCAGGCGGTTTTCATAGTCAGTTGCGGTTTCCTTTGAGGCGACCAGCCTCAATAGCTGAATGGCGATGTTCTTGTCCGCGTCGGGCTTGGGTTCCTCAGGCGGGCGACTGTCCATCACAAGGCGCATGATTTTTTTGCGCAACGGCTTTTCCTCACCGAAAATCTCAATGGTATTGTCGTAGCTCTTGCTCATCTTTTGGCCGTCCGTGCCGGGCACCACGGCCACCTCATCGCGAATCTGCGGTTCGGGGATCACAAACACCTCGCCGTACAATTGATTGAACTTGATGGCAATATCGCGCGTGACCTCCACATGCTGCTTCTGGTCGCGGCCAACAGGCACAATGTTGCTGTCGTAAATCAGGATGTCTGAAGCCATCAGCACCGGATAGGCGAAGAGCCCGAAATTTGCCG
>Ga0310344_10003639_pt1 | contig 11449 bp, 10 predicted proteins | sample HC15DNA20200_MG_FD_203801 | JGI IMG/M metagenome (GOLD analysis project Ga0310344, IMG submission 203801) | Marine microbial communities from station ALOHA, North Pacific Subtropical Gyre - HC15-DNA-20-200_MG | ecosystem: Environmental > Aquatic > Marine > Oceanic | place: Pacific Ocean: North... | reverse complement strand
TTGTCTGATTTCATCATGTCGGTCAATTCCCTGATATACAAAGGTAGGCGAAGAACAACTACTTCTGGTACTTTTAGGTGATTGTTGTCATTGCCGGTTAGCAAAATCAATTTACCTCCATCAAGTGTTGTAGGAAGAGCTTGAGAAACCCGGGGTAGTTTTTGTGTTTCAGACTACAGTCTGAGTTTATTGTAGACAATGGTGCATTATCTTGCAACCGGATTGGCTGATTACATAGTATTAGGGGAATCCATACCCATAATGGTAAGACATCTGTTTAGGACAATCTGAGTGGCCTTGACCAGTTTGATTCTAGCTTTTGTAATATCGAGGTCATCTGATATGACTCGGCAGTTTTGGTAGAAGAGATGAAACACATTTGCCAATTCTTGTGAATAATGGGGTAAATGATGTGGTTCTAGTTCGGTTGCCATATATGCTATCAAGTCTGGAAAAGCTAGCATCTTCTTGATGAGGTTTAATTCCATGGGGTCTTGGAGTAATGATACGTCACCTGTTTCGTATTCGATTTGGTTTAAGCTGACGGTTTTTAATATACCAGAGATCCTTGCATGGGCATATTGTATGTAGTAAACAGGGTTCTCAGAGGATTCTTTTTTGGCGAGATCTAGATCAAATTCCATTTGACTATCTGGTGACCGTGACAGGAAAAAGTATCTACAGTAATCTGGGCCAACTTCTTCAATCAATTCCTGTAGGGTTATTACGTCTCCAGTTCTCTTTGATGCACGAATTTGTTGGTTGCCTCTCTTGAGGGTTACTATTTGAGTGATAATGATGGTCAAATTGTCTGGATCGACCCCAAGAGCCTTTATTGCTGCCTTCATTCTAGTAACGTGTCCTTGGTGATCAGCCCCCCAAACATCTATTACCGTGTCAAACTGTCTCTCGACAAATTTGTTGTAGTGATATGCTATATCTGCGGCAAAATATGTTGGTGTACCATTACTACGTACTACTACGTTGTCTTTTTCTTCTCCAAGTAACGATGATTTGAACCATGTAGCACCGTCGTCATATCCTATGAAACCTCTCTGATTTAACAGCTTCATAGTTTCACTGTACTGGCCAAGATCATATAGAGTATGTTCCTTGAACCAAACATCAAAACTGATATTTAAGTTGTCTAGATCGGACTGTATGTTTTCAAGCATTTTATTTAAGCCTAGCTGTCCAATTTCTTCTGGAGTGTATTCTGCAGATACGTTACCAGGTGTTTTGATATTGTCGTTGATTAATTCTTTGGCAAGGTCGACCATGTATTCTCCCATGTAGCCGTTATCAGGCATTTCAATTGAGTGCCCTTGAATTTGAAGATATCGTGTGTGCAGAGATTTGTAAAATAGTTCCATTTGGGCCCCTGCATCGTTGAAATAATATTCTCTAGTCACGTTAAAGTTCGCAGTTTCAAGTATGTTGGAAAGAGTGTCTCCCAGTACGGCGCCCCGAGCGTGTCCTACATGTACAGGCCCGGTGGGGTTTACGCTGACATACTCAACTTGTACTCGAGAGTTGTTTCCTAGTTCTATGTTGCCGTATGCTTGGCCAATTTTGTTAATGTTATCAACCTGATTGGACACCCACATTTTGTTAAGAGACACGTTAATGAATCCAGGGCCTTCTACCCAAATACTTTCTATAGCCTCGGATGTTTTTGAGGCAGCAATTATCCTATCAGCTATGTTTCGTGGGTTCATATTGCATGGTTTGGCCAATCTGAGCGCGAGGCTTGTAGCAAAATCCCCGTGATCCGGATTTTGGGGTACTTCTAGCAGGATATCAACAGGTGTATTAAGAGGTAGACTTATATCTTCTTTTATAGATAATGTAGCCGATTCCAATACATGTGAAATTGTTGTGCGAGCGTTCATTGCAGGTTATATTAACTTTTTGGGTGTAATTTGACTAGTGGCTTTTGTACGTAAATAATTCTATTAAATCAATTAAATATTGATCAAATGCATTAGTTGTAGTGCCTGTGTTGTGATATATTTAGAGTTGGATTTAGTTGTACCATTGATGTAACTAGTATGCAGGAATAATAGGTCCAATTACAGCTCAATTTACGACAATATCATGTTGATTAAAAGAGGTGATATATGGAGGGTGACTTCAGTTTAGATTTGGATGAAGCCCTAAAAAATATAGAGATAGCCGAAGTGATTTCCGTATACTTTCCAATGCTCCGGAAATCCCTGTTAGTTGATATCAGGACCTCGTTCGAAGAAACGCCCATAATAAGAATAGTGCCCATGGCCTCATCAGTAGAAGAAAGAAGCCGCAGCTTAAAGAAGATGCGACCCAGTTTGGATAGACCCCAATCGATTACCGTGTTGCCATGGCCAAAATACATTAACAGTTTGGTTGATTTGGGTATATGGGATATGATACTAAACAAGCTAGTTGACTCAGGGGATTCTAAGTTATTGAAACGCAGTAAACTTATTCTCGAGGAATTGTACGATCTTGAACTTAAGGAATTAGCAACAGTTATTAACGGGGATAGTTATCATACTATTTGGTCCCGGTCAACGTAACAGAACGGTTTTAGTGCGGCGATGAACTTGACACTTCCTATAACTCGTTTATATAATTTATGTTCTAGTGTCTTACGATATTTTGTTCGTATGTATTTCAGTTGAGAGAGGTGCTTTTTGTCCCAGGTTGTAGTTAGAGATGGAGAAACGTTCGATAGTTTACTAAGGCGTTTCAATAAAAGAGTGCAGATGGATGGAATACTTTCTGAGGCACGACGACGCGCTCACTTTGAGAAGCCAAGTATTCAGCGTAAAAGAAAAGCGGCAGCAAAAAAACGCAAGAGTGCCCGTACGACACGTAATACCCGTATTATGAGTGCCGGCAATCCCAGAAATTAATTACAATTCAGATAAATGGAACTGTTAACTCGTTTAGACGAAGACCTTAAAGATGCTATGAGACAGCAAGACGTAGTACGAAGAAACGTCCTGCGTTCTGTTCGCTCAGATATACATAATGAGGAAATTGCTCAACAAAAGTCACTGACTGATGATGCAGTGATGAGTGTTATAGCAAAACAAGTCAAGCAAAGACGAGAAAGCATACACGAATTCAAAAAAGGTAACAGACAAGACTTGGTTACCAAAGAGGAATCTGAGCTCGACGTACTTTTGTCATATATGCCCAAGCAATTAGAAGAGGAAGAACTAATTAATATAGCCAAATCCGTTATCGCAGCGGTATCAGCTAAGGGTGTTCAGGATAAAGGTTTGGTTATGAAGAGTTTAATGCCTGAAGTCAAGGGCAAAGCTGATGGTTCTTTGGTTAATAGTGTAGTTACAGATCTATTGGAATCTTTGTAGAGACGTCTTTATTGCTCTTTTGGTTTGGAGGTGCCTCATGAAATTTGGTATTGTTGTTTTTCCTGGCACATGGAGTGATGGTGATTGCTACCATGTAACTAAGTCAGTTTTGGGACAAGATTCTCGATATATTTGGCATACGGATACAGACTTGTCAGATTTAGACTGTGTTGTCTTACCTGGAGGATTCTCCTATGGGGATTATCTCCGTACAGGTTCCATCGCAAGATTTTCTCCTGTAATGAACGAATTGCAGAGATTTATAGATGAGGGTCGTTTGGTTATAGGTATTTGTAATGGATTTCAAATATTGTGCGAATCCGGTATGCTTCCTGGCGCATTGATACGGAACAATTGTGTCCAGTTTAGGTGTGAATGGGTAAACTTACGTGTAGAGGATAGTACTAATAGCTTTGCTTCTCAATGTGAAACGGGGCAAGTTTTGAAGGTGCCTATATCTCATGGTGAAGGGAATTATTATGCCGATCAGGAAACCATAAATTCCATTTTGGACGACAATCAGATAGTGTTTCGTTATTGTGACGAATTTGGTGAAGTAACTGCAGAATCTAATCCTAATGGGTCTCTGAATAATATTGCAGGCATAATCAACAAAAACCGTAACGTATTAGGAATGATGCCTCACCCCGAACGTTGTTGTGAAGCAGAATTGGGTGGTAAGGATGGTCTTTACATTTTTGAATCGATTATGAAAAACTTTTCGTAATTTACTTAATTGGGGGATTCACTAAGAATGGCGGTTGCAGACGAAATATTAAATGAAATTGCTCTATCTCGGGCGGAATATGAAAAAATCGTTTTAGGTTTAGGTAGAGAGCCCAATGGATTAGAATTGGGAATGTTTGGTGCCTTGTGGAGTGAGCATTGCGGCTACAAGCATTCCAAACTTTTATTGCGAGAATTACCTTCTGAAAGCCCTAGATTACTGGTTCAGCCGGGTCAAGAAAATGCAGGTGTTATAGAAATAGGACAAGGCTTGGCTATAGTGATGAAAGTCGAATCTCATAATCATCCATCAGCTATAGAACCTTTTCAGGGTGCAGCAACTGGAGTCGGAGGTATAGTGAGAGATATCTTTGCTATGGGAGCTAGACCTATGGCACTTTTAAATTCCCTTAGATTTGGTCCTTTGACCGAAAGCCGCAACAGATATCTTTTTGAAGGAGTGGTCAGTGGGATATCTTGGTATGGAAACTGTATAGGTGTACCAGATGTGGGTGGGGAGGTTAATTTCTCCGAAGTCTATTCAGGTAATCCCTTAGTAAATGCGATGTGTGTTGGAATTGTTGACACCGGTTCTTTGATGAAAGCTAAAGCCTCAGGATCTGGAAACCTCTTGATATTGGTAGGTGCAGATACCGGCAGGGACGGCATTCATGGTGCCTCTGGTTTGGCATCTCGTACCTTTGAAGATGATTCAGAAGAAATGCGTCCAACTGTACAAGTTGGCAATCCATTTTTGGAGAAGGTGCTGATAGAGGCTTGTTTGGAGGCCGTAGACACAGGTAAAGTCTTGGCCATGCAGGACCTAGGTGCTGCAGGCCTGACTAGTACGGTTGTGGAATCAGTTGCGAGAGGAGGCGCTGGTGCCAAATTAAATATAGACATGGTTCCTCGTAGAGAAAGAGGCATGAGTCCTTATGAGGTAATGCTCTCTGAATCTCAGGAAAGAATGTTGCTGGTTGTTAAGCCTGGTGATAAAGCCTATATTGAGGCGATCTTTGAAAAATGGGATCTAGATAGTACAGTTATAGGTGAAGTTACAGATGACGAAACGATTACGATTTATGATGCATCTGTCGAAGTTGCTAGTTTGCCAGTAAAAATACTAACCGAACCACCTTTGTATAAGATAGATGGTATGGAACCTGAATATTTCAAAGAAACACGGACACTTGATTTCGGTATAGCTTTTGATAAACGATATTCAGCCGAAGATATATTGCTCAAGGTTTTGACTTTTCCGGATATTGCAAGAAAGCAATGGATATTCAGACAGTATGATCATCAGGTTCAAACCAATACTTTAGAAGGTCCAGGGGCAGATGCAGCGGTTTTGAGGATCAAAGGAACAAATAAGGCTATAGCTGTTACAAATGATGGTAATGGTCGGTTTTGTTATCTGGACCCCTATGTTGGAGGAGCAATTGCGGTTGCAGAGGCCTGTCGAAATTTGTCTGCTGTGGGTGCTGAACCTATAGCTATAACTGATTGTCTTAACTTTGGTAATCCAGAACGCCCTGACGTGTATTTTCAACTAGAACAATGTGTTAAAGGTATAGCCGCTGCCTGCAAAGTTTTTGGTGTACCTGTGGTAAGTGGCAATGTAAGTCTGTATAACGAAACTCGTGGAACAGCTATTTGGCCAACTCCTGTAATAGGAGCTTTGGGGATATTAGAGAATGCCAGTGATAGAACGAATATTAAATTTCATAATGAAGGCGATATAGTGATAATGTTGGGAGACTCAAATGTTTCATCAGATGTCACTGGATTGTCTGGCAGTGCTTATTTGGAAGTAATGTTCGGTAAGGTACAGGGTGTGCCTTTTATAGATTTAGATATGGAGTACAAAGTTCAAAAACTTTGTAGAGATGCCATAAAGGAAGGTCTCATTAATTCTAGTCATGATGTTTCAGATGGTGGTTTGGCCGTAGCATTGGCAGAATCTTGTGTACAAGGCAATATTGGTTTCAGGAGTAACTGGCAACTTGACCAAGACTGGCAGGCGGCTTTATTTGGGGAGGCACAATCCAGAATAATTATATCTATGTCTAAAGATAAGTTATCGAAATTCGAAGCATTGGCGGAACAGGAATCTACTCCTTGGGTATTATTAGGCGTTGTTGGTGGGACTTCCTTGAGGATTGGTACTCTGATGGATGTTTCATTGGAGGATTTGGACAAGGCGTGGTCACATTCTTTGCAGGAAAGCCTGTCATAAATCAGCGAGATGCAATTTTATATAACACCTAATATGGACCGGTTCGGATAAGGCAAATATGGTGATTTGGATAAGGCGTTCTCTAGCTTTGTTTCTGATCCTACTTTTCTCATTGTTGCTGTTTCTTACATTGTTCATTGGTATGTTGCAGGGCACTTTCTTGGACCCTAATTTCCACAAACAAAAACTTGTAGATGTTAATTTTTACAATTTTATTACGCATGAATTAGCTGAATCATGGATAACTGATATTGATGAGGAGACGATTGGTATTTTCGGAGAGGACACCGATAGGAGTGGGATTGTTGGAGAATCTGCTCCTTTTGAATTAGTGCCAACTAGGGAAAATATGACACTTTTATCGGCACTTAATATTCCGGTGGATGATATCGTTGCTTCTGTAAACAGAGTTTTTCCGTCTCCGTGGTTGAAGATCGAGACTGAAAAAGTTATAGATGATTTTCATTCCTATACTCTTGGACACTCGGAGCGATTTGTTATTGCGCCTGATTTATCAAATATTACGAAGTATTTGATTCATGAAACAAAAAATATTCAGGGACAATTCATTGTTGCAGCATATGACTTGATAATGTCTGAGTTTGGGGGGTTCGGGTATCGGGCTGATCCAATAGAGGTAGGTTTAAAAGAAGCTTTTAGCAGAGCTGTTTCGAAGGAATGGATAATAAGCAAATCATCGTCTGACTTAGACAAAGTTTTTGATTACCTATCTGGAACTGAAGATAGCTTTGAAATAGGTTTTGGAATCCAAGATAGATCAGATGAAATCCATGAGGAATTTAGCCCCATAATCTATAAAGTTACACAGGATATGCTGATAAACGAAGTTGATACAGTAAAAAACGCAGCAAACTCTGATTACAAAGATGGAATATATATAAATTCCAGTATATCTATCAGCAATGGTGATATTGTACAGATCGTCGAAGAAACTTTTGATTACGACTGGCGAAGAAAAACGTCTCTGAATCTTACAGAGAGTATTGTAGATTATTTGTTGAATCAACGGTCTAATATTCAATTAGATGTAACAATGTCTGACAGGCACTCAGTTGCATTTCAGAGTTCGAAGAAAATCGTAGATGAGAAAATAGATGAATGGGTGAATTTATTGCCGGTTTGTACTGGGGAAGTCTCCATAGTTATAGATATGGAGATTTCTTGTGTGCCATCTTGGACTAATAGAAAAACAGTTGTAGATTTAGCGACATTAGCATCCGATAATGTAATTAATGGTTTGGTTTTTGAAGTGATTCCAGAATCAATAGAAGTGACCCCAAATTACATGCTGGTCAGGAGCTTGAATCCATTGCGTGAAATGCTTGGGTTTAACTTTACACTTACCCAAAATGACCTACAACAAAATATTAGTTATGATGATTTAGCCACTACAAGATCTATATTCAACAACTCATGGAAATATACTTGGGATGATAGCAGTGAGTTTAGGGAAAATTATATAGTTAAGAATACTTTTTGGTTAGCCAGTAATACTTATATTTTATATTCGATATTAGGTTTGCTACTTATCATTATAGGGATACTAGCAGGTAGGGTTTGGTGGAGCAAGTTGCTATGGCCATTTCTGTGTCTAGCATTATCTTCTCTTGCTATATTACTACTAACTACAAATCTTCTTGAACCTTCCGCTGTAAGATATCTGTCGGACTATGTTAATGAAACTGCTAAGGATTCAAGTTACACTGAGTCTATAATTATTGAGAAATTAGTAGAGATACTTACTTCTTATTTACAAGATATTTTTAATGGTATAAAAGGGCTCAGCCTAAAAGTCTTGGCTACGGGATCTGTTTTAACGATCGCATTGTTTCTTTGGATGGGATTTAATAAGAGCCGTCACACGACACAGACATATTACGGTAGGTGAAAATATTATTAATTTTTCTTCTGCCAAGCTCCGGGCTTTTGGCCTGTAGATCTCCATCTTCTCAAGGTTTTCCAGTTCTTTAGAGCTATTTGCCATGTAGGCAAATCGTATGGTCTATCTGTTAACCCCCTAATTTTGGTCATTACATTTTCCGTAAGAACGGGACCATGACCAAAGCAAGCTATTGCAGCATCTAGTTCTCTTAATTCTTGCAGGGATTTGTCGAGAGTCCTTCTTTTAGACCGGTCCCACATTAGAGGTCTACTTAGTCTGTCTATATTGTTTATAACTGAGTCTCCTAAAAATATTATTTTAGGGTCTGAGACAAATGGAGATATGCTGCCGGGTGTATGTCCAGGTGAATGTATTATACTTACACCTCCCAATCCAGGTATAACATCACCGTGTGATACCGTTTCATGTACAGGTGTGTCATGTAATTCTCTGGCAGGCTTTTTAGGGCTTTTCCTCCCAAGACCTGTTGCTCTTAATGCCAACTTGTACCAGAGAGGTGGTGGTTCACTTTCTTCTCCTTTTCTAAGGAGAAGGGTACCGTCATTGTTCTTTATTACTTCATCTTTATGGGCTATTATCGATGCCCCTGTTAGGTTGTGTATTTCTAGTGCACTCCCTGAATGGTCAAAGTGGAAATGAGTTATCAGTATTCTTTTTATGTCTTCAGTTTGCCTGCCAATATCTCGTATGTAGTCTAATATTTTTTGGCCATTACCAGGAAAGCCCGTATCTACGACAGTTATTTCAGTGTCCAATAATAAAACTACATTACTTCCATATACATCTTCGACTGTGTGTACTTTTTCAGTTATTTCCATGCCACTTGCCTTTTGACCACATTGTATCAGCTTTTTGGGAAATCTGTTTTGTTAGTGAATATGAAATTTACAGGGGGTGTTGCCCTATATCGCAAAGTCGCTATAATTACTTTATGAGTAAATATATCTATTCTATGTTGCTTTTACCATTGCTGTTGGCATGTTCTGGAGACGGAAATGTGGTAAAGAGCGGAGAAGCTGAAGATTTGGAGGATGTGTTGGTTGCTAAGCAGGGTGACAATGTTAGTGTTCATTATACAGGCACGCTAGATGATGGCGAGGAATTCGATTCTTCTATCGGACGTAATCCACTTTCGTTTACTGTAGGAGCTGGTCAGATGATTGCAGGGTTTGATGCGGCAGTATTAGGCATGGCATTGGGTGAAAAGAAAATTGTTAGATTAGAACCTGTTGAGGCCTATGGAGAAACAGACCAGGATTTAATCATTGATTTTCCTATAGACCAATTACCTAGTGGAGCTACTGTTGATGGTCAGGTTACATTCACTAATGGCGCAACTGGTAGAATTACAAATGTTAATGAGAACACTTTTACAGTAGATGCCAATCATAGATTGGCAGGATTGCCGTTAACATTTGAAATTGAATTAGTTTCAATCAACTGACCGACCAGGTGAGAGGATATAATCTAGATAAATTTGATTGCTCATAATTAATGGGGCTCATTTAATAAAGGGAGGGTATGATAGTATATGATAAATAGTACTAATCCAAATTTTGAGCGGCAGGTTGCAGTTCTCATAGATTTTGAAAATGTTGGATTGAGTTCTATTCAGTGGCTTTTTGATCAAATATCAGATATTGGAAGAATAACAATTAAACGTGCTTATGCTGATTGGTCTACTGCGCGTAGCACCAGAGAGCAAGTTTTGCAATTGGGTATAGAACCGGTTCATTTATTTCACATGGCTTCTTCAGGCAAGAATTCCAGTGATATAAAATTAGTTATAGACTCGATAGACTTGTTATATCAATCTCCAATAGATACTTTTGTAATAGTCTCTTCAGATAGTGACTTTGTTCCACTGGTTAGTAAACTCAGAGCAGGCGGCAAGACAGTGATCGGTGCCGGCAGAAAGCTAACCGCATCTAGGGCATTGGTAATATCATGCGATAGATATTTTTATTTGGATGAGAGCACAACACAGAGAAACAACATATCTGAACTGCAAAAAGCTAGATCAAGTGAATTACTGATTAGATCCGTAAGGTCTGCTATGGACGAAGAGGGCAGAGTTGTGGGTAGCAAACTAAGACAAACCTTACAGAGATTAGATCCAAGTTTCGATTTTCGCACATTGGGTCATGCTACATTCACAAGATACTTGGAATCCTCGCCAGATGTGAAGATATCTAGGCCAAAGGGTCCAGGAGATATAGTGGTTGAATTATTGGAGTATACTAACTCTGGCGACACGGAAAACCCGGTTGGTGTTCTGCGGAATAATACGGGGAGATATATGAATCCAAGAACAACGCTGAGAGAAACAGAAAGCAATGCATCTCGCTCAACAAATGTGGTTGATGTTGATAATGAGGTATGGGCAACTATAGATGCGGCTTGGTCTAAACGAGCGTCTCGTTCTGGGAATGCTATGCCAGGGCCTTCTGCGGCTATTATAGCAGCGAAAGTTTTAGGAGTTTCTAAACTGAGCTCTTCGAACTACAAAACTCTGCAGAAACTTTTGGATTCAAGTGAAATATTATCCAAGGGTTGGACCAGACAAGGCAACTCCATAATCAAAGTATAATTCGTGAGGGAACATTAGATGCAAATAAGTCCCCACGTTTATTCAGTCCATATTGACGACGACTCTTTTTTCCATCCCGGTGGGTCTAATATATTCTTCGTTGGAAATGTGTCCAACGGTATGTTTATGATAGATGCTGGTGAGAATGATGATAAATGGATAAACGCCATACTGAATGGATATGCATCTCTTGGCCGCCCAGAAATAAACGGTGTGCTCATTACCCATGGACATAATGATCATGTTGGAGGGTTAAAGCGTATATTGAGCGAAATAGACGCTCCAGTGTTTTGCCACCCCAAACTTGTAGGTAGATTGGAAAAACTTCTAGTTGATAAGGTTGTACACCCAATATTAGACAATCAGTCTGTAGATGTTGCTGAAGGCGTTAACTTGTTATCTATATTCACTCCCGGGCATGATGAAACTCACGTTTGCTATTACATTAACTCAGAGGAAATTATGTTCACCGGAGACACAGTACTGGGAAGTTCCTCTTCCACAGTACAGGATATGTCTGCGTACATGGATTCAATGCACAGGCTTTCCGGTCATAAGGTAAGTACAATATGTCCAGCTCATGGTGCTGTGTGTTTTCCTCCTGTAGG
>Ga0310344_10003638_pt1 | contig 11451 bp, 12 predicted proteins | sample HC15DNA20200_MG_FD_203801 | JGI IMG/M metagenome (GOLD analysis project Ga0310344, IMG submission 203801) | Marine microbial communities from station ALOHA, North Pacific Subtropical Gyre - HC15-DNA-20-200_MG | ecosystem: Environmental > Aquatic > Marine > Oceanic | place: Pacific Ocean: North... | reverse complement strand
TTTCGTTTTCATGATGAGGAAATATCAGGTCTTGCCCGCCACCATGCAAATCCAAAGTGGTGCCTAGGTACCGGGTTGACATAGCACTGCACTCGATGTGCCATCCTGGTCTACCTTTACCCCAAGGGCTGTCCCACGAGGGTTCTCCTGGTTTCTCTGATTTCCACAGGGCAAAATCGCGAGGGTCTTCCTTAATTTCTCCTATTTCGACCCTTGCACCTGCTAGTAAATCTTCTTGGGTTCTTCCACTAAGTTTCCCATAATTATCGTCGCTTTTAACTCGGAAGTACACATCTCCATCTATAGCATAAGCGTGGCCCTTTTCCTCTAGGACCGATATCATCTTGATTATCGAATCTATTTCCTTCGTTGCTCTGGGGTATTCATGTGCACGCATCACGTTAAGTGCATCCATTTCTGACAAATATTGCGATATGTTCTCTTCTGCTAGTTCTTCTACTGTAATTCCACGTTCATTTGATGATGCTATCATCTTGTCGTCAATATCCGTAAAATTCTGAATGTGACGCACAGTAAAGCCTTTGTGTTCCAAATATCTTCTCACTACATCGAACACCACTGAAAACATAGCGTGTCCTATGTGAGATGCAGAATATGGAGTTATTCCACACACGTACATACCAACAGTGCAGTCTGCATTTTCGAAGAGTTCTTTTTTCTTTGATAATGAGTTATATAGTTTCATTGATTTTTTCAAGTGTCGCGATAGCTAAGGCCCCGATTCCTTCTTCGCGACCAATCAATCCCAATTTGTCAGTCGTAGTAGCCTTGATGTTTATATCTGTATCGAGGATATTCAAAGCATTTGCAAGGGATAATTTCATTTGATCTATGTAGGGCGCCAGATAAGGAATTTCAAGCATTATTGTAGCATCAACGAATTCCACGCGCCATCCGTGAAGCTTTAACAATTTCACAGTTCGGTCTAGTAAAACCAAACTTTTTATGCCCTCTAGGGTTTGATCGCTAGAGGGGAACTGCTTGCCTATGTCACCCAAACCTGCCGCACCTAATAAAGCGTCAATCACGGCATGTGATAATACATCACCATCGCTATGCCCGTGTATGCCTTTTTCAGAGGGGATATTAACACCCCCGATTACCATGGCTTTATCACTGGCTAGAGGATGAATGTCTATCCCTAATCCCGATCGGTATTTCATGCGTTCTTACCTACTTTTTAGTTGCAGAATGGCTCGCGCAAGTAGTAAATCTTTAGGTTCTGTAATTTTCAAGTTGTAAATGGATCCTTCGAATATTGTTACTGTTCCTCCAATGCTTTCAATCATAGCTGCGTCGTCTGTCACGTCGAATTGGACAGTTTGATGGGCATTCATTATTACATCATATTTAAATATCTGGGGTGTCTGCACTGACCAGAGATTTGTTCGGTCTAAGGTAGCTGTTACGGAGCCTGAATTGTCACTTCTTTTGATTGTATCTCGGATTGGTATTCCAGCAGTTGCAGCACCGAATTTGCTGGCTGCTATAACTCCCGAGGCAAGCATATTGTCATCTATGAAAGGGCGAGCTCCGTCGTGTATGACAACAAGATCGCAAATAGGGAAAGATTTCAAGCCCTGCCACACTGAGTCTTGTCTCCTATCTCCTCCGATTACAATGTTACTAACTTTATTCCATTTGTAATCATCTACCATAGAATTTAGTTGCCGTACATTATCTTTAGAGGAAACTATTATAATTTCGCTTATTAACCTGCTGTTATGGAGAGTATCTATGCTTTTGGCTATAACGGGATGTTGTCCAAGGGGTTCCATTAATTTATTCAAACCATTCATACGTGAACTCGAACCGGCCCCTAAAATTATTGCGGTTACTTTGCCGTAATCCATTTAACAAATTTCCAATCTGACACAAGAGTTAACGTTTTGACATGGAGATAGCTAGGTTTTTATGTAACGCTCAAAGATAATTTAAATAGTGATCCGAATTAGTGTTATGTTTTGCTAGCTGGTATTTTGGAACCGACAAATGCAGTATTGACTAAGAGATCCAAAATGCCCAGAATTTCATTCACTTCGCCAGAGAATGCCTTTATTCGGTCCTTCTTTCATGGTATAAACAGACACGTCTTCAGGTGATTTTCAGCGATAGGAGAAAGAGAATAGCAGTTTGATGGAATTATTGTCAAAAATTATTTGATACTGTATCTGAATATGGCAAACGAGCATGACAGCCATAAGGCCTGTAATCTGGAAGCTTTGTAAATGATTATTAGAACTCTTGCGTCTCTTGCAGTGTTACTTGGGTTTGCTTTGACAGCTTATTTCACTGTACCTCAAATTAAGTCGGCTCTGTTAACAGTAGGTTTTATTTCTGAAATGATACCGGATATACCTGTTAAGCCACTTTCTTGGTTTTCGTCAACTCCAAATAGAGAAAAAGTCATTTATGGTGGAAAATATGAGCCACTTGAGGCAGATTTGTATCTTCCAGGCGAGATAGATCAGCCGAAAGGGGCGATTTTGCTATTTTTGGGTGTTAATCCGGCGGGGAGGGATGACCCCAGAGTGATTTCTGTTGGAGAGTCATTGGCTCGTATTGGTATAGTAACTATGATTCCATGGTCAACAGAAATGACGTCAAACAAGGTCACTGAATCAGAAATTGAAAACGTGGTGGCAGCATTCGATTTTCTAGTCAAGCATGAATTTGTAGATTCCAACCGAGTTGGATTGGCAGGCTTCTGCGTCGGGGCATCAATTGTTTTAATGGCTGCACAGCAAGATTCGATAAGGAGCAAAGTACAGCTAGTTAGTTCTTTTGGAGCTTATTATGATGCTAGGTCTCTGGTAGTTTCTGTTATTAGTCAAACTGCATCGTATGGTGGTGATGTAAGAACTTGGGAGCCCAGTAATTTATCAAATGAAGTGGTTCGTAGTCATATGATTGATTGGGGGAGCCTCGCCGGGGAAAGAGAATTGTTGAAGCACGCGTTGGGTGAATTAGACAACGGGAGTAATTTATTAGGTTCCCTTACCTCTGAAACAGTATCTACTTATAAATTATTGACTGCTCCCTCAGGGAATCGTGCTAGAGTTTTGTCTCTTATGGAAAGGATGCCGCCTCGTGCTGATTATTTCATGACAAAAGTGTCGCCTAGTGTGGATATGGAATTTCTTGAAGCCAACGTCTATATAATGCATGATGTAGAAGATTCAATGATTCCAGTGGAAGAGTCTAGGATGATAAGGAATGCGATTGATCCATTTAAGATAAAGAAGTATACAGAATTCAGATTATTTGATCATGTAGATCCAGGAAGGCCATTGGGACATGTGGAATTTCTCAAGGAGATATACAGGCTATTCCTTCATGTGAACGGTATTATAGGGGAATTGACTGAATAGTAATCACAAATAGAGTTTTGGTATCCCTAAGGACGCGTACTTTAGATGGATAAATGTTACTATATATCAATAACTGTATAAGCGTGGTTGTATGCTTCATAACAAAGCAGGAAGATTGTTAAAATGGGTAGAAATTATTGGATGGTGGTCTCCTCAACGGAGGACTTTGAAACAACTAGAAGTAAGGGTTTTACTGTATATGGCGTGAGGTCCAAATACAGGCGACGTGCCCAACGCATGCAGCCGGACGATAGGATGCTTATTTATGTGACTGGTATGCGCAAGTGGACCGGTACAGTGACAGTTACGTCAGAATATTTTGAAGATAGGACACCAATTTGGGCCCCGGGAAGAAGGAATGAGGTGTTCCCTTATAGAGTGTCGACGAAACCAGACATTTTGCTTAGAGAAGAGGATTATATAAATGCCTTACTATTGGCGCCTAGACTTGATTATGTAAAACGTTGGGCGCCTGAGAATTGGCCATTGGCCTTTTTTGACACTTTACATCTAATTCCACAAAAGGACTACCGGTTAATAGAGGCTGAAATGAAACGTACTATCAGATTTCGCAGGACTCATACCAACGTTTCGAATTCGCGGTATAGTGATAGAGGCTCGTTATCTCATAAAGATGAGAACTACTAGTCTGGTTCGTGGAAGTTAACATCGTGCAGTTCTGATAGCTGCTGTAGAAAGTCGTGAGGTATTTCCTCTGTTTCAGATGTTAGAGTAAATTCTTCCAATTGTGGCAAGTTAGTTATGTTGGGCAAAACAGCTGACACTTGTGGTCCGGAAAGAGCGAATTTTATTGCAATCTGCCCTATTGTTGAGCTCATATTTTCCAATAGAAAGTCTAGGTGACTTACTTTTCGAAGCGTTTTTTCTAGCCATTCTTGTTTGCGGTGGCTGCGATGATCACTGTCGTCAAATACGGTGTTTTTATTATAAGTACCGTCGAGCATTCCAGAAGCATGGGGGACTCTAGTCACGAATCCTGTATGTTCTTCCTGTGCTGGTCCGAACCATTGTTTAGTTGGTTCCTGCTCAAGTATGCTGTATATGATTTGCATGGCATCAGCGTGACGTTCAGTAATTGCGAATCGCCCTTCTTCTTCCCACCCTATATCTGGTCCAATAGCGAATCCATAATATCTGATTTTCCCCTCCCGAACTAGGGCGTCTAGTGTTTCATAGATTTCATCATTTTCCAAGGCATCCATCTTAGGATTATGTAACTGATATAAATCTATATAGTCAGTATTGAGTCGGCGCAGGCTTTGTTCACAAGCGTAGCGAATGAATCCAGGAGTCCATTTTTGAGGTCTCTCCTTATGGCCTTCTCTTTCTGTGTGAGTGTAAAAATCGTATCCAAATTTAGTGCCAATTATTATTTCGTGACGCTGATCTTTTAAAGCTTTGGCTAGTATTTCCTCACCGTACCCTTGACCATAGGTATCTCCAGTGTCGAAGTAGTTTATGCCCAAGTCGAACGCGCGCTTAAGGAGTGATAGCCCTTGCTCCTCCTCTATTTTACCCCACCAATTTGTTGACACTGTCCATGCGCCAAACCCCACCTCTGACACTAATAGTTCGGTTTTACCGAGTTTTCTGTATTTCAAACCTAACTCCTTGGGAATTCTGACTTATGAGAGTATGGGAGCACCCTCTAACAGGCTCTGTATTTTTTCAACTTTGTATAAATATTCATCGGATTCAATAACTGGTTTCATTGAACCTAGTGGAACCTCTTGATTCAGGGTTACCCAGGATTTGCAACCCCCGTATTCAGGTAGTATATCCAAATATTGAGGTTCCCCTATTCTATGCACCCTTAATATTGCAACCGTCAGAGGTTGCTTCGGTCGCCAATGAAGTCGGCTAGAAGCATAATTGGCATCCCAGATATGATGCTCGTTCAGTCGTCCGAGCATTTCTGGTTCACTTACTTGAAATTTATGTGTGACTTCGCACCAATATGACAGACAGAGACGATCTTGTGATTTATTAGTTTCAACGGTTTCTCTCAATTTATCTTTTTGGTCAGATTTTACCAGCTCTGTTTTTTGATGTTCATAAGTCGGGTACAATAGGAACTCAGGGTGTAAAACCCTAAATTCCTTGTCTTCACGGTGAATTCCACCTTTTCTTAAGATGATGATTTGATTACCGGAAGCAAGTGCTTCAATAGCAACTGCCCATTCCTTAAGTGCAATTCTAGAGTGCGTTTCTATAGTCATACCGTAGTTCTCCTACAACAAGGCGTAATTATTGCATACGGGGTTCAAATATTATAACGAACAACATAGGGGGAGTGAAGAGTTATGTCATTTTTGAGCAATCACATTGTGCATGTTATGCCTGAAGTAAAGTAATATGAGGATCAGAATTTGCACATAAGCAACGGTGAAAAATAATTGAAATCTGGAGCTTTAAATAATGCTGAATAGGGCAATTAGAGCGGCTATGCTCGATAGAAACTTGTATAAGCAGATCACTAATGAACCTCAGGAAATGTTTTGGTCTATTGCCGTAGTACTCATCGCTGGGATTGCACTTGGTTTGGGAGTGATGAATCTTGATAGTAATTTATCCTCAGGTTTTTCCGTAACTTTGGTCATACTCGTGGCAGCCAGCACACGAGTCACAGTTTGGGTTTATTGGACGCTGATAATACATATTGTAGGTAAAGTGCTACTCGGAGGAGCAGGAGATTTCAGAACCCAGTTAAGGAATTTAGGATTTGTTTTCAGTCCTGGTATCCTATCTATGTTTTTGGATGTTCCAAGCGTTGGGCCCGTTTTGTTTTCATTGTCGATTCTCTGGCTATTCCCCGCTGGATTGGTAGCAGTAAAAGAAACTCAAAAGTTTGACTGGGTAAAGACGTCCATAACAAGCATCTTAGGTTTCACCATAGCACATGCAGTACAATTATTTTTGTTGACGCAGATTGTTTCTCCCCCTGGTTGGTCACCAGGTGGATAGTGAGTTTGATTGTATTGTTTAGGTGGTTTGTGATATTAGGCGCCATTTCTCGTCTAATAAGGCTTTCATATTATCGGTCGTAGACTTTTCTATTTCAGATATATTGCATCTTTTTAGTAGGGCAAGTTTTTCTGCTATAGTTCTCGTGTGGCGAGGCTCAGTCCAATTCTCTCTTTTTTTCTTGAAAGGCTGGGGTGCAGAATCTGTTTCTAAAACTATCCTGCTCAAAGGGGTTTTTGTTGCAACCTCCTGCAAGTGCTGCAGCCTCAGCAGAGGGCGAGCAAGCGATATATAGAAATCTAGGTCTGCGATTCTATCAGCATCGTATTGAGTACCTTGGAAATAATGCATAATTCCGCCTACTTCGTAAGCCCGTTCTTCCTTCAGAATTCTGAATACTTCATCATGGGCCTCACGGCTATGAAAAATTATTGGCAGTTTTAGCTCTCGAGCCAAGCGAATTTGCTGTCTGAACGCGTCATATTGTATAGAACGATCAGGAGCTCCCTCCATAAAATCCAGACCAATTTCACTTACCGCTAGAACCTTTGGAGATGCTATAGCGAGAGACTTTAACTCTTCATATGTTTTTTCTGTAAATTTGTTTTCCAGATTCATAGGGTGTAAACCAATACCAGTAAAAAAATCTGAAAACTTTGTCGATAAGTATAGTGAGCGTTGACAGCTGGCCAATGTTGTGCCCGCTGATATGACAAATTTTACCCCTACTTCCCTCGCACGATACAGAATTCCATCTACTTCTTCGTCCAAAAAAGGGTCTAGATGAACATGACAATCCACTAACATTGCAAATATCCTGACTTAGTAAATACTATTCTTGTATATCTCGCTTAACTTTTTTGAGTATTTGAGAATGACTAGGAACTTGTATTATAGTTTCAAATGCGAACTGATTCCATAAATCTGTCACCTTACATGACAGGGAAAATTATTTTTGTGTTGTCAGTTAGGATATATCCTACAGGGCATGTATGCGCACTTATAGTAGATTGATAATTAATTACTCGTTTTCATATTTCCTTGGCACTAGCCGATGGTTGTGTGCCCTAGTTTTCATATTTCTACTGGGGTGCCAGAAAGAATATGCTACTTTTATCCCAACTCCAACTATTCAGGCGGTTGTTGATGTTGACCCAGAAGAGACGGGAGAACGTCTAGATCAGACGTCAAATGAACATGTAGAGTCATTGGGACGAACAAAGGATCACGTGCCCGCTTATGGGGCGAGGCCAGAAGACAATATTTCGCTCACGAGGATCGAGGCCGAGCCCATAGAAATTGACAGAGAAGAACGACCTATTACTGGAGGATCGATAAATCTGGCTATTCCCCAGCGCGCTTCTCATTTAGACGTACACCTAGATGCTTCTAAGGTTCTTTCATCATGGGGTCCTGGATTGGCTTATAGTAGGCTTATGAGATCAGAGCGAGACGCAGTACATGGTACTGCGTCAGTTCGTTGCGATCTTTGCGAGTCATGGAGCATGTCAGATGAGACAACGCTCGACTTTAAATTGAGAGAAGGTGTCCTATGGCAGAATATCTATCCAGTAAATGCTAGACAACTGGAGACGGAAGATATTGTTTATAGTTTGGAGCGTCAAATCACAATTTCACCAATAGGATCGATTTCTTTAGATTCATTGAGCAGACTTGAAGTACTTGGTGATAGAACCCTGAGAATTAATTTGAAGTCTGCCAACGCAGACATTTTTTTCATCCTCTCAGACGGACGCAATAAGATAGTCGCAGAGGAAGCGGTAAAAGTGGCAGGGGATCTCAAAAGAGGTCCCACAATTGGGACCGGGCCCTGGGTTTTCCAAGATAATGAAAATGCTGCGGGTTATAGATTTGTCAGAAACGCCAAGTATTTTGAAAATCATATCCCATACCTGGATAATCTGAACATACATGTAATTCCAAGCCAAAATACTCGCAGAGCAGCTTTTAAAGTGGGGCGTGTGGATGTGCACAAGTTAACACATGACGAATGGGGAGAATTTAAGGGACGTAGTGAAACTTTTTTCCTATTTAAACAGGATGAAACATCTACTGGCATGGAAATTAGCCTTAATACCACTCAACCACCTTTTGATGATATTGCTCTGAGGCGAGCTGCCTTCTTTGCTATGAATCCCCAGAGATCAGTGAGTGAAATTTGGGATGATATGGCTTACGCAAGTACAGGCATGCCGTTACCATGGCCTGACAGGCATCTTGAAAAAGAGCTAATGCATAAAGTGTTCTATGATTTGGAAGCCTCTGTAAATATACTACGTTCAATTAATAACCCTAGGGTTATTAAAGTTAATGCTATTGTTGGTGATTATGGGGAAAGATATAAAACCCATGCTGCCAAGGTAGCCTCGGAGATGAGGTTAGTGGGATTTGATGTGGAACTAACTATCGTGAATAGGAAGGAATTTGGCGACAAGACCTTGCTTGGCGGTGACTATAATGTGATTATTGGGCCATCAGCACCTATTCATCCTCTCAATCATTATTTGTTTGGTGTTCTACATAGTGATGGTCTATTCAATAGTACAGGACTTAACGATCCTATATTAGATTCACTCATTGAATTACAGTCAACGGAATATGCTAATTATAAACGAATGGAAATAGTCAGAGATATTCAAATTCGCTCTATTGATTTAGTTCATAGATTTATGCCGGCTACTGAGGTGTCTGTGTGGGCGTGGTGGGACAGAATTAATGGTTTTTACCCTACCTTTACGAATTCCGAATATTTTCATTGGTCAAAGGCATGGGTTGAGCACTAGTTTCATATCCCGTACATTTTAGAGAGCGCGTCGTCTAGAGCTCTCAGGGCCAATAGTGCGCATTTGATTCGGATAGGATAATCCCTCACAGCAACCAGATTTAGGATGTCTCCATTCTCTTGAGAAAGGTTTATTTCTCCTTTTGTATCGCCCTGCATCATCAATCTTATGTTGTTGATAATATCTTTGACCTGGTTGGTATTTTTATGAATTATAGCTTCAGTTAGCATAGAGCCAGAGGCTACATTTATTGAGCATCCTTCGCTTTGAAGTCCTACGCACGTTATATCGGAGTTTTGACTAATTTGAATCTGTATATGGACTTCATCTCCACAAAACGGGTTTATGGCTCTTCCACATACAGTCGAATCCTTCAAATAGGCATTGTTTCTAGGGTTACGTCTATGATCGAGAATTACTTCTCGGTATAATTCATTAAGATGGTTGAGAGTCATTCCTGAAATACCTCAAAGCTTCTTTGACTCCATCTACCAGTTCGTCAATGTCATGGTTATCATTATACAAATAGAAACTTGCTCTAGCAGTAGCCGGAACTCCTAATGACCTGACTAGAGGCATTGTGCAATGATGTCCGGTACGAATCGCTATGCCTCGTCTGTCTAGTACCGTTCCCATATCATGTGGGTGGACATTGGGATGATGGAAAGAGACGATGCCTGATCTCTTTTCAGGATCTGCCGGGCCATAAATAGTTAATTCCTCTTCAAGTTCTTTAAATGCTTCTAGTGCATACTCCGTCAGAGCCACATCGTGGTCGTAGATGTTTTGCATACCTATTTTGTCCAAATAGTCTATGGCGGCTCCGAGTCCGACTGCTCCTGCAATGTTGGGCGTCCCTGCTTCAAACCGAAGTGGCACGTCGCTCCAAGAGGCATCTTGATATGTAACTTCCAGAACCATTTCACCCCCTCTGAGAAAAGGATCCATGGACTCTAATATTTCAGACTTACCATATAAAACACCTATTCCAGTGGGTCCAACCATCTTATGACCTGAAAAAGCAAAGAAATCACAATCTATATCCATGACGTCTATAGGCATATGTGGTGTGCTTTGGGAGCCATCAACTAATACTGTTGCACCCATAGAATGAGCCATAGCGGTGAGACGTTTGACTGGATTTAAAGTTCCCACTGAGTTGGATTTATGAACTATCGACAGGAGCTTAGTACTCTGATTGATTAGTTCATCTATGTTGCCTAAATCAAGTTGGTGATCATCGGTTAGAGGTATAATTCTTAACTTAGCTTCCTTTTCACGTGCTAATTGTTGCCAGGGAACCAAATTGCTGTGATGTTCCATAGCTGTAATAAGGATCTCATCCCCTGGGGATATATTAGCTTTTCCCCATGTGTTGGCCACTAGGTTAATGCTTTCAGTAGCGTTTCTAGTCCATACGATGTTTTCCGAGGTAGGAGAACCTATAAAATCCGCAACCTTTTTGCGGGCGGCTTCGAAAGCATCTGTAGATTCGATACTCAGTGCATGCACTCCTCGATGCACATTTGCATTGTATCCTTCATAATAATCTACTATAGCTTGAATAACGGATCTGGGTTTTTGGGAAGTCGCCGCAGTATCAAGCCATATCAAAGGCTTCCCACCGTAAATTGTCTTCGATAAAACAGGAAAATCACTTCTGATTTTCTTTACGTCTAGCATATTTTTACCTTTTGCAAATATATTATTGGTATTGGTAGTTATCAGATATTTATTTCTATTATTTCCCCGTTAATCCGGATTTCATATACATTGACTGGGATAACGGCAGGTAGCTCCGTAGGTTGACCGGATGTTACATCGAACCTAGCTCCATGCCTGGGACATTCTATTTCGCAACCATCGAGTGCACCTTGGTCGAATGAAGCACCGTCGTGTGTGCATACGTCTTCTATCGCGTATAATTTTCCAGATACGTTGCACACTGCGATATCTTGATTTTCCACTTGGTACACTTTAGATTGTCCCTCTGGTATGTCTTCAAGTTTCCCTACAGGATGGAAAGTCATTTTCTCTCCTCTCTTTTTTCAATTAAGCAGCTTAGTTTATACAAGAGTGGTTACTGGAGTATTACTAGCTAAATCTTTTATCGTTGTGGATTCGAGGATATTTGAGACAGCGGCAGCAATATTTTGCCAGACTTCTCTTTGGGCACATCCCGGAAAGTGTACACAGCTACTTACGTCTTCCAAACATGGTACGGGTTGCTCTCTGCTTCCTAGTGATTCCATAACGAGACTTAGTTTGAT
>Ga0310344_10003637_pt1 | contig 11452 bp, 9 predicted proteins | sample HC15DNA20200_MG_FD_203801 | JGI IMG/M metagenome (GOLD analysis project Ga0310344, IMG submission 203801) | Marine microbial communities from station ALOHA, North Pacific Subtropical Gyre - HC15-DNA-20-200_MG | ecosystem: Environmental > Aquatic > Marine > Oceanic | place: Pacific Ocean: North... | reverse complement strand
GGTCCTAGGACTGTTCTGTGCCTATGATGTCAGCCGCCGTATTGCGAGTTCAAGCTCTGATAATCGCGATAGAACATCTCGGCGCACAGGCCAAGGTCCTTTTGTAAGGTGGTGTCGTAGTATCGGAATGCTTCACATTCGACACTGAGGCAACCGTCATAACCGATCTTTTTCATCGTGCTAAAAAAACCTGGCCAATCTACTCTGCCCTCGCCAAGCATCGAGAACAGGAATGTGTCGTCCATGACTTTTCCCGGTACACCGGCCGTGTCTTTCACGTGGCAGTGGAAAATGCGATTTTGAAGCTGCTCGATCGTCCAGCTGACGGTGTTGTAGTGCAGCTCCATATGGGATGGATCGTAGTTGCACCCCAGAAAAGCCGAATCGTATCGATGTAGCAATTCCGCCAATGTGTAGTATTCGCGACAAACCATTCCGTAGACAGCCTCGATGGCTATTCGTACCTGAGCCTTTTCCGCGGCTGGAATGATTCGGTCCATGGCGTGACAGACCATCGTCCAGGCTTCCCCTTCACTGATTTCCTTGTGCAGCACGGGGGAGCCAATTTGCATGAAGTGTGCTGGGCCGGTGTAGAGATTCATCACGCCGATTCCTAGGTCCCCGGCGGCGGAAATGCAATCAAGGATCAACTGTAGCTCACGTTCTCGAACGTTTTCATCTCGATGCACAAGCTCTCGTTGCACGACCCATTCCGAAACTGAAAGCCCGCCTGCTTCGGTCATGCGAATCAGGTCTTTCATTTCTTGCTCGGTCATCGTCTGTGGATTCAGGTGCGTGATTCCATATTCAATGCACTGATAGCCGATGTTGGCTAGCGTGGCCACGACTTCTTCATTGCTCAGCGGGCCCTGGTCCAAATTTAGAAAAAATCCAACGGGATTATTCATATTGTCTATCTCGGTAGTTTTTGGCGGTCGGTCAATTGCATAGCAATTGTAGTTTTTTACCAGTATCCACAACTGTTTCCGATCAACAAGTCGTGAGGGGGAGATTTGTGAAGGATATCACACGAATTGACGCGCAGTGGCCGAGCAGCTTTCCGCTCGCCGGCGGACAAGTCCAACGGACTCTAACAGGTAAACGGTTTCACTGATTATCACCACGGGTAGAACAAAGTAGTATCTATGGTGGATCGTATCCAACGGGTACCGAACCACCGGCGCTGTCTTCAATCATTAACGGATCTTGGAAAAGGATGTGGATAGAAGAAATGAGTACCAAAGTCTCCTGTGCCATTATCGGAGCTGGCTGGTGGGGCACGACTGCAGATCTTCCTGCGCTAGTCAGGCATCCCCGGGAGAAAGTTTGTTGTGTCCACCATCGCGATGCGACAGTTGTTAAGGAAATCGCCGCCGAATTCAATATCCCGGCAGCTGCAGCAGAACTTGACGATGTGCTCAATATCGACGGTCTTTCGGCTGCCATTGTGAGCTCGGCTGCTGTGGCCCACTATCATCAGGCAAAGGCGTGTTTGGAACGTGGGCTCCATGTGCTTATCGAAAAACCAATGACAATACGGGCAGCCGAAGCGCGAGAGCTTGTGGAATTGGCCGAACGAAAGGGTGTGCAATTCTTCATCAGTGCACCTTTTCATTACATTCCACACGCCGTGGAGGCGAAACGGCTTGTGGAGTCCGGTGCGCTCGGTCAGATTAAGTTAATCAGTTTGCTGTACACGAATTTCACGGCCGGCGTTCTGAAGGGACTGACCTGGAGCAATGGCAAGGAAAAATGGCGTTTCGCGCCGAGGGAAGTGACTGGCAGCACTTTCCGGATCTGACCGAAGAACAAATCTATCCGATGTACGCACCAACGAATAATTTCATTGATACCATAGTGGGAGATACACCCTACGGTTCACCCGCACGATTGGGTTGGAGTGCCATGAAGATCATCGAAGCCGCAAACCAATCCGCAGTCTCAGGCCAGAACGTAGTGATCGTTGAATAATGGCGTCGTTATGTTTGGTGACGCTGGGGTCGCGTGAAAGCACCAAGTGCACCGAGAGTTCCCAGCAGGATAAACGTTAGGGAAGATGGTTCCGGCACGCCTTGACTGGCAATCAGGTTGTTATTTCCGGGCGAGAGAGTGCCGCTCCCTATGACGACGTCACCGGCAATCGTTCCGGTGCCGACACAACTGCCTTGCTCACAGTTGAACATTCCATTGCCAGTATTCAACGAATTGCTGATGACCAAAGTTCCATCCCCCGTTTTTGTCAATGTATTGCCGTTAAGGTTCAAACGGTTCACAAATTCCAGTGAGGACCCGGCGGCAATATCCACAGTTGTGGGGTCATTCAAGTTGACGGCGGCTTGTAATTGGTGCGCTCCCTGAGCGATCGCGACGCTTGGATTAACGGGCGTTGCGGTTGTTTTGGCGGCCAGTGTGACACTGCCAAAACCAGCAACGACGTAGGTGTTCGCGTTATTGAATTCGACTCGATTGACCGTCGTGCCAGAATTGAGAAACACGGTTTGTGGTGAGGCGATGGCATCACCAAAGATCGCCGTTTCACTGCTGGCATCAGGGGCACCGGAAGGAGACCAATTGCTCGATGACAGCCAATCTCCAGAGCCACTTTGATTCCAAGTGAAGACGTCCGGGATTGCACCACCGAGGATTTCGAATTCGATGCGGTTGTACATGATCTCGGCCCCCGTGTTGCTCCCGTCGCCATCTCCGAAGCGAAAGACAGAACCCGGGTTTTCACCTGGTGATTGATCACTGAGTCGTTCGATACCGTCGATGAACAGGTCCGCATTCTGGTTGGCGGGATCATAAATGAGCTCGTACAAGTGGTATCCAGAACCAGTGACGGCATAGCTGTCTCCCGAATGGATGTACGCTGTAGGGTTGGCAGACGCGTCTGTCGCAAAACGCAGCAGCCACCAGTCATCGTCCAACTGTGCCCAAAGCCCAATCGTGTCGGAACCGATTCCCTTGTTAGCGGTCGGTATGCGGATGTTTGTCCGCAAGGCATAGCCATTGGTTTTAGCGTCGGCGATTTCCTGCGCCGTCAGCGTGCGGTCGTAAAGCAGTTCTTGGCCAGCTACCCCGCTGCTGATTCGCCAGGCCGATGTTCCATCGTCATCAATTCCCGAACCGTTCGTGAGCGTGCCGTTGGCTGTAAATCCCTCCATGCTGGGGTCATTCATGCCACTATGACTGACGACGATCTGTGCCTGGACACTAGTTGCCATTGTCAGAATAAGAGCAGCGAAACAAGCTCGTTGAACGTTTATATACATCTTCTCGTTTTCTCCTTCTTACAGCGACAACTTCTCCGATTGCAGCATAGGTAAAGACCATTCCGCCGAATGGAAAGGCTTTTATCCTTTTGGGTGCAGGAGGGAACGACGAGGCGTCCTCCTGCACCATAAACTATACGTAACATCATTTACCGGTTCACGCGTGACGACGGCGGAGCGTCACCAGGCTGCCGAGACCTAGCAACAACAAGGTGATTGCGGTGGGCTCGGGAACGATTTGCATTTGAACCTGGTTATAGTAGGAAATGGTGCCGGTCGCGCTGCCGCTGCCATCTCCAAACCTGAGAACACTTCCAGGATTGTCTGCGGAATTGAGGCCACTCAGCGCTTCGCTACCGTCAACGAACAAATCCGCAGATGAGCCGCCCGGATCAACCCTGAGTTCGTACAGGTGGTATCCGTCACCTGAAACAGCATGCGAGTCACTATTGTTGTGGACGTGGACGGTGGGGTTTTTGTCGCCGTCTGTAGTAAATCGCACCAACCACCAATTGTCCCCTACTTGGGCCCAAAGTCCCATGACATCACTATCGAGGGGCTTGTTTGCCGAATCAATCCGAACGTTCGTCCGCAAGTGGTATCCGTTCGTATTGGCGTCCGCGATCTGTTGATTGGTTAAAGCGTAGTTATACATCAATTCCTGTGCTGCTGGCCCGGTGTCGATTCGCCAGGCCGCGGTTCCGTTGTCGTCGACTCCGGATCCATTGCCCAACTCCCCGTCGGCGGCAAATCCCTGGCTGGCTGGGTCACTCGAGCCACTGTGGCCGATGATGCTGGCTTGCGAGGCGGTGATGCTCAAGAAGCAAACAGCCATGGCAATCGAGAGTCGTTGTAAGTTCATTAGTTTTCCTCTTTGGTCAAAATTGGCGAGAACCTTGGTCATTAGACTTCCTTTCGGAAAAAAAGAACAACAATCTAGGACGGAACCACGGCCCTTTGTTTTTGCACACATAAGAACGTGGTTGTCAAAACAAAAAAATGCCTGTTCACACTGACAACAGCCGTAAGCCAGCGGCAGGTCAGTACGTACAGGCACTTTTTAAAAGCTTGTATTTTGGAAAGGAGCTACCTAAGGGCAGATAGCTCACGTGGTTTAATCCATACATTGGCGACTCTTAGTTAGCTGAAACGAGATTCAACAATGCGGCGCATTATGCTTGGTTTCGGCATCAAATACAACCTCTTGGACGATGTAATGGAACGGGCATGAAGACCGTGTTTCCGCCAGCCGGCGAACGAGCGCGTTTGAGGCAGCTCGATTGGATTGCTGTAACTTGCTGCAGAACAAGAGATTATGCACACTTCATGTTTTCGGTGTTTTCGACAGCGAGGATCATTTCCCATGAAACAATAACACCGCACCGCCCTTGAGATCTGTGGCTGACTGCCACTGAAATGACATGTTCAGCTGCCGTAACAGTCATTGTGTTTCAATTTTGAATTTGTCAATGGTGAGCCGTAGGCGTACTCTCGACAACAGTCTCGAAGCAGGGCTAGTGATCGTTGTCGTTTCCAGGGTCCAGGCCTGATTGCCCTAGGCGAAAACTGTACAAGCGTGCATTTTTTAGATGGAAACGCAGTCGTAGCGGCCTGTCTACTAGGGAGCTGATATCACTATTGCCCTTCCATGTTGCGACTGCTTGAACGTTATCCGACATAAGGTCGTCGGCAATGTCTTTACCGAACCCGTCGATCGGATCGCCTGCCTCATCGAGAAGTTCCACTCGGCAATGGCCGAAGTCAGCTTTTACATTCAGGTACAAATGAACCGGCTCGTCCGACGCGAACTTGGTGCCCACCACTAGTGGCTTGGTGGTCAGGACGCCTCCGCTCGGCGTCGCGTCCATCGACACAAAACCGTCACGGCGTAACAGCCCTAGACCAATTTGTCCCCGAGATTCTCCAAGATTCACTCCTTTGTAGGGTCCGTGGTATCTCGTGTCACCAGCGTAGTACAGGTACATCTCATCATCGACCAAAATGGGTGTTCCGATGGCTGGAGATTGATTCGTTCGATCCCAACTTCCATCAGGCCCTACGTCCAAAACAGTAGGGCGACCGGGCATCCGCTGCCAATTTAAACCGTCGCGGCTGTAGATCAATTCCAGGACAAGACGGTGTTTGAACGGATCCTCATGATGGTAGAACACTTGCAACCAACCTAGTAGCATATCGCCCCAGACGAAGCCGGTATTGTTGTACAAATCACATGGCTGATCGTCCTCATCATCTGTTTCGAGAATCAGACGGGAAGTGGTCCAGTTCACGAAATCTGTGCTTTCGCTCTGAAATCGGGCGCGACCTCGGTCCGTGTATCGCTTACCGAAGCAGAGATATCGCTGGTGGATCGAGTCGTAGCAAAAGCCGACGGTGTCACCCAATTGTGGGACTGCCAGCACGTTTCTCTTAGTCCAGTGGATACCGTCCGGACTGACTGCTGTCCACACACCGTCATTAGGTCCGATATAAGATGCCCCCGGAGGCCGTTCGTAAAAGCAGGCTTTGTATAACCGATTGGGATCGGGGTCTGACGGAGTTTTGATGGCTCCATAGGTGAACAATGTGGGCAGACTGTTGATCACGTCGCGCGAACTGGCCATGACCATGTTGTTGTCCTTGGATCCTTGAAACTCAAAGAGTCCTACGTTTGGCTTTTCCCAATGAATGCCGTCGCTGGATGTGGCATAGCACATCGATTTGATCTGGGAGGTAGGGAGCACCGAATCTTCGTCGTTCAATGTCCAATACCACGCCTTAAAGAGGCGATCCTGTTCATCGTAAATCACACTGCCGTGAGTATTGATGTAGTTGCCGCCAAATTCCCACGGCTTGTCCGGGCGCAGCACAGGGTTTTTGGGGTGTTTTTTCCATGAATGAACCGTGCGGTGAAAGCCTTCGGCGCTGGCTATTAAATAATCGTCGACGAATAGTTGCACGGTCGTGGAAATGCTGATCGGTTGATCGGTAGAACTTTTATTTTTGGTTGCCAAGAAATAACCTTCGACAGCCTGTCGATCTTGGCTTGCCAACGCGCCCTCGTAGATCATGAATTCGGCGATGCTACCGGCAAAGCTGCTGTCGGTACTCGGAAATAGCCCGCTGTCGCCGTCCCGAGCGGCTCCCAGGCAGGCCATGATGTTGCCGCTGGAAAAGTCGCGATGATCCACATCACCATTCGATTCGGCGGACGGCTGTGCGTTTCCGTTGATAAACACTTGGTGCGTGTCTCCCGCACGTACGACCCAGGTAACCACAGTCAGGCCCAGCGGTGGACCGTTGGCGAATGGATTCGGTCGAACAAGTGTGTTCTTCGATTTTCCTCCTGCCTTGTACAGCGCGGAAAATTGATTTTCCTTTCCGTCTGTCGTAAGAACCACTCGATTTTCTGCAGCGTCACCAACCAAGCCAAACCAAACGTCGTCTCGTTCCGGGTCACCGTCATTCGGTGCGATGAGCGCGAGGATCGTGAAGTCGCCGGTGAACGTGTCCTCGAATCCCGTGGCGAATTCAAGATGATCGCCACCACCTCCAAATTGGATGACATCTCTTCCCTGGAGGGCCCGCCTCGCATGGGTGGGCTGATGAGAGGTGGTTTGTTGGGAAGCGTGATGGCCGTGTGTTGAGCGATCTTGCCATTGTGAGACAGTGCCCTGTTTGGCAATCACGCCAGAATCAGCGCGCAACCAAACCTGCATCGCATTGCGATTGAAGCCTGGATCGGGTTCACCGTCAGGCAGCAGGATATCGCCCGTGGCCGTCGAGAAATAGATTAGCCAGGTGGCACATGTGGGTATTAAATGTCTTAAGCGGATTGTTGAACGCATTTGTTACACCTTTTAACACGACCTGCAATGTGAAGGTAACTGTAAAAAAAAATGAGTATTATTCGTTGATGAACCAGCGGATGGCATAGCGGTTTGCGTCGCGGCGGAACTTGAACGTATAAGGATCACACAACCAACGAGCTACGTGGCCATCGGTGCGGGGGACTAGCCAGCCGAAATCCCAACCTTGACTCGTATATCCCAGAGGGATGGAGGGACGGGTGCGGACGACGGGGTTGGCCGAACCGACGAACAACCGCTGCTCGCTGTAATAGTAACAAGCGCCCAAGTGAATGAAGACCTCGTGGTTCATGGTTTCGTCCGATGAAGACGTCAGGTCCTCACAAAGGTTACGCACGGCAATTTTAACTTCGGCACCGTTCTCAAATGCGTTTGCCAAGTCAGAAATGTCGCCGCTCGTCACGTTTCCTTCGGCATCGTGAGCCAGGACTTCTGTCCAATTGGAACGCACCATGTAGCGGAAGTACTCGAATTCATAGGTAAAGTTACTGCTCGGTGCGTTCGTCTCGGCGTCGAAGTTCTCGAACTCATGGTACTTCGGCGTCGAAGCGTGATCCTCAACCGGTGAAATGCCTGGTTGACCAATGGCAGGTCGCTCATCGAGGAAAGGGCGTGCGATGCCTTGATGTTTATCCTGATTGTAGAGGAAGAAAGACATGGATTCGCGCGGACCGAACCCGTCGGGCAGCTGAACCGGGACTCGCAGGTTTTCAATGCCGGCCACCCAACGATCGTCCAATAAGTAAGTAATGCGGAAATCCATCACTTCGCGAATCAATTCGGTACAGTCCGAAGTGGGATCAATGTGTTCGTTGTGGATAAAAGCAGTTCCGATCCGGAGATCTGCCCCGCCCCGAATCGCGTCCGTCAGAGCAGTTGGATTGCCCGCCACGTGTTCACCTTGCGGATTCAGTCGGAGGACAGTTTGCCAGGTTGCCATGGAGTATCTTTTCAAGAATAGAATTGTCATGACTTCATAAACAAGTTTCCCAGCATAGCTCAAATCGACGGGAGAAGATATCACCTGCTGGTGTGTTCGGAGTTCAACCGATACGATACGGAACGCAGCGAATGATTGATGGAATACGTGTATCGCCATGAAACCGCCAACCTGAAATCCTACGGGCTGGGCGATAAACGATGTCCTCACAACGGAAGCTTGTGTGATATCATTTGGCTGACGCAAGACTTTCCAACGAAAGACAATGGGGTTGCTGCATTTGGCTTATTGAATGTCCCTGGAGAAATCATACCGACGATGTCATCACCCACTCATTCCTCAGTAACTCCAACCGATTGGCGCAGTTTTTCCAGTGGTCTGGAAATTCCTTCGCTGTATTATGTAGATCAACCGTACGTCGTGGTGACTCCTCAGGGAGCCTGGGTTTGCGTCATGACGACGGGGGCCGCGCAGGAGGGCGCCCCGCGGCAATTTGTCGCATCTACAACCAGCCATGATTGTGGTCGTAGCTGGTCCGATCTAGTACCGATCGAGGCGCCCGATGGTCCTCATGCCGGTTGGGCAGTGCCGTTCATCACCCCCAGCGGCCGGATCTACGCGTTCTACACCTTCAATGGCGACGAGATTCACGCCGGACACAACGAACAAGGTGAATGGTTTTTCTGGCGCCATACTCGTCCTGAAGGTATTGTATTTGAACGAAATGATTCTCACGGCTGGTATGCGTTCCGTTACTCCGACGATGGCGGGCAATCCTGGTCTCCAGAACGCTATCGCTTGCCTTTGGCGGAAACCTTATGCGATCAGAATCGAACGTGCGACACCGATGAAAGTGTACAGCTGTTCTGGGGAATTTGTCGTCCGTTCATGGCTGACGGGAAAGTGTATTTGCCTTTCTCGAAATTGGGAAAGCATTTTCAGCAAGAAGGCGAAGGGTGGCTGCTGCGGAGCGATAACCTGCTTACCGAATCGGACCCCGACAAGATTCGTTGGCAAATGTGTCCTCAAGGCGACCACGGAATTCGTAACGACCAATTTGGTTCCGTACAGGAAGAACACAACGTTGTACCGTTGCGAGACCGAGGGCATTTATTTTGCATGTATCGTACCATCATGGGGTATCCGGCATGCTCGTACAGCTACGACGGTGGTTTGAGTTGGACTTTGCCCGAGGCACCTCGCTACAGTTTTTCTGATCGAATCATGCGTAACCCTCGCGCCTGCCCTATGGTCTGGCGGTGTCAGAATGGCAACTATTTGTTCTGGTTCCACAACAATGGTTACCGGTCGTACAAGAACGTTTCTGCACCAGTGGCCCGGAACCTAGTGTGGCTGAGCGGAGGTGTGGAAAAGGATGGCAAGATTCACTGGTCACAACCGGAGTTGATTCAATACGACGAGCATGATTGGCGCGGTAGCAGTTATCCCGATCTGATCGAACAGGACGGAAACTACTTGGTGACCTCTACCCAAAAAACCGTGGCTCGGATCAATCAACTGGACAAACACCTGGTGGAAAGTTTGTGGAAACAGGATCTCTCCAGATCCGTCACGCGGCGAGATATCTTACTGGATCTGGATGAGCAAGCGATTGCTGCGGACGATTCGTGGACGGTAGAGAAATTGCCGCGGTTGGACCAGCAAGGCGGATGGAGTGTTGATCTGTGGGTTCGTTTGACGGACCTACAGCCGGGACGAGTCTTGATCGACACAACCGGTGGCGATGAAACTGGAATCACTTTGCGGGTGGGCGAACACGAGACTTTGGAAATTAGCTTTCATGACGGCCAACACGGTTTTTGTTGGACCAGTGACCCAGGCACGATGGGTGTGGATCAATCACAGCACGTTGTTTTTATTGTCGACGGAGGTCCGAAGTGTGTTTCGGTGGTGGTTGACGGCATACTGTGTGATGGAAACGGCGATGAGGTCCGACTGCGGGGCACGGGCCGCTTTATGCGAACGAAGTACTTTGACAACTACGACGATCGTTGCGAACCGGCGGACGAGATTGGAGATGTGACGGGAACCGGAAAGCTGGTGATTCCAAGCAAGTCCGAGGTGCAACGGCTGCGGTTGTACAAGCGATGCTTATGGGTCGGCGAAGCCATGGGCAATTGGCGAGCTGGGGTGTAGGTGAACACACCGATGCTTGCCAATAAGCACGACGTTGTGGATCGGCGAGGCTCGGAATACTTGCGTAAAGCAGCTAATTCGATTCCAGCGAGAACTCGAACTCATTGTGCTTCTCTGCGACTTCACGCGTTAGCGTGGTACGGACGTTGTATTTCTCGGGAACACGTTCTTCGGGATTCATCTCTGTCCGCGTCGTGATAGATACCTGGTGGTTACCGAGGGTGGCGCCTTGGATGTCGCGCAGGTAGATCAGCTCGAATCGTCCTTCGGCGTCCGTGAATCCTCGCGAAGCGCGTCCTTCGGATGGCCGGAACAACACAGCCGCTCGCTCCAAAGGCTGTCCGTCAAGCGTCACCGTCCCGGAGACACTAGCCAGTTCAGGTCGGTCATGCTGCGTGCAGCCGATCGTAACCATGGATAACAGACCAAAGAAAATAAAGAAACGACAGTTCGGAGACATGGCTGAATTCTACCAAAGCGAGTTGTGTTTTGTTTGACAACGAAGAGTGGTTTGTGAGGTCTTCGTGTTCGGTGGATAGCGGTAATACGACGGCCTTAGACGGTTAGCGTACAACCTCAAGATTTAGACCTGGCAGACCACTGGTAATTCATGTCAATCGTCTACCATCCGGTGTCGAGAATCATAAGGATCTAATGTCATGTAAACTGACGTCGAACCCTGGATTCGTAACGGTAGAGTGAAGTCGACAACTGTGATATAATCTGTAGGTTGATGATATAATCTGTAGGTTGATTTGACTTTAGATTGTCATGAATGCTTGAACTCAAGGCAATATCGGAATGTCGAAATTACTCGCGAGAAGAGTCACTGTTGTTGGTGTGGGTCGTGAAAGCGATGTAATCTGCCGAAGACGTAGCAGCGGCAATCGCCCCGGTTTCGTGGCCCGTGTTGGCGAGCGTTCAGTGACGGCATCTGTAGAGCAATCTCGCAAGTTGTCGGCTTTCACTCTGGTCGAATTGCTGGTCGTGATCGCGATCATTGCGATCCTGATCGCAATGTTGTTACCTGCCGTACAGTCTGCCAGAGAGGCGGCTAGGCGAGCCCAATGCCTCAATCATATTAAGCAATTGGGAATTGGGTTGTTGAACTATGAAAGTGCAACGGGTCGCTTTCCTCCGGCTGCCATCACGACACGCCAGTCCCAGTACTTCGGAGGGGGATTCCCTGGTTGGTACAACCTCTTTAAGGAGGCTGA
>Ga0310344_10003635_pt1 | contig 11453 bp, 11 predicted proteins | sample HC15DNA20200_MG_FD_203801 | JGI IMG/M metagenome (GOLD analysis project Ga0310344, IMG submission 203801) | Marine microbial communities from station ALOHA, North Pacific Subtropical Gyre - HC15-DNA-20-200_MG | ecosystem: Environmental > Aquatic > Marine > Oceanic | place: Pacific Ocean: North... | reverse complement strand
GATAAATCATTTATTTTCATTAACTTTAAAAGTGATATAAAGAAATTATGTCATCATTGAAAAAAATTAATGTTGTTGTTGCGGGAGCCACAGGCTACGTCGGACTTGATTTGGTAAATCTTTTAGCCAAACATCCAAAAGTAAAAATCAAATATTTATGTGCTCAGAGAAATATTGGTAAAAAAATAAAAAATTTTGATAAAAGAATTAAAAAAAAATTACCAAAAATTTCAAAAATAAACGATGTAAAATGGAGTCAAATTAACGTTGTTTTTATGTCACTTCCTACTGGAGAGTCACAAAAATTGATAAAAAAATTGATCAAATTTAAGAAATTAAAATTTATCGACTTATCTGCAGATTTCAGAATAACAAATAAAAATATTTTTAAAAAGTTTTATGGATTTGAACACAAGGCCAAAGAATTATTAAAAGAATCAATTTATTCACTTTCAGAATTTGTTAAAAAAGAAATTAAAAAAAGAAAAATAATTGCATGTCCCGGATGTTATCCTACATCAATACAAATTCCTCTAATACCATTGCTCAGAAAGAAACTGATAAAAAAAAATAATATAATTATAGATTCAAAATCTGGATATTCTGGCGCTGGAAAAAATTTAAAAAAGAAATTTAAGCATAAAAATTTGTATTCAGCGATTCACCCTTATGGAATATCAAAGCATAGGCATCTGAGTGAAATAGATCAGGAATTTTTTAAAGCTTCTAAATCCTTAGTAAATTATGCTTTTACTCCACACTTAATACCAACTTTTAGAGGTTTATTATCAGCAATGTATGTTGAAAAAGAAAAAAACGTAACTTTGAGAAGAATTCATAAAGAACTAACAGATTTTCATAAAAAAAATTATTTTATAAAAGTTGTAAAGATAAATAGGAGCATCGGAACAGAAAATGTTATTAATAGTAATTTCTGCGAAATATCAATCTGTAAATTAAAATTTAAAAACAAAATTCTGATTCTTTCAGCTATAGACAATTTAATAAAAGGTGCCGGAGGCCAAGCAATTCAAAATATGAATTTAGTTTTCGGATTTAAAGAAAACCTAGGTTTAAAATGAATAAAATTTATATTTTAGTATTTATAATATTATTAAGTTGCACAAACAGCAACAAGGTATACATCTGCGGAGATCATCCCTGTAAAAATAAAAAAGAAATAGATGATTATTTTAAAAACAATATATCGATGGAAGTTTATATTGTTGAAAGTAATAAAATAAAGAAAAAAAACCAAGATTTGATACAACTTAATCTTTTCAAAAGTAAAAACTATAAAGAAAAAAAAAAAGAATTAGCTTTTTTGAATGAAAGAAAGCAAAAAATTAAAAATCCAAAGAAAGATCAGAAACCCTCAAAGTTAAAACTTAAAGTTAGTAGTGAAAATGAGGAAAAATCAAAAAAAAACAAAGATAAAAAGAAATTAATCCCATCTGAGAGAAAGTTTGCTTATAAAAAACAAAAATCAACAAAAATAGTACATATGTGTAAAAACATCGAAGAATGTGATATTGATATGATTTCTAAAAAGGTTGGTGATTTGAGCAAAGAGCAATCATTTCCTGATATAAACTTTAATAAATAAAATGAAAAAAAATAAATTTAATATTGCTGTAGTTGGTTTAGGAAATATTGGAATAAATTTATACAAACATTTAATTCAAAATAAGCAAAATATTGAAAAGAGAACTAATATAGTTCTAAATATAAAATATGTTTCAGCAAGAAATAAATTTAAAAAAAGGAAAGTCAATATACCTAAAAATAAATGGCTCAAAAACTATTTGGAAGCTTCAAAAAGAAAAGATATAGATATTGTAATTGAGTTAATAGGTGGTTCTGATGGTCCCGCTAAAAAATTAATTTTTAATTCCATTAAAAACAAAAAACATGTTGTTACAGCAAACAAAGCTTTAATTTCGAAACATGGTAACGAATTATCAAAACTTGCTGAAAAAAATAAAGTAAATCTTGAATTTGAAGCTGCTGTTGCTGGCGGTGTCCCAATTATAAGAACTATTAAAGAAGGACTAACAACAAATACGATAAATAAAATTTATGGAATTTTAAATGGAACATCTAACTATATTCTTTCAAAAATGTCAGAAACAAAATTGAATTTTAAAGAAGTTTTAGAAAATGCTAAAAAATTAGGATATGCAGAAAGCAATCCTAAATCTGATTTAAACGGTGATGATGCAAAATCAAAAATACAAATATTGTCATCTTTAGCATTTAATTCATTTATTAATAAATCAAAAATAACTGTTGAAGGTATTCAAGGCATTGATCAAGTTGACATTACTAACGCAAAACTTTTAGGTTATAAAATCAAGCATCTAGCAATTGCTGAAATTAAAAAAAATAAATTAGTACAGAGAGTGCATCCTTGCATGATTAACGAAAACTCTTACATCAGTAACATCAATGGAGTTTTGAATGCGGTTATAATTGAAGGCAAGCCAATTGGAAAGTTCACTATTCAAGGCGAAGGAGCCGGACCTGGACCTACAACATCAGCGCTGGTTTCAGATATATGTTCAATATTAAGAGGCAACATAAAATTTCCTTTTTCTGTATCGGATAAAAATAGAAAAAAAATAAGATCTCTTGATATATCCGAAGATTTTTTCTCTTCATATATTAGGCTGGATGTTACAGACAAAACTGGAGTTTTGTCCTCAATAACAAAAATTTTATCAAAAAATAAAATTTCAGTTAAAAGACTTGTTCAGAATCCTTTCAAAAGCAAAAAGTTTGCTTCAATAATAATTATTTCTCATAAAGCTAAAAATTCTAATTTAGTTAAATCAATTTCTGAGTTAGCAAACAAAAAATTTGTAATAAACAAACCTAAATTTTTTAGGATTGAAGAAATTTGACCAAAATTAATACAAAGCTACTTGATAAATTTTTAAAAGTCAGCGAGAGAGCTGCATTTGGAGCATCTAAGTTTAGAGGCAAAGGAGATAAAATTGCAGCTGATCAAGCCGCAGTAGATGAAATGAGATCTGAACTTAATAAAATAGAAATGAGAGGTAGAGTTGTTATTGGAGAAGGAGAAATGGATGAAGCTCCAATGTTATTTATTGGAGAAAAGGTTGGTAAAGGAATAGGTGATGAATTAGATATAGCAGTTGATCCTCTTGAAGGTACAAATTTTACAGCAAAGAATTTGCCGAATGCAATTTCAGTTTTGTCAGTTTCAAAAAAAGGTGGGCTGTTGTCTGCACCAGATACTTATATGGAAAAAATTGCTGTGGGATCAGGACTTCCTAAAAATATTGTTGATTTAGATAATTCTGTTGAAAAAAATATTAAACAGCTCTCTGAAGCAAAAAATACTACTCCAGAAAAAATCACAGCATGTGTTCTTAAAAGGCCTAGACACGATAAAATCATTAAATCATTGAATGATTTAAAAGTTAAAATAAATTTTATATCAGATGGCGATGTAACAGGGGTTATTTCTGTTGTGGACCCAAATTCTCCCATCGATATTTATTTAGGTATTGGCGGTGGTCCTGAAGGCGTATTAGCCGCTACAGCACTTGATTGTTTGGGCGGACAAATGCAAACCAGACTTGTATTAAGTGATAAAGAAGAAATTAACAGAGCTAAAAAATTAGGAATTACTGATTTGAAGAAAAAATATAATATAGAAGACATGATCAAAGGAGATGTTATTTTTTGCGCAACAGGCGTAACAGACGGAGAAATGCTCAGCGGAATCAAGGATAAAGGAGATTCCTTTGAAGCTTCTTCCTTTATTTTACACAAAAGTCAAAAATTTTCTAAGAAAATTATCAATACAGTAAAAAAATGAAAGATGCTTCAGTTTCAGGAAAAAATTGGATATCTAAAAACTATAGCGAGGAAAAAGTAAATTTTCTAAAAGACAATTTTAATCTTAGTGAAATTTTATCAAGATTAATTGCTATAAGAAATATAAGATTCGAAGAAGTAAAATTGTTTTTAGACCCCAAGATTAAAAATCTCTTACCGAATCCATTTATTTTGAAAGATATGGAAAAGGCTGTAGCCAGAACCATAAAAGCTATCAATGAGAATGAAAAAATCGGAATTTTTGGGGACTACGATGTTGATGGGGCCACCTCAACAGCTGTTCTTGGTAATTATTTTAATGAAATCAATCAGAAGATAGAAATCTATATACCAGATAGAAAAACAGAGGGATATGGACCCAGCAAAAAAGGCTTTGAAAAATTAATATCAAATGGATCAAATTTAATTTTTACTGTTGATTGTGGAACATTATCTTTTGATACAATTGAATTTTCTCAAAAAAAAAATACAGATGTTTTAGTTTTGGACCATCATCAATCTGAATTAAAATTACCCAATGCTTTTTCGGTGGTTAATCCCAACAGATTTGATGACAAATCCAAACTGAATTATCTTTGTGCTGCAGGAGTTTGTTTTATGTTTTTAATAGCATTAAATAAACGACTTAGAGAATTAGAATGGTTTAAAAAAAATAAAAAAAATGAGCCAAATTTAATAAATTATCTCGATTTAGTTTCATTAGGAACAGTTTGTGACGTGGTACCGCTCGTAGGGTTAAACCGAGCAATTGTAAGACAAGGATTAGAAATTATGAAAAAAAAATCTAATCTGGGACTAAAAACTTTAAAAAACATCTGTGGAATTGAAAATAATATTACAACTTACCATCTTGGTTATATTTTGGGCCCCAGAATAAATGCAGGAGGAAGAGTAGGAAAGTGTTCACATGGAGCTCACTTATTATTGGGTAAAGACTCAAAAGAAATTTTTAGGATTGCTAGCGAACTTGAAATTTTTAACAAAGAAAGAAAGCAAATCGAAAACGATATGTTAAAAAAAATTGAAACAAATGTAACTATCGAACCAAATGAATCAGTAATTGTTTTATCAGGCCATAATTGGCACGGTGGAATTATTGGAATTATTGCTGCAAGATTGAAGGAAAAATATAATAAACCAACGGTTATAATTTCTGTTGAAAACGGTCTAGGCCGAGCCTCAGCCAGATCTGTTTTAGGTTTTGATATAGGAAGCATAATTATTGCTGCTGTTCAAAACAACATATTGAAAAAAGGCGGAGGCCATAAGATGGCCGCTGGTTTTACAATAGAAGAAAATAAAATAGAAGAATTTAAAGATTTTATAAAAAGAAAATTTTCCAAAATTGAAAAAAATTTAAACAAAAAGAATATCTTGTTTTTTGACTCAAAGATTTCACCGTCTGCATTAAATGAGGATTTTTTTTCAGAAATTAATTTACTTTCTCCGTTTGGATCTGGAAATCCTGAACCAAAATTTGTTATTGAAAATCTTAAGTTGTTAAAATCTTCAGTTGTAGGAGAGAAGCACATTAAGGCTTTGTTTTCAGCAGCTGATGGTTCTGTTGTAAAAAGTGTGATATTTAATGCTGTAAAAACAGATTTAGAAAGCTACTTGTTGTCAAAAAATTCAAAAAAAATTAATATTTTTGGAAAATTGAGTCTTAATGAATGGAAGGGCCAGAGAAATGTAGAGTTTATTATCGATGATATTTCTGTTAATAAGACAATCAATAATTCGGTCCCATCGTCTAACGGTTAGGACAGATGGTTTTCAATCATCTAATCGGGGTTCGATTCCCCGTGGGACCGCCATTAAATAATATGTTTAAAATTGCAATAGTTGAAAAAATAGATGAGTCTGGATTAAAGCTTTTAGAGAAGCATCCAGATTTTGAATTTGATGTTATAGAAAACATTTCAAAGGAAAACCTTATTAAAGAATTGCCAAAATTTGATGGATTAACTTTACGAGTAGCAAACCTTGATTCTGAAATTTTGATCAATTGTAAAAAACTTAAAGTTATATCAAGGCATGGAGTTGGTTACGACAATGTTGACTTAAATTATCTTAAAAAAAACAATATAACATTATTAATAACAGCGACAGCAAATGCAGTTTCCGTAGCAGAACATGCTATGTACATGATCCTTTCATTGTCTAAAGGTATAACGTTTTACGATGCAGCAGTAAGATCAGGCAATTTCAAAACAAATGTTTCAAAAATAGAAACTTATGAGTTATTTAATAAAGAAATTTTGATAGCCGGATTTGGTCGTATCGGAAAAAATTTAATAAAAAGATGTCTTGGTTTTGAAATGAAAGTTAATGTTTATGATCCTTTTGTAAACAAAGAAACCATTAAGTCTTTTGGCGGAAATAAAGTTGAAGATTTGAATGCTGCAGTGAAAACAGCGGATTTTATATCCATTCATATGCCTTTAAACAAAGAAACTAGAAATTTCATTGATTTAAAAATGTTAAAAAACATGAAAAAAAATACAATAATAATTAATACAGCTAGAGGGGGCATAATAAACGAAAGAGATTTAGATCAAGCTCTTAAAGAAAAAATTATTTTTGCAGCAGGCTTGGATGTTTTTGAAAAGGAGCCTCCCGATCCCAACAATCCCTTATTAAAAAATAATAGAGTATTATTAAGTCCCCATTCATCAAGTTTTACAAAGGAATGCAAATCTAGAATGGGTGTAGAAACGGTGCAAAATATAATTAATTTTTTTGAAAATAAAATTGAAAAGTCTATGATTGTAAAATTATGAAAGATTTTTTAAACAGATTTAAGAATTTTGGTTTGCTTGAACTATTGGTAATTTTTTCGGCGGTATACGTAGTCGCAATGCTTCTTTGGACAGCCTCAACAAGATCAGCTGTTGAAGAAAAGGCTAACATTGTTAAGTCCAATCATAAACAAATTGTAGATTTTATTAATGCTGAAATTAATGAATGCGACCAAGGAGATGAAAATTCAAAAACAAAATGGGGAGATTCTTGCACAGGAGAATGGTTATCAGAAAAAGTTATTCAATACATTAATAAGAATATGAAGATTAGTAATCCTTATTCATCAAACAAAGAAATTATAAAACAGGCTCAAGATCCAAGACTTCAAGCAGAAGGAAAAGCAGGCCAATCTACAGAAATGGGTATAATTTTTTTAAGTTCTAAAAATTTTAGTTCCGAACCTGGTTCTGAATGGGTTATAGGAACTTGTATTAAATCTCCATGCGTTGCTGCTGGTAACAATGAGCTTACTTCAGTCTACAGATAAACTTACTCAATAATAAATCCAGAATCTCTAGCTTTTTTGCTCAAGTAAGCATAACCTTTTTTGGCATACTCAAAGGGGTTAGCTTTTTTTGGATCTTGTTCTGCTTCCACCACTAACCAACCATTATAATTATTTTTTTTAAGTTCATTTAAAATAGGCTTGTAGTCTATACATCCATCACCTGGAACGGTAAATGCTCCTTCGAGAAATGCATGCCTAAAACTCAAATCTTCCGCTAAAGATTTTTTTAAAACATTTTCCCTCATATCCTTACAATGTACGTGAACTATCTTTTCTTTAAAGGCTTTTATTATTTTCAATGAGTCACCCCCGGCAAATAACATATGCCCAGTATCTAAAACTAATTTAACAGAATCATTAGTTTCTTGCATTAATCTGACAGTGTCCTCATGAGATTGCACAATTGTTCCCATATGATGATGGTATGCTAACGGCATTTGTTCGTCTTCAAGCCTTTTACCTATTTCATTAATTTTTTTACAATAATTAATCCAGTCATCCCTTTCTAATTGTGGTCTTTTGGACAAAGGTTTTTTTTCATCTCCCTGAATAGAGTCTGTTACCTCAGCAAAGACTATGCAAGGAGCCTTGCAATCTTTAAATAAATTTAGTTGATCTCTTATGTTTTTCATTTCTTCTTTTACCGATCTCTTTAATAAATTTGCTCCATACCATCCAGAGCACAAACTTATATCAAATTTATTTAAAATAGGTATTAGCTCTTTTGATGTTTTTGGAAACTTTCCACCGGATTCAATTCCTGTAAATCCAGCTTGACGGGCTTCAGATAAACATGTCTCGAGAGATGTTTCTCCACCCAATTCTGGCATATCGTCATTGCTCCACGCTATTGGTGCTATTCCTAATTTTACTGACATGTTTTTTTTTATTTGCTAGGATAATATTTTATGTTGATAGATCAAAGAAAAAAAACACTTAGACTAGGTATAGTAGGTGGAGGTCCGGGTTCTTGGATAGGACATGTACATCGGATTGCATCAAGGTTTGATAATCAATATATAATTTGTGCAGGGGTCTTTTCAAGAAATGTTACTATCTCAAAAAGGTTTGCTAGAAGTATAGGGATTTCAAAAGACAGATGTTACTCAAATTATAAAGAAATGTCCGAAAAAGAAAGTTTACGAAAAGACGGAATAGAGGTTGTTTCGATAATGACCCCACCAGCCAGCCATCAGGTTATAGCTGAAAAGTTTATTAAAAATAATATTCATATAATTTCAGACAAACCTTTTGCAGGAGATATAAAACAAGCAAAAAAACTTTATAAGAGAATAAAATCTAACAAAAAAATTAAATACGTACTGACACATAACTATTCTTCATATCCCATGGTGAGAGAAGCAAAAAATTTGGTTAAAAATGGGAAAATAGGAAAAATAAATTTTATTAATGTAGAGTACGTACAAGATTGGGCAGGAGGCGTTAAAGTTGATCAAAAAAATGTAAAAAAAATACTAGGATGGAAAATTGATAGAAAATTTGTTGGCGCATCTGCTGTTTTGAACGAAATTGGTTCTCATGCTTACCATCTTGCAATTTATATTTCTGGACTTGAAGGAAACAAAGTTTTAGCAAACATCAAGCAAATATCAAAAAAAATAAAAGTAGACGAAAGTGTTCATGCGATGATTGATTTTAATAATGGAGCTAAAGGAATGTTTTGGGCCAGTACTTTAGCAAAAGGTGGTGTTTATGGTCTGAGAATAAGAATTTTTGGTTCAAAAGGCAGTATAGAGTGGGTTCAAAATGATCCTGGATATCTAAAATTCAATCCAGCGAATAAAGCTGTAAGATTTTTAGAAAAAGGATTTCATGATGTTAAATTTTCAAAACAATTCACAAGAATCAAACATGGGCACCCAGAAGGTTATTTAGATGCTTTTGCCAATATTTATAAAGAATTTGCTAACTCAATAAAAAGCAAATCAAACAAAAAGTATTTTTATCCCAATGAGGATGAAGGATTAGAAACGGCAAAATTTATAAATGCTTGTAAAATTTCTTCAAAAAAGAAAAAATGGATTAAAATATGAAGATAAATGTTGCATTATTCGGTTTAGGTCGTGTTGGCATTATGCATGCTGCAGACATTAGTTCACATCCTAAATTTAATTTAAAATATGTTTTTGATAAAAATAAAAAACTTTCTGTTAAAGTATCAAGAAAATTTAAATCTCAAAATATATCTAATCCTTCCAAAGCCTTTACTGATAAAAATATTGACTTAATATTTATTGCATCCTCTACACCCACCCATATTCCATTAATTATAAGAGCAGCAAAATCTAAAAAAGTAATCTTTTGTGAAAAACCAATAGATTTAAATATTGATAAAGTTATTAAATGTAGAAAAAAAATAAAAAAATACAAACCTAGAATACAAATTGGATTTAATAGACGTTATGACCCTGGACACTATTCACTAAAAGAATCTTTGTTAAAGGGTAAAATTGGAAGATTAGAAAAGATTATTATTACTAGTAGAGATCCAGCCCCACCATCTTTAAAATATCTAAAGGCTTCTGGAGGTATTTATAGAGATATGACAATCCATGATTTTGATTTGGTAAGATTTTATCTTGGAAAAGATAGAATCAAAGAAGTCTTTGCTTCTGCAAGTAATTTTGTAAACAAAAAACTTAAAAAAATTAAAGAATATGAAATTTCTACCTGTGTCTTAAAATCAAACTCAGGAGTTATTGCTGTAATAAACAATTCTAGACATTGCTCTTTTGGTATGGATCAAAGGGTTGAAATTTTTGGGACAAAAGGAATGGACGAAACAGAAAGTTACTTGAAATCATCGACGGGATCAAAAAAATCTTTTTTGAATTTTTTTATTGAAAGGTATGGGCCTTCTTACAAATTACAGCTAAATAGCCTAGCTTCCTTTTTCCTAAAAAAGTCAAAACCTAGAGCAAATTTTAATGATGGCGAAAAATCACTGATTATTGCAAACGCAGCCTATAAATCTTTAAACAGCAGAAAAGTTGTTAAAATTAAATAATTCTTTTTAAACCATAGGTTGAAACAAAAATACTCTATCTTTCTTTTCAATCGCTTTTTTGCTTAAATAAAAAAATATTAATTAATTAATATAAAACAATATAGAGGGGAAATATGAAAAAACTATATTTAACTTTATTAGCCTTGTTAAGTTGGATGACGATGTCCGTTGCATCTTTTGCAATTGATGTAATCGTCGTTTCACACGGACAAGCTAATGATCCTTTTTGGTCGGTTGCTAAAAATGGAGTTGATTCTGCTTGCAAAGATATGAAAATCAAATGTAAGTACACTGCTCCAGGTACATTCGACATGGTTGAAATGGCAAAACTTATTGACAATGCTGTTTCTCAAAAACCAAAAGGTATTGTAATCACTTTACCGGATGCAGCAGCTCTTGGAAAATCTGTAAAAGCTGCGATCGCTGCTGGAATTCCAGTAGTATCTATGAACTCTGGTTCTGACGACTTTGCGAAACTAGGAATTAGTGCGCACGTTGGTCAAACTGAGTTTGAAGCTGGTGTAGGTGGTGGTCAAAAAATGAAAGCAGCCGGTGGTAAAAAAGCACTTTGCGTTAACCACGAAGTAGGTAACGTAGCTCTTGATAGAAGATGTGCTGGTTTCAAAAAAGGTTTTGGTGGTTCAGTAGAAATACTTGGTACATCAAATGACCCAACAGAAATTCAAAAAGCTGTTGCTGCTAAATTAGGTGGTGTTGACACTATTCTAACTTTAGGTGCAGGACTTTCTGGAGAAGCGGCTCTAAAAGCAATAAAATCTGCTGGTAAAACTGGTAGCATTAAACTTGGTACATTTGATATGTCACCAGGCATGCTTAAAGCTGCTGCTGCTGGAGAAGTTGAGTTTTTAATTGACCAACAACAATATCTTCAAGGATATTTGCCAATAGTTATTTTTGCTCAGTACATGAGATGGGGAACAATGCCTGCCGGTGTTGTAATGACGGGACCTGGTTTCGTTACTCCTAAAAATGCTAGCAAAGTAATTAAGTGGGCAGCACAAGGTTATAGATAAAAATCATTTTAAAAGGCCTGGTTTAAAAGCCAGGCCTTTTTTTTTAAGATAAACAAAAAAAATAAATATGTCAGTTAAGTCAAAAAGTATTCAGAATAAGTCAAAAGACGAAAGATTAAGAAAAGTTTCAAAACTTAAAGTTTTATTAAACAGACCCGAACTAGGAGCTCTTGGTGGTTCTATACTAGTTTTTATTTTTTTTGGTATTGTTGCG
>Ga0310344_10003634_pt1 | contig 11454 bp, 8 predicted proteins | sample HC15DNA20200_MG_FD_203801 | JGI IMG/M metagenome (GOLD analysis project Ga0310344, IMG submission 203801) | Marine microbial communities from station ALOHA, North Pacific Subtropical Gyre - HC15-DNA-20-200_MG | ecosystem: Environmental > Aquatic > Marine > Oceanic | place: Pacific Ocean: North... | reverse complement strand
CGTGCGTCATCGAGTCGGATCAATCGACTCGGGAGATTGGTGTGCGACTGGCCGAGATGGCTGAGCGAGTGGGCGCGCCGCTTGTCTTCAAGGCGAGTTTCGACAAGGCGAACCGGACCAGTGTCGAAAGTTTTCGGGGGCCAGGTCTTGATGAGGGATTGGCGACCCTGGAGCGAGTTCGCACGGAGACAGGACTGGTGGTCACGACCGACATTCATACGGCCGAGCAGGCTGAGCCTGCTGCCGAAGTCTGCGGGATTCTCCAGATCCCCGCATTTCTGGCGAGGCAGACCGACTTGGTCGTCGCTGCTGCCAGGGCGTCGGCACGGCATGGTGGTGTGGTCAATGTCAAAAAACCGCAGTTCCTGGCTCCCGAGGATACTGGCCACATCGTGTCAAAATGTGTGGAGGCGGGGAATTCTCGTGTGTTGCTGACCGAACGGGGCACCACTTTCGGATACGGGCGGCTGGTCAATGATATGCGGGCGATTCCGTTGATGCAGGAAACCGGAGCGGCCGTGATCTTTGATGCCACACACAGCGTGCAGTTGCCCGGAGGCGCCACAACCGGTGGTCAGCGGGAAATGGTCCCGGTGCTGGCGCGTTCTGCCGTGGCTGCTGGGTGTGATGGGGTGTTCGCCGAGACGCATCCCGATCCCGATTCCGCTCGCAGCGACGGCCCGAATATGATTCCGCTCGATGAGCTGGAGCAGTTGTGGAGAGGACTGTTGCGGATTCGGGATGCGGTGCAAGAGGTGTCGACTGAGAAGAGTGGTTGACAGTGTGAGGTGCGGCGAAGAGGCTGGTTGAGATGCAGAGGTTGCCGAATCGAGCGTGGGGCCGCGGAGCCGGGGGAGTGCGGATGGGGTGTAGTGTGAGCGGGACCGCGAGGGCAGTGCTTGGACGCATGTTGGTTGGGCTGGTCGTCTTGGGGATGGCCTGGGGCTGTTCATCCGAGGTTTCAAACGGTCCGACTGGAGGCACCGCAGAGACTTCGGCGAAACGCAAACGGCGGCGCAGCGATGTGCTCGACACGCTTATTGAGATGTCCCAGCCAGAGACCCTGGTGATCCGGACTCGCCGCGAAACGGTTGTGAGCCTGCTCAATGATTGGGTGGAGATGGGCGGGGAGTCGTTTGAAGTTGTCGAGCCGGTCGACGCCGAATACACGGGGCGCCTCGACAAGGATCGCGTCGAACGCATCAAGTCGCCGCGGTTTGCTATCCGCGACGTGACCCACATCCGCGATTCCCAGTGGTACGCGAGGATTGGGAAGGCGATTGTTGCCGGCTCCAAGAGCGATCGAGACCGCGTCGGCCGCCTGTTCTATTACGTCACTCGAAACATCGTGTTGCGGACCGACGACGAGACGAAGTTGCCACTCGCCCCATTTGGGATCGCGATGCTTGGAGAGGGCAATGCTCGTGATCGGGCGTGGTTGTTTGTGAACCTGCTGAGACAGTTGCGGATTGACGCCGTCGTGTTGCAGGTGGACGAGCCGTCGGCGGGGCTGCTTGTCGGCGTGTTGCTCGAAGGAGGGATCTGCCTCTACGATCCGGCGCTGGGTTTGCCGATTCTTGCCGAGAAGGCCGAAGCCACGTCTGGGGTGACTGGTCGGGCGGCGACATGGGCGGAAGCGACCAGGAATCCGAAACTGTTTGCAGCGCTGGCCACGGCCAAAGACTCCCCATACCCATTTGCCGGCAAGTCGTTGTCCGACGTTCGAGTGTCGTTGGTCGGTGCCTCGAGTTTCTGGGCTCCGCGGATGCGGCGGCTGCAGTTGGCGTTGACTGGTGAGCAGGACCTGTTGTTGTGGGATCCGCTCGAATCGAGCGAGATCGTTCCCCGGGGGGGGGTGGCACGGGTTGTGGCTGGAGGATTCGAGAAGGAGAAAATTGCGATTTGGGATTACCCGGAACGTCGCCGAGACGGCAACTCCTCCTTCAACACCCAGCAACTACAGACTTTCGCGTTGCGGCAGCGGGCCTTCGAATCACCGATTCCTGTTGAGAGAGTGATTGCGAATGACAAGGGAGACATCCAATTGCAATTGGCCACCAAAGGTCAGTTTCGGCACCGGATGTCCAGGAATCGACAGTTGCTGGGCGAGTGGAAGACTTCGGTGACGACATTCCTGAAGATCCGGATGTGGCGGGACGTGCCTCCGCTTCCCAAGCAGATCGGGTTCGTAGGGCGGCGAGAGCAGGCGGCGGTCAAGGCCATGATGCCGACCCGCGTGCGGCTGGTGCACGAGGAGGCGGCTGATGACGCCGCATTCTGGGCGGCCGTCTGTCAGTACGAACAGGGCGAGGTCGAGTCCGCCGCGGACGCCTTGGAAGAGTACATGGCCCGTAGCGGCCTTCATGAGTGGGAGTCCGGGGCCGTGTGGCTGGAAGCGTTGTGGAGAGCCGAGTTGGGACAGGTGGCCAGGGCGGTAGAGATTCTCGAATCGATCGCCGACGAGGACCCGCACTGGGCCGGGGCGCAGGTCCTGTTGGGACGCTGGAAGCCTGTTGCCAGGAACTCTGCGAAGCCGGCTGCGCGACCGGACCCGAAGTCGAAAAACTCGCAACGAGGTGACGGCGACGCGGACACTCGCTAACGTGGCCGATTATGTCGATCGCCTTTTTCAAGAAACACTGGTTTTTGGTCGGCCTGGTATTGTTGGTCGGCGGAGGATTGACCGTCGGGCTAATGATTCCCGGCGAGGTTGCCGAGAAGCTGGAAAAACGAGAGGGGGTCGGCGCGATCGTGGCGTCGGCACCAGGGTGGATCACTCGGATCGTTTTGTTCCTGATGGCTTTCACGCTCGACAGCGGCAAACTCCGGGAATCGTTGAGATTTCCGCTGCCGGTCTTGTGGGCATCACTGGTCAACGCAGCGGCGATTCCCTTGGCTGGGCTGGGACTGATGAGGATCCAGGGCGACCCCAGTTTCGAGGTCGGGTTGATGATTGCCTGTAGTGTGCCGTGCACTCTGGCAGCCGTGTCGGTCTGGACTCGCAAGGCCGGCGGCAACGATGCGGTGTCACTGCTGATCACGTTGATGACCAACACGCTGTGTTTTTTGGTCGCCCCGTTTTGGCTGAATCTTGCCTTGGCCGGTGGGGAAGCACAGTTGCCGATGGGCCAGATGATGGAGCGTCTTCTCTACGTCGTATTGATTCCCACGTTGCTGGGCCAGGCCGCGAGAATGATTCCCGCAGCCCGGCGAGTCGCAGTGGAAAACAAGTCCCGGATTGGGATTTCCGCCCAGGGGTTGATCCTGGTGCTCGTGTTTGCAGCCGCTTCGCTGAAGGCCGGCCCACGGCTGAAGACCGAGGGGGTTGCCCTGGAGGACGTGGCCGTGGTCTGGGCCTGTTGCCTCGGTTTGCATCTGGGGGCGATGGCTATCGGGGGTGCCGGTGCCAGGTTGATGCGGTTCTCGCGTGAAGATCGAATTGCCGTATTTTTCGGCAGTAGCCAGAAGACGCTACCGATTGGGGTATTCCTGGCGACCAGTACCGAGTTCGGATTTGGTGAATCCTACCCGTTGGCGGTCTTTCCGATGCTGATGTTTCACGCGACACAGTTGTTCGTCGATACAGTGATCGCGGGGAAGATCGCTGACGATGGCCCGAGTGGCGACGCTGGTGCGGAGGATTCGGTTTCAGCCGAGTCCGGTAAGTCCGCTTAGAACTTGGGCACCTTGATCCGCTTGCCCACGTCGCGGTATCGCGGGTCGTGGAATCCCTCGCGGATTGCCATTCCGTAGCCATGGTCGAGTTCCCAGCGGGCTCGCCGAGCCCACGGGGTGCCGGGGTGCTCGGCCAGTACCAGCTCAAACAGCTGGGTGGCCCGGTTCTGTTGGTCCTTCATTTCGGCCAGGAAGCTCTCGCGTTTGGCCTTGAGCTTCAGTTGGACCTGAACTCGTTTGTACTGCCCGTCGTCGGGTGTGATCATCTTCCGCGAGCGGTTGAAGTGCCAGCGGTTGGATTTGGGTTGCTTGGGCGGGGGGAATTCGACCGCGTGCTTGTCGAGGACCAGCAAAAACTGGAAAAGCCGCACTCGGTAGGCATAACACTGGGAACGGATGAGATCGAAATTGGCTCGCCAACGTTGCGAGTTTTCTCCGGCTCGCAGTGATTCGTTCTTGTCCAGGATCGCGATGGCCTCGCTCAACAGGCCCATTGCTCGAAAGGCTCTTTGGCCGGCTTCGACCGCCTGCCGACGAAATTCGGCTGCCTCGATCGAATAGTGGTGCTGCTGAATGTTCAGTTTTGGGTCATGTGAGGGGATCAATGGGTAGTCGTTGGGGTTGAGCCTGGCGATGATGTTGGAAATGACCACTCGGAACGGACGCGAACTGACCTGTTGAGCATAATCGCGGCGAGCCAAAAGCAGCGGTTCGTATTCCTTCATTGCCAGTGCCGCGAAACGTCTCGCTTCGTTTGCTCCGGCACCGTCGAGCTGTTCCTCCTCGCCGGGCAGCATGAAGAAGATTCCGCCGCTGTGCTTGGCGAGTCGGACGTGGGCGTATGGGCCGAAACCGCTCGAGAAGGCATCCCAGCGGGCATGCATGCCATCGTATTGCAAACACTCGGGAAAGGCCGTTTCCGGGCCCCGGTCGATCCGGACCCAGTGGTTGAGCCCGTAAACGGGGTCTTTCCATCGGATCCGGGCGTAGGGATAACCGAAGATGGCCTCGCGACCAAGAATGTAGATCGGTGCAGCAGCCTTCTTGACTCTCTGGATCGCCTGCTCAATTTGAACATGATCGGTGGGAGACTCGTCACTGACGACGATAACCACCAGTTGCCGTTTCTGTTTGCGGGCCAGCGGAGTGAATTGGTCGAGCACAGCGGCGATCGACTTGCACATGTTCTCGTTGCCGGTTCGGTCGATTCCGATGCGGTGGATCGCCTGCTGAATCTTCTTGACGTCTCCGGTGGGTGTCTTGGTCAGGACGTTGATGCGGTCTCCAAATCCGAGGATCGAAGTGGTCAGGACCTCGCCCTTCTTTTTGATCTGTTCGTCCTGGTCCTGTTGTATCCCGAGTTCCTCATACACCTTGTGAAACTCGGTGGCGATTTCCTTCTGGTCGTCCTTCATGCTTTCCGATTCGTCGAATAACCAGACCGCCATCACTTTGCGTTCTCGCATCAGGCGAACCAATTCCTGGGTGATCCGGGACAGTGCGGCGCCGTAGCCTTCAACGACCGCCCCGACCTCGCCGTTGACCTCCCCCACTCCCAGGTCTTCGCCGAGAAATTCCTGTCCGGGTAGCGTGACGTCCGTGATGTTGACCTCGACGTCGGGCTCTTTGAGTGACTCGGAAGTGTCAATCTGGGTCTGCGCGACCTGGACGGTTCCGGCACCCCCGATGGTGGTTGAGACCACACCTCCGGCATTGACGTTCTGTGTTTCCGAGATCTCGGTCTGTTCCTCGAGTTCCTTGACGAACTTCTCCTGGGTCTGTTCCTCGTTGAAGAAAGTTTCGACAACCACATCGGGTATGGCAGGCAGGAGGTCGATCCGAAGGACCCAGAGCACGACCAACACGACCGTGTGGATCAGGATCGAGGTCGACAGCGCCGAGACGTTGCGTGTCTGCGAGTGCATGGCGATCGGGGACTCGGTTGATGGCTTGGCGAGTGGTTTTGTGTCGGAGTCGAGGAGTCAACAGCGGCTAGAGCGGTGGTCGAGTCCGTTTCTTGTTGACCATGACGCGTTTCTTCTTGCCGGTCTTCGGATCGGTAACAAACAGGACGCGGTTGGGATTGTTGGCACCGCGTGACCCTGCGGTGGTCATTGCGCGGTGGGCTTCACTCCAGCCCCAACCCATTGGAGCACTCAGTTCCCGCTCCGCCAGCAGCGCCCAGGGGGTGCCGGCGTGGTCATCGACGACGCGGTTGAGATATTCGACAGCCTTCTTGTGCAGTCGTTTGACGGCACCGCCTGAGGTGATTTCGCGGTTGGGCTTCAGTCGCCAGAGATTGCTGTCCTTCTTCGTGAATGACTTTGGCTGCCCTTTCATCTGTGCCAGCACAACGTTGTAGCCGTAGGCACGGACTCGCATCGCCAGCACGCGACCCATGGCCAGGTCGTATCCGGCTTGCCATCGTGGTTCGGCAAGTTTTCCCCGGTCTTCTTCACCAACCTCAAGGGCCGCCTGGAGTTCGCGGAGACGGAAATCGAGTTCGGCCACCGGTTTCTGAGCATCGTTCAACGCCGTGCGGAGCACGTTGTCGTTCGGGGCATTGAAGGAGAGCGAGAGCGTGGGGATCCGTTTCTCGCGGGTCATTATCGCGGCCTTCAGCAGGCTCTGTTTGGCAGAGTTGGTTTCCACATCCTTGAGGTAGGTTCGGATGGGCCGGTAGTCGGGACGATAGCCTCGCATCACCGACTGGTTGAATTTCTGGCCACGCCCTTCATCGGCGATCAGGTAGATGCCCTTGGATTCGGCACAGAGTCGGTTCAGCGCGTAGGGGCCATACCCGGAGGACATCTGGTAGCGACCGAAGCCGCGGGTGCCCCAGAACGGCAGGGCCAGTCGTTCCATCATCACGGTCTCCGGTCCCCTGTCGACGTCCACCTCCTCGGTGAAACCGTCGGGGTAACGGTAGAGCACCCAACCTTTCTCACGACCGAAGACCGCGGCGTTGCCAATGCAGTAGACGCGGATTCCGTTGGCCCGGGTCAATTGGATCACCTTTTCCAGCGCCGTGCCGTCTTCGCCGTAATCGCTGCCGCGTTCGTCGGTGACGATCACGACCATCACGTTGTATCGCATCCGGCGGCGGTAGTTGAGCCATTTGCGAGTGACCTGGCTGACGGCGGTGAAGACGTTCTCATCGGGGGACTGGGCGGCCTTGATGTTTCGGATCTTGGAAACGATCTCATCGACATCGGAAACCGGCTCGTTGGTGTAAAAGTTCGTCTTGTCGCTGAAGCCGACAACGGCGGTTTTCAGCGGGCGGCGTTCGCCCTGGTTGTCAGACGACTTCAACGCTCCGAGTTGCTTGTAGATGCTCTCAAAGCGGTCCGCGATGGCATTCCGGCGGGCGGCCATGGAGCCCGATTCATCGAATAGCCAGATGACAAGCGTCTTGCGGTTCAGTAGTGATCGGTCGATCTCGACGGCCATCCGGTCGACAGCCCCTTCGATTCCCCCCGGGTTCTCCGTCTGGCCCTGGATGTCGATCACGTCGGCAAATTCGTTCTCCGGTGGCAACGGGATGTCCGCTGTCTGTGGGGATTCCACGGCCAACACCTTCTCGTCAAGGCGTTCCTGCACTTCCTGCTGTGGTGTTTTGCTCAGTGTTGTGGCGGCGGCCTGGGAGGGCGAAGGGTTGTCGAGGTCACTTTGGCTTCCCATCGTCTCGACAACGGCCGTGTCGAAGCTGTAGTCCTCGGGATTGAACTCCTGGAAGAGGCTGTCCAGTTCGGTGGCGTCTTGCCCGGAGTACGTGGCCTGGGTCACACTGTAGAGCACGATCAGGACACCGACGTGGAAGGCCAGGCTCAATGCCCAGGCGGGCCGTTCTTTGGGTGTGACCAACCCGGCTGTACCTTCGGCATCATGCGCAGGAACATCAGCCTGGTGTGGCTTTTGGGCTTTGTTCACGTCCAAATCCCTCGATCGGCCCGTCGTGGGTGTCCAGGTCGAAGAGGCGCAACCGGCCCCGTTCGACAGGTACGGATTCCCCTCCGCTACCCATAATTCTACTTCGGCGTTGGGGATGGGACAACTGCGGTTCGGTTGCTGTTGACTCGGGGCGAATGCGGGTACCGGGAACTACCAGATGAACGGCATCAACTTCCACGGGACCTGTTGCGTGTATTCCCGGTAAGAGGCCCATTGCTCAGTCAGAACCTGTTCTTCGGCGCGAATTCGCAGTCCGAGACAGGCGGTTGCGACGAGCATGGTCAGTCCCCCCATTTGCGGTGAGACGCTCAGTCCACAAGCTGTCAGAATCAGCAACTGGCCGAGGTAAGCCGGATGGCGGACCCATCGATAGGGGCCAGAGTGGACTACTCGTCGCGCGGCGGGAAAGATCCCGAAACTGCGGCCCAGGGTGGACAGTGAAACCACGGTGATGACCACGCCGGATCCGAGCAGTGCTGTGTTGAAGTGTGTCCAGTCAGACCACGGGGCGGCGAATGCCAGGACGGGCCCGGCCAGTGTGATTGCCGGCAGGCAGGCCATCGCCTGGCCAAAGCTGCCTGAGCATCGGACTGGCCGTTCGAGCAACAACAGGATTCCGACCACCAGCGGGACAGCCGCGACAGCGACTCTCAATGGATTGCCATTCGAAACGGAAATGGCGACAGAGAAAAAGACCGAAAATGCCAACAGGCAATCCACGAGTCGCGGAGTGCGTGGCAGAAGACTGGAGGGGGAAGCGACTCGCGAGAGATCTACCAAATGATCCACCCCCAGTCGAACGCGTAGCTCAAGGCGTTGAAAATCAGGAGGCCGGCAATCCAGGCCGCCCAACTGGCTGCTCCACCACCGTTCCCGCCGTCGGTGGGGTTCTCTTGCATGGCTGTCTCAACAGAGAGGACGAATTCCTGGGCTTCAGGCTCTGCCCATCCGTTTTCGACAAGGTCTTGGACGACCGAAGCGCGGGGGCGGCCCGATCTCAGCCCGGCGGCAGCCTTGTTGGCTGCCTGTTCAATCGCCTGGTCATCTTGTTCTGGGTGCATCGCCACGTCGGAGGTCCTCCAGTGGGGCTGGAAAAGTGTGGTTGCCAGTTGTTCGGCTGGTGGGTGTCCACGTCACCTGGATCGGTTGGTCATTCTACCGTGAAGAGGTTGGTGCGCAGGATCGGTTGCCGGGATGGGCCGGGGGTAAGAGATCAGCACTCCGGAGCCGAGAGACTCGTGGTCGTTCGGGCGGAAATTCTCGTGATGAGACAACACGACAGCGCCAGCGGCAGTATGAAACGAGAGAGTGGGGTCGGTGGTGGATCCGTCCTCGTGGGACGAAACGTAGTCATCGAGAGGGACGCCTGGAGACAGGTGGCGGCCGGTGGGTCGGGTGAACCCCAGGACCGAGTGCACTCCGGGCAAGGACCAGCCGCGGGTGATCTGCAGGTCAACAAGTTGACGGCCGATCCGTTGTCCGCGAGCAGACGGGTGGCAGGAGACTCCGACCAGTTGGTAGAGCGAACCTTCGGGGGCGTGGGTGGCCGTGAACCGGTCGAGATCGGTGATCGATCCGTAAGTCAGGGGGAGCGTGCTCAGACTCGCTGCGTCGATCCGCTGGGCGGAACTGTAACCGAGCAGGCGGTTGGACGTCTCGGCGACCCATTGGCCGTCGGAGTACGCTGCGAGTCTCGCGGCAATCTGTTCTTCGGATGCCGCCAATGTGCCGGGCCAACAGTCTGATTCCAGACGGGCCAGTCCTTTGACGTCTTCCGGGCGAGCCGTTCTCAGGATGAGTCCGTCGCCAGCCATTCGGCGATGATCTCCTGGTGATGCTCGTCGAGTCCCGGGATGGAAGCAGACAGGGGCGGTGGGGTGTTGTTCATACGGAAAGGCGAGCCAGGGGTCAGCAGCGAGCCACCCTGACCATCGTCCATCGTGTGCCACATTCCCCGGCTGGCCAGGTGAGGGTCGGCAACGACCTGGTCGATCGAACGAATCGGTGCCGCCGGGACACCAGCGTTGGCGAGCCGTTCCAGCCAGTCGTCGGCAGGCCGCGTGGCGAGCGTGGTGGTGAGCTCGGTTTCGAGGGCGGCGTGGTGGGTTGTGCGGTCGCCGTTGGATGAAAAACGGGAGTCATCAGCAAGATCGGCGCGCTCGAGACAGTCGCAGAGGGCCGCCCACAGTGTGTCGTTGCCGGCGGCGATGACGATCGGCGCATCGGCCGTCGGGAAAGCCTGGAAGGGCGTGATCGACGGGTGGCGGGTGCCCAGTGGTTCGGGAGCGACTCCCGCGGTCGCAAAACGGCTGATTGCGTTCTCCAACGCCGCGACGGTGCAGTCGAGCATCGCCAGGTCGATGACCGTGCCCTGCCCCGATTCGGTGCGGCCGTGCACGGCCGAGACGATGGCGACGGCACCGAAAATGCCGGTGAGGATGTCGCTGATCGAAGTCCCGACGCGGACCGGCTCATCGGCGCTGGAACCGGTGATGCTCATCAGGCCACTGAGCGCCTGAACGACGACATCGTAGGCGGCACGGTCGGTGTGGCTGCCGGCGTGGCCGAACCCCGACAACGCTGCGTAGATCAAACGAGGGTTCCGCTGGCAGAGGCTTTCGGCGGACAGGTCGAGTTTGTGCATCGTGCCGGCGCGAAAGTTCTCGACGAGCACGTCGGCTTGATCGACAAGACTCAGAAACGTCTCCCGGTCGGCCGAATCCTTGAGGTTCAGCGCGATACTCTTCTTGCCACGATTGATGCTGGCGAAGTACGCGCTCTGGCCGGTCTCCAGAAACGGCCCGAAGGCTCTCGCATCGTCACCGGTAACGGGCTGTTCGACCTTGACCACTTCCGCGCCCAAGTCCGCCAAAAGCAATGTGCAGTACGGGCCAGCTAGGACACGGGTCAGGTCCAGTACCCGTAGGCCCGACAGAGGTCGAGGGTGCACCGAAAGAAGCCTCCTGCCCGTGACGCGAGGATGTTCGTCGTGGCTATCGGCTGGGCGATAGACGAAATTGTTTTGTCGTGACTAACCGTAAAGGTCGTGGGCTTCCTTGTAGGCGATCTTTCGAGCTCGGATCAGTCCGCCTTTGAGCTTTTCACCGTTGGGGTCAACGTAGATCCGTCCGGATCGCTTGGCACCCGGCGTGACGCCCAGCACATGGATGTTGAAGATGAAAGCCTTGTCGCTGAGGGCCTTGAACCAGTGGACGTTGTCCTTGTAATCGCTGATCGAGGAGTGCCCCCCCGGGCCGAACATCTTGTCGATGGTCGGGCGGATCACGTATTCCTTTTCACGATCCTCCACGCGGTCATAGTGACGACCTCGGAGTTTGCCGTCGAGAATCAGAAAAGCTGTGGCCATGTTGTCGTGGCCATGAGGTACGACCGAGCGGCCCTTTTTCAGAGCGAAGATCTGGCGTCCAAATACGTACTCGGTCGGAAGGCCCTCGATCTTGGGGAATTCGAATCTCAGGCTGCGCGCGCCGGATTCGACGAACTTCGCACCCTTGGCGAGTTTCTTGAAATCGACCATCTGCAACAGGTCAGCCAACTCGACCTTCTCGAACAGTTCTTCGACCTGCTTCTGCCAGGCAACCTGCTTGATCTTCCTGTTCTTGACCGACCGGGCCAGGTCGTTGACATTGGTGAGCCACTTCTTGGTGATGGGTTTGACCTCGGCGGCAAACAGGTCCTGGTTGGCCAAGTCCTCGAGCAACGTGTAGGTCAACAGCGTTCCGAGCGTCTTGGTTGTGAAACCGCGGCGTGTGAGTTGTTCGGTCATCGGATTGGCTCTCGTCTTGCTCAGTTTCTGGCACGAGACAT
>Ga0310344_10003633_pt1 | contig 11455 bp, 11 predicted proteins | sample HC15DNA20200_MG_FD_203801 | JGI IMG/M metagenome (GOLD analysis project Ga0310344, IMG submission 203801) | Marine microbial communities from station ALOHA, North Pacific Subtropical Gyre - HC15-DNA-20-200_MG | ecosystem: Environmental > Aquatic > Marine > Oceanic | place: Pacific Ocean: North... | reverse complement strand
GGATCCGGAAAAACGAGCATGTCGCTTTCCTGAATCTGCTGAAAACCTCGCACACTTGACCCATCAAATCCGAGACCCTCATCGAAAATCTCGTCATCAAGTTTGTCAATTGGCAACGAAAAATGCTGCCAGGTCCCAGGCAAATCTGTGAACCGGAGATCGAAAATCCGGCAGTCGGCGTCGCGTGCCTTGCGCATTACGCCCTGAATGAGTTCGTCCCGTGAGACTTCTGACATCGCTACGTTACTCCTCGCTCTGCGCGAGCCAGAAGATTCAGACTTCTAGCCCAACCGCTCAACAAACAATGCCCTCGGCATCACCACCGTCAGGGGGCACAATAAGTGATGCCTCTCCGTAATTCGGTACCGAACCACGGACGCCGGTCTGATTCGCCGGCCGCAGATTGTAGAAGTGAGCCGTGATGATTGTCTACGTGCACATCGACCAGCAGCTCAAAAATACGCCTTATCACAGCACAAATCGCCGTTCGCACATGCTACAAATCGCGACATTTTTATGAATCATCCCAATCGATCCAACACTAATGGACCTATGTGGACCTCGCTAGGCATTCTCGGCGCTTTGGCTATCCCAGTTGTCGGCATTGTGATCCTACGATTCCTCATGTCGGGACCCGGGCCTATGACCATTTCGAATCTCAAATCGATCCCCAAACCCACTGCATACAGCGCACCAACTACGGTCAATATAGGACCCATTCCAACCGTACTTCCAAGCAAGACACGCCCCTCAATGACCAACCCACCGGATCGATCTTCGCCCACACCCGCGCCGGTCCTTCAAGGCACGGTCAACGCAACCGATGGCCTTAACGTTCGTACAGAACCAACCACTCAAGGACGTGTACTTCGAATTCTCCCCTTCCAAGCCGATGTGAAGCTGACCGGTAGATCACGACAGTCTGAAGGTTTGATATGGGTTGAGTTGGATCCTGACGGCTGGGTTCAGGAACGTTACCTTCATCGAAGCTGAGGCTGTTCTTCAAGGCGTCGACTTGTAATCCCGTTTAGCCAGCCTGATCAATATCCAGCAAATCAGAATCGCGAACATCGGTCACGAACATATGGCCGGGCGCATGGGTAATCATTCGCGAAGGACGTGAATTCTGGGCTACCGCTTGTGGAGTGACACCGCAGCCCCAAAACACCGGAACCTCGCCGTTCCGAACTTCGACCGCATCACCCCAATCCGGATGACTCAGGTCCCGAATTCCAATCGCCGCAGGATTGCCCACATGCACCGGAGCACCGTGCACACGTGGGTAACGGGCTGTGAGGGCACAAACCTCCGGCACCCGCTCAGCCACCACCGGTCGCATGCTCACCACCATTGGACCCGCGAAACGCCCTACAGGTGTGCAACTCCGAGAAGTTTGATACATCGGAACGTTCAGACCCTGTACCTGATGGCGAAGCTCAAAACCCGCCCGATCCATCGCCGACTCAAACGTGAAACTACAGCCAATTAGGAAACCTACGAATTCATCCCCAACCTCCGCTATCACATCGGTTGGTTCGTTTGGATCCGGCACTCCATCTCGATAAATGCGGTAGCGCGGAACATCCGTCCGGAGATCCGATCCGGGTGCGAATCGGACCGATTCAAGAGTCGCCCCGGAAGTTCGCTCCAAGAGTGGGCAAGGGATCGGATTTGCTTCGCAGAATCCTTGGAAGTCATCAGCGAGTTGCGGTGGCAATATGACGATGTTGGCCTGAACAAACCCATTCGCCATCCCAGACGTTGGTCGGTCCCACGATCCCGTTCGGCACGCGAAACGCACTTCGGAACCAGTCGCGCCAGACCATGAACGGGTCATCGGAGACTCTGACCGATCGTCTGAGCATAGGATTGCTCAACACGAACCAGTCGCGCCAGCACTTGCTGGGTTCGATCCAAAGGAAAAGTGTCGACCGTCATTTCAGCCTGCCTCGTAATGCCATCCAAGGCACCGGCCCGTTCAATTGTTGACAGCCAGTGCCTGTCATCATCCCCCGTGGGCGTAAGCCGACGATTTGCCAGTATCCCAAATGCGGTAGCAAGCCCATAAGCTCCCCAGTTACTCACCGACGCCAAGAGCGTATGTGTAGCGCTGGTTACGCATGGTGTCTGCACAATCTGACGCTCACGCAGAAAGTCCGCGATCGCCCCCATTCCAAGCTCGTTGCCACCATCTCCGACCGCAATACTGAGTGACGCACGCAACAGACCATCCATCGGCACAATCGTGCCATCGAGCTCTTCGCCCCGCATGTTCACCAAACAACCATCGGCCGTCAGGCCAGGTCTCTCAATCGCAATCACGACATCCGGCTGAATCCGTTCGAGAACATTATGGGTGGCAACGCCAGCCGCCTGCACACCAATCACATCAATTTCCTCGATTTCACCTAAATCATCACCCAAAGAAGAAACTACCGGAAGGTTAATGGGATCTAGGACTGTCACTACCCGCCAGCCCAGTTGCTGCAAAGCCCTTCCGACTGCAGCAGCCCCCGGTGGACCGTCCGTTTCAGCTACACCCGACACCGGAAAACCGGTCGTCAGCACGGCCACGCCGGGATCTTGCCCCACAACGGCTCGCGCCGCTTGTATGTAGCCGTCGGTTGGAACTCGACAAGCAGCACCTCGAATGCCCCGATGGTCTGACGGGAACACTGCTTGTGCGATGCTCACCGCAGCAGTTAGCAAAGGACCTGAAACCGGATCCATGGAATTAAAGTCCTGAGCCGATGGCGAACCGCCAACATCATACGCACCCACTCGCAGGAATTGTCCCGGTATGAGGAAGCAGTAATGATCAAGCCCAATCCACCATCGAAAATCGCGGACCGTATTTGGTCCGGCGGTGTACCCGACACCACCTCCACCAATTTGCTACGTCGTTCAGGCGTAACTCATCTGCTCAACGTGTCCTCAGAACCGAACGACCCCTCCCTGAGCTCAGCCTTTCAAGTCCGATGGTATCCAACAGTCGACGATTTGCGACCAAAGCCTGCCGGTTGGTTCCATCAAGGGTTGTCCTTTGCTCGCCACGTACTCGCAGACCCAGCAAACCAACTCTACGTGCACTGCCGAGAAGGTCGTCACCGTGGGCCTCTAATGACATACGTCATCCTTCGCACAATCCATGGGCTATCTCCCAATACAACCCGTCGAACCATCGAGACACAGCGTGTAGTCGCCGAATTTCCCCGTGCATATCTTGATTCGGCTGAGGCCTTCTTGCGCCAGATCGACCACGAGTGATGGACCGCGCTTGCCATTACACCGGAGAGATTGATGTCGTCTTGTCCAGTAACTCATTACCCGTCACTCATCGTCTTTCAGAGATCGACAGGCAAACAAAAATAGAGGCTTCCGTGCTTCAAAACGAAAGACACCTCCCCCAAGCTGGAGGTCCCATCGCGGGGGCAATCAGCACAAATTTTCGAGGTCACCCCGTAAATCCCGACTTCACCGTGCAACAGTAACAACGACAGATTCAGGCCTGACCGTACTGTATGTATGCATCACCAAAATCCCGACCAACTCGTCTACACTCCGGTTAGTTTGAGCTACGGCGCGGGTAATGTTGTATGTACGACCCGAATCTTCACCTCTTCGTCGACGATGCGGAAGTCGACGCGTCCTGGAATACTACACCGACAATTAGTAGACCCGAGCGACGAACGCATGACCCCATTATGGTGGCAGACCGTTCATGGGAAGGCCAAGCTGTTGGAAATGACCTTTCTATACTTCAAGACGATGCCACTGGAAAGTTCCGTATGTGGTATCGGAGCTTCAACGACGCCCGTTCCGATGAAGCCGACAAAAACCTCCTAAACTACGCCGAGTCGACGGACGGACTGTCGTGGACCAAGCCCAACGTCGGTCTAATCGAGTTTGATGGCTCATCCGCGAACAACATCATCCACCGGCCAGGTCTACTGCCGGGCTGTCGTGCGATGGAACAACACGGTCTAATTGTTGACGACGTTGGCAGTCCAGACCGCCGATACAAGATGCCCATCTACCATGCCTACGTCAACAACGAGGGCAACGGCCTGTCCGCACTCTTCAGTCCAGACGGAACGTCGTGGACCCTTCACAAACCCCAGATATACCCAGGCGCGGGCGACCGCCATGCCGCATTTCGAGATGAAGCCACTGGCCAGTACCTGCTCTACCTACGACCTCCACGGTACTTAGACCCCATGTCGGTTGGCACACGCACATCTGGTGCCCTCCCGTACAAGCGTGTGGTTGCCCGCGCCACCAGTACTGATTTCACCTCCTGGTCGGATTACCAAATTGTGTTTCGCAATGATGCTTTCGACACCCGTGGAACAGAGTTCTACAACATCGCTCCGCTGCAGTATGGCAACCGACACATCGCGTTCATAAACCTCTACGACACCATGGTTGAACGCATGTGGGTTACGTTGGCCAGCAGTCTCGATGGTATTCACTGGCACCGACCCTTCCGACGCGAACGTATTCTGGATCTCGGCCCTGAAGGCTGCTGGGATGACTCCTGGGTGAACATTTCTGATAGCCCACCAGTCCGCGAGGGCGACCGGATGCGATTTTGGTACCACGGTCGAGCCGAAGCCCACATGCTCCCCTATCGCACAGGTGGGATTGGGACATTCTTGCTAGGACTCGATCGGTTTGCTGGATTAGCTGCTGGGCGTGAAGCTGCCTGGATCGTTACCGATCGCGTCTATGCGGGCGGCGATCGCCTGTTCTTGAACGCTAATGTGCGTAACGGTGCAGCCCGCGTCGAAGTCCGATGTGGCGACGGAACACCAATCCCTGGCCTGACGCTGGAAGACTGTGACGAAATTCGTGGCGACAGCGTGGAGCATGCCGTCACGTGGAACGGATCGCCTAATCTCCATCAGGCACGTGACGAGCGAGTGCATCTCCATATCGAGTTCATCTATGGGACAGTCTTCGCGTACCGCTTCGGAGACGCTCCTCGCGATCTCACTTAGGGCATCAAAGAGTCTGACCCGAAGAGTAATGTGGTTGGCTCATAGGGGAAGGCCGTACCGCGGAATCGTCGTGGTATAGCCCGGTTCCACAACCCACCAAACTGCTGTCAAGCTGTGCTCACGTCACCGCTTCGAGATCCACCGGCTCCCACGCACGACTCTTCGCGCTGCGATAGGCAGCATCGATTACAGCGTTGGCGATATACCCATCTTCGAACGTTTCGTCTGCCGGCGTTCCATCCTCAAGACACCGAACGAAGTGGTACATCTGCCCGTGATAGCCGTACTGCCATGCCTCATCAGCCTGCGGAAATGTCCAACCAGTATCCATGTCTGCCTTTTCCTGAACATACCCCATCGGATTCATACTGAAAGCCTTCATCGGAACGCCATGCGTTGCATCAATATGGATCAGTCCGTCTGAGCCATATATCTCAGTACGCACGTCCATCCCACCGTGATTGCTCCATCCGGCCTCGATCTGTCCAAGAGCACGATTCTCAAAACGGATCAACGCAACTGCGTTGTCCTCGAAAGGTACATCGTGTTCAAGCGTGTCAGCCCAGCACATGACCTCCTGCGGCATCACATCCTTGCCAATGAAAATTCGACAGGCAGCAACAGCATGCACGCCCATTCCCAGCAGTGGACCTCCACCGCTGGTAGCTGCATCCCACGCATACGCAGCATGCGATCCGGTATGCGCCTCGCGTGACCGCACAATAAGCACTTTGCCAATCGCGCCATCCTCCACAGCTTTTCTAGCCCGGAGAATTTCTGGAATAAACGCCTCGGTCTCAAGATACCCATGGAACACCCCGTGCTCGCGTACTGAGTCAAGAATCTCGCGAGCCTCCGCAGCATTACGTCCTAGAGGCTTCGTGCACACCACGGCCTTACCAGCCTCCGCCGCCGCAATACAACCGTCACGGTGAACATGATTGGGTAACCCAACTACGACAAGGTCAACGTCGTCCCGATTGACCGCGGATCTGAGATCTGTAGCCGAATTTGGCACGCCCCACCGTTTCGCAAAATCCTCGGCCTTTGAACGCGTCTGTGAGAAATTCACCACAACGCGATGATCCGGTACGTAACGCAGTGCCCGCATATAGAAATCACACACAAAGCCGCTGCCAAGCATCGCGATTCGAACCATGGAAAACCGTCCTTCATAGAACCCACGAATCATGTTCTAGCGTACAGGCTACTTGAACCAGCAATCCTCGGCAGACAACGGTCCGGCTAGCTGCACTTCTATCGTCAACCACACTCACAACGCAGGTGCCGGAACACTCTCAAATCTTCAACGACCGTAGATCAGCACAAGCATCGTGAAGCTTGCCGTCAGGGTGAGCAACCCCACCACGATGCCAAGTCGGAAAAAGTCGCCAAAGCGATAACTTCCCGGTCCCATCACGAGTAAATTTCCGGGGTGCGCGTATGGCGAAGCAAACCCCGACGTTGCAGCGAGAGCAACACCCAGCGCGAACATTCGCGGGTCCGATCCCATGCGAACAGCTGCATCGATTGCGAGTGGTGCCATCAGCACCGCTGTCACATGATTCCCCATCACATGTGTGAAGAAAAACGTCAGCACCAGCACGCTCGCTAACACTGGCAACACGCCCAGTGTTCCCAGGCTCCCCGTAGACCAGTCGGCCAGAAATGAAACCGTACCTGTGCCCACCATCGCTTCTGCCAACGACAACATAGCGGAGATGAGGAGAATCGCACGCCATTGGATAGCGCGGCGAGCCTCATCCATCGTCACACATCCAGTCGCAACCATCGCGACTGCAGCCGCAATACCCACTATTGCCACCGGCGCAAGCTGCAGCACCAGAGCCACCACAAAACCGAGGAGAATTGCAATTGCCAGCGGAGCTCGGTTTTGTCGTGTTGGAGCAGTCGTTTCTTCTGTCAGGACCACAAAATCCGTTGACTCCCGAAGTTTGTCGAGTGATGCCTGGGATCCTTGCACCAGCAGTGCATCGCCAGACTGAATTTGGATTTGGCCCAATCGTGTCCGAAGGGGATGTCCATCACGCCATATCCCAAGCACACTAACCCCGTACGTTTCCCGGAAATCAACCTCGGTAAGCGTGCGGCCAATGAGATCTGATCGTGGCATAAGAACCAATTCGGCCATGCTCACACCTTCCGTCCTCAACGCGTTAGCACCGAGTCGCACTCGGTCCTGCACATCCAGACCATAGACACGGCACAGGCGTTGAATATCGTCCTGACGGGCGCTGAGAACGACGTAGTCACCAACCAAAATCACGTGATCAGGTTGCGGAGACACCACAGTCTTTCCGTCGCGCTCAACCGCCAACACTGCGACACCGAACCGCTCACCCAAGCGGATGTCACGTAGGGTCTTCCTGACCAACTCGCTTCCCTTGGGCACCACTGCCTCGAACAGACGCTCGTCAAGACGGTATGCATCATCGTGAGATGCGCGCTTGGTTTGTTTTATTCCCGGACGAATGGGCAAAAAACGCCGACGACCAATCAGGACAATTCCAATCCCCAACAGCAAGGCGATCAAACCAAAGGGTGTGAACTCGAATATCCCGAATCCGGCGTAGCCGGATTGCTGCAGTACGGTGCTCGTCAAAATGTTCGATGGCGTTCCCACAAGTGTGAGCATTGCGCCAAGCAACGAGCCGAACGCCAAGGGCATCAGTACACGCGATACGGGCGTATCCATCGCGCGCGCAGCAACCACTACTGCCGGTAGCAACACAGCAGCAGCACCGACAGAGTTCATGAACGCTGAAAGCACGGCCACGCTAGCCATCGTCAACCCAATCAGACGGACTTCGCTCTGCCCAGACAAACGTCCAATCCAGCCACCAATCACAGAGGCAACACCTGTCGATATCAGAGCTGCGCTAATGACAAAAATTGCCCCGATCGCCACAACAGCCTGGTTTGAGAACCCACGAAGAGCCTGCTCAACTGTGATCGCTCGACCGAAGAACAGTGTCAACAGCACACCAAACGCTATGAGATCAGGTGGGAACCGCGATAGCGCAAAGAACGCCATGGCTGCAGCAGTAACCAACAAAACAAAACCAATTTCAACAGTCATCGGCTAATCCCGCTGTTTGGGTTTAGTCCGCTACACATCCATAGCATCCTGATTCACCAAACTCTCAATGCCCTCGACGTACGTTGGGTAGGCAAGCTTTACACCGAGTTCCGATCGCACTCGTGTATTGGCACACGGGTAGTTGGCGGTAATCAGAGCATAGAGGTTGTAACTCAGAGGGGCGTGTGCACGGGAGATAAGCGATGTTAGACCAAAGATACCGATGATGAAGAGAGCCAACCATTTTGGTGTTGATCTGGGACCGACAACATCAGCACGCGCTGCTAGCCGATCAAAATAGTCAGCAAGGGTAACCGGTTGATCATCTACAGCCAGATATGTTTTTCCATCATCGCCATGTTCAGCAACCGCGTGCAATATCCGAGCTAGATCATCGACATGAATACGACTTGAGACGTTGCGTCCCCCACCGATCATTCGGAGACGACCATCACGCAGTGATTGAATCGTCTGCCGCCCGGGACCATAAATTGTTCCAGCGCGAACGAAACGTACCGGAAATTTTCGTTCTCGCAATGCCTCACGAAGATGCTCTTCAGCCCGAACACTGACACGCCCGAGATGTGAATTCGGCCTATCTTGCGTAGCCTCAGTTATGAGATCCCGTGACCCCCGCCCATATGGCGCAAGCGTTTGGACGAGTACAAATGAAGCGATGCCGGTATCGACCAGTTCAGCCTCGGCAACCTCCACACCTCGAAGTCCTACCCTATTAATCCAACCGCGCGAGCCGTTAACACTTCCCACAAGGTAAAACACGTGGTCGCCCGACCTACCGATACCACGCAGTTCCTGCCCGTCAGCGATATCAGCAATTTCGACTTGCACCCCAAGGTCGTCAAGGTCCGCAGCCGCAGTCTCGCTCCGACCAATACCCCGAACTTCCCATCCGCGTTCAACCAGCGAGCGCGCGAGAGCACTGCCCGCATATCCTGTGATACCAAGAATGAGTGCGCTGGGCATCGAAATCCGTGGTCACTGTGATGAAAGTCACATCATGGTGAACACATCTGGGAACCATCGCAAGCTCTCAGCGTTCTGGCTGCTACTCTGCACACGTGACCATTAATACTCCATCGAACCCCAACCTCCTTGCTCTAGGAACCCGCATCCTTAATGCGGCATACCTAGAAGGTGATTTCGTCTTGCGTTCAGGCAAACGAAGCCGTTATTACCTCGATAAGTACCGCTTCACCACAGATCCACGGTTATTGCGGGACATTGCATCCGCGCTAGGTCAGCGTCTACCTGTCAATACCCAACGATTAGCCGGTCCAGAACTCGGGGCCGTTCCTCTCGCTACAGCTGTTTCACTCGCAACTGACGTACCCAGCATTCTCGTACGCGCCAAAGCGAAGGGATATGGCACCGGACGTCGTTTTGAAGGCGTACTAAATCAAGGTGATCGTGTTGTGATGATCGAAGACGTTCTGACAACAGGCGGCCAAGCTGTCGAGTCCGCCGAAGCTCTTCGCGACGCGGGCGCAAAAATAAGCCTCGTGCTTGGCGTTGTTGACCGTGAGGAAGGCGCTGCAGACGCCATGAACAATGCAGGTTTCCACTTCGAAGCTTTGTTCACCAGCAGCAGTCTCGGGTTGGTGGTCTAATCGCAAAGCTTCGGGTCGGAGTGCTCTTTGGTGGTCGCTCAGGCGAACACGAAATCTCACTGCGCTCAGCCCAGTTCGTACTCGATTCTCTGGACCATACACGGTATGACGTTCACCCGATCGGTATCTCCAAAACTGGTAAATGGTTACTCGAAGCCGATCCGATGCCGCTGCTCGAGAATGCTGTTGAGAGTGACAACACGCCTCTACAAGTTGCGTTGCGGCTGCCCATCACACAACCCGATCTAGCTCACATCCCAAGACTCAATGCCAAATTTGATGTGATATTTCCTGTCATGCATGGACCATATGGCGAAGACGGAACCATCCAAGGCCTGCTTGAACTAGCCGATATTGCCTACGTAGGTAGCGGGGTCGTCGGATCAGCACTTGGCATGGATAAGGCTCTCCAAAAAAGTGTTCTATCTAACCACGGTATCCCGGTCACACCCTGGCACATGTTCACGCGGCATGCCTTAAACAACAACCCTGCAGCAATCGTTTCGTTTGTCGAGGAAGAACTCGGCTACCCGGTCTTCGTCAAACCATGCAACCTTGGTAGTAGCGTTGGCATTACAAAGGTATCGAATGCCGCGGACTTACCACCGGCCCTAAAACTAGCAGCAACCTATGACCGACGTTTGATTATCGAACGGGCTGTTCCAAACGCGCGGGAAATCGAAATCAGTGTCCTTGGGAACGAGGTGCCTGAGACATCCATCTGCGGTGAGATCATTCCGGGTGAAGAGTTTTACAGCTACAACGCTAAGTACGCCGACGATCAGTCGCGCGAGGTCATACCAGCTGATATCCCGAATGCTCTGTCTGAGAGCATCAGCGATATGGCTGCCAAAGCCTTTGTGGCGATCGATGCCGCAGGTTTCGCGCGCATCGACTTTATCGTCAACGGAAAGACCATGGATGTTGTGCTCAACGAAATCAATACGATTCCTGGATTCACCTCCATCAGTCAGTTCCCGAAACTTTGGGCAGCCAGTGGGGTTAACAACCGGACATTAGTACATCGCCTGATTGATCTAGCAATCGAACGGCATGCTGAGCGTCGCCAGAATGTAACGACACACAGCTAAGACTGCGAATTCGGACGGTTGGAGTAAATAACAGCGATCCCGTAGTCCGCGAACTACCTCAGCAACACAAGCTAATCATGATGCAGCTCTCCACCCGACAATAACCATGCGTGGTTCAGCACGTGCATCGAAATTACCCCGATGAAAAGCTCGCAAGGTTGGCAAAGACCCGGAGCCCGCGAGGTGTTATCAAACGAATTGCGCTCGCCTGAATCGCTCCCGTCTTGCTCTCAACGTGGACTTCCACAAGCGCACCAATCACCAAGCCCTCGACCTCTGATAAAGGCTCCAGCACGCCACGACCAACACGAACCCCGTTGACCGTAAGTGCCTCCGGATCAATGAGTTCCACGACACCTTGGATCCGCATCCCGGTTGGGGAAGTGGACGGACTCACCCCCATTACCCGTCGCGCCACTAATACATAGGCCGCCGAAGCTCGGAACGGTTTAAAGGAAACAATCACCTCATCACCCTGAACAACCGAATCATCAAGTAGGAGCGGAGTATCCAGCGGACGACTTAACACCATGCCACCGACACGCACCGCAAACGCATCGAGCGATACAAGCAAACCTTGAATCGTTGGAAGCGATGATTCAGCTGGTGGTACCGCATCCGTCGCTGCCACCGGAG
>Ga0310344_10003631_pt1 | contig 11457 bp, 9 predicted proteins | sample HC15DNA20200_MG_FD_203801 | JGI IMG/M metagenome (GOLD analysis project Ga0310344, IMG submission 203801) | Marine microbial communities from station ALOHA, North Pacific Subtropical Gyre - HC15-DNA-20-200_MG | ecosystem: Environmental > Aquatic > Marine > Oceanic | place: Pacific Ocean: North... | reverse complement strand
AATGAATGATCGAATTATTTCAGCATTACATGATGAGAAAAAACTAAATATTCGTTCTTTTGTAGGAACAGTATCAAAGGAAGAGTTAAGAGTACCAGTCCTAGCTAATAGCTTATCAGACTTAAATGAAAAGGATATTACAGAAGTAAAACAATATTTATCTAAAGGGGCTCAAGTTATTTTCTTGTACTCTGAAACTGATAAAAAATATAAAGAAGGAATAAGAATTATTGAAGAAAATGGAATTAAAATTAATAATAAATTAGATATAAATTTCCAGGTAGATGCAGATATAAAATGGGGATTTTCTAGATACTGGCGTGCTTTACTAAGTCGCCGCAAACTAATACTGAGTGAACCAACCTTACTTCTTACTTACGCAAAAGAATTTATCAAAAGATCCCTAAGTAAATTATGGTGAATCTATGTTGTTAAAAAATTGGACACATGATGTTCTTGATATTCAAAACATTGATGAGTTCAATCAACAAGACAATTTATCTGTGTTAGCTAATTCAGTTGATCTTTTGAACTTGAGACTGGCTAAAAGAGTTTCTGATGAAAAGAAAATACTCGAAATAGGGTGTGGTGTTCAGTCTTTATTTCTAGATAACTTAAGATTTAAAGAAAAATGGGAAGGCATTGATGTTTTTGAGAGAAATGACAAAGGACAAAAAACAATCGCAACAAAAATTGCTTCTGTAGAAGACATCCCTTTTAACAGCGGATACTTCGATTATGTTCTTTCTAATCAATCTATAGAACACTGGCATGAATATCATGTATCAGCAAGGGAAGGACTCTCGGAGATTAGAAGAGTGCTTGCTCCTCAAGGGAAGGCTATAATAAATTTTCCCATCCATCTTCATGGAAATAAAATTTTTGTGAAGGGGAACTTTAAGATTATAGATCAATGTTTTGATGATGCTGGACTTGAGATAACGAAAAGGACTGCAGTAATTAATTCCTCTTTACCAAATTATGCTGGCTGGAAAAATTGTGGTTTTCCAGACTTTTATACTCTAAGTCTTCCAACTCATGAAAAGACATCGTATGTTGTAGAGTATGAGGCCTCACCATTTAATAAAAATCCATCAACAAATAAAATAAATAAACATGAATCAGCTCAAGACATTAAGAGTAGAAGGTCAGCTTTTAGAAGAAATTTACACCATGGATTGCTTTATCTTATGTGGAAAATTTTAAAAAAACTTGGTCTTTTAGGATAGTAGGACCAAATGTAAAAAACCAATATTGCAATTTTTAATTCAAATATAGAAAAAAGAGAGGGGACTATGAGAGTTGCCATGGTTATTTCTTCATTTAAACCAATAGTTGGTGGAGCCGAACGCCAACTAGAAGGAATGCTTCCACATTTATCTAAGTTAGGGGTATTTTCTACAGTCATCACTAGAAGAGTTTCTGGAACAAAGAAAAACGAGGATTTTGATAACTACAAGATAAAACGACTCCCTGCAAAAGTACCTAAGATAGGGTTTGGAATTTCTTTAGCATATGAATTGATAAAAAATCGAGGTAATTATGATTTGATTCATTGCCATACACTTAACGGACAGGCTGCATTTCTTTCTGTATGCGTAGGAGCATTAGTTGGCCTTCCAGTTATTCTGAAGATAACTCGAAGTGGGCCAGGAACTCAATTACAAAGTTACCTGAGAACTTTTTTGGGAAAAGGACTTTTAAAAATATTGTTCTATGGTGCCAAAAAGGTTGTTGCAATTACCAGAGACGTTGAAAACGAACTTATCTTAACTGGTTTAACCAAGTCAAAGGTAATTAGCATTCCTAATGGCGTTGAGAAATCTAGTGATCTACTTAAGATGAATACTCATTCAGTTAGGGTTGTTTGTGTAGGCCGACTGATAAAAAGAAAAAGAATAGACCTTCTTATTCAAGCATTTAAAAATCTGCCTTACTCATATAATTGCGAGCTAACGATTGTTGGAGATGGACCTTGTAAAGATGACCTGGAGAAACTAACAAAAAAGTTGTTATTAGATGAACAGATTAATTTTTTAGGACAAGTACCAAAAGAAGAAATAAATGATATTTTGTTGGATAGTGAAATTTTTGTCTTGCCATCAAGTTCTGAAGGTATGTCAAATGCTCTTCTTGAAGCGATGTCTTTAGGGCTGTCAGTTATTGTCGCTGATATTCCAGCTAATAAGGAAATTATTGAAGACTCAAAAAATGGTTTGACGTTTAGTGATGAAAAGGCACTTGAAGAATGTTTAACGAGGTTAGTTAAAGACTATAGTTATCGTAGGGATTTAGGTAGCCAAGCTAAAGCTACTATAGAAACTAAATATAGCTTTAACCAGGTTTCTAGAAGATATAGAGATGTTTATAAGAAATTAATGAAAATTTGAACTGTGAAATTTTATTGTTAGATCGAATTTCTAGTACTAACCAAGATTGAAAATATTTCTTAATAGCTAAAGCTTAATATAAGGTAGAAATATGTGTGGAATATTTGCGAGTAATGATCCTCGAGTCAAAGATAAGCATCTTGACATGATAAATAGTCGATTGGCATTTCGGGGTCCAGATGGACAATCTGAGCTAATTTCTTGTGGAGACTGGAAGTTGTATCATTCAAGGCTATCAATAATTGCTCCAGTAGATGAATTTTCACAGCCTCATACATCTAGTAATGGGTCAATACTAGTATTTAATGGAGAAATACTAAATTTTCATGAATTACTAAGTAAATATAACTTGCCTGATTCAGAATCTGACACTGCTGCACTAAATGAACTTCTTCAGTTAGATAATTTTAATTTGAAAGATATAGAGGGGTTTTTTGCTTTTATTAGAATTGACAAAGCAGGGCGGCTTACTCATTGTGCTCGTGATAGATTTGGAGTAAAGCCTTTATTTATACACAAAGCTGGCAGCTCAATAACTGTTGCAAGTGAGGCATCTATCATAAGTGATTTATTTGAATTGCCATATTCTAAACTTTCACTAGAAGAGTATCGTGCCTTTCGTTCTCCTGTATTCCAAGGCTCATATTTCGAAGGTATAGAATCAATTATTCCAGGAACATGCCTAAAAGGCGGTATTTATTTTGAACCTCTTAATGAGTTCAACAAAGATTACCTATCTCACGAGGAAATTATGCCAGAATTAGAGGGCACAATTGAAAAAGCTATTAAGTCAAGGCTCGTTTCTGATGTTCCTGTAGGACTACTCTTTAGTGGTGGTATTGATAGCAATTTACTTAATGTAATTTCAGAGATACAGCTTCAGCGTTTTACTGGAGGTTTTGCTGGAGATTATGATATTGAAAGTGCTCGAGATAATAATGTTGGAACAACTCAAAACAAAACCAACATAGTTGAAGTTTCTGATGAGGACTTTAAAAAAAGATTTTTTGATATGGTTAAGTTAAGGAAAGAACCTTTATCGGTTCCAAATGAAATTATTTTATCTTTTCTTGCTGAAACTTGGGCAAATCTAGGTGGTAAAGTTCTTATTTCAGGTGAAGCAGCAGATGAGTTTTTTGGAGGCTATGATAGGATTTTTAAGTGGGCTGCAGAAGAGGAAGATTTCAGTGTTGATAAGTTCTTAGAATATTATTGTTATGCTCCTTTAACTGATATCTCAGAGACACTTCATAGTAAAGTTGAAGATTTCTTTTTACCATTAGCTGATTTAGGAGCATTTGAAATGGTTCGATATTTCTTTATAAAGAAACATCTGCCTATCCTTTTTAGACGACTTGATTTTGCACTTATGTTTTCAGGTGTCGAAGGCAGAGAGCCTCTTGCGTCATATAACATGTTCAAAATAGCTCTTAAGTATGGTCCAAAAGATCTTTTTCGAGGTAAATTAGGCAAGTTACCACTCAGACTTTTAGCAGAAGAAAAAATATCAACTGAGTTTGCATTTACTTCAAAAGTTGGATTCCCCGTGGATTTAGGTCGAATTTTTCATGGCGCCTCATCCAAAGACAAATTTGATAATTATTCAATTTGGTATAATAAGAACTTAGAGGCAATTTTATGATTATAGGATATACGACCGGAGTTTTTGATTTATTCCACATTGGCCATGTTAATATTCTTCGTAATGCTAAATCTTTATGTGATAAGTTAATTGTTGGTGTTACAGAAGATGATTTAGTCTTATACAAAGGGAAGACATGTGTGATTCCTTTTCTTGATCGAATTGAAGTTGTTAGATCTTGTAGATATGTAGATGTTGTGGTTCCACAATACTCAATAGACAAAGTAAGTCCTGTTAAAAAAATGAAAGCCAATCGTCTTTTTGTAGGTGATGATTGGTACGACCAGAAAAATTGGAAAGAGATGGAGCTTGAATTATCAAAAATCGGCTGTGAAGTGCATTATTTCCCATACACACGTAGCGTAAGCAGCACACTAATAAATGAAACATTATTGGATATTCGAAAATAAAATTTTATATAACTCATAAATACGCAATTTCTGAAACTCTTTTCTTAGCTAAACAAAATACACAACATACAGATAGATATTTCAAACACCCATCTTCTTAAAAAGCAAAACTTTCGATTTATCATAAATTTTCAATTATTCTTGTTTTTAATTGATAGAAATACCCTTCCTTTTCACGGGTCATAAATTTTGTTTAAACTAATCCTAAACACATTCTTAACTAAAATCGTCTTAGCTATTTTACGATTTATATTAAATGTATTCCTTGCCAGGTTTCTGGGTCCGGAACTAAAGGGTCTTTATTGGGTACTTCAGAATATGATAGGTTTTATTTCATCACTCTCTACTTTTAGCGTTGGTGAGTCTTATATCTATCATTTAGGAAAGAAAAATCTATCCATAATTACAATAAAATTTATACATATTGTTGTCTTTATTCTTGGTTCGATTATTTCAGCATTATTGCTGTATCTTATTTTTAATTTGAATCTAAACGATAATCTTGATTTTAATATTTATTTTCTCCCGTCTTTTATTCTTTGTGTGACACTAATTTATGAATACTTGCTAATGCAAGAGCTAAAAGCTAGGCTAGAAATTTACAGAGCTAATATTCTGTATGCACTTAGCAGAGTTGCCCTATTAGCATTTGTTGTTATACATGGCTCCACTCTTCAACCAGTAGATGTTATTGTCTATAGCGTTTATACCTCATTGATCTTGATGGGCATGATGTTTGTTGTTGCTTTAATTTATGGAGATTATGGTAAATGGGGTAACTTCAATAATCTCAAACAAGATATAAAAAAATGGAGAGATTATTGTAGATATTCTCTACAAGCGCATTTTGGTACCCTCATAAACCTATTTGAGTATCGAGTAGATGCTTTATTGGCAGTCTATTTTATCGACCTAAAGTTATTAGGCTTGTATAGCGTAGCTCTGTCTTTTGGGCAGTTAAATTATTATATTGTCAACAGCGTTAACACAGTCTTGTTCCCAACAATTGTAAGAGAATCAATGAGTCTAAAAGACTATATGCGAGTTGTTAGAATTTCTATGTTTCCAATCGTCTTGGGATCCTGCCTAGTCGTTTTGGTTGTAGGTCTATTAGGTACTATTATTTTTGGGCAAGAATATAGTGGAATAGAGATGTTTGTGCTTTTATTAGCTCCTGTATTTATACTTGAATCCTATAATCGTTTATTTGCAACTCTCTTGAAATCTCATAATGCTCTCCCTGAGTTTAATCGAATAGCAATTTATTCGTTATTCATTTACTTCCCTTTGTTTATTGTCTTGGGTTATCTTTTTTCAATAGAAGGGCTAATCTTAGCAAGCTTTTGTTCTTATCTTTTTAGATCATTTTTATATACAAAGTGGATTAAGGAAAGTCTATCTGACAGCATAAGTATGAATGATTTTCTACCTAAATTAGATGAAGTAATGGGCTCTGCTAAAATTATTTGGGAAAAAATAGCAAAGTAGATAGAGATAAAAATTAGCGTATGAGAAAGTATTTAAGAAACCAGAACTAGCTCAATTATTAGCACTTTATTACTTAAGCTGGGCTTTTTTATAACTGAAGTAATCCTAGTTACAGTAGAATCTATATTTGTTAGATGAATGAATTGCAAAAGTTTTATTAAACAAAAAAGTACTATCCAACCAAGTGAATAAATGGAATTGAAATTTTACTTCTCTAATAAAATCCACTAAATTGTCTAGCAAATGGCACTTGCTGAAGAGCCAGGCGCTACTTTTTAGGTTTTAATATGAGTATAACTCCCTCTGATAAAGAAATTAACTTAAAGGAAATTTTCCTAGTTTTATGGGGAAAAAAAATATTCATTACATTAATAACCTCTATTTTTGCTATAGGATCTGTATTCTACGCCCTTCAGCTTTCCAATTATTATGTTTCAGAATCTGTTTTAGTTGCTAGGGATGACTCTCAGAGCCAAAGCATGTTGTCTCAATATGCCGGTATGGCTTCTCTTGTAGGAATAAGTCTTCCTTCGTCAGGAAATAAAGTCTTGGAAGTCATAGAATTGATTAAGTCGAGAGAGTTTGTAAAACATCTTTTAACTTTTGAAAATATTCTACCTTCAATAATGGCTGCTAAAGGTTTTGATTCAAATTCCAAAGAATTAACATTTGACCCAGAGATATATGATTTAACAACTAAAACATGGACTAGGAAACCTGGTAGAAATAATCAAATAAAGCCAACCTATATAGAGGCTCATGAAGTATTCAATGGAAGCTTATTATCTATTGCTCAAGATATTAAAACCGGTTTTGTATCAATACAGGTTGAACATATCTCACCTGTTTTTGCAAAAGAGTTTTTAGAATTAATCATCATAGAGGCTAATACGCTGAAACGAAATAAAGATATTGAAGCATCTAGCCAAGCCTTAAAATATCTTAAAGCTGAGTCATCAAGAACTTCTTTAGTCGGAATTAAAGAGTCCATTAATGCTTTAATTTCAGCTCAACTTAATACTCAGATGTTGGCGCAAGTCCATGAAGATTATGTCCTCATCACTTTAGAACCACCTTTTGTTCCCGAAAAAAAATCTAAACCTATAAGATCTCTCATATGTTTCTTGGGTACTTTGATCGGCGGAATGTTAAGTGTTTTTATCGTTTTAATAAGGCACTATTACTTTGATGAAATCAAAAAGAATAAAATAAGCAACTAACCTGTACTCCTGTAAGAAATCTTGAATATGCCCAGTAAAGGCGCTGATTTTAAAAATATTAATTTACTATTGGATAGACCGATTTCAATTTCATTGATATTGGTATTTCTTATCCTCCTATCAAGTTATATCGAGTTTTCTGTTGGACAAGATATTGATTCTTACACTAATAATATAATAGACACACATTTAGAAAGAGGAGGTAAAACACTTTTTTATAATTTCTTTGCACTCCCTCTTTATGCATATTTTGGGTCTGTTGACTTTGTTTTATCAATAATAAAATCAACAATCATAACGATATTTTTTATTGCGCTAACATTAAATGCTAGAAATATTAAACATGTGCTGGTTGGTTCTTTAGTTATATTGTTGATGCCTACTTTCCAAGAGCATTTTCAGGAGTTCCTTAGACAGGGTTTATCTTTAGCACTTTTGTTTTGTGGGCTTTCATTAAAAAAATTTCTACCGAAGGTTTTTTTGGTTTGTTTAAGTATTGGAATGCATTACATTGTTCTTATCCCTTTGTCATTTATATTTTTCTATTCAGCAATTATTTATTTATTAGGTAGGTCTATAACATTTCCACTAATGATTAGCATGGTGATAACAAGTTTGATTCTGCCTTTAATGTTTTATACTCCTTACGACATTAGAGGCTTGCTACAAGATATTCCTTATGTTTTATCAGGACAGAGAGCAAATATATTAGGGCTAACCTTTATATTTTTTTATATGATTATTATGGCTTACCAATTTTCTAGGATACCAACTGCCTACATGTTTGCTGCTTTTGCTACAGCATGTATGGTATTGGCCCTTTATCCTATTATTACTGACTTTAGTCGTTTTATTTGTATTGTCTCAGTCTGCCATTTTTGTGCCCTTGCTTTTTCTGTAAGTACAAGACCGATAGCTATTAGGCATTTTATTTTTGTTGCAGGAATACTTGCAATTATTCCCACAGCCTTATGAGATTAGAAACGTAAACAAATGAAGATAATTGTTACAGGCTCAGCTGGATTTATAGGATTCCATGTTGTTCAAAGGCTTTTAGAAGAAAACCACCATGTTATTGGTTTAGATAATATAAATGATTATTATGATGTCTCTTTAAAATATGGCCGATTAGGACAATTGGGTATTAATAAAAGTAATATCTCTTATGGAAATTTAATTCAGTCAGAAAAATATGAAAATCACAAATTTATTAAGTGTGATTTATCAGATAAAAAAGTCATTGATAATTTATTTACTAAAAATAAATTTGATGTTGTTTGTCATCTAGCTGCTCAAGCTGGAGTTAGGTATTCTATTGAGAACCCTTATGCCTATATAGAGAGTAATATTCAAGGATTTATGAACATCCTCGAAGGTTGTAGGCATACAAGAGTTGGGCACTTGGTTTATGCTTCATCAAGTTCGGTTTATGGAGCTAATACAAATCTTCCATTTAGTGTAACTGACAATGTTGATCACCCTCTTTCTCTTTATGCTGCTACAAAAAAATCAAATGAATTAATGGCTCATACTTACTCTGCTCTTTATGGTCTATCGACAACAGGATTAAGATTTTTTACTGTTTATGGGCCTTGGGGTAGGCCTGATATGGCTCTTTTTTTATTTACAAAAGCTATCATTGCAAATAAACCTATAAAGGTATTCAATCATGGAGAGCACTTAAGAGATTTTACTTACATTGATGATATTGTTGATGGAGTTACTGTTTGTCTAAATAAACCTGCTAAAAAAGACAATAATTGGGATTCTAAAAATCCAAATCCAAATACAAGTAAGTTTCCTTGGAAGGTATACAATATAGGAAATAATAATCCTGTTAATCTAATAGACTATATAAGTGTTCTTGAGAATGAAATAGGAATATCTGCGAAAAAAAATTTCTTACCAATGCAAGCAGGAGATGTACCTAGCACATCCGCAGACGTTAAGTCTTTATCTGAAGACTTTGGTTATAAACCTTCTACAACTATTAGAGAAGGCATTAAAAATTTTGTTGCCTGGTATAAGGATTACTACCAAATTACATAACATTATAAAATATAATCAATTAACTGAATTAATGATAGAAAGAAGTGTTTAAGAAATGAGATATTGGAAAAAGTAAAGCAAAAATATGCCGTACAAGCCTTGTTAATTATATAGCTCTTAAATATTAAGCCTATCGTGTCTATTATCCGTCTTGCCCGAACTTACCCACGTAAGAACCAACAAGGTATCGGTCTAAATTGTTACAACCTTTCTTGTAGAATAAATCAACCTACCATTGTTTTTACTAAATGGATGGAAAGTGAGCCTATAGATATACCTAATAATGTACACCTGGAAGAGATTAGCTATAAAGATCTGTCATTCAATAGCAAGCAAGAAACAAAACTAAGATTATTATTAATTCTTTGCTCTAAAATTTGGGGGGAGCTTTTCTTTTCAATACAAGTTTTTCGTTATCTTTTTAAAGAAAAAACAAAAATTAAATTAATTCACCTTCACACAATAAATTACTTATTTACAGCATGCTTATTAAAGTTATGGTTTAGGGCTCCATTGGTAATTAATTTTGGTGGAACAGACCTAGTGCGTTTTAGTCAATACAGATTACTACAGAAAACATCAAAGTTGGTAGACAAGGTTTTCTATGTAGCGCGAGCTATGGAACCAAAGCTAAAAAAATTTTTTGACATTGGATCTTTAGTTTATATGGGTAATGGAGTAGATTTAGATCTATTTAAACCAAGTAAAGTTGATAGGCAAAAACAGTTTATAGCTGTAGGCAATTTAAGATGGCAGAAAGGTTATTTACACTTACTAGATGCTTTTAGGAATGTTGTGGATAAAGATAATGACTACAGGTTGTTGATAGCTGGAGAAGGTCCTGACCGATTGCTTATTGAAGAAAGAATTAAAGAACTAGATCTTGGTAATAACGTCAACCTTTTAGGTATGTGTAGTCGTAAAGAAATTACTTCTATGCTTAATTCAAGTAGAGCATTTGTTATGGCTTCAGTTTCTGAAGGGTTTCCGAAAGCAATGATTGAAGCAATAGCTTGTGCCACACCTGTGGTTGTAACTGATGTTGGTGAATGCGCTCAAATTGCAAATGGTGTAGGCTTTGTTGTACCTGTAAAAGATAGTAACGCCCTTGGATCCTCAATGATGGATATAGCGTTTAATGACATATTTTGGGATAAGTTTTCTAGTCAATGTATAAAAATAAGAAAAAATTATAGTTGGCAAAGAGTGAGTGATAGAGTTAATAATATTTATTTAAAAATGCTGCAGCCTTAAAGTACTGAAGAGATTATGAATCTAGTTTTTTTAAAAAGGAAGTTATTATTATCTCCTAGAAGAACTAAGCAGGTGATAATTGCTTTTACAGATTTCTCTTTATTTTTCCTGGTTTCATTTATTGCATTAAGTATAAGCCAGCAGTCTTTCTTGGGTATAAATTACATCCATTTATTAGAAATAGTCTGGATTCCTTTTCTGGGTATTATCGTTTTTAGTGCTTTTGGGGTGTACAGGTCAATAGTACGGTATATGGAATTTTCAACGATTCTTAGAATTGTATGGTTAATTAGCTTGGTTTTTTTAATAGATTTAATCCTAAGGCTTTACTTTTTTGAAAACTTAAAAGTGATATCTTCTTTTTCAAATTCCGATTTGGTTGTAACTATTGAAGGTTGGCTCATAAGTTTTCTCCTGTCTCTAGTGCTAATAGTTTCAAGCCGATTAGTTGCCAATAGATTGTTTTCTGATGTGGTTGGAGAAAGAAGGGTAGTAATTTATGGTGCTGGTTCTGCAGGAATACAATTAGCAAATGCACTCAAGTTTAGTAAGGAAATGAGGGCAGTAGCTTTTGTAGATTTAAATAAGGATTTACACAATACCTTTATAAGCGGAATAAAGGTTATTTCCCCAAAAGGTCTAAGAAAATTGATAGTTAAAAGTAATATTGACGAGGTTTTGATCGCTATGCCTTCAGTTTTAAAATCAACTTTAAGGAATTTATTAAATGAGATAGAGAAGTTTTCTACAAAGGTGAGAATCCTGCCAGGAGTTGCAGAACTGGCCCAAGGAAAAGTATCAGTTTCAGAGTTAAAAGAAGTTGAACTAGAAGATCTACTTGGTAGAGTTGAAGTCAACGCCGACAAAAGTCTAATCAACAAACATATTAAAGAAAAGGCGGTGATGGTAACAGGAGCAGGAGGCTCTATTGGATCAGAAATTGCACGTCAAGTTTTACAAAATAGTCCAAAGCTGCTCATTCTCTTTGATGTAAATGAATTTTC
>Ga0310344_10003628_pt1 | contig 11467 bp, 10 predicted proteins | sample HC15DNA20200_MG_FD_203801 | JGI IMG/M metagenome (GOLD analysis project Ga0310344, IMG submission 203801) | Marine microbial communities from station ALOHA, North Pacific Subtropical Gyre - HC15-DNA-20-200_MG | ecosystem: Environmental > Aquatic > Marine > Oceanic | place: Pacific Ocean: North... | reverse complement strand
GCGTCGTATTTGCGGTAAATGGAACCCAAGACCTTCCTACTTTATGTGGGTTGATAGGTTCAAGGACGTCCCCGCCCTGGCGGCTACCTCAACGGGTAACGCCCCATTTGGCAGGTTGACGAATGTACCTTAGGTCTTAGTTGTTGCAGCACAGGTGCGTTCGGTCGTTCACGCGACGAGCCTGCCGCTGTAGCGGAAATGAGCATTAACATGTCAAAGCGCATGCTTATCGATGGCGCGCACCCAGAGGAAACTCGCGTTGTGGTTACATCTGGAAACCGCCTCGAAGAATACGACATTGAGACAATTTTCAAAAAACAAGAAAAGGGCAATATATACCTGGCAAAGATAACACGGGTAGAGCCATCACTCCAGGCAGCATTCGTAGATTTTGGCGGTAACCGACACGGGTTTCTTGCTTTTAGTGAAATCCATCCGGATTATTTCCAAATTCCAATTGAGGACCGTCAGGCCCTAATAGAAGAACAGGAAGCGCTAGAAATGAAAGCGCGTGCAGCTCAAGAACACCTTGACGATATAGAGGGAGACCACAGCGAAACAGTTGATGACGACCCAGAAACAAATGTCGAAATGTACGGGTTGGAAAACAATGGATCGGAAGACGTTGAGGTAAAAGCATTAACGGCGGAAAACAAAAAGACAAAAATTTCAAATCAACGGAAGAAGTCTCCTACAGAAAAGGATGATAACAAATCAGGAAAGGGGCAGGGCGAACACATAACTATAGATGACACATCGATAGAAGGTTTGGAGGAGCTAGAACACGCTGACAATCCATTGAAAACTGCTCCTGGCACAGATGAAGGTCCAAACGACCAGGAAGTAACTCCGTCACAACAACCACGGAATGTCAAAAAGTATAAAATACAAGAAGTAATTAAGCGGCGGCAAATTCTTTTGGTGCAAGTCGTGAAGGAGGAGCGTGGTAATAAAGGAGCGGCTCTAACTACCTACATATCACTAGCAGGCAGGTATTGTGTTCTGATGCCCAATTCCTCCAGAGGTGGAGGTATTTCGAGAAAAATCACGGGTGCGAACGAACGCCGAAAATTGCGCGAAACCTTGAATTCCCTGGACATTCCTGATGGAATGGGAGTTATCATAAGGACAGCGGGACTTCAAAGGAATAAAGCCGAAATAAAACGCGATTTCGAGTATCTAATACGAGCTTGGGAGGAAGTACGCGACAAAACGCTAAAGTCTACCGCGCCGGACATGGTCTATGAAGAAGGTGATATAATTAAGAGGGCCATCCGTGATTTATATAGTAAAGATATTGATGAAATTCAGATAGACGGAATAAAAACGTATCAAAACGCAAAACGTTTTATGCGTTTAATGATGCCAAGCCATGCGAAACGCGTTCAACAGTATCGCGATGAAGAAATACCCCTTTTTCAACGGTTTCAAATAGAACAGCAACTCGATGGGATGAACCACGCGGAGGTGCTATTGAAATCAGGAGGCTACATCGTAATAAGCCCAACTGAAGCGCTGGTCGCGATTGATGTAAATTCGGGGAAATCGACACGCGAACGCAATATTGAGGAGACAGCACTTAAAACTAATTTAGAAGCCGCTGACGAAATCGCTCGTCAACTCCGTTTACGCGATCTTTCAGGTCTAATTGTTATAGATTTTATAGACATGGAAGATAGTCGAAACGTGCGCAAAGTAGAACGAAGACTTAAAGATGCGATGAGGGTGGATAGAGCAAGGCTTCAAATTGGCCGGATCAGTGTTTTCGGGCTCTTAGAGTTATCACGACAACGACTCCGCCCAAGTTTGTTAGAGACAAGCTCTCAGGTCTGCCCCCATTGCCGTGGCACAGGGAATGTGCCTGCTACAGAAACGATGGCAATGAGAACTCTTCGTGCTATCGAAGAAGAGGGAATTCGGGACCGGTCGAGTGAGGTTAAAGTCAAAGTCCCCAATGAAGTGGCGCTATACATTTTAAACCAAAAACGGTCCGCACTCGTAAATTTAGAGAAATTACACGGTTTTCAAGTAATATTAGAGGGCGATGACTCTGTCGTACCTCCCGACATAGAAATCGAACTTGTTAAAGGTCAATCTGCGTCATCTCCAAACGTAGAAACCAATGTTAATGCTGGCAAAGAAGAAAGTAAAAACGACCCTAGAACAGACGCCAAAAATCTAGACAATGACGAACCTCGATCGACTGAAAACCAACCAAAACGGAAGCGCCGGCGTAGCCGTCGACGACCACAAATTGCGGAGCAAACCACAGACGCCAATTCTTCAAAAAATGTGCTAGATGATGAAGAAAAAGTCGCGGCAGGCGACATAGAACCCGCCAATAAGCTAGATGAGAAAGCTTCCGACAATTCCCGACGTCGACGCGGACGTCGCGGCGGACGACGAAGGCCACGTAGCGCATCTGAAAATAAATCAGTATCTACGGAAGACAATGTCAAAAATGAAACTGAAATCGTTGAAGTGCGCAACAAAAATGCAGGACAAACAGAAAAAAAACCGAAACCCTCAAAAGATTCTCCTAGTTCTGTTTCTTCAAACGAAGCGAATGAATTAATTCAGACTGGAGTCGAGGATAAAACTATGGCGAGCAATAGCGTTGACGACAACTTAGACAAACGGCCTAAACGTCGTGGCTGGTGGCGGAAAACCGCAGAGTAGTTCTCATATTCTTGCGTCCAATTTGGTGACCCATTCGCCGAAACGGGACATGGCCTCCACGATAGTCTTAGTTTCCCCAGAAAAAGATATTCTGACAGACAAATGTCCTACGTCAGGGTCAAAGTCGACCCCCGGTGCGAGTGCAACTCCTGTTTCTGTTAACAACCGTCGGCAAAAGTCGACGCTATTATAAGTAAATTCTCCTACCCCGGCGTAGAGATAAAAAGCACCATCAGCAGGCGCAATTTGGTCAACACCTATTTTGGGTAGTTCGGATAATAAAAAATCCCGATTTACTGCATAACGATGTACGTTTGTATCTAATTCATTGATGCAATCGAAGGCTACGCAGGCGGCATGCTGCGATATAGCCGGTACGGAGATATATATATTCTGCGCCAAACATTCCACGGATCGCAACAGCTTTTCCGGTACTACGACCCAACCTACTCTCCAACCCGTCATCGAATAATATTTTGAAAAACTATTTATAATAAACGCGTTTTCCGTATATGACAGCGCGGTTGTTTCACCCGACCCATAGGTTATGCCGTGATATATTTCGTCGGAAATTAGGCGTATCTTGCGGTCGTCACAATAAGACGCAATCGCTTTTATATCGTCTGATGTCAACATGGTACCGGTGGGATTTGCAGGGCTGGCGACTATTAAGCCATCGATTGGCGTCTTGATTGTGTCTAGGACAGCCGGCGTGATCTTATAGTCGTTGTCCGCGGCACAGGGAACGTCTACGGTTTTGATGTCCAAGGCATTCAATATGTTTCTGTATGCCGGATACCCTGGCGTCGCCAACGCCACACGATCTCCCGCGTCAAATGCAGAAAGAAACGCCAACATAAATCCCCCCGAGGAGCCCGTAGTCACAACAACACAGTCACCATTTAAACTAAGCCCATATTTTGCATTATAATGTTCGGTAATTCGCTCCCGTAGATCAGGGATTCCCAACGCGTCTGTATAGCCTAGTCTATCCGTTGTTATTTTCCGTTTAGCGGCCTGAAGGACGCCTTTGGGCGCGCTGGTTGAGGGTTGACCCACTTCTAAGTGCAGAACTTCAGCGCCACGCGACTCAAGACGGTTTGCCTCCCGCATCACATCCATGACGATAAAGGGTTTAACCTGCCCTCTTTTGGAATGCTTTAGTACCATAATCAATTAGATACGCTAATCGCTAACCCAAATCCTCTAGGGTCGGCCAGAAACTCACAACTTAAAGGGGCTCGCCGTGACCCATTGGGACACCATATGACATTCGCTCGCAGTCTTGTTCTCAGTTCACTTTCGCCGACCGGTGGGTGTGGTCTAACCTTCAGAACGAATGTTCTGATGGCTCTATCAATTGCAATAGATCGCCCATTTGATCCCCCGGCGCCCGTGACAACGCCTAGGGCATCATTAAGATACCTGTGCGCGAAAAGAATAGGTAATCCAGGAAACTGATCAGAATTCACTTTTGACATCACTATTCCCGTCGAACCAATCATCCGTTGCGCACCTAAGAGACCATTCGCACTCACTACACAGGCCACAGCATTTCCTTCTACATCGATGGCAGACAGCCCAGCACTATCTGACCGGTTAGGTAGTAATGGCGGAGAGTAACGGCCCTTAATTGCGGCTCGCAACATGATAATCGCCTCGGACCCTATTCGTCCGCCCGGAAGAAACATTGTTCGATTACCGAATGTAATCGTTTGTGGGGTCGACCACAGCGGCCGATATGACTTCAGCGCAGCGATAGGGATAGCCATATCGGTTGTTTCTTCCAATCCCACTATTATATCCTTGGCTATATTACCTGCATAAAAGCCTGCGGGACCTCTGAGCCGAACCTCTGCAATAATTTCCGACAACCGATGCTGTATAAATTTCTTTCCCTCCGCAATAGATTTATCTTTAGAAATAAAGGATTCGCGCATTGTCGGGTGGAAAAGCATATTCTGTGGAAACTCCGCAAGCTTGCGCGCAAAAGCTCTTGATACACTAAATCCGAATCGTGCGAGTTTCTCTGCGGGAATAAGTAACTTTTCCCATTTTTCTTGCCCAAAACGCGCGTGGAGGGCGTACAATCCACGTACCGCCCCGGGAATTACTGCTGTACTGTTTCCAATTGTATATTCTCTAGGCCGGAAATCGAGCGAAGCAGTGGTCCCATCTTTACCGCTGTGAACTATACAAATTCCGCCACCACCCAACGTCCCAGAAACAGGGTATGTAACGGATAGAGCAAAATACATCGCAACTAATGCGTCTACGGCATTACCGCCAGATGTCAGAACTTGTTTTCCAATAATAGCTGACCTTGGTTCATCGGAAACCACCCCACCTTTAATAGTTAGGTAAGTAATTGGCCCCTTAGAGGGACCAAAATCTCCGCACGCCGAGAATAAAATACCGCAGAATAAAAATCCTACAGATTGACGGACCATAAACCGCCACTTACTTATTAGGATGCGACAGAAAGTACTGCCCGTGCGCAATTATATTTCCTCCATCGCAGCGATTTGCGTTGTTACCTCATTTCTGTGGCCGCAAAAAATGCTGGCCATCAGTTCGGTGCATGCTGCCGTAATCCGTGATACGGAGATTGAACATACCATCCGGGAATACGCTTCGCCACTTTTGAAAGCAGCCGGCATCCAGACAAAAGATTTGGGCCTTCACATTATAAAAGACAAGGCAATGAATGCGTTCGTGCATGGCGGACAGCATATATACATAACAACGGGGCTTCTAACCGCTGCAAAACACCCAGGGCAAATTCAAGGTGTATTAGCACACGAAATTGGCCATATAACGGGAGGACACCTCGCTCGTATGAGGCATGCAGTCTCTAATCGCCGCAAGGAGGCCTTTATCAGCCAACTAATTGGGGTCGCCATCGGTTTATTGGGAAAAAACAGCTCGCTTACCGCGGCTGCAGGCCTAAAGACTCAAGATATTGCCCTAAAAAAGTTACACAAATTCAACCGCACTCAAGAACGGTCCGCGGACCAAGTTGCAATTAAACTCCTCAATCAAGCTCAAATTTCCGCGCGCGGGCTTCTAGACTTTCTAACACTTCTCGAAGGACAAGAACTACTCGTACGTGCTCGGCAAGACCCGTATCTCCTAACACATCCTCTGACCCGTGCTCGTATAAACTTTGTTCGCAATCAGGTTAAGTTATCGGACCTTTCAAATAAACCAATAAACCCTCAATTAATGGCGCGTCACGTTCGGATGTTGGCGAAGCTCAAGGCGTTCCTGAACCCGCCGTCTCAAACATTAGCTGAGTACAGCACTAAGGCTGAGGATAAAAATGCGCGATACGCACGAGCAATCGCGCTTTACCGTAATGCTCGCTTAAGTGAAGCTGTTGATCTTATGGGTAATTTGATCACACAGTCGCCACACGACCCTTATTTTCACGAACTCAAAGGGCAGATTTTATTCGAAAGTGGCAACCTTAGTCTCGCGTTGCCCTCATACGAAACAGCGGTACGCCTAAAACCTTCAGCATCCTTGCTAAGGGTTGGTCTTGCTCATATACAAATAGAACTTCAGACACCTGGTCTGAATAAGTCAGCGATCAAAAACCTGATCCAAGCTTTGCGATATGATCGTACAATACCCCTTTGTTGGCATCTGGCATCAATAGCCTATGGTCGTAATAATCAAATGGGCATGTCTGCACTAATGTTAGCTGAATACAATGAGCTGACAGGAAGACCTGCGGATGCTCGTCAGCAGGCAAAAAAAGCTATTCGAATTTTATCAAAGAACTCACCGGGGTGGATAAGGGCCCAAGATATCCTGCGCCAAAATAAAAAAGTCAGACAACATAATGCAAAGTAAAAAACTACCTATTAAAACGTAAATACACCTCATAAAAGGGGTCGGTGGCTTTATTTTTATAATATCTAAGAATACCAATTGTAAAATTATTTGATAAAAATACTATATCATGACCCATTAGGGACCTCAGTTTATATGACTATCGCTACTCTATTAATCCGTTACACAATAATAGGTATGATCTTCTCAGTGTTTTTGGGCACGGCCCCATCTAAATTAGCCGCCGAAAACGCTGTCGGAAAAATATCTATAAAACAGCGGCAACTCATCGAGCGTATTATCCGCAATTATGTCTTAGAGAATCCAGAAATCGTTGAGGCGGCCATTCGAAAGCTTGAGAAAAATAAAAGACTTGCCGCCATACAAGCCGACCAAAAACGAGTGTTGGAAAACGTCACCGCATTGTATCGGGACCCTGATACGCCAATTTTAGGCAACCCAAATGGCGACATATCAATCGTTGAATTCGTGGATCATGGATGCGGTGTATGCAAACGGTTTCACCCGATTTTAAACGAATTAATTAGAACGGATCCCGGGATACGGTTGTTATATAAAGAATGGCCAATATTGGGCCCTAACTCCGTACTAGCATCCCGCGCCGCAATTGCGTCGCGCCGTCAGGGAAAATATAAAATTTTTCTTGACGCCTTATTAGGGTCGCGTACACCCTTATCCACACTAAATATAATGGCGCTTGCTCAGTCGGTTGGCATTAAGATTAAGCAGCTGAAAAAGGATATGAAAAGTCCTAAAGTTGATGAAATTTTATTAAAGAATTATGGGTTGGCAGAGCGATTGGGACTAAATGGGACGCCTTCCCTCGTTATAGAGCAAAAGCTCTTCCGCGGAGGGCGTGATCTCCAAACACTTCGCACAATCGTTCAAGACATTCGGTATAAAAAACGTACCAAATAACGAGAATAAATAGTCAATCGGTCTGCTTCGATGGTTGTGCGTTGTCAAATGCATCCAACAGCATACAATTTTCAAAGATACTCATCAGTAACGGGTATGGTTCAAGATCACATTGGTAACGCTGTGCATTAAAAACCTGCGGCACAATACAAATATCCATTAGTCCGGGCACGTCACCGTGACTGAACATCCCGGCGACGGAATCTTCCTTTAAATGAGCTTCAATTGCGGCGAAACCCTCATAAACCCAATGTTGGTACCAAGTAACATTAACATCGTCCTTTTTTGCACCTATTTGATTTGAAAGAAACTTAAGTACCGCCAGATTATTCAGAGGATGAATATCACAGGCAATTACGTTCGCGAGGCCCCTCACCCGCGCCCGCGCTGCCGGGTCACTAGGTAAAATTGGTGGTTGGGGTTGTATTTCATCAAGGTACTCTAGAATGGCCATAGACTGATATAAGACAGTGTCGCCATCGATGAGCGTGGGGACACGTCCTTGAGGGTTGATCCCGCGGTATTGATCGCCAAATTGGTCACCTTCAGGCAAATTAATGTTGATACCTTCCCATTGGAGACCTTTCAGATTCAGCCCGATGCGCACACGAAACGCGGCTGAGGACCGAGAAAATCCATAAAGTTTCATTTAGTCCCCGTCCCTTTTCTTAAAACTTTCTTATTAGCGATTGAATTAAACAACATCTCATACTCTTCAAATATAATATTCGGTCAAAGGTGGAAAGCCATTAAAACATACTGACGAGTAACTCGCGGTGTATGCCCCTGTGCTTAGGAACTCAATTTTATCACCAGCAATCAGACCTAGCGGAAGTGAGTAACCCGATTTATCGTAGAGCACATCCACCTCATCACAGGTAGGCCCTGCCAAGACCACTGGACCAAACGGTTCACCATCTTTGCCAGTAGTAATACGGTATTGTATAGCCTCCTCAAATGTCTCGGGCAATCCGCCAAATTTTCCGATATCCAAAAAAACCCAGCGCCGGTGAGTTTCCCTAGATTTTTTCGCTATTAAAATTACCTCAGCTTGTATTATACCCGCGTCGCCAACAATTCCTCGCCCTGGTTCAGCAATTATCCTTGGCATCGAGTTTTTAAAATACCGCTTCAAAGCATTTTGTATAACATTCCCGTAAGCTTCAATGTTCTCAATAGACTGTCGATAATGAGCGGGAAAACCACCACCAATGTTTAAAAGCTCTAATTGAATTTTTTGTTTATTAAGCTCTTCAAAGACCTTGGCAGTTCGGGAAATGGCCAATTCCCATTGTGAAAGATTTAGCTGCTGCGAACCGACGTGAAATGATACCCCAATCGGCTCCATCCCCACACGTGCCGCCTCCACCAGTAGTTCTATTGCTAAACTGGATTCACAGCCAAATTTACGAGACAGAGGCCACGCAGCGCCTCCGTCTTCCATAAATAGTCGACAGTATACTTTGGCCCCCGGCGCGTGGCATTTTAATTTCAACAATTCGGCCCTACTGTCAAACGCAAATAAGTTTACCCCCAAGTCGAAGGCGCGCGCGATATCACGACTTTTTTTAACCGTATTACCAAATGTTATTTTATCGGCCGTTACGCCCGTGCCAAGGCAAGCTTCAATCTCGTAGATACTCGCAGCGTCAAAACTTGAACCGAGGGCCAATAATGTTTTAAGAACAGGAGTTGCAGGATTTGCCTTCACTGCGTAGAAAATCTCAGTCCGTGGCAAATTACGGCAAAGAGCGTTGTAGCTCGAAGCAATTTTCTCTAAATCGACTATCAGACAGGGTGTTTCCGGATTCTCTTTAGCGAGGAATTTTTTAATTTTGTCGGTCATTACGGCGAATTTTTTGAATGTGGATATGATAACAGCACAAAAAGAATATGGCGTGGGGATTTTCCTGTAGGATATTACATTGAGATAGGGTTCAGGAACATTTCACTTACCAAGAACACAAATGGTTAAAAAAACCATGGTAAAAAAATAGGTTTTTAGCCCGCCACTTCGGCTATCAACGAAAAAAGATAAAGCGAATGGTGAAGTTTTTACCGACTTCCGAATCATATTTCTGTAGAACTAGTTAAATATACTGTTTATAGGCATTGCCCAAGCGAGTCATCTTGGGGTAAGGCTTTAGAATTGTTACAGTCGTAATGTGAGTACTAATTTGTCTTCCAAGACCAAGATACTAATCATCAATGGGCCTAACCTTAATATGCTTGGGGTTCGTGAACCAGAAATATATGGACGTGTTAGCCTAGATGAAATTTCTCATATCTGCGTTAGCCATGCCTCTACCTTGCATGCAGAACTTGATTTTCGTCAGAGCAATAGCGAGGCAGAGATAATCGGCTGGCTGCATACGGCTCGTGATAACGTAGACGGTGTAGTAATTAATCCCGCCGCTTTTACCCACACATCGGTCGCAATTTTGGATGCTGTGATCCTTACTGAATTGCCAATTATAGAGGTACACCTTTCTAATATCTTTAAGCGCGAAAGCTTCCGCACGACATCGTACATTTCAGCTGGCGCAACTGGAATAATAACTGGCTTTGGTGCTATGGGGTATAAGATGGCAATAGATGCGATGTTGGATCTAATACGTTCAGAGGTGGAGGCCTGATGGCCAACAGATTGGATATCGATTCAGAATTGATTCGCAAACTAGCCGAACTTTTGGATGAAACTGGGCTCTCAGAAATAGAATATGAAAGCGGTGGCAGAAGCGTTCGGGTTGCCCGTCAAATTAATGTCCATAATTCGTCAATCCCAAGTCATACCGGGGAGATTATCACCCAACTCAAAAGCGCTCCCGAAGCCACACCGTTAAGTCCAACACCAGAAAAACGCGACGGGACACCAATTACAGCGCCTATGGTTGGCACTGTTTTTCTCGCGCCAGAACCTGGTGCTGACCCTTACGTTAAGTTGGGCGACATCATAAATGAAGGGGACACTGTTATGCTTATCGAAGCGATGAAAACATACAACCCCATACGCGCAACAAAAACAGGAAAGGTGCTGGAAATACTAGTTGACGACGCAACTCCAGTTGAGTTCGGTGAAGAACTGGTTCTAATAGAATAGCTTCAGGCTTAAATTCCACGTAAACGCTGATGTTTGAAAAAGTCCTAATTGCGAATCGTGGCGAAATAGCGCTTCGAATCCATCGAGCTTGCCGAGAAATGGGTATAGCAACAGTAGCGGTACATTCAACGGCCGACGCCGACGCTATGCATGTTCGTCTCGCTGACGAAAGTATTTGTTTGGGTCCTCCGTCTGCGAAAGACAGCTACTTAAATATTCCAGCAATTGTGTCCGCGGCTACTATCGTCGGGGCTAACGCCGTTCACCCGGGATACGGTTTTCTATCAGAAGATTCTGGTTTTGCGTCGATTCTAGAGGAACACGGTTTTACATTCATCGGACCAAAACCTGAGCATATCGCCTTGATGGGTGATAAGGTCGCGGCAAAGGAAGTTCTGGAGAAGTTCGGTGTGCCCGTTGTGCCCGGTTCAAATGGGGCAGTTGAAAGCCCAGAAGAAGCGCGGGCAGTATCTGAGAAACTCGGTTATCCAGTATTAATCAAAGCGGCGGGTGGAGGTGGCGGACGCGGTATGCAAGTTGTTCGCCAATCGAGCGACATGGAGTCGGCCTATACTATTGCCCGCGCTGAAGCGAAAGCAAGTTTCCGCAATGATACCGTGTACATAGAAAAATTCCTGGAAACACCGAGGCACATTGAAGTTCAGGTGTTTGCAGACAGTCATGGGAGTGCTGTTCACCTCGGTGAAAGGGATTGTTCGCTACAACGTCGCCACCAAAAAATTCTGGAAGAAGCGCGTTCACCGGCACTAACCGAAACCGAGCGCTACAAAATTGGGGAAATTGCCTCGGGGGCAATAAACCAACTGGGCTATGAAAATGCCGGAACCATCGAATTTCTCTACGAAGATGGAAATTTTTACTTTATCGAAATGAACACACGGTTGCAGGTTG
>Ga0310344_10003627_pt1 | contig 11467 bp, 9 predicted proteins | sample HC15DNA20200_MG_FD_203801 | JGI IMG/M metagenome (GOLD analysis project Ga0310344, IMG submission 203801) | Marine microbial communities from station ALOHA, North Pacific Subtropical Gyre - HC15-DNA-20-200_MG | ecosystem: Environmental > Aquatic > Marine > Oceanic | place: Pacific Ocean: North... | reverse complement strand
TTGAACCGACAGCAACAATGTCGCAGTAGTGACTTCGACTCGTAGTAGCTTCCCTATCACCAAATGGGTTTTAATGGAACAACAGCGAGGTAAAGAAAGAATGAATAGAGACGGGGTATTCATCATTATCGCAGCAGCCCTGCTAGGAGCCTGTGGGTCTGACGCTACCATTGAGACTGGGTCGGACTTGGCTGCTCTAAAACTTGCAGCGAGTAGCTACCATGAGGCAGCAACAGCAAAGGACAGGGAAGGAGTCGTGGCTTTTTATGACCGTAATGCAATCATGGTTCCACCTAACGATGATTTGGTAGAAAACTTAGAGGGCGTGCAAAACTACCGTTTTGGTTTTATTGAAACACCTGGGGTGGAGCTTGATTTTGAGGTTATACGAGCAGAAATCTCTGCGTCTGGTGATATCGGCTGGACACTTTCCATAGGTGAAATCACCATCAATAATCCCGAAGGGTCACCGGGAAGGGATGTTGTGCGAGACTTCCACACTTGGCAGAAGCAAGAGGATGGTTCCTGGAAGGTGGTTCTTGATATGTGGAATTCAGAACTTCCAATTGACGAGTGATCAGGTTCTTACTTGGCTGCTAGATTCAAGTTTACTAAGAAGCAGGGGTGCCTTGGAAAAAAAGATTTTTCTCCAAGGCACCCTACCAGCTCCCAACTTCTCAGTTAGACAGAGTCCTTAATATGTCAGCGAGTGTCGAAAGGCGATCTACATCACCACCAAGAGTACCTTCGCGTATTGCTGCAGCATCTTGATCTAGTTGATTCGCGACCTGGTTCAGTTGCATTAGAGTCGCGGTACCTCGTTCTGCCCGGTCTAGAATATTAGTAACATCTGGGACCCTATCGTTAAGGATGCCATTACCTCGGACAAGTTGGTCAAGGTACGCCCGTGCGACTGGGACGACCGCTGGCCACACCGTGAGTGGCTGCATCTGAGCATTGAATTGATCAATCTCAATCAACTCAGCGGCATCGATTTCAGCTTGGGAAAGGTGTTCCGTTGGCGTCAGTCTGAAAACATCGATGCCGCGTGAGATTTCTGCACCGTAGATCCGTCCGTTATGCCAGTATGTTGACCAATAGCCCCCGGTAAAGAGCGCCTCAGCACTGAGTGGGCCACGATCAAAGAAAGCAACTTCAAATGCGTTGGCTGGATCAGTGAAATCCATAATTGAGAGTCCGCCTTGGTACCAAGCTTGCACCATCAGGTCTCTTCCTGGTACTGGGATGATAGAGCCGTTGTGAGCGACGCAGTTCTCAGTCTCTGTTTGGGGTACTGGTAGCTTGTAGTAGCCTCCGAGTGTCATTTCACCGTCTTCAAGCGTAAAGATTGCGTTGGCTCCCCAAGTAGGTGGATCTGATGCCCGGCAGCGTGCTTGGCCGCCCCCACCCCATTCATCAGTGAATACAACTTTAGTTCCACCATTGTTGAACGTTGCTGAGTGCCAATAGGCAAAGTTAGGGTCCAGCACTTCATCAATCCGGCGTGGGTTCACGACGTCGGAGATATCAAGTAGGATGCCATTGCCAGAACATGCACCAGCTGCTAATCCGATCTCTGGGTAGACCGTGATGTCGTGGCATTGATGGGTGCGCCGAGTGTCTTGGGTCCCCTCACCGTGATCACCCCCTGCCCAGAGCCCAGCAATATCACCTGTTTCTGTATCCGCAAATATGCGGGGCATACTTACGATTTCAGCATTCTCTGGTGCATCCAAGGGCACGCGCACGACTTCAATGCGGAAGAGTGCGGTATTGCTATCTTCATCCGGTTCTCCCCCAGAGCACCCTGGCATTTCTTCTGTCGGACGCACAGAGCTTGTTCCTTGTATGTATACGTACACATTTGCACTGTCATTAGGATCCACGACCAGGGTATGGGTGTGCGAACCTCGACATGATTGGATAGCTGCAACCTGCATGGGGTTGCTTAAATCAGATACATCGAAAATACGCACTCCCCGCATCCGTTCTGCGCTGATTGAATCAGCGACGCCTTCAATTCCACAGTCAAGTCTGCCTCGCGTTTCTTGAGCTGACATGAAGACTAGGTCACCATATACAGAGACGTCACCTTGGCCACCTGGGCAAACAACCGACAAGGTCAGGCTTGGAGTGTTTGGATTTTCTAAATCATAGATCTGGAATCCATGATAGTTGCCCTGATATAGGTACTGTCCCTGGAATGCAAGATCTGTATTGCTGAATCGGCCATCATCTGGAGTTGCTGGATTGAAAAATCCATCGGGGCGCGGAATTTCAGAAACTTGCTCAAGTCCCCGAATTGCTGATTCAGCATTCATCCATCCGGCACCTAGAGATAGACGTGGATCATTGGGATCCCATGTGAATAGGGGTTCTGCTAATGCAGAGTCAGGACTTACTTGGGCAGTGGCCTCGGAAAAACCAAATATTAGGCTAGCCGACACTAACGTGACAGCCAGTCGTCGATAGGTGGATCCGGCAATATGTTCGAGTATCATCCTAATTCCTCTTATCCAATTAGTAGGTCAGTTGATCTATTGTTGTTGTGGTCACAATATGGGTGTCTAGCATCAATCCTGTCGTCGTTCCTCCAGCATCCGACGCATACGCAAGATCTCGATTGTTTGATCTGCATCTACATCTGTTGCGAATTTAAATATCAATGACTCTTGCCCAGCTCCCGAGGAATTGAAAAGCGCCTGAACCATGGTCAGCGCTCCTTCATGATGCATGATCATTAACTCCAGAAAAAGTCGCTCAAACTCTCGCCCTGTAGCAGATGCAAGCTGTTCCATTTGTCCAGCGCTAAGCATTCCAGGCATGAGTTCCATACCGTTGGTGATCATCATTCTATGAAAATTAGGAGCTGGGACTTCTTCTTCTCGTTCGGATAGCCAGCGTTCCATTAGACGGATTTCATCTCGTTGTGAAATCTGCATCCGAAGAGCCATACTTTGAAATCCATCTGTTATTGCTCTACTCGGCACCATCGCAGCCATATCTAGGGCTTGCCCATGGTGGGGTATCATGCCACGCATAAAGCGAACATCAGCTTCGGAGTGGCTTAATCCGCGGATGGCATCTAAGTCATCTGTATTAAAGGTCTGGGTCATCTCGCCAGGCGCACCAGGTTGTATTATCGCGGATTCGGACGTTCCTTCGGATGTTGAAAGTCGACCCATACAAGATGCAGTCATCACCAATATTGAGAGAAGGAAAACGATTCGGGTGGTATTACTACTCACTTCCACTCCATTTTTCTCCAAGTGACTCGCGCTCGACTCTCTTACCTCTCATATATACGTCTGAAATGCGTCGTGTGTTAGTGATGTCATCAAGTGGGTTGGCATCTAGGACTACGAAGTCCGCAAGCTTGCCAGCGGAGACTAGACCAGCATCTAGTCTGACCAACTCAGCAGATGTGCTTGTCGCCGCAATGATCACTTCAGCTGGAGTCATTCCAGTCCGCACCATATCCTCCATTTCCTGATGTGATGTCCAGGGCGAGCTCCCGTCTGTGCCAAAGGCGATCTTAATACCGGCAGCGTTCAACCGATTGAGATTACGAGCTTGGATTCCAAAGGACTCTTGAGCTACAGGGCGATCTTGTTGGGCTTCCTGCATTTCTTCAAGCTGGTCAGTTTGGATCGTTCCACTGAGCCAGCTGAGGTCGACTGCAACACCAGGGCTTGGGAGATTTGGGACTAATACAACTTCCGGACGTTCTGTCCACAGTTGAATGAGTTCGTCATCAACATCCCTGTCCCGGATCCCGTGCGCGAAGGCATCGATCCCCGCACGAAGCAGCCCTTTGGCATCCTCAAGGGTAAAAACATGTGCAGTAACCCGGAGGCCATGCTTATGCGCTTCATCGATGACAGCCCCGTATAGTTCTGGCGTGAGTTTTTCGTATTGGCCTCCTCGGTCATCTACCCAGATTTTTACAAAATCAACGGCTTCAGCTGCTAATTCTTGGACCGCTGTTCGCGCTTCAGTCTCTGATGTGATCCAGAATGGTACTTCGGATCGTCCTTCCTCCGGTGCAGTAATCCCGCGTCCTGCACTCCCAGATCGTGCGCCATTGGGTACATCTTCCATCCGCATCTCAAGACCCACATCACCTTCATCAGAGCCGAGGCTCATAACATAGCCCGTCCCATAGTATGCCCAATGTTGGAGCTGCTCCGTACGTTCTGGTCGAGGAGATGCGAGGTGAGCGTGCGCATTAACGATAGCCGGTATTACCGTTTTGCCGGCCAAGTCGACTCGGACAACACCTTGGGGTGCCTCGATTGATCCAGATGAACCAACGGCAGTAAAATGGCCATCTTCAACTAGAAAAGCTGCATTTTCCAAGGGGCCGCTGCCGTCTCCAACGATCAGTCGTGCGCCTTCATATAACACTGCTTCTGAACTGGATTCGCTGGTTGAGCAAGCCAACGCAACTAAGCCAATGCTAAGTATCCCGATAAATATTTTTGTGAATTTCATGATCCCTCTCCTGTCAGATCATATGGAGTGGCTTTAAGGGCTGTAACAACAAGAACCCGATGAAGTGATTCGCCGAGTGGGCAATGAGTTTACATCCCATTACTTAGACAGGCGAGGAAGGTGGCATGTGCCACCTTTTATATTATAGGGGTATTAGGGGGGGGAAATCACTATTCGAAAACCAATAAAGGCTCGGCGAGCACCAGGATCTCCACCTCCACGGGTTGCAGCTCGAATAAAATTGGGGGGGTCTCTAAAAGATCCGCCTCTCATTACCCAAAGAGATTCATTTCCTAAGCCTGCCGAGTCGTTATCAGGATCAAAGGGGTAGGGTTGATAGGGACTTATGGTCCATTCCCATACGTTTCCCGCCATATCATCGAGACCAAATGGACATTCTGGGCACTGGTGACTCCCGACAGGGGTGGTACTTATTGTCTGGTAAGTCGCGCGATCAGGTCTTGGCTCAGTACCCCATGGGTAGATTCTCCCGTCTTCGCCCCGAGAGGCTTTCTCCCATTGGGCTTCTGTTGGGAGAGTGACTCGACTACCACTGTTAAGCAGAGCGCTGAGGGCTCTTGGTGTGACAGGTGAAGTTCTCAGGAGCCTGTCTAGCCAGCGACTGTATGCAAGCGCATCTGGCCAAGAGATAAAGGCAGCGGGATGTGTAGCAGCTCCACTCAGTGCCTGTGCTTCAATGGGGTATCCAGTGGTTTGAACGAATGATCTGATTTGTGCAACCGTCACCTCGAAGCGTCCGATGTAGTATGTGGGAAGCTCTACCACACCCTGAGCTGCTGCACTTGACCAGCGCTCTATATCAAATGCCATCGGGTCAACCGAAGAGTCGCTACCCATCAAGAATGGCCCAGCTGGTATTTCTACAAATCCTAGCAGAGGATCATCAGGTAGTTGCCAGGCGTCTACACGGAATCCAGTGATTTCTACTGCGCTACCGGGTATCAAATCATCGGAAGTCTTGTCAGTCAGGGGTAGTGATCTCGCAAAGTTGAGCGCAATCCACACTGCACTAGTTAGCCCAAGGGCTACAAGTGGGACCACAGTTTTACGTATCACCTAAGATGCGCTCGCAATTTTCTCACAAGCGAAATCCCAGTTGTGTCGAAGGCAGGCACGGTCGTATAGCTCTGATTCTTCTGCTTCCATCAAGTTCCGACCGCCTTCCCGAAGGAGTAACCGGAGATCAAGTGGTCTTGGATTGGTCTGGCTAGGGCTACCTGGATTAAGAAGGTTGAGGCACGAAGTCTGAAGTCTTAGCTCACATGCGAGAGAGAAGTAGCTGAGTGCGACATCAACATCCGGAGTGACGGTTTCTCCTTTTGTGTAATGCACCCCGAGTTCATTACAGGCCCATGCTGAATTGTCTCGGCAGTAGTTAGCCTCTAGTTGGATTAAGCGCTCGCATGAGTTAGGCCGGCCTTGGGCGCATGCCTGCTCCCAGAATGGAAGGCTGTCACCAGGATGCATGCCATCAGTTTTGCCTATTACAGTCATTAACCCAAAGAAGATGATCCACACCGCCATATGAGCCTGGTTAAGACGCAGTAGCGGCCAGTCAAGCCGCTTTCTCTTAGTGCCTATCTTTGCGCGGATTGTGGTGACTAACTGGTCTATTCCCCTAACACTTAGATTCAATAGTGGTACGGCCAAAAGTTTGTCGTAAAAGGTAGGTGCCCCATAAGCTCCTAGGACAGTATAGAGTCCAAAGACTCCTGCTCCGTAGAGACCTCCGAAAACAAGCTTTCCAGTCCGCGATTTTGGTGAAGTTGATGGGTCAGTTACTAAGAGGTGGAGCCCTAAGAACACTGCTGCAGGTATTTCTGAGTCAAGAAAGTAGGGCACTCCTGTGAATGAACTATATAGAGCACTCAAGCTGAATAGCACCATCGCAGCGGCACCCGACACGAGAGTGATTGAAAAGAAGTACATCACGATCAGCCCAAGCAAGAACAAGTAGAGATAGATCATTGGCGCCAGCGTCAGCGTCGAGGCGATTTCTTGTCCCCAAGTAAGGTTGGTCGTTCCCGTTGCGATCAACACTAATGAGAAAAGACCGAGGGAAAACGCCGAAGGGTTGAAGATGTGTACTGCTTGGCCTTCACGTTTCCAGCGTATGAATTCCTTTCCTAGGAACCCTATTCCGACCATTAAAAATTGCAGGTAGAACCAGTCATCTTTAAACCAAAGGAAAAGATTGATGCTGAAAATGATTGGGAACGGACCAAAGCCTAGTGAGTATGTTTCTCGCCGTGACCAGGCGAGCAGCATATCAAAGGTGTAGGCGAATAAGAGTTGTGCGGTTAGGAGGGCAGTGAAATCGTATACTGGCCTCCAATGCCATCCCCAGTACATGAAGACAGCGAACTGAATTAAAGCCTGTACATAGTGCTGCGGGCGCAGCACGGACTGGAATGTTCTTTTTGCATCCTCACGTCTTAGCTTCAGGTAAAGGGTGAAGATCCAGACCAGGAGCACAATCGCCGCCCCCCACACTGATAGTGATAGTTTAGGATTACCCTGAATGCGCGGAAGGAATGACAATCCAGCCAGTCCAAGTGTGATCAGTGCAGGAGCTATAAAAACTCCTAGCTTTGAACCAGAATCTGGCGCCTGCTTGTGTGTGCGACCGTCCATTATGGCTTGATGCCCTCGGTTCTTTAGCCGTCCTCTCCCTAGTCGCTCAGCGGACATATAGCCTCATTGTAGGGAGTTGATATCAGGAACTCAGTTTCTACTGAAAACAAGTTGAATCTGGTCGCGAAGCTAGGAGAGGTCGGGGTTTCGAGAAAGAAGAAAAAAAGAAGACAACCTTGACAGTTTCTATCTGTGGGTACTAAGTAGCGGTTTGATTTTCAGTAGATTATTCGGAGACAGATACGGTGCTTCACGTTTTAGTGCTACTAGCATTACTCGCTCTTAGCAGCCTGGGCCTTGATCAGGGGCTCAGGCGAGAGCGTGCGGTGAGCTTCGGATATGACTAACAGGTCAAAAAACTAAACCGAATGCTAACGAGCCCTCTCAGGAGAGAGGGCTCGTTTTTTTTAGGGGATAATAAAAAGGAATAATGGCTTCTATCACTGGTGGCGATCTCGCTTGCAGAGTGCTCTCTCAAGAGGGGGTGTATGTTCTTTTCGGACACCCTGGTGGAGCGATCCTTCCATTCTATGATTCCCTATATAAACATGGGGCACTCCACCATGTCCTTTGCCGGCACGAGCAGGGTGCGGCTCACGCCGCTGATGGCTATGCCCGTGCAACAGGACGAACAGGTGTGTGCGTGGCAACGAGTGGCCCGGGTGCTACAAATCTAGTGACTGGGCTAGCAGCAGCATACATGGACGGTGTGCCCGTCGTTGCTGTAACCGGTCAGGTTGCTAGTCCTTCAATCGGAACGCTTGCTTTTCAGGAGACTGATATTCTGGGGGTGACGATTCCTGTCACAAAACATGGGTTCTTAGTTCAGCAAGCGTCTGACATCCCGAGTGTATTTACAGAAGCCTTCAGGCTAGCTGCCTCTGGTCGTCCGGGCCCAGTGTTGGTTGATATACCTAAAGATGTTCAGGCTGCGCTGGTCGATGCAAAGACCCATATCTTCTCAGAGCGAGAAAATTCCGGGCCGATAGAACTTTCATACGATATTGAGGCATTGAAGACGGAAGTTCAGGAGACTGCCAAGCTGCTGAAGGAAGCAGAGAGGCCAGTTTTACTAGCTGGTCGCGGAGTGGTCATATCGGGTACGGATGATCTGCTTAGACAGTTATCTGAGCAAAATGATCTTCCAGTCATCACTTCACTTTTAGGTCTTGATGCCTTTCCGGCTTCAGATCCTCGTGCACTTGGTATGCCGGGGATGCATGGTACTGAAAGAGCCAACTATAGCCTGCAGGATGCAGACCTGGTTTTAGGTCTTGGAGTCCGGTTCGATGACCGTGTGATTGGCCGCCCAGAAGCATTTGCGCCGAATGCTAAAATTGTTCACTTCGATATCGATGCGACTGCGATTGAACGAACAATGCGTGCCGATATTGCAGTTGTAGCTGATCTGGCAGATTCCTTTAAGATGCTGTGTTCTCTGGTGCCCAAAGCAAGGCGGACGGAGTGGTGGCAACGCATTCGCCAATGGAACCGTGAAGCAGCTCCAGTAAAGGAACCGCTAACAGCCGGATACCGTCGGATGGGCCCACTTGGCGCACGAGAAGCAATCCGATCGGTCGCTCAGAAGATCAGTGAAAGCAAGGGGATTGCAGTAAGTGATGTTGGTCAACACCAAATGTGGCTCGCACAGGAATTAGGAGACGCGGTGCCGGGTTCCCATCTGACTTCAGGTGGCCTAGGGGCTATGGGGTATGCCCTTCCTGCAGGAATTGGTGCGGCAATTGGCAAACCTGAACGCTCGGTATGGGTGGTAGCAGGTGACGGAGGATTCCAGATGAGTCTCCAAGAACTTGCGACAGTGGTCCAGGAAGGGATTCCATTACGTATCTGCGTGATCGATAATGGCTATCTTGGCATGGTTCGGCAGTGGCAGGAGCGCTTTTATGAAAGGCGCTACTCAGAGACACAGATTTCAGGTCCGGATCTTATTGCTTTGGGGAAAGCCTACGGGATCCCGACATGGAGTGTCGACAGGAGTGAGCAGCTCGAGTCAACTCTCGGGTTCGCAGCAATGGAGAAAGGTCCGGTATTAATATGGTTGCAGGTCCGCCAGGAAGAGAATGTTTACCCGATGGTTCCATCCGGCGCGGCACTCAACGAGATGGTTACCGAAACCGACCGTGTTCCTAGATGAGCGGATTCGTTCTTGTAGCAAGCCTGAAAAATGTGACTGGATCTCTGGAAAGATTTCTCGGTCTTTTGCGCCGTCGCGCTTTTCCAGTAGAGCGCCTTTCTCTCTATCATGTTCATGAGAATATCTTTGAGGTCGTAGTGAGGTTCGGTGATGTTAATACGGCTAGAGAAAGAGTGGCTGCAGAGATCGATAGCTTATTTGATGTGCTTTCAGTCAGCCTTCCCGAACTACAAGTCTGTGAAGAGACTAGGGAATTCGCTGTTGTAAGAATCTGCCGTGACCTGGAATCATCGCCAGAGATACTTAGCGATGTGCTGGCACGACGGAGTTCGGATTCTCTCGAACTCTTTGGAACACCGAATGAAATTGATGAAGCCCTCGTATACTTGCGAGACCAAGGTGTTATTGTGGCAGTGAGCCGCAGTGGAGAGATGTTTCCACCCAGTCCTCATAAACATTGATACGTAACTTCACCGCAGGGAGAAAACTTTGATGGACCAAGGAAACTCAAGCACGGCTGCTCTAGAAGTAAAAACTGTGGCTGTGATTGGATATGGTAGCCAGGGGCACGCTCACGCACTGAACCTTAGAGATAGTGGTGTACAGGTGGTCGTAGGCCTACGGGATGGGAGTGCATCGGCTGATAAAGCTCAGGAGGAAGGCCTTGAGGTCACGTCCGTACGAGAGGCTGCAGAACGCGGCGATGTGGTTGCGTTCTTAATCCATGACACTGCACAGCCGGCTGTTTATAACAGAGATATTGAGCCGGCTCTAAAGCCAGGAAATGCGTTACTCTTTGCGCATGGATTTAACATTCATTATGGCGAGATTGTGCCTCCCGCAGATGTAGACGTTATCCTTGTCGCCCCAAAGTCTCCTGGGAAGATGCTTCGCCGTGAATTCGAAGCAGGTCGGGGAGTGCCAGCTCTCTACGGAATCCATCAGGACGCAACTGGAAGAGCTCGAGAACTCACACTTGCCTACGCAGCTGGTTTGGGTTCTTCACGAGCTGGGCTACTAGAGACCACCTGCGCTGCGGAAACTGAAACAGATCTCTTTGGTGAACAGGCTGTCTTATGCGGTGGTTTTAGTGAATTAGTTAAGGCTGGATTCGAGACGCTTGTAGAGGCAGGGTATGATCCGCGACTCGCCTATTTTGAATGCTTGCATGAGCTAAAATTGATTGTTGACTTGGCTTATGCGGGTGGCCTTGCAGGGATGCGTGCCGAGGTGAGTGACACTGCGGAATATGGTGACTACGTGAGTGGAAAGCGGGTTGTAGGCCCAGACGCGAGAATCGCTATGCGAGAAATTCTTGAGGATATTCAATCTGGAGCTTTTGCTCGCAGATGGATTGACGAGTCGAAAAATGGCGGACAAGAATTTCAACGAGTGCGTGAATGTGAACGATTACACCAGATAGAGGCAGTAGGTACTGAACTTCGCTCACACATGGCATGGCTCAAAACAGATTCTGAGATTTGAAACTTCCTACACTTAGGAGCCAAGAACTCCTAGGAGGACGGGATAGGGCACCGGCGAGAGCGATGCTTCGCGCTGTTGGCTTGAGTGATGAAGACTTTAAAAAACCACTGATTGGGATTGCGAACACCTGGACTGATGCAATGCCGTGCAACGTCCACTTAAGGGATCTAGCGGCATCTGTTCGTGAAGGGGTTATCGAAGCCGGTGGTACTCCGCTTGAGTTCAACACGATTGCGGTCTCCGATGGTATCACCATGGGTACCCCTGGAATGCGCACGTCGCTTATTAGCCGTGAAATTATTGCAGATTCGATCGAGTTGATGAGCCTCGGGTACCACTTTGATGGAGTCGTCGCACTTTCTGGATGCGATAAAACGATACCGGGTACGGTAATGGCCCTGGCTAGGATCGATCGGCCAAGTTTAATGCTCTACGGGGGGTCAATACAGCCGGGTAGACACGCAGGAAAAGACATTACAATCCAAGATGTTTTTGAAGCTGTAGGTGCATGTGCTGCGGGGCAGATTGATGAAGCAGAACTCACTGAGATTGAAAAGGCAGCTTGTCCAGGAGCTGGTGCTTGTGGTGGCCAGTTCACAGCAAATACGATGGCCACTGTATTCGAGGCAATGGGCATTTCACCGATGGGAAGCGGTACGGTACCTGCCACCGATGCGG
>Ga0310344_10003626_pt1 | contig 11467 bp, 8 predicted proteins | sample HC15DNA20200_MG_FD_203801 | JGI IMG/M metagenome (GOLD analysis project Ga0310344, IMG submission 203801) | Marine microbial communities from station ALOHA, North Pacific Subtropical Gyre - HC15-DNA-20-200_MG | ecosystem: Environmental > Aquatic > Marine > Oceanic | place: Pacific Ocean: North... | reverse complement strand
CAGCAACCAACAACCAATATCGCCTGCTTGATTTATGTAAAGCAATGTATAGAACAAGCGGCAGAAAAGATGCAGCATAACCAGCAACAGTACCTGGATTAATCATCCAACCCTCAAATCTACCTAAATAAGGAAATGAACCTGCCGGATCGGTAACTGCAACTAGGATATGCATGGCAAACAATACTGCTGCTGTATTAACAATAACGAGAACTACCTTTTGTTTGCCAACTTCGTCAGCGATAACCCAAATACCCCAAAATATTGCCCCGTACATCAACATGACAGATGCTAATCTAAGCAAAGATATCATTGGGTCAATGGAGTATAAACACGAAACAAGTGAGAAACCCAGAAAAGCACCAATGTAACCATCGGCGTTATTGATTGCTCGTGGTAAAGCACGTTTATAAATGGCAGATCTAATAGCAATCATCACTAAAATTACTAAGGGTAGCCAACGTAAATAAGATAGTGTTTCACGTAATGAAATAGAGTACATAGTACTATTATTACTGATGTACCACACTACTTCACTAACCATGCCAAAACGAAACTTATCTAAATAAAAAACGGGTAGTAAACTATAGTGAGGCAGTGACAATGCCAATACACCTGCTGCCAATACTAAACTGGAGCTGCGTGACATCATTAATCTACCTCGTGTATTTTCGTACATAAGCTTTATCAAACAAGTTCAATACACATTCTAGAATATCAAAAAACATAACACTAGATAGAAATACTCATGTCTTTGGATTTAACGGTAGAACGAACCAACAACATCACACTAATCCAAAACACAAAGCTCTTAGCATTGCCCATGGAATATAAGTCACTTGAAAACATTCCAGCTACCATACATGTTATAACGACTGATAATAGCGCCGACAATAATGGCTTTCTGTGTGTTTCCCTCGCAGTTAACAACTCATAAAATAACAGGGAAGCTAATGGGACATAGAATAACGCAGCGCCAACAATACCTACTTGAAGCACTAATCCTAGGTAAGAATTGTGCATAGAAGCACCACTCAGTTGATAATCTTGTGGGTTGACATCATGATAGGAGAACAATCGATCCTCTGTGCCAAATCCAAATCCTTGCAAGGGGCGTTCCATAAAATACTTAAGGCCCAGTCTCCATTTATCAGTACGATGTGCAAGAGTTTTAGCATCGGAAGTACGAGGATTAAATCGGTCATACCATACCTCTGGCATTTCTAATTCATTGTATTCTTCTCCGGAATCTAAATTGTTGTCGAGTAATGTATTGGCTATATGGTCTAAGCTAAATTCAGTACCCTGTGGAAATATCCTAGGTCCTACCTCAATCCACATGTAAGACATGATCAACACTGATAAAGTCCCACTCAATACAACATATATACGTTTAGGATAAGTACGTACTAGAAAGTACGTTGAACCTATAGCTGCAGCAACAATCTCAGTACGGGTTTGAGACATAATTAGAACAAATAAAATTGCCCCAACAAGCACCCAATACTGCCATCGCGACCTTTGTGATGCAATCCATAGAGCAAAAGGTAACAAGACCGAAGCATGCCCTGCAGCAATACCAGGATTAATCGTCCAACCCTGAAATCTACCTAAATAAGGAAATGAACCTGCCGGATCGGTAACTGCATTTAAAATATGTAATCCAAACACAATTGCAATTACAATAACAATGGTGTTGGCAACTGCTTCTACACCAAAGTCATCAGCATAAAGCCAAACACCCCAAAATACTGCACCATACATGAGTAAAACTGAACCTGCTCTCAGAAAGGATAGTCTGGGATTTATAGAATACAGGCACGAAATAAATGCAAATAATGTGAAGACAACTATATAAGCATCTGCTCTTTCTATCGCACGTGGCATCCCTCGTTTCTGGATAGCTAAACTGAGCGGCATCGCAGCAAGAATGACCAATGGTAACCATCGCGAATAAAATAGTATATGATTACGTAACGAAATAGGTAGCACACCATTGTTGACACTTATATTCCATACATAGTCACTAGTCAACACAAGCTTCATTTCATCTAGATGAAATACAAGCATTTCTTGTGTAGATTGAAGAATTATGAGCAACAAGGCGGCAATAATAACCCAGCGAATACTTGCTGGCACCCTCACAGTACTATTCATATTTCTTTTTATATGCTTTATTTGGCAAATTCAATACAGCCTCAGCAAAACCCTGTGCCATTTTCTTAGGATGAAAAGCTGTTATTAGTGATAGAGAAGATAATCCCATACGGTTAAGCATATCACTGTCTGTAAGTAAATTTAACATGTGCTCTCGAAGTTTTTCAACATCGCCAGGTTTATGCAATAGGCCATTAAAACCCGGGTAAACGAGTTCAGCAGCAGCTCCTGCAGCTAGTGAACATATTACTGGAAGTCCCGAGCACATGGCTTCGTTTATTACTAATCCCCAGGGATCACTCCTGGTAGGAAACACTAAAAAATCAGCTATAGCATAATACTTCGGCAGTGTTTCCTGAGTACAAAATCCTTCAAATCTAATCGAGGTTATAGACCTTTGCTGACAAATACGCTTATAACGATCGATATCCGGACCATCACCAACAAATAACATTGTAGCATCTTGCTCACTTACCACTTTTTGAAAAGCTTCAATCAACTCAGGAATTCCCTTATCATCTAAAAGTCGCCCAACATATAAAATAATTGGTCCGGTGATTCCGAGTTCTTTTTTTATCTCATCTTTCCTGTCTTTATAGAGTCGTGATTGCTGAGTAAAAAAATCTGAGTCAACCGAGTCAGGCGCTACCCATATATGATCTTCCAATGCACCAAGAAATTGTAGATACTCGACCTGCGAACATCCAGCAGCCAAAAAACCGTCAAACTTGCTAATCAAATATCGCTTTATATACTCGATAATTCCATTGGTAGTACGATGATCAAATCTGGTACTTTCACTCCATAATAAGGTTCGAGTACGTGAAAATTTGCACGCAATCAATGCAAGCCAAATTGTAGGATGATGGTATCCGAAACAAATGATGGAATGGTACTTTCCTCTCCATATATCATATAGTATTGTAGGGTTAAAAAATATCGGGCCGCCTTGGTATCTTTTAGACACTAAGAACCCTTGTAACACCCGATATTTAAATCGTATTTTTTCGAAAGGTATGCGCCAAGTACGACGCGTTTCAGTCTCAGAAAAAAACAGTACTTCTAAGTCAATGCTAGGATTGTCAGATAACTCATTAAATACAGGTATCCGATAAGGAGATATTATCTCGGTTAATATAGCAACTGACTTTCGGACACCGGTAGAATTCACGCCAAATCACTCAACCTAGAGCATACTCACAAGAAGTCACAAGACGCTCCACAGTCGTATTCCATGAATATTCGGATGCTTGCCGTATGCCAGCATCTCGAATAATCTCTGCCTGAGCAGGGTTAGAGATCAAATACTCAATCCCATGTGCAAAACCCTCTGTGTCAGTAGGTTGATAAGTAAGGGCAACATCACTTGCAATTTCCGCTAATGAACTTGTATTTGAACACAAAACAGGTACCCCACATGACATAGCTTCAAGAACTTGCAGGCCAAACCCCTCATATAACGATGGGTCCATGTACACATCTGCTGCCTGATACAAGTCTACCAAATCGCTATCTGAAACATATCCTGCTGATATTACTCTGTCCTCCAATTGCATGTAATAAATCATATCAGTCAATTCGTCTTGGTTTACATAACCATCTCCTACCAATATAATTTTTATATTGGTAGATATGTTTGCTAAAGCAAATGCTCGAAGAGCTAATTCCGTGTTCTCACGGGGGTCACCAGAACAGAAATGTAGTACATATCCCTCTGGAGCACCGTAACGCTTGCGCACTTGTTCCTTATGTTGATTGTTATCATTCGGGCAAAATTCACTACTCACTGCAGCTGGTATTATCGTTATTTTTCTATCTAGAATGCCATACTTAGCCTGTAGCTCATTTGAAGTAAATTGAGAAGGTACCGCAATGAGTCGAGCACGTCTCATAGATATTGGAAAAACAAATCGCGTAAGGTTATCGCTAGTTCTCTGATAAAATCCTCCAACGCCATTCTCCAAGGCTAATTCGCGACGTCGATCAGGTATCTCAAACAAATACAATACTATTCGTCCAGAATATAGTAATGGTACACGATCAGATAATGTGATCAAACAATCAATTTTATGTTGTCTAGCTGCTCTGTTTAATCTTACTTGCTCCCACTCAATAAGACTTTTCGATCTATTCACTGAATATGAAAGTGAATCACTCTGAGGAAGACCAATTTCACTGGGCTCTCTATCCAGAAACACAATAAATTCGTGAGGATATGTTGACTCTGCCAAGGTCTCAACTATATTGCGTTCTACCCTACCAATACCTTTCAGATTGCGAGAGATATGAACAGCGTCAATGCCAATACGCATATTTCAATATTTATACTTGCGTTTTGTGTTCACGTAAATACATTTAATAATAACAAAACTGTTGACAGAAATTAGATTGCACATATGCCATTTTTTGTTCATATCAAAACAATCAATCATGAACTGTGTGTGTTGGAAATAGGTACAACTGTACAGACTCATTTTCATACATAAGAATCAAACCTTCTCGTTCTTTCATGGACGGCCCACCAATGGAATTTTCATAAGGACCAATCCACACAATATCAGCACCATATGTCAATGATTCGTTTTTGAGAGACGAATAAGATTGAACTATAGCTTCACTGCGTAAATTGTTAGTCGGATATCTGAGAGAACCATTAAAAATATATTGCTGAGACTTTAACAAGCCTGCATCGTGCGAACTACTAGAAACCACATCATCCCATTGATACTCCAACATCTGATCTGCTGTAATATCAAAGAAACGCAACATTTCTGAATATCTTAATAGCATCTCCTCAGTCGTAACAAATGTGCCATATCCTGAAGGAACGTATACATAAACTGGCGCAATATTGCGTACCCGCATATTTACTTCGGGATCAGCTGCAAGCAATACAGAACCAGGTGAAACACTGTCTCTGACAAATTCATATGCCGCCTGAACATCAGAATGTATCACAAAATTTGTGTAATGCTCATTGGAGTACTCCACTGCACGATAAATTGTCATCGTTGATATTAAAAGACCAGCTATGACATAAAAAACTCTGTGCAAACTTCCTTTGAAGATATACGGCAAACGTAGAAGTAAATCGTGCAATCCAACCACTAAAGTAATGCCAGCTAAGGGACCGTAAAAATGATAAGCATAGTGCAGACTCTGGTAATCACGACCGATCACAATAGGCAGTTTCCACATTAACTCAGCAGTAACTGTCAAGACAAATAAATATACGTAATTCACACTTCGTCTGGTCGTAACAAGCACTAAACCAAGAATTGTGATTAAATGTGGACGCAAATTCACTACCCTTTCTGTAAGATTAGGTTGTCTTCCAAGAGAAAATCTATCTTGAAAATCAGCAAAACCTGGTTGGCTAGAAAATCTCATCACATCAATCCAATAAAATGACGAGATAATTAACGCCAAGCCTGCTGCTTTAGCTAAAGACGCTAATGTAATGTAGTCGCGTCTTTGTAAAAGATATAACGCAATCACTCCATATACAACTGTTAGAAAGGTCCACAGATAAAAATATGTGTAGAAACTAATACCATATAGTATCCCGTTAATTACATATGTCGTGCTATCAGTATTACAAACCAATTTGTACAAACAAAATAATACAATACAACAGAATGCAAAAGAAATTTGCGGATGTACCAAAGCATTCGAGAAAAATGGGTTCACAAACAATTTTTCTAACTGCTCTATATTAGTCCAATGCCAAGGCTGTAACACAAAAACCTCGCGAAGTGTCAAAGCAGCGCTAGTACCCAACACACCAACTGCTACTGACCCTGTAATGCGTCTTACCAACTGATACACTATTGCCGCATTTAGTGGCGTTAACAATACAGTAGCTACGATAGGAAGAGCATCTAATCGATTCGCTATTGGCCATCCAATTAGTGCTAAAACATAATACGGTAATCTAGGCCAGGCGGTTATTTGATATGTGTTCATGGTATTAACGAACTGATCGCCAAACGCTGGTAACCCGCTGAGCAATTTTCTGACAATAGGTATATGAGTAAATACTGCGTCTGCATGCTGTACAACCACCGGAGAGTAAGTAACAGTATGATTTATACCAGTCAACCTAAATTGTATTAACACAAAATGCAGCGTCATTAAAGCACATAAAATAACCATCCATAGTGCAAGTACTGGCAAAACTGATCTCCTATCAAGTATTTTGGTCATTTAAGTATCAACCAATCCCATAATCTGATAAACTTGAATAAGCGGTCCAAATCTACATAAATCCTGTATGTTATTACTCAAAACACTAGTACGATAGTTTATTTTTCCGAAAGTGTTGTCTTGCATGGAACAAATAGGGCTGAACTCTCTCAGCAAGACCATATCCAATTCATTTGGGTATTTCGGTATTTGGTTTATTTCACTGAAATAAGAAAATGATCCTCTCAAAGGATTATAAGGACATAAAAATATGTCAATCACTCTGTCAACTTTGCAGTCCTGATGTCCGTACTCAAATACTGATTGAACATAGTAATCGGGCAATAAATCTTTGTCTTGATATAATTGCGGGTCAGTGATAACAAAATAGGATGGTGATAGCCCACGACCAACTTTAGAGTTTATTCTCCAATGTGCTAGTTCTGACAGCGACGACTCTAGTTGTACTTGCTCCAAACTCCTAATAAGAGGTGCTGTATACGTATATGGAGCTATGTATATTTTGGATTCTGACGGAATATTTTCATGGATCCAATTCCTAGCACTTGAACGAGTTCCTTCGACAAGAGCCAATCGGTATAGGCTAAACCAATTATGGATTGGTACCGCAAAAGCAAATAAAGCAAGAGTAAAACACAAACCATATCTAAATATATGTCTGTCTAATTTATAAGCCCCAACCTTGGATGGCCATAATCGTACAAATACCCAAGCAGCTAATATGCATACAGGCACATATATAGCAATCAGATTGGTTTCATAGGTCAGTTCAGTAACAAAAGCCATGCCAACTATTAAACAGAATAAAGGCACGATGATCTGCTGTGCCCATAACAAACGTACACGACCAAACGCAATCAATATAAGAGCAATAGATAAAAGTACTGTCAATCCAAATCCAAGGATCTCATCACAAATTACTCGAGCAATATGAGCAACATAAAAAATAGGACTAGACATAAATTGTGGTCCCCATTCACTCACTCCATAATGAAACTCGCTTATAACATTGTCCGGAGACAGATAAAGCAATGGATTTAGGATTAAAACGAATAACGCTGCGAAACCAGCTATAATAATAACCTCGGAGTTAAACCTACTTAAAGCAAATCTGCCTTTCTTCTTGCGAACCAAGAATAACAAGAAAATACCTGAGACTATCAAAACCACAGCATTCAACAATTGAACCAATATTGTGCAGGCAATCAGAAAAGATAAAATTACTAGATTAGGACGAGTATTATTTCTTAAGTACAGTTGCTGCTGTATGATCGAAGCTTGGAATAATACCAAACCAATGCCATCTGGCAGGCCAAACGCTGATGAATAAAGATGGGTGAATGCAAATACCAACAACATACCTGATATAAATGCAATTCGCTTATTTCCCGTGACAATCCTGGTCAGAATAAACTGTAAGGGAATGGATAATACAAGAAAGAGCCAGGAAACCAACCTTGGAATCCATACCCATACGTTAATTGAATCATATCCATGAGCAGATTGCAGAAGGAAAGATTCTCGCACTTCATCAAACCCAATTATCGCCCCAGATAACCATAGATAAGCAAAGTAGGATCCGTAAAAAGGTACATAAAGATAGGAAGCAACAAATCTATGTATAGGTCCAGTAATTTCATGCCATTGTCCAAGCACAAAATCCTTTAGGGCCCAAACTAAAGTGATTTCATCTTGTATTTCAAATGGCACTGCATTGTGACCCTGGAAGAAGAATGATCTTGTACCAATTGCCAGTAATGTCAGTAGTATGCATAATCCTGCATCAGTTTTTATTGACTCAACAATAAATTTCATGCTATTCATAAGACTTATATAGTTGTTGAACTTGAGTCCACATTTTTTCATGCGTAAATTCTTTATGTACGTACTCGTATCCCTTATTGCCCATCTGATGCGCAATATCAGGCTGATCGAGCAATGACTGTATGGCTTTAGATAAACCCAGTACGTCACGAGGCGAAACTAAAATGCCAGTCTCGCCATCCAAAACCAATTCAGGAACACCACCAACTGAAGTTGCAACAACTGGCTTCCTGGCCGCCATGGCTTCAAGAATTGTTACAGGTAATCCCTCAATCCATGATGGCAATACAAATATTTCAAAACAATGTATCAGACGACGTACATCGCTCCGAAATCCCAGAAAATGTACAAATTCCTCTAAACCCAACTCTTTCACTAGATTTCCCAAATCACTGCGATATTTACCTTCAAACTCGTAATCGTCTCCAATCACTAAGAACTCAGTATTAGGATAATGATTGCAAACATTTCTTGCAGCGAGAATAAACTCACGCTGACCCTTGACTGGACATAATCTAGCCACCGTTCCAACAATATGAGAATTTTTCTGCAAACCAAGTGTGCTACGAAGATGGTCAATATCTGGGATATTATCAAACTGCTCCGTCAAACTTATCCCATTGTGTATCACAGTAATCTTATTTGAAGATATTCCCTGGTCTATCAAACTAGATTTGGTAGCATTACTTATAGTTATTATCTTATCTGCGACAATAGCTGTAATATTATCAAGAATGATCTGCAATTTCTGTATCCAACCAACGTCACTGAACTTGTTCTCAATGTGAACATGACTAATTAATGGTACTCCAGCCAGATAAGCTCCAATACGCGCTAATATTGTTCCAACTACAGCAGAATGACAATGTACTAAGTCCGCATCCCAATCACGAATAAACTTTGCAAAAGCAACTGCACGATGAAAGAAAAAAGTTCTTTCCATCGGTAGCTGTATAACTTCTATAGAGAGAGATTGTACCTGCTCAGTAAATTCGCCTAGGCTAGGAGTAATTAAACAAACCTGATGGCCATCAGACAGAGCAGCTGCCATTAGATGCCCACAAATTACTTGACCACCGGACATTCGCCCATCAAGTACAGTGTAAACTATACGCATAGCATCAGTTTGAGTCGTCCTTTACACCTATCAAAACAATGTCGTGACCCAGAAAATCGTCCAGCCAATGATGCTTTTGGGAAATCAAATTGTTTGAATGACCCACATCTTTGCCTACAAAATTCAATAAACGTCGATATGTATTTGTTTCACTCACAATTCTCACATAACGCATAATATCCGCCCGCCAGGACGAACCTATTACCTTCATATCTCTTAATCCTAATTTACGACCCACTTTACGTAACTCAACAGGCGAAAAACTACCTTCATATCCCAAAAACCATTTACTTTTCATTATAAGAGCAGCTTTTAGGATCTCATGTGGTAAAAATAGGATATTAGGAGTGCTAATAATACATATGCCTCCTGGCTTAAGTAAGTTGACGTGAGCTCTACATATATCTAGTCTCTCCGGATACCTATAATGCTCAACTGTGCCAAATGACATAGCCACATCAAACCTTCCAATCAAATCTGAAGGAGGATTAAATACATCAGCCTCTACCAACTCCCCCTGCAATCCTAAGGCATCAAGATTGCGTTTTGCTAAAACAATAGCGTCGGAACTGTAATCCAGTAACGTTGATCTAGCACCCATCCGTGCAAATATAAGACTATATATAGCACCGCCACAACCAATTTCTATAGTCTGCTTACCATCGAGGTCTCCTATTTGTTCGTACAAATACTGAATAATCTTTTGGCAACGCACGCCAGCATTCTCATAATTTATTGCATCTAATTCAGCGTCAGGATCATAATTGTGAAGATCCTTATTCCAAACGTCACCCCATTGTTGGTTATTTATTGTTTTCATCAGTAGCAACAATTACAATTTCACTGGCTTCTTTTATGATGCCTCTGCTAATAATAACATCATCAAGCTCCAATCTATCCATAGATCGTACACCTGTAACTTGAGCTATTTTCCTGACAATGACTTTCGGTATAAAACGTCTCCGTAAATCGAGTAAATCAACGCGTTTTACCCACTTACTAACCTTGGTCTGCCGACGTGACTGCGAAAATACTTTAACATCACCAAAATATTGTGTAATTAAGTGTTGGAAATCAGTTGGATTCCATTCTTGATTATGGAAAGGATTCTCTGGATTTATATTACTCTCGCTAACCATAGGTGTGGACACAATGAACAATCCACTGGGTTTTAAAACGCGTTTGATTTCTTTTAGAAAACCGTCTACATCTCTCATGTGCTCAATTGTCTCAAATGAACATATCACATCGAACGTATCGCTATTAATACCTAAAATAGTAGCATCTGATTGTACAAATAATGGTTGGCCTGAACTGGAATAACGCTTTTGCGCATATTTAATTGATTCACTATCAATATCAACCCCGATTACGCGATTGCCTGCATCAGAAAGATAACGTGACCCATAGCCAACGCCACATGCCACATCTAAAATTAGCTTGCCTTTCATGTAAGTTTTAGCAAACTCATAGCGCTTTAAATGTATCGAATAGATACCTAAAGGGGTTTTGTCAGGTATGATTCGTTCATCATGCATTTCTAATAACAAATCCTAGGCGTATAACAAATTTAGAAACTTTATACAATACAAACAAATGAGTGTGTATATTTTACAAAACAAAAGCTCATACACCCTTTTCAGAAATTAGATTAGCTCTTTTTATAACTTGATATATTATGTTAGATAACTCTTCGTTACCTAGTTTTGTATAATGAACATCATCCACAAAATTACGCAATGACTTCTCGAATATGGGGTCTGCATCTACTAAATACACACCTGTTTGCTCTCCTATATACCTAATTAAATCGTTGAATGCTTGCATAGCAATTCGCATTGACTCAAGAGAAGGATAAGTCATCCGAAAGAAATCTCTCCGATCCATGCAGAATGCTCTAGGAAAATCTAGGACTGCAGATTCCTGACTAGAAAGATCTGGTTTGTACAAGCTAGGTTGAGTAACTAAAATCACGCCTGCTCCATCACTTTTAATTCTCTTAACCAACCTTTCAATATTAATTTGAAAAGATTTTATAGACTTGAATCTTTCGACGGAATAGTCTGCTGCACTTACTCTCAAACTAGAATACCAATTGTCCTGCACAGCACCCAAGTATCTACCAAACAAGTATTTCACAAAATTCGGTGGTTGCGCTCCATT
>Ga0310344_10003625_pt1 | contig 11468 bp, 11 predicted proteins | sample HC15DNA20200_MG_FD_203801 | JGI IMG/M metagenome (GOLD analysis project Ga0310344, IMG submission 203801) | Marine microbial communities from station ALOHA, North Pacific Subtropical Gyre - HC15-DNA-20-200_MG | ecosystem: Environmental > Aquatic > Marine > Oceanic | place: Pacific Ocean: North... | reverse complement strand
TGTGGATCAATTGTTTGGGATACTCCTTTTATGTGCTTCATTTGCTAGCAAAATAAAGACAACCTGGATTCAAAATGAATACTCAATCTATTTTCAAAATGAAATAACATTAAATATAGATTCTGGAAAAATGTTTAGCGTTATAGCTATAAGTGATTTAAAAAATGTCATTATCCAAGGGGCGAAGTGGAATATTGATAGAGAGCTGGTTTTAACTGGATCTTCGAAAACACTTAGGAATGAATCTATTGGTGATGAAATTAAGATAAAAATAGGTGAAGGAAAAGCTGCAATAGCTGTTAAGACCTAGGGATATCTCTCCAAGCCTTGTCTTTGTCTAATTTAGGCTCACTAGGTAAACCAAGAACTCTTTCAGCGATTATATTTTTCATAATCTCAGAAGTGCCTCCTTCAATTGAGTTAGCTCTGGAACGTAGAAAAAGACTCTGAGTATCAGCAAACCCAAAAGTTTCATTATCTAAATCCAAATCAGGCTGTGTCAGTTCATACCCTCTTGGATAAAGTAAAGCTTCGTAACCTAAAAGTTCCATCCCAAATGCATATGATGACTTATTGATCTCTGCTTCATACAGCTTACTAGTCGAACCTTCTGGACCAGGAGTCCCTTTTTCTCTTGATTCAGCAGCTCTTATATTTGTTAACCTTACTGTTTCTTGCTCTATCCATAGTTCAAGAAGTTTATCTCTTTGAACGGGATCGGTTAAATTCCTATCTTTCCATAGTTGAACTAAATGTCCAGGGGCACCTGTCCCTCTCTCTCTAACATTTCCTCCAATTGCTACTCTCTCATTCATTAATATTGTTAAAGAGACTCTCCATCCATCCCCAACATCACCAATTAAGTTTTCTTTAGGTACCGGTGCATCCGTAAAATAGACCTCATTAAACTCTGCCTCTCCTGTTATTTGTCTTAGAGGCCTAACTTCAACACCTTCACCTTCCATATCAACTATAAAAAATGTAAGCCCTCTATGTTTCGGAACATCTGGATCTGTTCTGGCAACTACTAATCCCCATTTTGCTAAATGACCTAATGTCGTCCAAACTTTTTGTCCGTTAAGGATATAAGAATCTCCATCATCATCAGCCCGTGTTGATAGACTTGCTCAGTCCGAACCAGATCCCGGTTCAGAAAATAATTGACACCATATTTCGTCAGCAGTAAACATAGGTCTTAAATATTTTCCTACCTGCTCAGGAGTACCGAATTCAACTATTGTTGGTGCTCCCATTCCTATTCCTAATATATTTGCTACTCTGTTTTTTTGTGAAATCCCAGCTTTTCTTAATTCTTCAATTACTAGTAATTGGTATTTTGGATTAACACCAAGACCTCCTGAGCCTAGAGGAAATTGTACCCATGCTAATCCTAAATCAAACTGTTTACCCCAGAATTCTTTAAGGTCTTCTGTATTTTTTTTATATTCTATCAGTTCTGAAATCTGACCTCTTACAAGCTTTTCTGTATCTGAAGATTTTACTTTTACATCTGACATATAAATTAATTATACTATCTAAATAACTTATTCTTAATTTGAAGAATCTGAAGCTCCCTGAACTGCTTGTTGAATAATTGCAAATTCGTCTTCATTATTCATTGGAAATGTTCCATTCTCTATGGTTCTTATCATTTCAATATTTGACTCTACATCATCAGCAGTAGCATCTGGGTTGTAATATCCAACATGGGTACTAATCCCAACTCTAGCAAATCTTCCTGCTCCAACTGAAAAAATCTCATGTGTCGGTTCACATGCCTCAGAAGCTAAGTACGCTACCATGGGTGATACTTGTTCTACTTTGAATAGTTTGCCCATCTCTTCACCAAATATGGATTCTGTCATTCTTGTCATTGCATTCGGCGCGATTACATTAGCTTTAATATTATATTTAGCCCCTTCAATTGCTAAGATATTTGTTAATCCGACTATCCCCATTTTTGCAGCTCCATAGTTCGATTGACCAAAATTACCAAAAAGACCTGAAGGTGAAGCAATATTAACTATCCTTCCATATGAATTCTCCTTCATAAATTTAAATGCAGGTTGACAAACATAAAACGTACCCTTCAAATGAACATCAATGACTATAGAAAACTCTTCTTCAGTCATATTTGCAAAACTTTTATCTCTCAAAATTCCAGCATTATTAATAACAGCATCTAATTTTTCATAAGTATCTAAAGCAGAGGATACAATTGCTTCCCCTCCTTCTTTTGTTGCTACTGAATCATAATTTGCTACTGCCTCGCCACCTTTTGATTTAATCTCATCCACTACATCGTCTGCTGGAGAATTCCCTGAACCAGATCCGTCCATTGAACCGCCAAGATCGTTAACAACTACTTTTGCTCCTCGATTAGCTAGTTCTAAAGCATAGGATTTTCCTAATCCATTCCCTGCTCCTGTTATAATGACTACCCTGTCTTCAAAATTTACCTTAGACACTTACTCTTCTCCCTCGTACATACTCTCTATCTCTTGATTGTACTTTTCATTTATTACATTTCTTTTCAACTTAAGAGTTGGGGTAAGCTCACCACTTGTATCTGTCCACTCGTTATCCAAGATAACAAACTTTTTGATCTGCTGAACTTGAGCAACTTTACTATTTGCTTCATCGACTTGTTCTTGAATTGCGCTTATGACTTTTTCATTGATAGAAAGATTCTTTAAATCATAAGCAATTCCATTTTCTTCAGACCATTTCTCTGCCCCACCATCAGCATCTAGTACGACAAGAGCACTCAGGTACTTTTTTCCATCTCCAACAACACAAACTTGTCCAACTAAAGTATGTGGCTTAATTAGCTCTTCAACTTCTACAGGAGCTATGTTTTTACCTGCTGAAGTAATAAGTATCTCTTTCTTTCTACCTATAATCTTTACATATCCAGACTCATCGATTTCTGCTAAATCTCCTGTATGAAGCCATCCTTCACTATCAAATGTTTCGGCTGTCTGTTCTTCATCTTTATAGTAGCCTTGTGTAACATGACTCCCTCTCATACACAGTTCACCATCTTCTTCTATTCGTACTTCTGTACCAGCAATAGGCAAACCAACTTTACCAATAGGATTAGAAACTTTAGGAATAGGTACTCCTGCTGCTTTTAATTTCTCTCCAAAACCTTTTAAAGCATTCTTTGTTATTCCTACAGTACATGGTCCTGTATCTTCAGTCATTCCATATATCTCTGTGATATCAATTCCTATAGCATGGAACCATTTGTGAACATCGGGATTCATGGGAGCAGCTGCTGTTACAAAATATTCTGTGTCTGCAATCCCTAATCCATCCTTAAACTTTGAAAATACCAATTTTGAAAAGATTGCATCCTTTACTCTAACTCCAACTGGTGGAGATTCTCCTCTTTGCTCATACTCTACTCTCTCTATACCATTATCAATAGCCTTTAGAGCTAGATCTTTCTTGTCCGAATCATTGATTTTTGCAAGGAGGCCTGCTTTTACTTTCTCCCAAACTCTAGGCACAGCTAATAAAACTGAAGGCTTAATTGTTGGTAAAGCCTTTGCTAGATCTTCTAAAACTGGGACAGGAAATATTTGCCCAACCCTATAAAGTGCTTGGTAATGATCTCCAGCTCTTGCAGCAATATGAGCCATTGGCAAATATGAAACAATTCTTGGGTTACTTGATGCAGTAATCATTTGAGAAAAAAGACTTTCATTCGTCCATATAACATTGTGATGACTAATCATTACTCCCTTAGGTCTTCCAGTAGTCCCAGAAGTAAAGATTAGGCAAGCTAAAGAATCTGGAGTTACAGTTTCTATTGCTTTATCAAGTTTCTCCCTACCTTCTTTTAATAGTTCATCCCCTTTTTCAATTAACTGCTCCCAACTAAGGACGTAATCTTTATCTTTATGCTTTTCAAAATCATTAAATAAAATTATATACTCTAACTTTGGACAAGTCTTTTTTGCCTCATCTACTTCTGAAAATAATTCAGAATCACCAACAAAAGCAACCTTTGCTTCCATAAGATCTGCTACGTATTCAATCTGTCCTGACTTCAACTGTCTATAAAGAGTAGAAGGGACTGCTCCTGTATGTAATATCGCTAAATCAGATACATTATGCTCTAAACAATTGTTCGACATAATAAATGCTGTATCTTTTGGTTTCAATCCAATAGATATCAATCCTGCAGCAACTCTATGTACAATTTCTCTGGTCTCTGACCAACTCATAGGATTCCAAGATGTATATTCACTATTAGCTGGTTCGTTCAATGCAGGAAAATCTCCATAGTCATCTGCATTCCTATTTAGTAAATCGATTAGGGTCAAGCCTTCAACTGATGCACTGATTTCATCTGATTGGTCTTTTAGAAACTGATGGATATTATTCTTCAAAATCCTCTCCTTCTTTATAAAGCAAAAATATACTAAGTAAATTTTAGAATATGGAGAAAGATTATGCCATTAAAATTTAGAGTATGTTGTTTACTGGTAAATTTAGCTAGTCAATAAATGTACTAAATAAATTAAGCAACTGAGAGGCTTTCAATTACTTCTGTGCATCTCTAATGTACTCAATAAGTAAGTATACTTCTTCATCTGTTAAGCTTTGGCCTGGCATTGAGCCTTTGCCCATGGTCATTGTTTGAATCCAGTAACTATTTGGCATATCTTTGGCAGATGAATTCTTGCCTATTTTGGGACCAACTTTCCCCTCTAATTCATCACCATGACATGCAGCGCAACGAGCTATATAGATTTCCTCACCAGTTGGGTCTGACTGTGAAGTTGTCTGATTACAAGAAGAGAATATAAAAATAATAATGAAATAGATAAAGTACTTGTATTTCATTATTAAATTTATTCTTCCTCTAGAGCAGTCTTAAACTCCTTTGCTGAACTTCCAAGCGACTTTGCCAAACCAGGTAACTTTTTTGCACCAAAAAGTAACAGTAAAATAACAAGTATAATTATTAACTCTGGAAGTCTTAAACCAAACATAATGTTATTTTAGCAATCCTTTATCTATATTTTTCCTGTCAAAAAAAAGCCTGCAATTAGTAAAGCAACAAATAACACAGCAAGCACATTCAATCTTTTCTCTATAAATTCTTTTATAGGTTCTCCATATTTCCATAATAAGCTAGCAACTATTGTAAATCTTAAGCCTCTTGCTAATAAACTAATAGTAGAAAACAAGACGAAATTCATACTTGTAGCTCCGCTCGCTATTGTGACTACCTTGTAAGGTAATGGGGTGATTCCAGCTGTAAGAACAACAATTGCACCGTATTCATTAAAGCTTTGACTAAAATCTAAAAATTGATCATTTAAGTGGTAGAAATCGATTATCTTCGCCCCAATAGTGTTAATAAACTTATTCCCTAAAAAGTATCCAAACATTCCTCCTAAAACAGAAGATGTGGTTGAAACTATTACAATTTTAAATGCTTTTGAACGATTCGCTAAGACCATAGGAATTATTAGAACATCTGGAGGTATAGGGAAAACTGAACTTTCTAAAAAACAAATAACGGCAAGACCGCTTAGTGCCCAAGGCTTATCAGCTAGACTTAAAACCTTATCATATAGATTTTTCAACATACTATTTCTTACTACTAAATATTTTATATCCTATGGGGGCAAATGTTGCAGTTAATGCAGCTAAGAAAATAATTTCTGCTTCTAAGACTTCATCTAGCAATCCGAGCTCAACACCTATTTCAGCCATTGCAATAATTAAACTAAATCTTGCAGATAAAAGGAAACCGGCCGCAAATATATCTCTAACCTTGATATTAAAGAAAAACATTATTAATGATGGTAGAAGCTTTACTAAAAGAGCTACAACAAAAAGAACCGCAACCTCAGAATAGAAACTTCTATTGCTTAAAATTTGTATATCGTAATTCAGACCTACATTTATAAAAAATATAGGTATTAAAAATCCATAAGAGAATCCTTTCAGGCTTGTTTCTAGAGTGCCTCTATTTGGGAAAACTAATGCAAAAACAGTGCCTGCAAGAAAAGCTCCAAGAATAGGTTCAACATTAAATAGAACAGATAATCCTACTAGAGATAACATCATCGCTAAGGATGTCCTTATCCCAAGTTCATCAGGATCATTTGGGTCAAATAATCTTGTAAACATCTTTGGATACCACCACGCTGCTCTCCTAAGAATAGTTAAGATAATGAGAATAACTATAAAATAAATTGCCACATTAAGATTTTGTACCGAAAATCCGCCTGTCCTTGTAAATGACGCATAAATGGTAGCGAATATCAAAGTAAGGAAATCAGCAAGTATGGCTGAAAGAAAAATCAATTGACCATATTCAGTTTTTATTCTTTCGTCACCTCTAAGAATTGGAACGACAATACCTACACTTGTTGTTCCTAAAACGAGTGCTAAGAACAGGTCATAACCAAGAAGATTAACAACAAATATAGATAAAATTATTGTCCCAAAAAAAATGAATAGAGGGGTCGCTAACTGTTTAATGCCTTTGTTTTCAAAAGTTTCTAACTCTATCTCAAATCCTGAAAGAAACATCAAAAGAAAAAACCCAAGCATAGCCATTCCAGATATAAATTCTGAAGTAGAAACAAGCCCAAACAAAGGACCGATTGCTAAACCAAAAGCTATTTCAAGAACAATACTAGGAATTTTTATTTTTTGAGCTAATAAAGGTAGTGCAAATGCACCTAAAGAAATAATTATTATTGAAATAGGATCAAAATTTTCCAAATTAATCCCTTGCTGGAACAACTAATACTGAGACATCTGAATTTAATGCAACATAATCTGTTGTTTTTTTACTTTGCCAATTTGAATACCTTGAGGCATTTAGAATGTATAGTCCAATCGAATCTGACCTCTCAGACAATTCCTTAGCAGCATTACCTATTATGGCCTCATGTTTAACTTTTACGCTTTTATACCTTGCTGAGTCCTCAAACTTAACCAAATCATTGACATCAGAAGTTGAACTTTGGGAAAAGAATTCAGGTTCTTTAACATCAAAGGCAAGTACTGATGCTCCCATCTTTTGTGCTAAGTCAAGAGCGACTCTTGATGCACTCTCCTCACCTAAATTATTAGATAGTTTTATTCCTAATTGATTATAAGGATTACTACTTCTAGAAAAAAGAATTGGAATTTTATTTTTCTTTACAAAAGTCATATACGACTTAATTACAGGAGCATCCTTATCAGTACCTAGTGGGACTATTAATAATCCCAATGAAATAGATTTAAGTTCCGCCTCTAGTATTTTATTATTTATCTTTGTATATGATTTTATGTTGACATTTACATTGCTTGCTACAGCTTTTATCGTTTCATCATCAGACTCAACACTATCTTCAAAAAGTAAATCTTTTTTTAATACGTACAAAGAATCTGCTTGAGTATTAACAACCATTTCTTCAGCTTCACTTAATGCACCTAAATCATCTTTTGAATTTATTATTACTCCTACATTTTTTCCATAATATAAAGGAAACTTTGATTCAGATCCTGAAAAAAGATCAACAACTTCTGAAAAAGCATCTGCTTGTAAAACAACTGTAACTAAATCTCCAGGCTGAAAAAGTGTATCCCCGTGAGGAATAATTACCTGAGATCCTCGAAGGAGTGCTCCTACTATAAAAGAGTCACTTCCTATCTCTTTCAACTGTTTTCCACATGCTGGCGATCCTGAATCTATTTCTAATTCAATTGCCTCTGCCCTACCTCCGGCAAATGCTTGTGATGCAACTCTTCTTGGTTCAACCAAGTGTTCCAATTGTCTTGCTGTGACATTATCTGTGATTACTGTGTCAACATCGTATTCTTTGTATTTTTGTTCATTTTCAATATCTACAACTCTAGCTGAGATCCTTGGGACGCCTGCTGCTTTTGCTAATCGTACTACCTCAATATTTACTTCATCACTATTGGTAAGAGCCATAACTGATCCAGCAGAACTTAGGCCTGCCTTGTTTAATACTAAGTTACTTGTTGCATCCCCTTGTATCTTTTCCACTTCTCTTTCAGAGCTAAAACTCCTAAGTGACTCTTGATCTATATCTACTATAGAAATTTCCCACGCTGCACCAATCCTCTGAATTAATTGTTCAGCTATCCCATTTGCTCCTGTTATTACAATCTTCATATGTGATTATTATATTGTTGTAAAGTCTCTATCTAGAGAATCTAATAATAACAACATCACCATCTCTTACAACATAATCTTTACCTTCAAGCCTTAGTTTTGTTGTGTTTTTTAGACCTTTCCACCCTCCAAAACTAATAAAATCATCAATTCCCACTACTTCTGCTTTTATAAATCCTCTCTCTAAATCGGTGTGAATTCTTCCTGCAGCACTTGTAATCTTTGAATCTCTTGGGATAGTCCAAGCCTTACTTTCCTTATCTCCAATAGTAAAAAAAGATACTAAATTTAACTCTTTATAAATATGGAAGAGTAACTTGTTCAGTAAGCTCTCTTTCATTTGGTATTCTTCTCTCATCTCTATCTGCTCCAACTCACCAAGTAAAGAGATTTCATGTTCTATTTTGGCTGAAGTTGTAACAAATTCTGAAGAATTATAATCAAATTCTTTTTCGTGTAATCTGTTCTCCTCTGTGTTTATAAGTAAAACCTTTGGCTTAAGTGTTAATGGAGATAAATCCTTGAAAAAGCTTCTCTCATAATCTTCCCAGCTATATTCGCTCAATTTAGTTCCTTCATTTAATAAATGTAATGCTTTTTTTACTGTTTCTAACTCCTTTGGTTTTTCAGACAAAGCTTTCGATTCTTTTAATAGCCTACTTTCTTTGTTTGATAAGATTTCTATATCAGCAATTATCAACTCTATATCAATTTTTTCTATCTGCTCAGTAACAGAGTTGGGAACAATACCCCAATCTATATTATTCCCTTCAAAATCTCTTACTATGACTACAAAACCATCCATCTCTCTTAACTTTCCAAATAAATTAGGAGTAAAAAGTGGCTTATTTGGGTTTAGAGGTATGTCGTGTATTTCTAATCTTACATTTGTTACTTTTGAAGAGTTTTCAATTTGTGAGGCTTCACTTAACCTAATGTCATTTATTTCAGCAAGACCCACTGCTAAATCTGTAGTACTAAAAGGATAAGTTCCTATCTGACTAATCTGTTTAGTAAGAGCGCTGAATACAGTAGATTTACCTACATTTGGTAATCCAATCAATGCAACCTGAGACATACTTCCCTAAACTTTATTTTCTGTTAAACAATCCTAAGATTATATCGCTATTATTTATATTGTTGAGAGGTGTTTATGACAGAAAAAAATAATAAAAAGACTTTATTCGGATGGTCAATGTACGACTGGGCTAAATCAGCATACGAAACAACAACTTTAGGGGCAATTATGCCAGTATATTTTGTAAGTGTAGTTGTTCCTGCTGAAGGGTTTAATTTTAGAGGTCGCCTTTACACAGGTGCAGAAGTTTGGGGTTTCGCTATAGGATCTGCTCTCTTCATCTTTTTCTTAATTATGCCAACAATTGGTGCAGTTGCTGATCTGTCTGGTTCCAGAATGAGACTATTTAAATCTTTTGCTTACGGAGGAGCATTATTTGCATCAACTTTTTACTTTGCTCAATCAGGAGATGTTGTTTTAACTCTTCTTATATATTTTCTTGCTCAATTTGGAGCTACTGGATCTAATGTTTTCTATGACAGTGTACTTAAAGATATCACAACAGAAGATACCATTGACCAAGTATCAGCTAAGGGATACGCTTTAGGATATCTTGGAGGAGGGTTGCAATTGCTATTGTCATTATTAATAATCCAAATTGGACCTGGTATGTTAGGGATAGACACGGCTTTAGCGTCACGTATTGCAATTACTTTTGCTGGAGTTTGGTGGCTATTATTTTCAATGTTTAGTTTTTCAAGAATGAAAATTGATGAACAAAAGCCTATGAATAATCAAAGAACTAATTACTTGAGCGCTGGTTGGAAAACAAATATTAATACACTAAAAAAAATAAGAAAATTTCCATTCCTCTTATACTTTCTATTAGCATATATATTTTACTGGGACGGTGCTCAAACAGTTATAAATATGGCTGGTCCATTCTTTAGTGAAGTCTTACTTTTAGACCAAACATCAATAATTATTGTTTATTTGATTGTTCAATTTATTGCTTTTGGAGGAGCGAGACTTGCAGGTTATCTAGCAGGGAAAATAGGTCAAAAAAATACTTTGCTGTTTACTATAGGCCTATTCTTTTTAGCAGGAAACGGAGCTTACTTTGTTCCTGAGAAACAACTTATTCCTGTTATAGTTTTAGGAATTATCGTTGGAACAGGAATGGGTGGATTACAATCTGTTAGCCGAAGTGTTTATGCAACAATGCTCCCTAAAGGAGCTGAAGGTGAATTCATGGGTTTCTTTTCTGTAATATCTAGATTCTCTGCAATATGGGGTCCCCTTATATATAGTTTTGTAAGTGCCTCTACAGGAAATCCTCGACTCTCTTTACCTGGAATCTCTCTGTTCTTTGTAATAGGTTTCTTACTATTGAGAAACGTAGATATAAATTCACAAATAACGGAAGAAGAGTGGAAACTTAGCTAATTAATTTAGCAAGGTTTGAATACAGTGCGGATACAGTTATGGGACCTACTCCTCCGGGGAAAGGAGATCTTGCGTATAAAATTTCATCAGTATTAAGTGGGTCTACATCTCCATAGCTTTTATTATTTTTTTTAGATATTCCTACGTCAATAACAATAGCGCCTTCTTTAAAATTGCTATGATTTAAGAAATATGCCTTACCTACTGCTGAGATAACAATGTCTGATTTGCTTATATTGAAATTTAAGTTACTTGATTTACTATGCAAAACAGTAACTGTAGCATTGTACCTTTCTGTACTAAGTAATCTAGCTAAAGGTGCTGTTACAAGTCTTGATCTACCTATAACTGCTATATCTTTACCTGACAAATCTATTTTGTAATAATCAAAAAGTTCTATAATAGCTCTAGCCGTTGCTGGAATAATTTTAGGTTTAACATCAAAAAGTGTTCCCAGGTTTCTTGAATTTAATCCATCAACATCTAGCTCACTAGGGATTAAGTCTACTAACTGGTCTTGATTTAAATGAGAAGGAATTGGCAATTGTAAAATGATTCCATTTAATATCGATAGTTCTCTAATACTCTCTTCAACTTCCTGAATCGAAGCGTTAGCTCCAATTTTTTTCCAATGAAAATCTACATTGAGTATTTTTGCTTTCTCTTGCTTTCTCCCTACATAAAGCATAGAAGCTGGATCATCTCCTACAGTTATTGCACCTAATGTTGCTTTCTTACCTTCTTCTCTCTCATAATTTTCAAAGATCATTGAAGATTTATTGTCCAAATATTCAGATACTGGGTCTCCTAGAAGTAATTTTTGCATAATAATATAGCCTC
>Ga0310344_10003624_pt1 | contig 11469 bp, 12 predicted proteins | sample HC15DNA20200_MG_FD_203801 | JGI IMG/M metagenome (GOLD analysis project Ga0310344, IMG submission 203801) | Marine microbial communities from station ALOHA, North Pacific Subtropical Gyre - HC15-DNA-20-200_MG | ecosystem: Environmental > Aquatic > Marine > Oceanic | place: Pacific Ocean: North... | reverse complement strand
GTCGGGCCTGCCAGCCACCTCCACGCATCAATATGACAACGGCCACAAGTGGCATTTGACTCACTTGCAGCCGAGAGGTCGTGACACCGGTGTGGGCCGTGGCTTATGAGGAAGAGATTGCCTAGCCAGATTGGCTGTATACAGCCGTCAGCAGCCTCAGTCGTTTCATGAATCCGAGGTCTCCTAGTCGCCCCACCCTCCAGGGGGGTGACAAACTAGACAGGTGAAGCGCGTCCATGTGGGGTTGAAGGTTGACGACATCGAAGCGGCAGTGGCTTTCTACAGCCGCCTTTTCGACGCTGAACCCAGCCTTGTGCGTCCCGACTATGCCAAGTGGATGCTCGACGACCCGTTGCTCAACTTTTCGGTTGACCTCCATGGAGAGGGAACGTCTGGCTCAGCGCACTTTGGGATTCAAGTGGCCAGCCAGGAAGAACTAGAGCAAATGCGAACTTGGCTTGACGCTGCCGGTCTTCCGCGAACGGATCAAGACAACCTCGTATGCGGATATCAACTCCAACACAAGTCATGGGTTACCGACCCAGATGGAGCGATGTGGGAAGCCTTTTTCACTGAGGGCGTCGCTGAAGGGGCGGGTTACGGGAGTGAAGAGATGCCAGACGAAGCTGGTTAGTCCGACAACGCGTATCTACACGTGGAGTTTCTGCTTTTTCAAGCGACAAGCAGTCCAACTAGCGGATCGACGACGATCGCGGCATACCGCAGCGTCTACGACACGTCCCGATGCCCCTCCAGAGACGCCACCACATGCGACACCTGTGACAGAACCCCGTGTAAAGGTCGGCTCACCGCCCTCCACACTGCGCGACAGGAGTCGCAGAGGGGCCAATTCGAAACCAGCCACTCAACCGGCCGTAGCGAAAGCCAATACGGCCGCCACGGCAAAGACTCCTCCGACGGCCTGCGCCGGATACAGCCGCTCCCCCAAAAACCGCCAGGCAATGACCACGCTGACCCCGGGCGACAGAGCAATCAGGGCCGTAACTACGGCCGCTGAGCCTCTGAGATAAGCCGCCGTACTCAGAGCCATTGCCGTGGCGCTAGTCGCGCCCAACACCATTCCGAATCCGACGACAGCGCGATCCGGACGGAACGTCCCGGTACCCACCCTGACCACCACCGGCAGTACCACCACCCCGCTCACCAAAACCAAAAGCGCCGGCAACTCACCGGCCTCGGGGGCCGCCTGAGTGAGGAACACCCCGGCGAGGCCGACGCTGGTCCCGGTCAGCACCGCTAGCCCGACTGCTCCGCTCCGCAGGAGTCGACCCGGCCGCGGAACTCCACCCTCGCCTGACAACAGCGCTACCGCCACCAAGGCAAGGCCCACGCCCAACACCTCGAGACCACTCAGATCCTGGCCAATAAACGGTCCGATGACCGCCGGCACGACGATCATCGTCAGGCCGAAGATAGGGGCGAAGACGGCCACCGGGCCTCGGGCCATCCCTAGGTACAACAGCGGTCGCGTGGAGGCCATGAAGAGGCCTGCGGCCAATGGCCAGACCACGTCGGCCGGACGCACGGTCTCGGGCGGACGAACGAGAAGGTAGAGGCCGACACATACCGCCCCGACCATCGTTGCAACCATGGCCAACCCCAGTGAGGACCGCTGTCGGCCGGAACGGCGAATGGCGACCCCCCCTAGGAGGTCACCGAAGCCGAACATGATGGCCGACAGGCCAGCGAGGATAACGGGCACCGACACATGCTGCCCTAGTCTCAGTAGGGATGGGCGGAGCAATGGAGGTCAGAGGTCACGAGATCACGGCTGACGCCGATCTAGCTGGCGCGGACCTCACTGATGCCGACCTCCGCTCGGTAGACCTGACCGGTGCATGGCTGGGTGGTGCCGTCCTCTCGGGATCAAACCTGTCTGACGCCCGACTGGTGGGCGCCGACCTCCGGCATGCCATCTGCCGGGGCACGATCTTCGCCGAAGCCGACATGCACCACGCCAACCTGTGGAGCGCCGATCTCACCGACGCACAATTAGGCGGCGCTGTCCTCAGTCGAACTTGGCTCGGCAGCGCGCGCCTCACCGGCGCCGACCTCCGGAGTGCCGATCTGGGGGGCGCCTGGATGACGGCTACCGACCTCACCGGAGCGGTGCTCGGAGCTGCCACCCTGGCCGGTACCTCCATGACCCGAACCTGCATGCGCGAAGCAGACCTCACAGGTGCCTTTGCTGGCGGCGTCGACCTCCGCAGCGCTGTCCTGAACGGCGCCACAATCCGTGCAGCCAACCTCTCCGGGGCGATCCTTCGCGGTGCTTCACTCATCGGGACCGACCTCAGCCTCTCGGACCTGGTCGGCGCTGACCTATCCGAGGCACAACTCGACCAGGTGGTCCTAGACGGCATCCGCCACGACGAGACCACACGATGGCCTGATGACTTCAGTCCGCCCTCCTCAGGTGGACTGGACGACCACGACTAATCCGACCAGATCGAAGAAAGAAACAAACCAACCATGACCACAAACATGCCAGACCCTGGATTTCCAACCGACCTCAACGGGGTCACGCCGGACTGGCTAACCAACGTGCTCCGGGACGCCGGCGTCTTGGACCGCGGCTCAATAACCGGCTTCGACGCCGAGGTCATAGGCCAAGGCATCGGGATCATGGGTCTACTCCACCGCCTCCGCCCCACGTACGAGGACGGTGACGGACCGGAGACCTTCATCCTGAAGTCACCTGTCGTTGACGAGGGAACCCGATTCGTGGCCAGAACTTTCATGTTTTACGGCAAGGAGGTTGCCTTCTACCGGACAGCAGCCGACGACAGCCCCCTGAGCACCCCCCGCTGTTTTACTGCCGACCACGATCCAGAAAGCGACGACTTCATCCTCTTACTGGAAGACCTCGGCGACGCCCAGGTAGTCAGCCAACTCGACGGCTGTCCGCTAAACCTGGCCGAGGCAGTCATCCGAGCCCTGGCACGCCACCACGCAACCTTCTGGGAGTCGTCGGCCTTCGAAAACCACCTCGCGTGGGTCCCCTACGGCTGGGACCCCCCCATGCCTCAAGGCGTTCAGCATGGGATGACCACGGCATGGGAGCCCTTTCTGGCCGGCTTTGGTGACCACCTAGATGACGACATTCGTTCCATTGGCGAACGCTTCCCGGCAGCAGCCGAGGAGATGATGTCGTTCCGGTCGGGACCGACAACCCTCTGCCACGGCGACTTCCGACTGGACAACTTGTTCTTCCGGCCGGGTGACGACGGTCCCGAGGTCACGGCCATCGACTGGCAAATATGCGTCCGGACGGCCGGCGCCTACGACGTCGGGTACTTCATCAGCCAAAGCCTCACGATCGAGGACCGTCGAGCCCACGAGCAGCACCTCCTGGCCCTTTATCGGACCTGCCTCGCCGATGAGGGCATCGACTATCCGGCCGACCAGTTGTTCGAGGACTACCGCCGAACCGTGCTGTTCTGTCTTTGCTACCCCGTCCAATCAGGCGGCAGCATTGAGTTGGTCAACGATCGTGCGGTGCAGTTGGTCACCGACATGCTGGACCGGTCCATTACCGCCATCCGGGACCTAGACGCCGGTGAACTGATGCCCTGAGGGCCCTGGCTCCAACCCTTGAGAACGGGCTGGAATCCGGACCCTGGGATAACTAGGACCTGAGGTGGGCGGTGTCGTTAAAGCCACGCAGTGATGGCCCAGCCGGTCCGGCACCCACAGTCATCACCGAAGCCGGCGCCACAAAGGTCCGCCACGCCACCTCGTCACTCACCCCTAGGGCCCAGGCCAGCGCCGCCTTGATGGGTGATACGTGTGTAACCACCACGAGCTCACTCGTGCGCGATTCCTCGAACAGGTCGTTGAGGGCGGCCCGTACACGCAGGCCAAGGGCCCGGTGCGACTCCCCACCCGGAGGTGCCCAGTCCAGATCGGCACGCCATGCCTCCCAGGTCTCCCGAGACACTTCGGCCAGTGACCGACCGTCGAACTCGCCGTAGTCCATCTCGATCCACCGCTCGTCCACCTCGACAGGTGACCCGTCCCGCACCGTGAACGCCTCCGCGGTACGACGAGTCCGCAACAGTGGACTGGAGACCACCCGATCCACCGGGCCCACCGCCCGAGCCACGGCCAACGCTTGACGTTTCCCCACATCGTCCAGTTCTGGGTCCAGGTGTCCCAGCAGCAACCCGGCTGCGTTGGCTTCCGTCCGCCCGTGTCGGATCACGTGCAGCATCAGACCCTCCGAAGGGCAATCAGCCGACCCTCAGCCCAGAGCACCCGACGGACCCTTGGGTCACCGAGACCAAACCGGCGCCATGCCCATGCCCCGAGGACCAGGCCAACGAACTCCAGCAGGAGGCCAGTTCCCAATCGCTCAAACTCGGGAACCCGGGACCCTTCTAGGGCGTCCAGCCCGAAAAAAGGCCACCAAAACACCTCCTTGTCAGACCACGTCCCGTCAAGCACCAGATGAGCCAGGATCCCAATGGGGACGGCCAACCAACGCCGTTGCAAGAGGCGACGACCCCGGGCCACCCCCATCACCCCGCCCAGCAGGGCCACACCAGTGATCGGCGCGTGCAACACCCACGGCCCACCTACGACACCCTCGACCACGGGAAGGACGGCCCCCAGCGCCACAAGCCGAAAGTCCATGGCCGGACTATCGAAGACGAGGGCTACGGCGACCACCGACCCCACGACGAACCAGACGAGCATGTGTTGAACCTCGTTCAGTGGACCATGCTCAGCGGACGACGAGACGACCACACTCGCTGCAGTCGGTCAAAGCGCCTGCCTTCATGGACTTGACCCGGTCGGCCTCCATCGCAGGCATCGAGTAGGGGCACCCGCTGCAATCGGAACCCGAGAAACGCACCACCGCGCTCGACCCGAAGGACGGACGCCCCTTCTCGTATCGGGCGACTAACTCGTCAGGAACCTCGGCCACCGCAGCGGACCGGCGTTCAGATGATGCGGCGAGATCAGCCACTATCGCGGCCTCGGTCTCATCCAGAAGGACGCGCGCCTCGGCGAGGATCGCATCCTGGGACTTACCAATAGCGGCTAACGCCATTAACTCGGCGTCGAGTGGTTCGATCAACTCCATGATCTCCAGAACCTGCCCCTCCAGGTCGTCTTGGCGTTTGCGTAAGTGGCCCATCTCGCCCTGCAGGCTGGTGGCCTCCTTAGGAGACGTGATTGCACCGCCGTACAACTTGCCATCCAAGTCAGCCAGTCGGGCCTCCACGGCCACCACCTCACCCTCGTAACGCTGCTGACGACGGGCGTGCTCCAGTCGCTCGAGGCCGATGCGCTCTACCTTGGTAGCAGTGGCCTGCCTGGCGGCCTCGGCCTCGCCCAAAGCCGTCCGCTCAGGTAGATGGGACCGGCGATGCTCTAGCTGCCCGCGAACGACGTCCTCCTCCTGAACGGCGAAGAGCGCATCCACGGGGACCACCCTAGGTCCAACGCTAGAGGTCTGAGACCCGTGGGCACGTTCCCATCAGTAGGCCCCACCCAACTTCGTGTGATCCCAGGTGATGACCTTCTCGGGTTTGACGATGACGACGGTCCGCTTGGCGGCCCACAGTCCCACGGCCCCCTCGAAGTGCTCCTCGGGGATGTCAGGCTCGTTACGACGCATCACCGCTCGGGCCACACGCCGAACTTGGTCAGCACCGCTGGCGCCGTCCTCGGCATGCATGGCAGCCCGCCCCTTGATCATGGCACCGCGGAGTCGGTCGTACTCCAACCCGTCTTCCAAAAGGAGGGTGATTCGATCGTCTCGCCGAAGGTTCACGATCTTCTGTGACTTGGTGTAGGTCCCGAAGGCAAAACAGTCGTCGACCATGGCGAACCATAGGGTGGACAGGTGAATGGAACCATCCCGATCGTGGCAGGCCACCTGCAGGCTCTTCTGCTCGGCGATGAATGCCGCCAGTTCCCCATCGGTCATCCTGATTCGGTCACGTCGACTCTCGCCCACGGGTTCCACCTCTCTGAGTCCTCAGTTAATCCTGTCGGGCGCCGGATAGTAGGCGCCCCGCACCAGGGATCAGAACTACGGAGAGCAAGAAAACTACGCACGCCCCACCTGGGGGAGGTGGGGCGTGCTATCGCTCTCGGCGTCAGCGAACCTGAAAGGGCTCTTAGCCGGAGGTACAGGCAGTTCTCGAGGGGGATATGAGAACTGCCGTTGACACCCAAGTTACCCAGTGGTCACCACGTCGGAGTGGTCGAAACCCGTGACGTCGGACACCTGTGACCAGCGACCGCAACAGCACCGGCGACTAGGTTCGATCCCGTGACCCGACCGTCAAATGAACAACTCCGGTCCATCCTCGTGGACATGGTCGGGGCCCGGATCCAGGCCGGTCGCCTATGGAACCTCCAGCGTCAGGGACAAATCGGCACCGTGGCTCCGATCGACGGCCATGAGGCCGTGGTGGCCGCAACTGCGCACGCACTGGACCCAGCCAGCGACTGGATCCTCCCCCAGTACCGGGAACCCTTGGCCCTCCAGCGATTCGGCCCCGAAGTTCTCGACCAGTACATGCTCTACAACATTGGTCACCCCGACGGCAGCCGCCTTCCCCCGTCAGTACGGGTGGCACCGTTGCAAATCTCGCTAGCCACACAGGTACCTCATGCCGTCGGCCTGGCCTGGGGAATGACCCTGCGCCACCAGCCCGGCGTGACCACCGTGTTCTTCGGCGACGGCTCGAGTTCGGAGGGTGACTTCCATGAGGCGGCAAACCTGGCCGGTGTACTGGGAGCTCCGGTCATCCTGCTGTGCGTCAACAACCAGTGGGCCATATCCACGCCGCTACACCAGCAGACGGCAGCCGAAAGTCTGGCTGACCGGGCTGTCGGATACGGAATCCCCGGTGTCCGTATCGATGGGAACGACGCTGCAGCTGTGTTCGATGCCGTGGACGAAGCCCGCCGACTGGCCCTTGATGGCGGGGGCCCGACGCTCATCGAGGCCACCGTGTACCGACTCGGTGCCCACACCACGGCTGACGACCCAACCCGCTACGTCCCGGCCGAGGATCTGAAAGCCGCTCGCGCGAACGATCCAGTCGACCGACTAGTCGACCACCTTCGTGACCTCGGCCTGTGGGACGACGACACACAGGCTGAGGTGGAGGTAGCGGCACTCACGAGAATCGACGAGGCTTTCAAGAGGGCCATGGCCCAGCCATTGACCGCGGATGCCGTGTTCGACCACTGCTTCATAACCGACACGCCTCGTATGGCCCGCCAGCGAGCCGACCTGCTAGCGACAGCCCCACAGGGCCATTCCGATACCCCTGAGTTCGACCGATGAACAGCACCTCGGAACTGACCATGCTCCAGGCCATCAACGAGGCGCTCCACGGCGAGATGGCGCGCGATGAACGGGTAATGATCCTCGGTGAGGACGTTGGCCACGTTGGCGGTGTGTTCCGGGCCACCGAGGGCCTGTTCGAGAAGTTCGGTGAGGCTCGAGTGGTCGATATGCCCTTGGCTGAGGGAGCGATAGTTGGCTCGGCGGTGGGGCTGGCCATGGCTGGCCTAGTCCCGGTGGTCGAGATCCAGTTTCTCGGCTTCTCCTACCAGGCCATGCACCAGATTGTCGGCCAGATAGCTCGCCTCAGGTACCGCTCACAGGGCCGGTTCGAGCCTGCTATCACCATTCGGGCCCCGTTCGGAGGAGGTGTTCGAACCCCGGAACTGCACTCGGATTCGCTAGAGGGCCAGTTGGCGAACGTGCCTGGTCTTAAAGTAGTGGCCCCGGCTACCGCTGCCGATGCCAAAGGCCTCTTGGCCGCATCGGTGAGGGACCCCGACCCGGTGGTGTTTCTAGAGCCACTGCGTGGGTACAGGGGCATTCGTGGAGAAGTACCTGACGACGACCACGTTGTACCCCTCGGATCGGCCCGCATGGCACGGAGTGGTGAAGATCTGGTGATAGTGGCCTGGAGCCACCAAGTTGAGGTGGCCTGTCGGGTAGCCGATTCCCTAGCCGACGAAGGGCTGTCCATCGCCGTGCTAGACCTTCGAAGCCTGGTTCCCCTGGACATCGAATCCATCGCGGCGGTGGTGGACCGGTGCGGGCGGGCGGTAGTAATCGAAGAGGCCGCCCAAACCGGGGGCTTCGGCGGCGAGGTAGTGGCCACCATCGTCGAGGAATGCTTCTGGTCGTTGGAGGCGCCGGTGGTCAGGGTGTCCGGCTTCGACGTTCCCTATCCAGTCGGGATGCTGGAGGACGCCTACGTGCCTGACGAGGCCCGAATAACCGCCGCCATTCGCCGAAGTCTCGAAACGGCCTGAGGGACCGTTCCGTGGCCTTCATCTTCCGCCTACCTGACATCGGAGAGGGCCTCGAAGAGGCTGAAATCGTCGAGTGGTTCGTCGCCATCGGAGACGAGGTTCTCCGGGACCAGCCTCTGGTAGAGGTGCTGACCGACAAAGCCAGTTCGGAACTGCCTTCCCCGGTGGCCGGCACTGTGCTCCTGCTTGGGGCTAACGAGGGAACCCGGCTACAGGTGGGTGAGGTGCTGATAGAGATCGACGACGGAAGTACTGCTCCGAGAGTGGCCGACGAACCCACCTCCACCCAGACCGGCACGGCGAAATACCAGCCCACTGAGCCAATCCCTGAGGTAGCTCCCCGAACAGCCCGCCCCAAAGCGGCCCCAGCCACCCGACGCCTGGCCCTCGACCTCGGCGTGGACCTGACGAGGATGATTGGAACGGGGCCGGGCGGTCGGATCACTCTCGACGACATCCACGCCGCGACACCGTCGCCTACCGGCCCCACAGGACTTTCGAACGATCGTCCCACTGCATCAGATGGCCTCGGCCAAGCACCGATCGGTCGCCACGATCTCCGTGGTATCCGGGGTGTCGTGGCCCGCAACATGGTGCAGGCCTGGTCGGAAATCCCCCACATCCACACCATGGACGAAGTGGATGCCTCGCTACTGATCGACTTCCGGGACCGGATCCGGGACATGGATCGATCCGGTGCCGGACTGGTCAGCGTGCTGGTGGTGGCCGCCGTAGCCACCTCTCGGGCACTCCGTCGGTTCCCGATGGTAAACGGGCACGTGGACGGCCACCCCGGGGACGCCATGGTCATCCCGGAGCACATCCACCTCGGGATCGCCACCGCAACTGAAAGGGGTCTGGTCGTCCCAGTGGTGCACCACGCCGACACGCTCGACCTCTTCACCATGGCCGAGCGAATCAATTCAGTCGTTGGCGCGGCCCGCTCCGGTGACCTGAGCGCAGCGGACCTATCAGGTGCCACATTCACCATCACCAACTACGGCTCTCTCGGCGGCCGGTTCGCAACCCCAATCATCCCGCCCGGACAGGGTGCGATCCTGGGCCTAGGGGCGGTGGCTGAACGACCGGTAGCCATCGACGGTGCGGTATTGGCCCGACCCACCTTGCCCATGGTCCTTGGAGCCGATCACCGGCTGATCGACGGCGACCTCGCCGAGGCGTTCCGACGGGCCGTGGCCGACGACCTCGCCGAGCCACTCCACCTGCTTATCGGACGCTGATCCGATGGTCGTCGGAGAGGTATCCAGTCCGGTCGACCTCCTGGTCATCGGCGCCGGACCAGGTGGATACACCGCGGCACTGCACGCCGCCCGCCTGGGTCGTGAGGTGACCCTTGTGGAGCGCGATGCAATCGGAGGGACCTGCCTGAACTCGGGATGCATCCCCTCTAAAGCTCTAATCGAGGTAGCTGATGCCTACGCCATATCCGACAGGATTGGCAGTTGGGGCATCGATTCCACCTCGACGGTCGACATGGCACAGGTTCATGCCCACCTCAACGGCGTGGTCCGCGAGTTGACCTCCGGAGTGGACAGACTGCTATCCGCTGCTGGCGTAAAGGTCCTGCCGGGGCACGCCCGCTTCACCAGACCAAACCGCGTATCGGTCGAACAGGGGGACACCGTCGAGTTTCTCGACTTCACCGACGTCATCGTGGCCACCGGATCACGCTCCATCGAACTTCCCAACCTTCCGCCGGATGGTGCACGGGTAGTGAGTTCAGCCGAACTGCTGACGTCAGACTCGCTCCCTGAACACCTCGTGCTCGTAGGGGGTGGCTATGTGGGTGTTGAGCTGGCTTGCGCGTTTGCCAAATTGGGCAGCGAAGTGACAGTCGTCGAGATGGCCGACCGAGTGCTACCGGGCTTCGACGCCCGGACCGCCCGGCTAGTAGAGCGGGGCCTCCGACGCCTCGGTGTCGGCCTTTGTACCGGCTGCCGAGCAGTTGGCACCGACGAACACGGCCTCCTTGTGGAGGACGGTGACCCCAACGGCGCAACGGTGACGCTTCCGGCCGACCGGATCGGCGTTGTCGTCGGACGACGCCCGGACGCCGACTCGGTGGCCCTCACTCGTTCGGGTGCCGTCGTGGAGCCATCGGGCCACGTGCGAGTGGATGCCACCAGACGGGCTGCTGACGGGGTGTACGCAATCGGCGACCTGACCCCCGGCCCGGCGCTCGCCCACAAGGCCACCGCCGAAGCTGAGGTGGCCGTCGACGCCGCCTGCGGGCGGCCCGCGGCATTCGATCCCACGGCGATCCCCATGGTGGTGTTCAGCGACCCCCAGGTACTGTCGGTCGGACTGACGCTGGACGAGGCCGCCAAGGCCGGCCGGGAACCCTCGTCCTTCCAGTTCCCGCTGAGCGCCTCGGGTCGAGCCCGCACACTGGGCGAGACCGAGGGCACTGTGACCGTGGTGGCCGACAAAGAGGGCACGGTCATCGGCATCCAGGCCGTGGGGGGTCACGTGGCCGAACTGGCTGGCGAGGCGGTCCTTGCCGTGGAGACTGCTGCCACCGTGGAGGACATTGCAGGCACCATCCACGCCCACCCAACACTGGGCGAATCACTCATGGAGGCCGCTCTGGGGCTAGCTGGCCGACCTATCCACACCCGCTAGCCATCGACACTCCGGCTAGGACACCTCAGCCACGATCTCACTGCCGGCCATGAGTAGGCCGACCCTCTCCACAGTGGCCTCGGCGACATCCATGACGGCCACGATTTGACCCTCGAACATCACGGCCACCCGGTCGCTGAGGGCCAGCACCTCGTCTAGGTCCTCGGAGATCACCAGAATGGCATTGCCCGCCGAGCGCTCCTCGATGAGCCGCCGGTGGATGTACTCGGCTGCTCCGATGTCCACACCGTGCGTGGGCTGGGCGGCCAGGAGGACCTTCGGCTGCCCGGACAGTTCCCGGGCCAAGATCAACTTCTGAATGTTGCCGCCTGACAGAGTGGAGGTTGTCGTTTCCAGCGTCGGCGTCTTGACGTCGAATTGTTTCACCAGGTCGCGACACCGGTCGACGATCTTGCCGAGGCGGAGAATCCCTCGGCGACTAAACGGCTCGCTGTCGTGGGCCACCAGAATCAGATTTTCGGCTACAGAGAACTCCCCGACCACTCC
>Ga0310344_10003623_pt1 | contig 11471 bp, 15 predicted proteins | sample HC15DNA20200_MG_FD_203801 | JGI IMG/M metagenome (GOLD analysis project Ga0310344, IMG submission 203801) | Marine microbial communities from station ALOHA, North Pacific Subtropical Gyre - HC15-DNA-20-200_MG | ecosystem: Environmental > Aquatic > Marine > Oceanic | place: Pacific Ocean: North... | reverse complement strand
GGTGGCTCGGCGAGGCGGAGTCGCGGTCCGCCAGCAGCAGCGTATCGTTGATCAGCGCGGTCATCTCGTCGAGGTCGCGCACCGCGCGGGCTTGCTGATCGGGATCATGAATGAACTCCGCGCGTAGGCGGAGCCGTGTCAGATAGGTCCTGAGGTCGTGCGCGATCGCCGCGAGCACGCGCGTGCGTTCGCCGATCAGCGTACGAATCTGCGCCTTCATCTCGTTGAAGGCGGAGGCGAGCTCGCGGACCTCGCGTGGGCCCGAAACCGGCAGGTCCGGCGTGTCGAGATCGCCGGCGAACCGGCGCACGCCGCGCGAGAGCTGGCTGAGCGGGCGCGTGGTCTGGCGCACCGCCAGCATGAGAGCGACGAGCAGTACCAGTCCGCCCAGCGCGCCGATCACCGCGCGGCCTTGCAGATAGGCGCGCGCCGAGTCCGAAGGCTGGCTGGTGATCAGCAGCACGCCGCCGCCGTTCAGCCCGATCGCCACGCGGATCGGCGCGAAGAAGCGTGCGGGCCGTGCTGCGGAACCGATCCAGCGCCCCAGCCGCGGCCGCCGTCCGTCCACGTTCACCCGACGGCCGGGCATCGCCGCATCATAGCTTGTCTCGAGATCCTGCAGGTCGTCGGAGCGGCGTCCCGGCGCCGGCGGCACTGGGACGAGCTTGATCGAATAGAGCGCACCATCGAGTGCCTCCACAAGACCCGCACGCTCGCCTTCAGGCGCCCGGTCGAGCGCGTTCGCGATTGCTGCCGCTTCTTCGGGCCGCGGAAGGTTATAGGGCCGGCGCGCGTCGTCCGACGAAGGCAGGACGACGGCGAGCAGGAGTTGAAGCGCAATGAACCCGACCAACAGGATGGCGGCAAGGCGCAGCGACAGGTTCGATCCGATCGTCATGCCCGCTCCACCGCTAGCGTGAACTGATAGCCGCCACCGCGCACGGTCTTGATGATCGCCTCGCCGCCGGGCGCCGCCGCGAGCTTGCGCCGCAGCCGGCTGAGCTGGACGTCGACCGCGCGATCGAACGGCCCGACGCTGCGGCCCCGCGTCCAGTCGAGGAGCTGGTCGCGGTTGAGCACGCGTTGCGGATGGGTGACGAAGCACAGCAGCAGATCGAACTCGCCGCCGGTCAGCTCCACCTCGGCCCCGTCAGGACCGGAGACGGCGCGAGCGCCGACATCGAGCGACCAGCCGCCGAAGCGATAGCGCTCGTTGGCGATCGCCGGGACGGCGCGGTGCTGGTCGCGCGTCCGCCGCAGGATCGCGCGCACCCGCGCCACCAGCTCGCGCGGGTTGAACGGCTTGGGGAGATAGTCGTCGGCGCCGACTTCCAGCCCGACGATACGGTCGATGTCGTCGCCCTTGGCGGTGACCATCAATACCGGCATGTCTCGGGTGGCCCGCAGCCGGCGGCAGAGCGATAGTCCGTCCTCGCCCGGAAGCATGATGTCGAGTATGGCGAGATCGATGCGCCGCCGCTCGTTGAGCTGGTCGAACTCGGCCGCGGTGCGGCAGCCGACCGCCTCGAAGCCTTCGCGGGTGAGCAGGTCGACGACAAGCGCGCGGATTTCCCGGTCGTCCTCGACCACGGCGATGCAACTGGTTTCCATGAATGCTTAAATAGCGCCTGCGGCGGCTCCGGCGAAGGGCACGCATTGGCCAGTTACACTCTGTTACGCTTCGTCACCCTCCCGACGCAGCCTGATTACGTCGTGCCTGCATAAGCCCGATGCGACGGCTGGATCGTCGTCCGTACAAGGAGTGAGATATGTACAAGGTTGTTTTGAGCCTCGCCGCGCTCACCGCCGGACTGGTGGCGACCGCGGTTCCCGCCGAAGCGCAGGTGCGCCGCGGTCATGCCGTGAGCGTGCAGGGCGCGCGCGGCCATGGATACACGCAGTGGCGCTCGGCATCCCGCCAGCGCGGTTCCTCGACGATCAGCCGGGGCCTGCAGACCAACAATGGCCGTGGCTATGAAGCCTCGCGCAGCCGCAACTACGGCCCCGGCTACTATTCGAGCGACCGTAGTGTGCAGGCGAACAATGGTCGTGGCGTCACCAATTCGCGCGATGCGAGCTGGGGCGACGGCGCATATAATGGCAGCCACACGATCACCGCCAATGACGGCCGGACACGCGACCGCACCACGAGCGTGACCAACAATGGCGACGGCACCGCGAGCTACAACAGCACGCTCACCCGCGCCGACGGCAGCTCGCGTACCGTCTCGGGCACAGTGCCACGGCGCTGAGCTCCCCGCGGCCGCGCTCCAAGCCCCCTCTCGTCCGCGGAGCGCGGCCGCACCCCAAGTCAAAGGAAGCACGATGAAGAAGTTGATCCTCGCCGCCGCAGCGTTGCTCGCCGCACCGGCCGCCCACGCCCAGTCACAGGGCGAAGGCATGAAGCTGCTCGCCAACGCCGATGCCAATGGCGACGGCGTCGTCACCCGCGACGAATATGCCCGCGCGCGTTCGGCTAATTTCACCCGGCTCGACCGCAACAAGGACGGCGCGGTAAGCAAATCTGATTTCAGGCGGCTCGCGCGCTTCAAGCCCGACGCTGCCAGCCGCCTCGATGCATTGATCGCCGCGATGGACGCCAACAAGGACGGCAAGGCGACCCGTGCCGAGTTCGAGGCGGCGCCTATGCCGCTGTTCGACCGCGCTGACGCCAATGGCGATGGGCGGATCGACGCCAACGAGATGTCCGCCGCTAAGGCGCGCATCGACGCGATGAAGCAGCGGCGTTGAGATGAACGTCGAGCGCTCCCCGTTGTGGCTGGCGGCGATGCTCGCGCTGGTGCTGGTCGAAGCCGCCTGGCGCCTTGCGCGGGGGCGCGGCTATGATGGCCGCGCGGCGCTGACCACGCTGGGGCTGGTGCTCGGCAACCTGCCCTTCGCAGCAATGAATGCAGCCGTGCTGAGCCTGGTGTTCGGCGCGGTCTGGACGGCGGCGCCAGTCCATTGGCCCGCAGACCATTGGGCGACCTGGGCCGGCGGGTTCCTCGCGGTCGAATTCGCCTATTACTGGTTCCACCGCGCGAGCCATCGGATCCGCTGGATCTGGGCCTCGCATTCGGTCCATCATTCGGCCGAGCAGATGACCTTGCTCGCGTCGCTGCGGCTTGGCTGGACCAATCTCTTTTCCGCGGGCTGGGTATTCTACGTGCCGCTGATCTTTTCGGGGTTTCCACCGTTCGTGTTGGTCGCGCTGCTGGCGCTCAACCTGCGCTATCAGTTCTTCCTCCACACCGAAGCCGTGGGAAGGCTCGGGCCGCTCGAATGGGTGTTCAACACCCCCGCGCACCACCGGCTGCACCACGCCTCGAACCATGCCTATATCGACAAGAATTTCGGCGGCGTGCTGATCCTGTTCGACCGGCTGTTCGGCACGCTGGCGCGCGAGTTGGACGGCGAGCCGATCCGCTACGGGCTCGCGCATCGCCCGGCGACCGCCAATCCGATCCGGCTCGCGTTCCGCGAATGGGCGATGATGCTGAGCGAGTTCCGCGGCGCGCGAGGGTTGCGCGCCAAGGCGACTGCGCTGTTCGCCATGCCGCGAATGAAGGAATTGCCATGATCAAGACGATGTTTCTTGCCGCCATGCTGGCGGCACCGGCCGTAGCGCACGCGGCGCCCGCCGATGCCGTCACCACCTGCGATGCCGCGTGGCGCGATGACGCGCGCGACCGGGTCGTGCCCGTGCGCATCCGCATGCCCGCCGGCACCGGCAAGGCGCCCGTGATCCTGTTCAGCCACGGCCTGGGCGGTTCGCTCGACGGCGGCACCAACTGGGCGGTGGCCTGGGCGGAGGCCGGTTTCATCGTCGTCAATCTCCAGCATCCGGGCAGCGACCGCTCGATCCTCGGCCAAGGGCGCATCGGTGCGGCAATGGCGCCGGCGCAGCTTGTCGCACGTGTCGACGACGTGCATTTCGTGCTCGACGAGCTGGGTCGGCGTCCGCGCGAGGGCATATGCGATCTGCGCCGGGTCGACCTCGCCCATGTCGGCATGTCCGGGCACAGCTTCGGCGCGCACACAACGCAGGCGATCGCTGGCCAGCGCTTCCCGGTCGCCGGGATTGCGGCCGATCCGCGCGTCAAGGCGGCGATCGCGTTCAGCCCTTCACCGCCGATGCGGGGATCGGACAGCGCCGCATTCGGCGGCATCGCGATCCCGTTTTTCTCGATCACCGGAACGGAAGACGCTGCGCAGATCACGCCGGGCATCACGCCCAAGGACCGGGAGCGTCCGTTCCGGGCGATGCCGCCGGGCGGGAGATATCTGCTGGTGCTTGAGGGCGCCAACCACATGGTGTTCAATGCTCAGGACGGGCTGCGGGGGCCGGCTTCAACTGCCACGCCCCACATCCGCGATACCGTGATCGCGGCGACCACCCTGTTCTGGCGCGCGGCGCTCTTCGGCGACGCGGCCGCTCTCTCCGAGCTTGCGCAGTTCGGCGCGACCCTGCCGTCCGGCGACCGTTTCGAGCACCGATAGCGGTTCTCCCCACGCATTCGCAGATGTCCGGTTCCGCGCGGCCGGACGCCGTTTTCTCACGCTGCTAGGCGGACTTCCGGAATTTCACCGGGATGCGCAAGAACCGCACGCCGTCGGCTTCCGCCGCCGGAAGGCGTCCACCCCGGATGTTCACCTGTATCGCGGGCAACAGCAGCCTGGGGACCGGCAGCCCGGCGTCCCGCGTCTCGCGCATGGCGACGAATGTCTCCTCGCTCACGCCCTCGTGCACATGGACATTGCCGCGGCGCTCCTCGCCGACGGTCGTTTCCCAGCGATAGTCTTCCCGGCCAGGCGCCTTGTAATCGTGGCAAAGGAACAGCCGCGTCTCGTCCGGGAGCGCGAGCAGGCGCCTGATCGACCGGAACAGCCGATGCGCATCCCCGCCGGGAAAGTCGGCGCGCGCCGTGCCATAGTCAGGCATGAAAAGCGAGTCGCCGACTAACAAGGCATCGCCCACCCTGTAGGCCACGTCGGCCGGAGTGTGGCCGGGTACGTGGAGCACCTCGACCTCCAGCTCGCCGATCGGAAACCGGTCGCCATCGCGGAACAGCCGATCGAAGTCCGACCCATCGGTCCGAAGGTCATCCAGGGCGAAGACCGGGCGAAATATCTTCTGCACGTCGCGGATATGCTCGCCGATGCCGATCGCGGCTCCGGTCTTGGCCTTGATATAGGGCGCGGCGGAAAGATGGTCGGCATGCGCGTGCGTCTCCAGCACCATGACGATCCGCCAGTCCTGCGCGGCGGCGAATGCCAGGACGCGCTCGGCTGAGCGCGTATCCGCCTCGCCGCTTGCAAGGTCGAAGTCGAGGACCGGGTCGACGATGGCAGCGTCGTGCGTCGCCGGATCGGCGACGAGATAGGTGATCGTGTTGGTCGGCTCGTCGAAGAAAGCCTCGATCATGGGTTTGGCGGGCATCGGCATCTCCTGTGTCGCTTGACAATATATTAGTAGTATCTAAATAAGCAATATCTAATGTAAGGAAGCGGCGATGCTCAAGCCTCCCATGGATCTCGCCACCTTCGAAGCGAAGGCTGGCGAGGTATCGAACCTGCTCAGGGCGATGGGCAACGCTCGCCGCCTGATGGTGCTGTGCAAGCTTGTCGAACATGGCGAGATGACGGTCGGTGATCTCGCACGCGAAGTCGCGCTGTCGCAATCCGCGCTGTCGCAGCATCTCGGAAAGATGCGCGACGAGGGCCTCGTCTCCTTCCGTCGCGAGAGCCAGACACTCTGGTACCGGATCGCCGATCCCAGGACCGAGACGCTGCTCGCCACCCTCTACCAACTCTATTGCAAGGAAAGCTGATCGATGACGCCTGTTTCGCTCAAAACCCTCGAAGCGCAACGGCTTGTCGCTGGCGGCGCGACGCTCGTCGATGTCCGCGATGCCGACGAACATGCGCGGGAGCATATCCCCGGCGCGCTCAACATGCCGCTGGCCGGGATCGCGGATATGACCGCCCCGTCCGGTCCGGTCATATTCCACTGCCGTTCGGGGATGCGCACAGCAGCCAACGCCACCCGGTTGGCGGACGCTGTGCCCGGCTCGCCTTGCTACATCCTGGCGGGCGGCATCGACGCCTGGCGCACGGAAGGCCTGCCCACCACGGTCGACCGGGGCCAGCCGCTCGAGATCATGCGGCAGGTCCAGCTTGCTGCGGGCGGACTGGTGCTGCTCGGTGTCATCCTCGGGTTTCTCATGACACCCCTCTTTTTCGGGCTATCGGCCTTTGTCGGTGCCGGACTGATGGTGGCCGGCGCAACCGGATGGTGCGGAATGGCGACGCTGCTGCGGCGACTTCCGTGGAACCGCCGGACCCTGGCGGCCTGATCCGGCGATGACGCTCAGCCACATCCTGCTCGCGCTCGCATCGGGTGGAGTCATCGGCGTCGTGCTGGGGCTGGTTGGCGGCGGCGGCTCGATCCTTGCGGTCCCGCTGCTCGTCTATCTCGTCGGGGTGGGATCGCCCCATGCCGCGATCGGGACCGCCGCAGTGGCCGTCACCGCGAATGCGCTTGCAAGCCTCGTCGGCCACGCACGCGCGGGCAAGGTCAAATGGCGATGCGCCGCGGTCTTCGCGACAGCCGGGGTAATCGGTGCGGCGATCGGTGCCGAGATCGGCAAGGCGTTCGACGACGAGCGGCTGCTGATGCTGTTCGGCCTGCTGATGATCGGCGTCGGCGTGTCGATGCTCCGGAAACGCCGCAAGAGCGAGGCCCCGGACATACGCCTGACCCGCAAAACCGCATCGGCGCTGATGCCGCGCCTCGTGCCGATCGGCCTCGGCGTTGGCTTGGCGGCCGGCTTCTTCGGGATCGGCGGCGGATTCCTCATCGTTCCCGGGCTCATCGCAGCGACGGCGATGCCGCTGAGCTTCGCAGTCGGCACTTCGCTGGTCGTCGTCACCGCGCTCGGGCTGACGACCGCAACCTCCTATGCGCTCTCAGGCTATGTCGACTGGCCGATGGCGGCGCTTCTCGTCCTCGGCGGGATCGTTGGCGCATTCGGCGGGATCCGACTGGGAGTCCGGCTTGCTATGCGCAAGGGCCTGCTCGAGCGCTCCTTCGCGATCATCGTTATGCTGGTCGGCAGCTATATAGCGCTCAAGGGCGTCTAATCGAGGTCATCGCCTGCGGGTTGCGAGATACATAATATCCATTATGCTGGATATATGGAATCCGAGTCGACTATCCTTGCTTTGAGCGCGCTTGCGCAGTCCACGCGCCTCGACGTGTTCCGTTTGCTGGTGCGCCATGAACCCGAAGGGCTGGCAGCCGGCAAAATCGCGCGCCAGCTCGATGTGCCGCAGAATACCATGTCCGCGCATCTCGGCATTCTCGCCCGCGCAGGTCTGGTAAAGGCGCGGCGACACAGCCGTTCGATCGTCTATCGCGCTGATCTCGATGCGTTGCGCACGGTGACGTTGTTCCTGGTCAAGGACTGCTGCGGCGGTCGATCCGAGCTGTGCGAACCGCTCATCGCTGACCTGACGCCCTGCTGCCAGACGGAGCCGGCATGAACCCTGTCGATATCATCATCTACCACAACCCCGAGTGCGGCACGTCGCGCAATACCTTGGCGATGATCCGCAATGCGGGCATCGAGCCGCACGTCGTCGAATATCTGAAGACGCCGCCATCGCGTGGGATGCTGGTGTCATTGATCGAGCGCATGGGAATCCCGCCACGCGCGCTGCTGCGCGAGAAGGGCACACCCTATGCCGAGCTTGGCCTCGACGATCCGGCGTTGTCCGACGAGGTAGTGATCGATGCGATGATGGCGCACCCGATCCTGATCAACCGTCCGATCGTGGTCTCGCCGCTGGGCGTGAAGCTCTGCCGCCCGTCCGAGGTCGTGCTCGATCTCCTGCCCGTTGCCCAACAGGGCGCCTTCGCCAAGGAGGACGGTGAACTGGTCGTCGATGCCTCCGGCAATCGCACAGCCTGAGGCACGGAGCATGACCGGCACCGCAGCCGCCGCGCCGCCGGCGATCGGCACCTTCGAGCGCTATCTCTCGGTCTGGGTGGGGCTGTGCATTGTTGCCGGAATCGCGCTCGGCTATGCGCTGCCGGGCCTGTTCGCGGCCATCGCCGCGGCCGAGGTCGCGCGCGTCAATCTCGTGGTCGCCGCGCTGGTGTGGCTGATGATCATTCCGATGCTGCTCAAGATCGACTTCGGCGCGCTCGGCTCGGTGCGGCAGCACTGGAAGGGCGTGGGCGTCACCCTGTTCATCAACTGGGCGGTGAAGCCCTTTTCGATGGCGCTACTCGGCACGGTGTTCATCGGCTGGCTGTTCCGGCCCCTGCTGCCGGAAGCGGACATCAGCTCCTATATCGCCGGGCTCATTCTCCTTGCCGCCGCGCCCTGTACCGCGATGGTGTTCGTCTGGTCGAACCTGTGCGAGGGCGACCCGACCTACACGCTGAGCCAGGTCGCGCTGAACGACGTCATCATGGTGTTCGCGTTCGCGCCGCTGGTCGGCCTGTTGCTCGGGGTCGCCTCGATCACGGTGCCCTGGGATACGCTGTTGCTCTCGGTGCTGCTCTACATCGTCGTGCCGGTGATCGTCGCCCAGCTGATCCGCCGTGCCGTGCTCGCTCGCGGGGGCAAGCTGACCCTTGATCGCCTCCTCAACCTGTTCGGACCAGTGTCGCTGGTCGCCCTGCTGACGACCCTGGTGCTGCTGTTCGGCTTCCAAGGCGAAGCGATCATCGCTCATCCACTGGTGATCGCGCTGCTCGCGGTCCCGATCCTCATCCAGGTCTATTTCAACGCCGGTCTCGCTTACTGGCTGAGCCGTCGCTTCGGCGTCGCCTGGTGCGTCGCCGCGCCCGCCGCACTGATCGGCGCGTCCAATTTCTTCGAACTGGCGGTCGCCGCCGCGATCAGCCTGTTCGGCCTTAATTCTGGCGCCGCGCTGGCGACGGTGGTCGGTGTGTTGGTCGAGGTGCCGGTGATGCTGTCGGTGGTCAGTATCGTGAAACGCTCGCGAGGATGGTACGAGCGCGGAGCCGCGGCATGATGCGCTTGCGAACCCTTGCCGCTTCCGATCGCTTCCCTGCGCTCGACCAGCGCTTCGTCCACTCGCGTCCCGCAACCGGACTCGGCGCCGATCTACCGCCGCCGCGCATCCTGCTGCTCTACGGCAGCTTGCGCGAACGGTCTTTCTCGCGGTTCGCGACCGAGGAAGCCGCGCGCTTGCTCGAGCTGTTTGGCGCCGAGACCCGGATCTTCGATCCCTCCGACCTGCCTCTGCCCGATCAGGTGAAGGGCGATGATCATCCCGCCGTTCATGAGCTGCGCGCGCACGCCTTCTGGTCGGAGGGCATGGTCTGGTGCAGCCCCGAGCGCCACGGCCAGGTCACCGGGATCATGAAGGCCCAGATCGATCATCTGCCTCTGGAGATGAAGGGCATGCGCCCGACCCAGGGGCGCACGCTCGCGGTGATGCAGGTGTCGGGCGGCTCGCAGTCGTTCAATGCGGTCAACACGCTGCGCCTGCTCGGCCGCTGGATGCGAATGGTCACCATCCCCAACCAGTCGAGCGTGGCGATGGCGTACAAGGAGTTCGATGAGGCCGGACGGATGAAGCCGTCGAGCTACTATGACCGGATCGTCGATGTGATGGAGGAACTGGTGCGGTTCACCGTGCTGCTGCGACCGCACGCCGGTCAGCTCGTCGACCGCTATTCCGAGCGAAAGGCAGCCGGCGTGCCGGTCGATCCGGCGACCGACCTTTCGGCCATCGCACTCGGCGAAAGGGCCTGATGACCGCACGCCATGCGGCCGTTCGTCGTTCTGACGGCAGCCTGAAGTGATGGAAATGCGTCAGCCGAGCGACGTTCCGACGATGGAGCCCGCTCCATATGTAACCCCGGCCGCGGCGAGGCCGATGAGGAGCTGGCGCACGGCCGAGAACCAGGCGTTCCGTCCGGTGAACAGGCTGGTCCCCGCGCCGATCAGCGCCAGCGCGACGCCGCTCGCACCGAGGCTGGCGCCGAGAGCGGTACGTCCGGAAAGAAACAGGAACGGGGCGACCGGGACGATGGCTCCCGCCGAAAAGAGCAGGAAGGACCAAATCGCGGCGGTCCACGCCGATCCGCCGAGCTGGTCGGGATCGATCCCCAGTTCCTCGCGCGCGAGCGTGTCGAGCGCGGTTCCCTGGTTGCTCAACAGCTTGTCCGCAAGCGCGCGGGCCTGGGGTTCCTCGATACCCTTGGCCTGGTAGATCAGGATCAGCTCCTCGCGCTCCTCGTCCGGAACGTCGCGCAGCTCCTCCGCCTCCGTCGCGATCTGGCTCTGGTAGAGTTCGCGAGAGCTGGTGACCGACAGCCATTCGCCCATCGCCATCGAGCAGGCGCCGGCAACGAGGCCAGCGAGACCGGTGAGCAGCAGCGTCTGCTGGGCCGCCGCCGCGCCAGCCACGCCCATGACCAGGCTCATGTTGGAGACGAGGCCGTCATTGGCGCCGAGTACGGCAGCACGCAGCGTATTACCGCCGCCGCGATGACGCCCTTCGAGCAGTGCCAGCGTCGGGCCGGAGAGGCCGCCCTTGCCGGCGGCCGCGCGTATCAGCAGCGCGTGCGAGCGTTCGTCGGCCGGCAAGCCCGCCTCCCGCGCTTCCGGCTGGTCGTCATAGGCGGCGCTGTCGCGCGTCTCGTTCGCGGCCAGGGTCGGCAGCACGAAGGCGGGACCAAAGCGCCGCGCCAGCCAGGCAAGGATATGCGCGCGGGCGGAGGGGGACGGTCGGAAATTCGCGCCATTGGCCTCGATGCGCCTGCGCCAGAAATCGCCATGTGCCGCCTCGACGGCCGCGAGCCGGCGGAACACTTCGGCGAGCTTGGGATCGGCCTCGCTCTCTGCGAGCGCCGCATAGATCGCCGCGCCATCGACCTCGCCCTGGAGATTGGAACGATAGCGCAGCAAGGCATCTGGTTCGGTCATGGGCGTCATGCCTTGTTTTTCAGTTGAGCGGACATCAGCCTATCACAGCCCCTGCGACGTGCGCGCGAAGTTGACGTGGCTGGTGATCGGGCCGGTATCGATCGCCTTGAGCGTGGCGAAGGGGGGCTTGGCCTCGATCGCGACGGTCTTGCCGACGTCCTTCAGCCTGTACCAGACCTGTTTGCCGTCAGGCGACGCGGCGATGTTGGGGGCAGAAGGGACTGGGCTGCGCGACGCGGCCGACGATCGCCTGGCGCGCGAAGTCGAACATGCGCGGTGACGCCGAGGAGAACGCTCAGGGACAGCAAGAGCAAGGATAGGCGCATCGTGCCTCCGTTGGTCAAGGGACGCTGGGTTAGACACCGGCCGGCGCGATCTATTCCCCGCGCCAGCAAAAAAGTTCGGCACGCCGCACCGCCAGTCCTCGCGGCTACCCGCTAACTGTCCGAAATTTGCAGTCCTATTTCGGACATGAGTCCAGCCCCAGGAGAACTCGAACCG
>Ga0310344_10003622_pt1 | contig 11471 bp, 9 predicted proteins | sample HC15DNA20200_MG_FD_203801 | JGI IMG/M metagenome (GOLD analysis project Ga0310344, IMG submission 203801) | Marine microbial communities from station ALOHA, North Pacific Subtropical Gyre - HC15-DNA-20-200_MG | ecosystem: Environmental > Aquatic > Marine > Oceanic | place: Pacific Ocean: North... | reverse complement strand
GCAGCTGCAACGAAGCAACACACGATTACCTCGATTTTTTTTGGCGGTGGAACACCCTCCTTAACATCGATAGAAGACCTCAAAGCGATCATCAGCAAAATTCGAGAACGATTCTCGATCGATCCCAATGCAGAATGGACACTCGAGGCAAACCCAAGTGAACTCACTGAGGAACATTTGATTGGAATGCGCGCAATAGGAATTAATCGACTCTCAATCGGTGTGCAATCGATGCACGCTGACGAATTACAGCTACTAGACAGGCAACACTCAGCCGAACGAGTAGTCGAAGCTGTCACAATGGCTCGGACTGCAGGATTCGAGAACCTGAACCTAGACCTAATTTTTGGATTAATCGGACACAGCGAGGCTCGTTGGCACAGCACTCTCGAGCAAGTATTAGAACTCAAGCCCGAACACCTATCGTGCTATGCCCTGAGTGTGGAACCAGAAACGGCACTTTACTATCAGGTGCAAAAAGGGCTACTGCCCGAACCTGATCAAGACATAGCTGCCGCACAATACGAGTGGACGCGAAGCAGACTGAGTGATGCTGGCTACGAACATTACGAAATATCTAACTGGTGCCAGCCTGATCGTCAATGCCGTCACAATCTTGCGTACTGGCAGGGTGCATCATACCTCGGGATGGGTGCAGGAGCGCACTCATTCTTCATCGGTCAACGCTTCGCAAACGTGGATGCGCCAAATCGCTACGTTGATGCAGTGAATGCTAGTGCAGTGGAACGCGCAACACATGGACGAAGCACTATGCACCAAATCGCAGGTGGTGAAACCCTTGACGAGACGACACGCCGTGCAGACTTCGCCATCCTCAACCTGAGGCTGCTGGATGGAATCGACGAAAGCGCGTTTTCGAGCCGTTTCAATACAACGCTTGATACTGAGTTTGGCGCAGCGCTCGAACGACACGAAAGCATCGGACTAATTGAGCGAGTAGGAGGTCGTACACGTTTGACAGAACGAGGACTCCTCTTGGCGAACGAGGTATTCGTCGACCTGTTACCGGAAGAACCATCAAGCAGAAACAATCATCCCGAGAACATCTCGAAAAACACTCTCGATGCACCATTAACGGAAGGCAGCGAATAATCAATGAAGATTGAAATCTTTCGCTGCCAATCATGTGGACGGGAGGTACTCGTTAGACATTCCGGTGCGATATCGAAAACTGAAATTTTTCGCCGTCAGCAACAAGAATTTGAACCTTTGAAAACTGGTCCTGCCGCTCGTCCTGACCCTGGTTCAAAGCTACGCGACGACATCTGGATCGGAGTCTCGCAAATGCGCGAACCGGTACCACGAGAAGAACTTCCTGAGAATTGTCCAGCATGCGCTCGTAGCAACTGGACTTCTATGCGCATTCTTGACTGAAGGCACGTGCCCGGAGCATCAACCCCCAAACCGGTTCCACAATGTCGAGGCTTCGATCCATTGCTAAGATATCCCCCAACAATAGACAACAGGCGATATCCATCACCGAGGGACTTGGGGGAACATGATGACAAATCGACTTGCAGGAAAGGTTGCAATCGTTACAGGTGCCGGTCGTGGGATCGGACGAGGTGAAGCACTAGCACTAGCAGCCGAAGGAGCTGCAGTCGTAGTAAACGACCTTGGAGGTACAACGGCCGGCGAAGGAGATGACCAGACCCCCGCACAGGAAGTCGTGAATGAGATCGTGAAAGCTGGCGGCCGCGCGACCGCGAACTACGCAGATGTTTCAGATTTCGATGCTTGCGGTGAAATGATTAAACAAGCCCTTGATGAATTCGATGGACTGGACATTTTGGTTAACAACGCAGGTATTCTGCGTGACCGTATGGTCTTCAACATGACGGAGGAAGAGTGGGACATCGTGGTCGCCGTCCACATGAAAGGAACGTTTAACACGATTAAGCATGCATCGGTAGTCATGAGGCAGCAGCGATCCGGAAGAATCATTAATACAAGTTCAAGCTCAGGCCTGGGCAATGCCGGACAAACAAATTATGCAGCTGCCAAGGAAGGGATAGTCGGAATCACGCGCACAATAGCACGCGATCTCGGGCGTTACGGAGTTACCTGCAACGCGATCCGCCCAACAGCCGCAACCCGTCTCACATTGTCACCGGAAATGGAAGCTGCCGCACAAGCGGCTGAAGCTCGTGGGGAAACCTCCAGTGGGAGCAACCTAGCAGCGCTTGACCCAGCAGCAATCGGAGCACTGATCACCTATCTGGCTTCAGATGATGCCCAGAACGTTAACGGGCGCGATTTCATGATCCACGGACGTGAGGTAGGGCTATATACAATTCCAACGGTCGAGGCTAGAGCATTCGCTAACGGTAGCATCTGGAACACAGACGATATGTTTGAAATTTTCCCAAAAACCCTCGGCCAATTGTTAAATAACGAATTCCAGCCTGCAGACGGGAACTAGCAACACCTAAGTTGAGATCACGCCTGGTCGGGCGTGATCTCTTTATCGTCCAAGCTTTCTGGACCAAGTACTCCTCTATTCAATTCCGGCTTCGTTGCGATAGCGAGTGCAAGTCCAACCACTGAGTACCCCGTCACGAGGAGATATGCTGCTCGCCAACCATCGATGAATGCTCCTCCAGCGCCTGGAGAATCAGCAATCTCGCTGAGCGGTATGTCAAAACCTTGGGCAGTCATGACCGCCACAACGACTCCTGCGGCAACCGCCTGCCCAGCCACATTTCCAACGTTCCGGGTCAGATTGGTAAAGGCACCTACTACTCCCAGTCTCGTCACTGGAACTGATCCCATAATTACGGTTGTATTCGGAACATTCCAAAAACCCATACCAAGGCCATTTACGAAGAGTAATAACCCGACAAGCCATATCGAAGTCTCCATGCCGAAAAATGCCATCGGGACTGATGTGACAGCCAACACGCTAAACCCAAAAATCGCAAACGGTCGTGGCCCAAAGCGATCGGAAAGCCTTCCCGCACTCTGAGCAGCCACTCCCATACCAAGAGAGGACAAGAACAGGATCAGCCCAGCAGCGGCCTCTTCCATACTTAATAGGCTTATCAGATAGATCGGCATCAAGAAACGTGTGACCGTTGTTCCAAGAAACCCAAGAAACCGAGCCAATATTCCCATGCTAAACACAGGGTTTCGAAACATGCTCAAGTCGAGCATGGGCACCTTCGTCTTCAATTCACACCGTACGAATGCCAGCAGCAGCAAAGCCGAAGTTCCGAGCCCACCAAGAATCAACGGAGACAGCCAGTTCACTCCAATTGGATTATTAATGGTGATCACTAACAACACGATTGCGAGGACGGAGAGCACTGCCCCGCCGTAATCAAACCGCGAATGCTCACTGCTTCTATCTTGGTTCAAGCGCTCGTTATCTAAAATTAAGTAACCAGCAATAAAGGCGACACCGATCGGAACAAGAAGCATTAAAAAGAGCGCTTCCCATGGCAGTACCTGAAGCATTACACCACCAACAATCGGCCCTAAGGAACCACCAATAGAAACAGCCGTGGTCTGACTACCAATCGCTGTGCCGCGCTCTCGAGGTGGGAATACCGATACAACCATCGCTGTTCCAACGGACTGACACATAGAGTTACCACTGGCCATAACGACACGCGCAGCGATCAGCAGCCAAAACACTGGTGCCAGAGCTGTAAACAAAGCCCCTACCGCAAATAGTGCTAGCCCGGCAAGGTGAATCTGCTTCCAACCAACGATGTCTGCCAGTCGCCCCATCGGCATCATCAATGCACTGATCGTAAGCGCCTGAGCGATGACAACCCAAGACACAGCCCGTAACGTTATTCCGAAATCATCAGCAATCGCAGATAGCATGACGAAAACCATCGACATACTCATCACTTGCGTAACAAAGGAAATACCGATCGCCGTAAAAGCTTTCCATTTGTAAGAGTCATCTGGAGCGTGACTTGACTTAAACTCGACTGACGGCACGGAGCCACCTATATTGCTCAACGTCGGATAACCATCAGACATATCGTGTGGAAATGCATCGAGGAAGTTTAGGCCTGTTAACGCGGAAATGCTCTCAATCTGTCACTCACGCAGTTCCTAACTCACAAACACTCCTTTGAATTTCTTGTGCGTTGAGTAACTCTCGTCGAACAATCCTCTTAAACAATTTGCCAGAATAACCTTCTGCCTCTCGACGTATCACCCTGCCCACCGGAGATAGCGACTCCGACGCTCAGTCCCCGTACACTCACTCAATGTATGTCATTGGAACAGCTGGACACGTCGACCACGGTAAGTCTTCATTGATCCAAGCGTTAAGCGGCATTAACCCTGACCGCCTCCAAGAAGAACTGGAACGTGGACTCACCATCGAATTGGGATTCGCCTGGCTCTCACTACCCAGCAAACGAGAGATCTCGATCGTAGATGTACCTGGGCACGTCCGCTTTGTGAAACATATGCTCGCCGGGATCGGCGCCGTTGACTTGGTACTCCTAGTGATCGCGGCCGACGAAGGCGTCATGCCACAAACAAAGGAGCATCTGGAAATAATCGACCTTTTAGAAGTACGTCATGCGATCGTCGCTTTGACAAAGACAGACATCGCTGATGAAGAATGGACCATGCTGGTAGAGGGAGAAGTGCGCGAACTGCTTGATAATACTTCAATCGATGGCGCGCCAATTGTTCAAGTTTCCTCGGTAACTGGGTATGGACTCGATGAACTATTACGCGTACTTGACGAAACATTAGTCAACGTGCCCGAGCCAGTTGACATCGACCGTCCACGCCTCGGAATCGACCGTGTTTTCACCATGCAAGGCTTTGGCACCGTAGTGACCGGAACATTACTTGGTGGACGACTCTCAATCGGAGACACACTTGAGGCAGTCCCTGACGGCCCTACTGCTCGTATCCGAGGATTACAAACCCACCAGCAGGAGGTCGAGGAAGCACTCCCAGGGACTCGTGTAGCAGTGAACCTTGCAGGAGTCAGCACCGATGATCTAGGACGAGGGCAAGTGCTCACCAAACCGGGAAGCATGCTTCGTGTTCAAGCGTTCGATCTTCGAATCCGAATGGTCACTGGTCGGGCTCTCACACATAATCTGCGTGTCGCAGTACACACGGGAGCGGCCGAGGCTCAGGGACGTGTTCGTATCCTAGCCGACGACAAAATCGAGTCAGGTAAAGAAGGCTGGGCTCAAGTTGTGTTGAGGTCACCTTTGGCGTGCGCAACAGGTGACCTCGTCGTTTTACGTGTTTCTGATCAAACAATCGGTGGTGGCCGTATCGTCTCAACGAACCCTCCACGCCATCGTCGCCGAGACATGGCATTGCTCGATCGTCTTGACTCACTCGCAACAAATACACCAGAAAGCAAGTTGCTAACTCAAATCGAATCAGTCGAACCAACTAACCTTCCGGACCTAATTAAGACCGTCGAGCTGAAAGCGTCCGACATCCAGAAAGCTCTCGATAATCTCGTCAAAGATGGCTCTGTTGTCGCTATTACAGCCGGGCAAGCAGGTGCCTCACCGATCTACCTCACGAAGACTCGCCTCGAGATACTTCGACAGGAGACTAAAAGTACTCTCGATGCTTACCACAAAGAATTTCCTCTACGATTCACAATGCCACGCGAAGAATTACGCAGCCGACTGAACCTTGAACAGCGTGACTTCGCGGCAGTACTCGTGGAACTTGAACTTGAATTTACATCGAGCGGTGATGGTATAAGCGAGAGTGACTGGGCTCCGATCCCGACTGCAGCACAAGAAAATAATCGTGAAGAGATCCTAAGATTGCTTTCAAATGCAGGACTTCAACCGCCGCGCCTTAGTAACGACCCAGAATTACTTGCCTACTTAGTTGCCAACGGTGAAATAGTCGACTGCGGCAACGATGTCCTGATCTCCATAGACACGTTGGCAGATGCAGAACATTCTGTCAGAGCGCTCCTCGCTGATGGGAAACAACTATCTCTCGCTGAAGCTCGTGACGCGCTTGGAACGAATCGTCGTGTGACTCAAGCAATCCTAGAAACCCTCGACGCCCGTGGAATTACCCGACGTGAGGGAGAAGTACGTGTCTTGACACCGTCAGAGAAAGCCAATCCTCTTCTAAGTGAAAACCCCTCACCGGAGCACTCAAACTCATGATCCAGCTCATTTACATGATCGCTGCATTCTTAATCGGTGTTGGCGGAGCAACTCAAACCGCAATGCTCGGGTTCCTAGCGAAGGAACGTGGTCCATTTGAAGCAGCATGGATATCGCTTCTCGGCACTACTGCTGGGTTAGGAGCACTACTGTTGGCTCGAAGCTTCCGCGGTGAAGTCGTTCTTCCGACGCCATTTCATCGTACCGAAGTCTGGATTGGCACGATCTTGTTAGCAGTATTGCTGTTGGTACTCTCAGTGCGAGGAATCGCACCCGGATTCATGATCGTTGGTTTATTCGGCCTTGCTTTCATCGTTGGTGCAGCCATCCTGATACCGGAGATAGGAGTCTCAGGGTTTGTGGTCACATATACAGCTGGAACACTCCTTGCGAGTCTGTTCCTCGATCACAGCGGTGCCTTCGGCGTCGACGTTCGATCGGTCACCTTGATGCGAGGACTTGGTGTTGGCCTTGCGCTACTTGGAGTACTGCTCGTCCGGGTAGAACACTAACAACCAAAAAGGAACAAATCTGAAGATTAATTCGTCCGTCCGATCACCTAACCTGGTGTTCGAACTCCTCGCCGAATCCAGCGAGAAAAGTCTCCTGATTCCCAAGCCACTAGCAGCTGAGCCGCGATCGCAATGCTCGAGTATGTACCGACAATAACCCCGACAAGGATTGTTAGCAGGAATGTGCGGACTGTGTCCCCACCGAGCAACAACATCGCTGTTACTGTCAGCAGTAGAGTAAGCGACGTATTCAAAGATCTCGACAGTGTCTGCAGAAGCGCAGCATTGACGTTGTCGGCAAACGAGGCATGTGGCGAGAGTCGGACATTCTCTCGTATGCGGTCAAAAACGACTATCGAGTCATGAACGGAAAATCCCACAACAGTGAGCAACGCCGTTACGAACATCAGATTTATTTCAAGATCAAATAACTTTCCGAATAATGAAAACGCGCCGAGAACAATCACAACATCATGTATTAGTGCAATGATCGCGCATGTTGCATAGCGGAAAGGTTTCGGTACTGAAGAAAAGGCAAATGCGACATATGCCATGATGAAGAGTGAAGCGACAACCACCGCTATCGTCGCGTTTCGCACAGCGACCGCGGATACAACTGGCGAAACGGACGAGAATTCGAGAACTGTGAACGAACCGAACTTCTCTTCAAGAGATCTCTCTATCACTGTACGTTCGTCAAGAGAATCACTAGCACCGTTTGGTTCAACCTTTGGTACAAAAAGTCTAGTGTTGCTAGCCTCAATGAAACCAATATCTTGACCATCCTGCACAAGATATACGGATTTAGATCCATCTCCGCATTCTTCGAAAATCCCCCGCACCATAATTTCTTTACCGGGGTCAATACTTGCGACTACCGCGTTCATTTGACAGAAACGGCCGGTCGGGTCTGAATCGACTACTTTGTACGAGTCATAAATATCGACCTTTTCGGTAATACCTTCCACACCAATAACGATCGTACCTAGGTCGGGAAGATCCATGGGACCAACAACTTGAACTTCTGGATCAGGGACCACTTCGCTATAGCCTCCGGATGGAGCATCAAGCTCGTCCGTGCGAATCAGGTATTGGTTTGGGCCCGATGATTGAACACGTGCCTCGGGATGTCCGAGTTCAGCGTAAGCATCACGAATTTCTGACTGACCAACACTTTGCTCAAAATTAAGCAATGCCGTAGTACCAGATGTGAACTCGATACCGGGTACGAGTGAGGGCGGTATCGCTAACAAAACAAAGGAAACAAGCATCACTATCGCACTAGCAAAAAATAGGCGTCCTCTGACTGAAACAAAGTCGATCACCATTAATCACCACCTTCGGTAGTCGTAACAACTTTCCGACGGTCGCGAATGTCAGCTACAAACCAGTCAGCACGCGACGCAAAGCGAGTATGGATCAGCGACCTCATCATGATTCGTGTCACGGTGAGCGCACTAAACATCGACACCAAAACACCGATCGCGAGAGTGACAGCGAAACCTTGAACGAGTGGTGCCTCGAAAGTTCCCATTCCCGGTACCTGTATCCCTCCGCCTAACACGAAGAGAATCAGGCAGGTAATAAGAGTCGTGACGTTAGAGTCACGAATCGAAGGCCAAGCGCGATCGAATCCAGACTGTAGCGAGGCCGCATACGATCGTCCTGCACGCAACTCCTCCTTCATACGTTCAAACACCAGGATATTCGCGTCAACAGCCATACCGACTGACAGTACAAATGCGCCAATTCCAGCAAGTGTTAGCGTGACTGGAACAAGCTTAAAGACCGCGAGCACGGTCACAGCGTAAATCCCCAGCGCAACAGCAGCGATCAGACCTGGGACACGGTAATACAACACCATAAACAGTGCTACGAGGAGCAAACCAATCTCACCAGCCAGAACGGATCGCCTAACAGAATCCTTACCCAAGGTCGCATCAACAGTCTGCTCCTGCAGTACTGTCAGTTGAAGTGGTAAAGCACCAGAGTTGAGCTGTATCACCAGCTCCTGTGCACGGGTGAGCGATAGCCCGGTAATCTGTCCACGGTCTTGAATAACCGAGTTTACGACCGGTGCTGAAATCAGTTCGTCATCAAGAAAGATTGCCAGCTGCCGTTGAAGCAAGCGTGCGGTGATCTGCTCTAAGAGCTCTGGACCTTCGTTCTGAAGTTCGAATGAAACTGAAGGATTCCCAATCTGATCTGCCGAGACAAAGGAATTCGGGCGAAGAAAGCGCCCGGTTAGGGCAATCACACGCTGATCTACTATTCCGGTGGCCTGCTGCCATTGACCGGCCGAGTCACAAACATCTTCCCCACTTCCACTCGAAGTCACCGGTTCGCAAAATCGCAGTAACGCGGTACGCCCCAAAAGAGAACGCGCTTCAGATGGTGTCAGGCCCGGAAGTTGGATCGCTATGTTCTCGTCACCTTGTTTCACGATCTCAGCTTCTGAAACACCAGTCGAATCAACACGGCGCCGAAGAACACTAATTGTGCCTTCAAGCGCGTCATCGATCTCACCGTCGAAGCCCTCGGGGGGAGATGCATTCAAAAGCAAACGAGTCCCACCCTGGAGATCTAAACCCAGCCTCATGGTTTCACGTTCGAATCCGCCGATATCCACGCCGCGACCTTCTGGCCAAGGCACGATGTCTGGGAGGAAGTCATTCGGCTGGCTAGGCCAGACGATGTAGAGTGCAGCCAATGCCAACATTAAGATGCTTAGAAGTGGAGCGATTCTCTTTAAAATCACTCTTCACTCTCCTCTGGGCCTCGACCACTATCAGGTTGACCCCGAGGGTTAACTTCGGCAATCGCAGCCGTAGTAGCCTCTAACTCAATACCTGGCGCAATCTCGAGAATGATCAATGGTGGCCCTTCGTCCTGAGGTTCAATATCGACCACGATTGCAAAGTACCCGCCTGCAGTGAGAATTTCGTCATCGATCTTAAGATCAGCGATATTAGTTCGCAGCTGTTTCTGTCTATCCAGCTGCGGCTTCAATAACATGAAGTAGAACAGCACCACTATTGCGATAGGTAAGAGCAGAAACTCCATCTAACTGCTCCCTTGTTCGCTCGACATTTCACGCCGGTATTCAGCCATGGATGGATCTGCATCCTCGATTTTCACAAGATCATCCTTTGAGCTGAGACGATCGACATAAACAGTACCGTTGAGATGATCAACTTCGTGTTCGAGAGCTTGTGCGAGCAAATTATCTTCGGCTCGAATCTTGATCTCACGACCTCTTTCGTCCAAAGCTTTCACCGTAACTCGTAACGAACGGGTTATTTCGCCTCGATAACCAGGGATAGATAAACAACCTTCATGAAGACGTCGTTCACCAGACCGTTTGACCACTTCGGGGTTAACCAACGGGTATGGTTCCTCGTCTGGCATACCAATAATAACTACTCGCAGACCAACTCCGATCTGTGGTGCGGCGAGACCAACACCCTGCGCTTCCACCATCGACTCGGTCATGTCCGCAATCAAGCGCCTTATCGATTCGTCTACACGACGGACTTTTTTTGACGGTCGTCGAAGTACCGGATCTCCAAGATAACGGATCGGCCTAACAGTCATAGAATCTGCTTATGACTAGTGCTCATGGATTGTGAGTGTAACTAACGGTCCTCTCACAGTCCGCCGAACCGAAAATGCGGGTATAACACACTGTGATGTACGGACCGTATAAAGGATTAACCGAGCTGGACCGGATCTACATCAACCACCCATCCGATAGGTAACTCATCTTGCAGTTCATCAAGCAATGCTAGGGGATTATCGCCATAAACGAGAAGCTGCAATCGGTAGCGCCCTCTGAGACGAGAAACTTGCGGAATAGTAGGGCCAACGACCTCGATGTTGGAGATATTGGGAGCACATCGGCGCAGTTCTGAAGCAAGCCTATTCGCTTCTTCGGCGACAAAGGCAAGTTTCGGATGACTGAATATGAGACGAATAAGACGACGGAAAGGCGGATAACCGTGCACCGCGCGCCAGCTAAGTTCTTCCTCAAAGAAGCGATCAGTGTCCTGAAGCCCGGCAGCCAAAATGGCTGGATGATTAGGCTGCAAAGTCTGCAGAATAACTCGTCCATCACGATCAGCTCGTCCAGATCGACCAGCAACTTGAACGAGCAGTTGGAATGTGCGCTCGTCAGCGCGAAAATCACCTTCTCTCAATGAATAATCAGCAAGAACCACACCAACCAGCGTGACGTTCGGCAAGTCAAGACCTTTGGCTACCATCTGAGTACCCACCAAAACGTCCGCTTGTTGTTCCATAAATAAACTTAAGTTTTGTTCATGCTGGTCAGCGGAGCGGGTAGTGTCTCGATCCCATCGAACAGTACGTGTCTTCGGAAAGTATCGCTGGACTTCGGATACGACTCGTTGAGTGCCGGCACTGACAGGACGTAGCTGACGATCACAATTCAACTCAGTGCAACGAGCAGTAACCGAACGGGAACGACCACATTGGTGGCATACTAACCGTTTTCGTCCATCGTTCTCATTATGGAGGGAAAGCGAGACGTCGCAAGACAAACAAGCTGGTGAATGACCAGCACTGCAAAGCAGGAATGCAGCGAACCCGCGACGGTTCAAAAACAGAATTGCCTGCTCTTCGCGATCAAGCGTTTTACCAAGTGCGCTCAGCAATTCTGGAGAGAACAATCCACGAGATCCGCGCATATCGACGATATCGACACTCGGTAATTCTTCGACTGGCCAGAGTCTGGTAGTCCTGTCGGGCTGGATAACCGGACGAATACGGTTCGGTAAATCGATCC
>Ga0310344_10003621_pt1 | contig 11473 bp, 9 predicted proteins | sample HC15DNA20200_MG_FD_203801 | JGI IMG/M metagenome (GOLD analysis project Ga0310344, IMG submission 203801) | Marine microbial communities from station ALOHA, North Pacific Subtropical Gyre - HC15-DNA-20-200_MG | ecosystem: Environmental > Aquatic > Marine > Oceanic | place: Pacific Ocean: North... | reverse complement strand
CTGGGTAGTAGAAAGTGTATACGATGGAGCTAAACTATACCAAGGTACCAGCCTACCTAGTATTGCTATACTAGGAACTAAAATGCCAGAGAGTTTACTCATGAACATGGCACGTACATCTAAGATATATGATACCAAATGGTTACTATATCTAGACCCAGATGCACATGTTATATCTAGACTTTTATCAGAGAAAATGATACAATATGGATTGGATGGGAAAACAATCATGTCAAATAAAAAACCATATGAACAATTAGATGAAGACTTAGAAGAACTAGCTAATGACATGCTATAAGGAGGAACTATGACAAATTTTATAACAGAAGTTAAAGATGATATCATGAAATTAGTATCAAAAGACTGTGACAAATACAAAGATAGCAACTACTATATGGCTACTGAACAAGCTATACAAGAAATACTACATAATAAATTACTTATATTATTTAAGGAGATTAGGGATGATAACAAAAACATATACAGAGAGAAAGAAGAAACACTCACACCTAAATAAGTACGAAGACCCTTGTTTAAGATGTGGGCTATACGAACATACTACCAACCATAAATTACCTATGGTTAAACTACAAGACGGGCCAATGGGCACAGTACTTATAATATCAGGTAACCCTACAGTATATGCAGATGCCAGGAATAGTATATACCATGACCAAATAGCTACAAAGATAAAACACTATACAAAAAAATATCTTACCGGTGCTACGGTATACCTAACTGGTGGTGTTAAATGTCATCCTAAAGATTACAAAATAAAAACACATGAAATAAGGTGGTGTAGTACCTACGTTAAAGAAGACAAGGAGGGTATCAACCCGGATAAAGTAATAGCCATGGGTGATATAGCCAGAGCTAGTTGTAAAGAACTAGATATTAAATATGAATCATGTATACACCCTGAACAACTCAAAGATAAATCTACACCTCGAACTATCATAGAGGCATTCACAAGAACCGGTAAAGAGATACGTAAAGAATTAAATCCTATACCACTAGTATATAAAAACTTGGAAGATATAATAAACCAAGGTATTAAAGAAGGATACATAGGCCTAGACTTTGAATGGAACATAGACACACTGGAGACTCATACTATAGGAGTATCTAATAAAACAGAATGTGCTGCTGGACCTATCAATCTTACTACTAAATATATAATAAGACAATTAATACAACAAAATGTTACACTAGTAGGTCACAATATTACTGCAGACATACAAAGACTTATAGATATAGGAGGTAACAACATAGAATGTACCTTAATGGATACACTAATATTGAAAAGACAACTAATGCCACACTTACCACAAGGTGGTTTAAAGTTTTTTGCTCATAACTACCTACACTTAGTAGACTACGCAGAAGATATAACAGAAGACATGTTCGCTCAAACCTCAAAAGAACTACAAGACTACTGTGCTGCAGATGCTTATGCTACTCTAAAACTATACTATTGGTTTCAAGATACCTATCCAGATAAATGGATTACTACCCAACAAGCTAGGATTATAGATATGGATATGCTATTACCAGTAGCAGAGATGATAAGAGGAGGTATAAAGATAGACAAAGATGAATTGCACAAATTCAGTACTATAATAGCCAATGAGGTAGAAGATATACTAGCTAGAATCAATACAAAATATAATATAAATCCTAGTAGTCCACTACAAGTACTAGAAACACTACATAACTTAGGTTATAAAGTAGAATCTACAGGAGAAACTATATTAAAAACTATTAACCATCCCTTCGCAAAAGATATATTAGTCTTTAGAAAGAACTCTAAATTATTAACAACATATACCAGTAAAATCCCTGAATGGTGTAGTAAACATGGTAGACTGCACTGCAATTTACATCTGGCATCCACAGTAACAGGACGCATGTCTTCCTCCCAACCAAACATGCAGAATATACCACCATCTGTCCGTCCGTGCTTCCAAAGTATCTTTGATAATGATGGTATACTTGTAACTGTAGATGCCTCTCAATCTGAACTAAGATGCCTAGCTTATCTATCAGGTAGTACATACCTAGTTGATAGCTATGCTAATAACATAGATATGCATACCATGGTAAGTCAACTCGCAGGTATATCCAGAAGAGATGCTAAAACTTTAAACTTTGCATACATCTATGGAGCTAGTGAGTATAGACTACAATCAGAACTACAAACCTTAGGATTAACAGCATACAAAGCTAAACAAATTACAGCTAAATATCTTAAATCAATGGAGAAAATAGGTATAACAGACTACCAAAATTATCTATTGACAGAAAGTAAGAAACTAGGGTATAATGTCAGTGTGTATGGAAGGATAGGAGAGAGATTAAACCCTACTCAAATAGTAAACTTCCCTATACAGTCATTTAGTGCTGACTTAAATAAGCTAAGAATTATAGAGATGTATAAACTATTGAAACAGAATAACTTATTAACTAGAATATGGTTAGAGTTCCATGATGCTATGGAACTAGATGTATTTAAACCAGAACTAGAACAAGTTACAAATTTAATAGAATCTCTAGACACTACAATACCCGATGTACTTAATACGGGTACGGTTGTAGACCTACCCCTAGATATTAAGTACACAGGAAAGAATTGGAGTTAATCCAAGGAGGATTTGATATGGCCTATCAAAGAGCAAACAGTAACAAAGCCCAAACAGGAAAGACTGAATGGGTACAACTAGGAGTTGGATGGGACAAACCTACCAGTGGTAAACTTAAAGCAATGGCCTTCCTTAATATAGATGGACAGCAGCTTAAAGTTAGATTGTTTCATACAGACAAAAGTAAAAGTAAATCTAAAAATCCTAGTGACTTTACTATCTCTATCCCAAAAGAAGAGTTGCCTAGTGGAATGGACGAATTATTCCAGCAACCAAAGGCTTAGGTATCTATTAGATACAGCTAGCCACTAGAGAGGGCTTTATGATTGGAGTCCTCTTTAGTTAGGAGAACCTATGGATGACAGAACACTAATATATGACCCGGAAAGTTTTCTACTAGAACTAGAAAATAAAACACAAGAACATATAGAAGACTATATGGGTAAACGTACAGAAGAATGGGTAGCTAGAGGTAATGACGGTAAGGCTATACGGTCATCCTCCCTGGGTACCTGTATACGACAAGCATACTACAACTATTTTCACGAAAGAAAATCAGATAATATAACAGACTTAACTATACTTAAAAGAATGTATTCAGGATTTATCAATGAAGAAACTCAAAGTAAATACCTACTAAGAATGCCAGGTAAATTACACGGAGTAGAATCAGAAGAACAAAATCAATTTCCTATACATTTAAAAACAAAAGATAAAATAGTATGCACTGCAACAACTGACTTTGTAAAAGAATTTACTTACAGAGACCAGCCTTACTACATCCCAATGGAGCTAAAGAGTACAGAGCTCTGGAAATGGGATGACTTTAAATTTCATCCGTATCATTTAAAACAAATACTACTATGGGTATATTATGCTAAAGAAAAATTAAAGTTAAATGTACCTTATGCTATTCTTCTATATACTAAAAGAAGTACTATGGCTAATAAATATGTTGTTATACCCTGTGATACACGATTTGATAAACTGGGTAGAGAGATACAAAGATATGAATACTGGTTACCTTATATAAAAGACACAGTAAATACTGTAACCAAGTGTATTAAAAAAGTAGAACTACCAGACAGACCTACAGATGTACCTAAGTATATCTGTCAGAGTTGTAGTTTCTTGGAGATGTGTAACAAAAATGAGAACATTAAACAAAACACCTAGATTTAAAAAGATGTATAGAAAAGGATACTTGTTTGAAAAGAAAACAAGAGCTATACTACACAGTATACTAAATGATATAACAAAATTAAAACACTATATAATAGAATCACGTGGAAGTAAAGGTAAAGCTGACCTGATTGTAGGTTTATACAATTCAAATACAGGAGCCAGGATGTGGTTTGGTATCCAGTGTAAACAAGGCTATGTATCACCAGCCCAACAGAAAAGAGAAATACATGCTGCACTTAAAGAGAATGGTATGGTTATGTTCTTTGCTACGCACAATAAACAAACAAAACTAGTAGACTTTAATCCAGACTTTAAACAACAGGTGACAACATGGATGAAACAGTATCCCACAAGCTAGTAAAAAAACTAGCTTTAATATGTGTACTTAGTACAACTGTAACTGAAAGTAATATTAGTTCCGCAAGTATCTTCAGTGATATAAGAGTATCTTTATATAGTAGAATGCTAAATAGTATACAAACTAGATGGGAAGATTTACATTTACAAAGATTTTTACCAGAGCTAGTTAAACCTACTATATTTTTAGACTGGATAAATACAGAACTATACGAATACAAAGATAAGGATATGTTTATTACCCCTTCATTTATTAATTCAGTAGAAGATGGAATATACAAATACCATCTAGAACCTCATCTAAAAGACCAGCATTTCCTCTACTATAATCTAAGTATAGATAGGACCATGTATATATTACAAAGAGCACCACAAGTTCCCATATTTCCTTGTAGATATAGTATATATATAGAGGAAAATATAGATGATATAGTAGCAGAAGCTATAGAAAGGAGAAAACTATGAGTGGAAAAAAGAGAATGTTAATAACCCCATTGGGTGGCTTGTTTAGATTACCAGATTTTTTTGATGTATCCCTAGATGATAGAGATAAAGAATTGTTAAGTATGAGATTCATGCTACACTACAATGAAACTAATTTTATAGATAGTGCCATACCTAGTTTAGCAGCTTTACTATCACTAGGAAACTTAAAGTTAATTGTGGTAGATGGTTATTCAGAACCAGTATGGTTTAGGTCTAGAGTAGTTATAGCTACATTAATACGTAACATACTACCAGAACAAACCACATTAAAACTATTAGACCAGAATACCAAATACATACAAGTAGACAGCAGGGCTGATATGAATGAAATGTTTATTAAGTTTACAGAAGAAGCAGAAAAAGAAGAGTTTGATATAATAGATTTAAGAGAGACTGAATGGTATACTTATATTACTAAAGAATTTCCAGAATTATATCCACCAGTTGAGACGGACGATACGGATGATAATCGTCATTAATCGGGTAGCTTCTTTCCATCATCCCTTTTTCTCCGGCTGCCCGTTAGAGTGCAGGTCTCTTAAGGCCTGCCTCTTTCTTTTATTAAGTCTATAAATAGTTCTTTCTAGCATATCTACTTTACCTACCAGCTTAATAAGACTCTCATCTCTATCTTGCATCTCACCAGTAAGCTTATCTATACTAGTCTTTAACTTATCAAGACTACCATTTAATTTTAATAGAACAAAAATAGCCACAACTATAGGAAACCCCACATCCTTTATCATACTTGTAACTACTTCATATTCCATTATTGTTTACGTATAAGTTTCTTAGCTTCAGTAATAAACTCATTCCACTCTTCTTGTGTTATCTTATCATCAGCCCACATCTCAGTGAACAGATTTATACACTTCTTGAATTGAACATACTTATCACCAAAAAACCAAGCTGCTCCTGCTAATGCAGCAGTACCAACATAAGTCATAATTGAACTCCATTCCATGGTAATAACCTCCTTACATAGATTCTAGTAACTCTTTAAATTGTTTGTCTCTTTTCTCAAGTTCTGGATTAGAATCAGAATATGGTATATCCAGTGATTCATACTCTGGTTCATGTACTTCTTTATATCTTTTTCTCACTTTATTCCACTCTATATTATATTCAGAGGCTATATCACGAGCTCTATTAAGTCTACCAGCTTCAATATGCTCAAAGATTTCTTCATAAGCAAACTTAATATTTCTACCTGTAACTCTTGACCCATCTATTAGAGCATATTTTATAGTTCTGTATTTATTCTCAGCCATATCCTCAAATCCCATCATCTTCCATAATGCAGCATAAGTAGAGTTAGCTTCCATTTTATTATAATCTAATAATAACTGGTTACTATAGGTAGACTGTAGCTTACCTGTTGTTGCAAGTTCATAGCCTTGACGTAAATTCTGTAGTGCCTTAGGCAATGTATAGTTTAATGCAGCTTCTGGATTACCTTTTTGCATAGCTTGGAAAGCTTTCTTAAGTCTGTTACCATAAATACCAAAGATATTACCTGTATCTACAGTAGTATGCAGAGCACCCGGTCCCATCCTACCTTCTACTGATACCCCCATACCCGCAAACAAACCTGCCGTAAAGATATCAGCAAATGGTGAATCCATCTCATACATCATAGCCTTAGGTGATACACCCCAGAAGTGTCTCATAAGTGCATCTGTTTCTTGCATACCTGGTAAAGAGAATGCGCCACCCAGTGCCATAAAAGCTCCTGTAGTCTTTAAGAAATCCTCATAAGCAGCTACTCCTAGCTTCTTAGGTCTCTCTGCGAATGTCTGTAAATAAAACATACTTTGTTTTTGTACCCAGGTTTTAAACTGTAGGAATGGTCTAGCTGTTGTTTCTGTAAAGGCCAATGGTACATTAGTAGTGTTATATGTATGGTTAGTTTTTCGTGTAAATTCTACAGCAAAGTCTTTCTTTAACCTTCTAACATCATCAGACTGTTTCATAAACTTACCATAGTTAGCTACATCTTTATCAAGACCAGCCATATGTACCCTATTCCACATTAATCTTTCTTTTAAATTTAAGTAATCATTAGGATTAACATAGAAATCTTTTTTATAATTTTGTATTTTCTTAGCTATTCCTTTTAATACATCATCAGCATTATTATAAGCCATAATAGCTGTCATCATCCTAGGATATCTATCAAATTGATTAAACATATACATACTCATATCATGAACTCTAGATATATTATCACGCATATACTTAGGTAGTTTCTTTATACCTTCTTTTGGATTCTCTAAGGCAGCATCAATTAATTTTCTAGTAGTATGGTCAGATGGTAGAGTACCAGCTCTACTTGCTCTTAATACAACATCTTGAATACTACCATCATTTCTTAATACATGCAGATTCATTGTATTAAATACTTCATTTATATCATTGTAATAATCAGTATTCTTTATACCTACATGTTTTATATCTTGAAAAGCACGGGTCCAGTTCTTCATACCAAATTGAGGAACAACATTTAAACCAATAATACTTAACTGTAATAAAGCAGTTGAAACGTTGAAACCTAGTGCAGCAAAACTAGATACACTAGTCATCATAGATGACAGTCTTCTAAAGTTGTTACTACCAGGTAACATATTTAAAGTATCTAGGGCTACTGTAGCTCCGGGTATTCTAGTAATATATTCAAGGATAGAGTTAGCAGTATCATTAACAAATCTTTCTAAACTACTACGTTTACCCAATGCTGCAAACATTAATTTTGATAAATACTCTGCATCATTAGGCCTACCTGCTCTTATAAGTTTTTCCTGTAGATGCTGGAACATCATATAACTCTTAGCAAAAGCACCATCTTTAGCACCTCTTAAAGCATATCCAAATATATCTTGTTCAAAGAATTTAGTGGGTATTTCTTGTTGGGTTAAAGCTCTCTTCCTAGTTTGACTAGCTACATAAGGCATAACATCATCTACCTGTATTCTAAGACCCGTATTAGGGTCAGTACGCTGGATGATTTGTTCTAAGTCACCTAGTCTAATATCATGAGTAGCATCTACTCTACTTAAATCTGAGATATCCACATTCTTATATGCAGATTCAGCCGGTTGTATTATAAGAGTAGTATTCTCTTTATCTAAACCTTTACCATTTTTGGCATACCATTCTTTGATATAAGCAGTAGCTTCTTTATGGTTACTAAAATTACCTAGATTAAAGTATCTATCTCTCCAAGGAGTTTGACCTTTACCTGTTTCAGGATTAAGATTTCTAATCTTAACACCTACTTGTAGCGGGCCATCCCCAAACAGTGGTTTATAATAAGGTATACGTTTAATATCTGTTGCTAATGGAGCATGCAAGTGTCCTTTACGTGCTGCCCAATCATTAGCCTTTTTTCTACCGGCTACAATAGTCGCATCCAATATATCATTATAAGTACTATCTACAGATTTTAATAGAGATAGTATATTAGTAGCTTGTGTAGGACTTAAAGTTATATCATAAGCAGTTCTACTTCCTGTTGTGCCTTCTTTACCTGTTAGTTTTAGCTCAAAAACTTCAGCTGCTTTTGCCTGTTTTATTTCAATTGCTTTATCATACTGTAATTTTAATTGATGTACAGCTTTATTATAGTGTGGATTTTTTACATTAAAATCTTTTCCTTCTTCTTTTAACTTAGACAATATATTAGGGTCCTCTACATATTCAGTAGTCCACTCATGCAAACGTTTATGAAACAGAAAATGATTTTCTTCATCCAAGACACTTCTAACATAGTTTACTTGATTTTCCCAATCTTTATGACCTGACTTAGCCCACCATTCAGCATTTCTTAATTGATTTTTTAAAGCTGCTGTCTCTTTAGCTGCTATATCTGTCATTTCTTTATTAAGCTCAGCTTGTAATTTATAAGCAGGTTCTTCTACATCTTTTTGGAATTTAGGAACATCCCCATTATATACTTCTTTAACTAAACGGTCCTGTTCATGAGCCCAGTTACCTCTTTTATATATAATTTTCTTTATATTAACCTGACCTAGTTTTTCAACATCTCCCATATTAGAAAAATTAGTTATCCATTGTTCAGCGTCTAGCATCTCTCTAGCAGCTGATGGAAATGTTGAGTCATTCATAGCTTTACCTAGAATATCCAACTCAGTATGTGGGTCACTATATATGAGTCGTGCTAGGTATCTACCAAATTGCATCTGCGTTAATGAACCATCTACACCTCTAGTAACCCCATCGTTTCCGGCTACTAGTGGGTTACCTAATTCTCCTAGGTCATCCTTTAAATAAAAGTTTCCATCTAGTGGCTCATTTTCTAATCTACGTAAATGTGTAGCCATCTTTAAATCAGATAACTGATTACTAGCATCTTGTAGTTGCTTATATTTACTAAGACCCTGTTTATCCAATCCTTTAGATTGTCTAACTAAGTGATATAATTTTTCTACTTTATTACCACGCCAACCTACAGCTTCAAATACACTCATAGCAGCATCTTCACTATTTAATATATAACTCTTAAAGTTATTATGTATATCTGTAGCTTGGTCTTTACCTACTTGCTGTGCTAAAGTTTTAAACATATAAGCTTCACCTATTTCTGGGAAGTCTGTTATAACATGTGCTATTTCAGAATTCATAATAGTATTCCATATATCATCCAACCATATTTTCATCTCTACACTAGCTAAATTCTTATCAGTTAAAGCAAAATCATCTGCATTTATTCTACCCATATTAACTTCACTAGTTCTAGACATTATCTTTTTAATATCTGCAAGTGTTTGTTCACTATCTGCAGTGAATTTATTAGGTTTTCTTGTAGGTAGTTTACCTTTAACTCCTGCCGTTATTTCTTGTTCTATATCTCTAGCTAGACTTTTTTGTAGTTTACTAAACTCTGCATCTCTGAAACGAGAATCCTTTAATAATTTTTCTAAGCCTCCAGTTACAGCTGTAATATCTTCTAAACTTTTAGCTGTACCTTTTTCTAATAAACCAGTTTGATTATGTAAATGTAGTATATTCTTTAATGACTTTTCTATATCTTTAGCTATACTATATAAGGTTTTATTTTGAGCAGGATTCTGCTTACCCATCTTAAGTCCTAGTTTTTTCCATCTGTCTTTAGCTTGTTTAATCTGTATAGCATCGACTGGTACATTATATCTAGAAGCTTCACCAGCTGCATATAAATATACTTTTAATTTTTCTAGTTCTCTTTTAGCTTGGAAATTTAAACCATCTTTAGCTCTAGGTAATTGGTCTGGTTTGATACTATGTTGGGTTTCTACCTTACTTAATATACCTTTTAACCAATCCATATCTAGATTTTTATGCCCATGTTCTGCTATAAAATCAGACAATATCTGATGAACTCTTGTTACAAACTCTTGAGTTAAAGGGAAAGATTTATTTAATACATCAAGACTTAAATTAGTATTGGTAAAAGATATTTTATCAGATTTATGATATACATTACTTAATACATCCTCTACAAATTGGTATATTTTAGGATGATTATGTGGATTAATAGTATCAGAAGCCGCACCTCTAATACTCAGTCCTTTTATCCCCCTCCTGTAGTCCTCTTGTCCACCCTGAAAGAGCTGTTTTTGGTCAGGTTTAAATGTAAATGATTCATCTGCATCAACCATCTGTTTAGTTACATCTTCTGTGTTTTTTCTAATGTTAGTCTCAAGTCTTTTTGCTAATCTAGTAAAATGATAAGGGGCAATAGACCTACCTTTTTCTCTCATCATTATAGTAATAGGCATTACAATATCTTCTAACCCATTTCCTCTTCTAAAATTAGGTGGCACATATACTATTACAGCTTCCATAGGGTCTCCTGACTTAGTCATACCAGATATCCCTCTTACTACCCCCAATTCTTGTAATTTCTTTTGTTTATCTGCATTTATAGTACCTATAATTTTCTCTATAGTACCCGTGTGATGCCATTGTATAACCTCTGTTAAAGGTATTTTAGTCCTAGGTATAAATTTATTTGCGCCTGTTGTAGTTTCAGTATATACATGACTCAATATACTTGCATCAAAGCTTACACCCTCAGGACTATCATAAAGACTTTTTCCTTGCGTTCTAATTACATTTTTATCAGGTGTTTTGTGTTGATTAATTAAGTTTAAAAAATAATCTGAACCTAGTCTAGCTCCATCTGTAGCTCGTGCTTCTCCTCCATAGTATATATTTTCTACTATACTCTTATTTAATGAAGACTTTTCAGACATTTTGTAGTTCTCATCAATATACCTAGCATCTACAGTACCTTCCCCTATTATCTCAGCTTTACCTTTCATACTTTTATCTGGGTCAAAAGCTTTATATGAACCGCTTCCCGTCTGTATATTAGTACCTAGTGTACTTCTAAGAGCATCCTCAGTACCAGCATTTAAATATACTAAGTCAGTATTCTTTCTAAGTATACCAAACTGTATCTTTGGAGATACATTAGGCTGGCCTAGTTTAGCAGCTACCTTAAGGAAAGCTTGGTCTACTCCAGTTTGCCCTCCTGATATTATATGAACAGAATGACCATGGTGCTCCCATAGTCTATTCAATAATCTTGTAATATAGTCTTCTATTTTATCTATTGATACATTTAAATCTTTTAATACCTCAGCCCTATTTCCTGCACCATTTATTACTCGTATATCATTATCAACAATATATTGAGCATCATCTTGTATATATTTATTTAGTCTTTCTTCTGGGATATTTTCTCTCCAGAACATTTCATCTTTATGTAATCTATTAGTATGCATAGCAGAGGCATCACTTTT
>Ga0310344_10003620_pt1 | contig 11475 bp, 10 predicted proteins | sample HC15DNA20200_MG_FD_203801 | JGI IMG/M metagenome (GOLD analysis project Ga0310344, IMG submission 203801) | Marine microbial communities from station ALOHA, North Pacific Subtropical Gyre - HC15-DNA-20-200_MG | ecosystem: Environmental > Aquatic > Marine > Oceanic | place: Pacific Ocean: North... | reverse complement strand
AGGAACCTGTGGCTGAAGAGGAACCTGTGGCTGAAGAGGAACCTGTGGCTGAAGAGGAACCTGTGGCTGAAGAGGAACCTGTGGCTGAAGAGGAACCTGTGGCTGAAGAGGAACCTGTGGCTGAAGAAACTCCCGAGGAGCCCGCACCTGAGGCGGAGGACACGCCGTCTGGGGAGCCGGAGCCAGCTGAGGAATCCAAGAACTGATCTGCCCATGCCTGTTCGAATTTACGATATCGCTAAGAACCTCGGCATAAAAAGCAAGGAGGTATTGGAAAAGGCCAAGGAGCTGAACATCCAGAATGCGCGCGTGGCCTCCAGTTCGCTCGACAAGATTACGGCGGAATTCCTTGAGACAGAGATTGCCAAGGCTCTGAAGCCTGCCGAGGCTGAGGAAGACGCGCCTGCTGCTGAGGAAGCCGCGCTTACTGAGAAAGCTATTCCCGTGGACGAGGGGCCTGTGCTGATCGTTGCGCCCGAGGAATCCGAGGAATCCGAGGAATCCGAGGAATCCGAGGAATCCGAGGAATCCGAGGTGTCCGAGGTGTCCGAGGTGTCCACCGAGGACGGTGAAGCCCCATCCGGCGAGGCGGCGGAAACTTCGGAGGAAACTGCGGTGGATAAACCTGAGGCCACTCCCGAGCCTCAAGGCCCTCAAGTGGGCGAGAAGATTGGTTTTATTGATCTAGGCAATTACCAGCACCGTCCGGCTGCCCGCCGTGACCGCAAGGAAAAGCGTGCCGACAAACCCGCGGACAAGAGCGCACCAGCCAAGAGGGCCGACCCGCGGGTGCCTCAGTACAAGGCTCCAACCGACGCCAAGGCCATCACTCTTAAGCCACCCATCGTTGTCCGCGAGCTGGCCGAGGAGATTGGCCGCAAGCCTTTCCAGATCATCGCAGATCTGATGGAGGTGGGTGTGTTCGCCAATGTCAATCAGTCGATCGACGAGGTCATCGCACGCAAAATTTGCGCCAAACATGGCTTCCGTTTCGAACTGGAGAAACGCGAGCGCGGTGCCGGTGCACAGTCGCTGCCGGAAAAAAAGAAGCGACTGGAGCTGGACAGCGACGACGACCCCAAGGATCTGAAGCTCCGCCCGCCGGTGGTTACCGTGATGGGCCATGTCGACCACGGCAAAACCACCCTGCTTGACGCCTTGCGCCAAGCCAACGTGGTGGCTGGTGAATCCGGTGGTATCACTCAGCACATTGGCGCTTATACAGTCACTCTGCCGCATCCGGACAAAAAGAAAAAGGAAGCCCAGATCACTTTCCTGGACACACCCGGCCACGCCGCCTTCAGCGCCATGCGCGCGCGCGGGGCGGACGTGACGGACATTGTCATTTTGGTGGTGGCTGCTGATGACGGTGTGAAACCACAGACCGTGGAGGCCATTAGTCACGCCAAGGAATCAGGCGCGGAGATCATCGTGGCAGTCAACAAGTGCGACAACCCCAACGCCAACCCGCAGCAGGCACGCTCCGAATTGCAAGAGCATGGCCTTCAGTGCGAAGAATGGGGTGGCGATACACAATTCCGCGACATCTCCGCTCTGAAAAAGCAGGGGCTTGACGAGCTTCTCGAAGCCGTGTTGCTGCAGGCGGAAATCATGGAGCTGAAGGCCAACCCCAGTCGGCTGGCAGTAGGAAACGTGGTGGAGAGCGCCATGGAGCAGGGCGGGCCGACCGCAACCGTGCTAGTGCGGAAAGGCACGCTAAAGGTGGGCCAGGTGGTCATCTGCGGCCAGCAATATGGTAAGGTGCGGGCGCTGATTAACGAGGATGGTAAGCGACTGAAGGAAGCGGGTCCATCCGTAGCTGCCAAGTTGCTGGGCCTCAGCGGCGCCCCCGAGGCGGGCGATGAGTTTCACGCGGTTGACAACGAGAAGGCCGCGCGCGAGTTGGCCGAAGAGCGCGGGGAAAAAGCGCGGCAGGAGATGCTGGAGGGTCGCGCGGCGGGTGTTACCTTGGAGAACTTGTTTGACACAATTGCTGCTGAACAGGCCAAGGTGCTGAAGGTCATTGTAAAGGCTGACACCCAAGGTTCGGCCGAGGCGATTGTCGATGCTCTCAACAAGATTGAATCAGAAAAGGTAAGCTTGGAAGTCATTCATTCCGCGGTTGGCACTGTAAACGAGTCGGACGTTAATTTGGCTGCGTCTTCCAATGGTGTCATCTTGGGTTTTCACACGCGCGTGGACAAGGCAGTGCCTGATCACGCCAAGCATCACGGCGTGCAAATCAAGACCTACAAGATCATCTATGAACTGGTCGACGAGGTGAAGGATGCGATGGCGGGACTTTTGGATCCCGTGTCCAAGGAGGTGGTCGTCGGCAGCGCCGAAGTGCGCGAGTTGTTCCCGCTTTCCAAGGGTGGTGTTATTGCCGGATGCGTGGTTAACGACGGACGCATTACCCGCGGCAAGGTGCGCGTTATGCGTCGTGGAAAATCCATCCACACCGGGGATACTCAGTCTCTGCGCCGATTCAAGGAGAACGTGGATGTTGTCCGTGCCGGCATGGATTGCGGCATACGTGTTCAAGGTTTTGATGAATTTGAAAAGGGCGACCTCATTGAGAGCTTCAAGCTGGAGCAGGTCGCCCAGGAGCTGTAACCTTTCGTCCACGGCCATGCCCTCTCTGCGCCATGAACGCGTCCGTGAATTATTGAAGCGTACTCTTGCCGAGATTCTTCGGCGAGAGGTCAACACCGCTGAGTGTGGTTTGATGAACGTCAACGAAGTGGGTGTGGCCAGTGACCTCAAGTCGGCCAAAGTCTTCGTTGGGGTGGTGGGCTCAGATACTCAGCGGAAAAAAGCCGCTGCCTTGCTAGAAAAGAAGCGTGGCTATTTCCAGCAACTGATGGCTCGCGAGGTGGTGCTACGCTACACGCCCAAGATCAAGTTCCATCTGGATGACTCTATCGAGCAGGGCAACCGCGTGCTGCAGATTCTCGAGGAATTGGAGGGGGAAGGGTGATGAAGCGCCGCCTGAAAATTATCGACCGCATTCTCGACGCGCTTAAGGACTGTCGCACATTTGCCATTTGCGGCCACATGCGACCTGACGGTGACTGTATCGGTTCGCAACTCGCTTTGGCCTATTCTTTACACGAGCGCGGCAGGAAAGTGATCGTCTGGAATCAGGATCCCATGCCCGAGAAGCTTGCCTTTCTCGATCCAAAGAAGTTGCTCGCTACCCCCAAGCCTTGCAAAAGTTTTGACGCCGTCATAACTACCGATTGTGCCAACTATGAGCGCCTCGGCACAATCTGTTCCTGTATTGAACAGCGTGGCTTGCTCATCAATATCGACCACCACAGCAGCAACTCGCGTTACGGCGACATTAACTGGATAAACGCGCGGTCTGCTTCCACCGGTGAACTCATCCATCAACTCATCAAACAGGCAGGCTGGCCCATAACTCCTCTAATTGCTGACAACCTTTTTACTGCTATCAGCACCGACACCGGCAGTTTTCAGTATCCCACGACACGCTCGACCACTTACCATGCGGCTGCTGAACTGGTCACCAAGGGTGCCGATCTTGCCACTATCTGCACCGAGGTCTATCAGAGCTACCCCCTCTCCCGCGTTCGCCTGCTCAAGCACATGTACAACAGCTTCAAACTCAGCCAGAAAAACCAAATCGCCTACTTCTGGATTCGACGCCGCGACTATGCTCGAGCCGGCGCCATTCCCGATGAGAGCGAGGGTCTCATCGACCACATTCGTGACATCGAGACCGTCAAGGTGGCCTGCCTCTTTGAGGAGATTGAGCCTGAAATCACCCGCATCAGTCTGCGTAGCAAAGCGCCCGCTATCGACGTTTCCGCCATTGCTCTCGCTTTTGGTGGGGGCGGTCATCAAGCTGCTGCCGGCGCTCGCATTCCCGGTAATCCACGCACTGTACAGCATCAGGTCTTGAAGGCAGTCAAGGATGCCGTTGCCAACGGAACTTAATGATGCGCGAGCCCAATGAAATTCACGGCGCGCTACTCATTGACAAACCCGCCGGACCCACCAGCCACGACGTCGTCGATGTTGTCCGTGACCTGTACCGATTGAAGAAGGTCGGCCACTGTGGCACGCTTGATCCCGGTGCCACTGGCCTGCTTGTTTGCCTTCTTGGTCGCGCCACCAAGCTCAGCCAAAAACTTATGGTCGAGGACAAAGCCTATGAAGGTGCCATCACACTCGGCACGGCTACTGACAGCTACGACGCAGACGGACAAATTACGGAAACACGCGACTTGCCCGAGGTCTCTCTCGCCGACCTCAACGCTGCCGCCGCCACCTTTCACGGCGATCAACAACAGCTGCCCCCTATGGTCTCCGCCGTTAAGAAGGATGGCGTCGCCCTCTACAAGCTCGCGCGCAAGGGCCGCGAGGTTGAGCGCGAGCCCAAGCTCGTCCACATCTACCAGTTTGAGTTTACTGCGTACACTCCGCCAGTCGCGCGATTTCAGGTGCGCTGCACCAAGGGCACTTATGTCCGCAGCCTTGCGCACGAATTGGGTCAGCACCTTGACTGCGGTGCCCATTTGAAGCACCTGCACCGCACCCGATCAGGCGCGTTCGATGTTGCTTCTGCCATCCGGCTTGAGGCCCTTTGCCATCTGCCTGATGAAGAACTGCCCGGGCGGCTCATGACTCTGCTCGAACTCGCCCGACTGCTTCAGCCGGCATGAAAATAATCCACGATCCCGCGGAGCTCACCTCGCCTTTTGGGTGCGTCTGTGCCGCCATCGGGATGTTCGATGGAGTCCATCTCGGTCATCAGCAGGTCATTCGCCAAGCCGTTACCGATGCGCATCAGCACGAAGCCGCCAGCCTCTGCGTCACCTTCGATCGCCATCCCGCCAGCATTCTTGCTCCTGATCGCGCCCCGTTGCTCATTCAGTCTCTCTCGCAGCGCCTCGATGCCATGGCAGCCCTTGGCCTCGAGGTCACGCTGCTGTTGAACTTCGACGAAGCCATGAGCCAAATCCGAGCTGCTGATTTCATTGGTCAACTTTACCGTGACTTGGGCGATATTAGGAGTCTCTGTGTCGGCGCGAAATTCGCCTTTGGCCACAATCGTGAAGGCGACGTTGCTTTACTCCAGAATCTTGGCGGCAAATTCCAATTCACCGTCCACGGCCTTGCTGCTGTTGCACTGGATGGAGAAACGGTCAGCAGCACTCGCATCCGCAACGCCATCGCAGAAGGGCAGCTCGATGACGCTACCCAGATGCTCGGCCGCGAATATGCTCTCGCGGGTAAAGTTATCCAAGGTGAACGGCGCGGCCGTGATCTAGGTTGCCCCACTGCCAACCTTGACTGTGCTGGCCTCTGTGTTCCGCCAAATGGTGTCTATGCTGCCCATGCTGAGGTCGACGGCCAAACCCACCGCGCTGCCGTCAATCTAGGCCAACGGCCTACCGTGGCCGATGTCACGCCTTGCTTCCATGTCGAAGCCCACCTTCTCGACTTTGAAGCTGATCTTTACGGTAAGACTCTTGCACTCACTTTCATTAGGAAAATCCGCGACGAAAAGAAATTTGATTCGCTGGAAGATTTGAAACACCAGATCACAGAGGACATTGCTGTTATCCGAAAAATTTTCGACGCTCGCTAAACTGTGCCAACCATCATGCTGAAAATCTACGAGTACAAAGGCTGTGGAACCTGCCGCAAGGCTTTGAAGTGGCTGGACGCGCGTGGCGTGGAATACCAGCGAATCCCAATTCGCGATCAGCCGCCAACAAAGACTGAATTGAAGCGGATGCTCAAGGTTTACGAAGGCAATCTGCGAAAGCTGTTCAACACTTCGGGTGGCGACTACAAGTCCATGGGCATTAAAGACAAGTTGCCAGATATGACTGCTGCCGAGGCGGTGGACCTTCTCGCAACCCACGGAAACCTAGTCAAACGGCCTTTCTTGTTGGCCGGAAGCAATGGCGTGGTAGGGTTCAATCTGGAGGAGTGGACGGCGTTGCTGGAAAACTGTTGATCAAGTAGGGCTCCAAGGCCGCGATGGCTTCCTCAGGGCTGATGGCTTGAAGGCAGCGTAGGTCGATTGGGCATTGCCGGAGGAAGCAGGGGGCGCAGGGCGGCGGCTGGCGGAGGATTTGGATGTGGCGATCGGTGGGGATGCCCGGGGTTGTAAGTTCGGGACTGGTACTGCCGAAAAGGGCAATGGTAGGCGTTTGCACGGCTGCGGCGAGATGCATGGGGCCGGAGTCGTTGGCGAGAACACAGCGGCTGGCGGCGAGTGCGGCGGCAAGATCGCCTAGGGTGGTTTTCCCCGCGAGATCGGTACAGGTGCCGGCAGGGAGTTGGGTGACAATTTCGCCGGTGATAGCCTGGTCACCTGGGCCGCCAAGAAGAAGGGCATGAGCACCGTGCTTTTTGTGCAGTGCCTTGGCAACGAAGGCAAAGTGTTCGGCGGGCCAACGCTTTGCTGGGCCGTACTCAGCGCCCGGAACGAGGGCAAGAAGCGGGGTGTCTTTCTGGATTTGAAAATCACCCTTGAATTCATGGATGCGGGCGGCGTGGACGTGAAGGAAGATGGGGAAGGGTTCAGGGTTGGCCTCGAGAGCGGCGGCGAGATGGAGATAGTGGTGGATGTGATGGGCTTTTGGGGGGTATTCGGGTAGTTTGGTATTCTTGCGAAGGCGTTGCTGGATTTCGGCTGGGGAGTATTTGTTCATGGGGGTGTGGCCGGGGCGAGGAGGGAGGGCTTGGGTTAAAAACAGGCGGCGCCATTTGGCGGCATAACCGATGCGGCGGGGTATTTTGGCCAGCCAGCACTCAAGGGCGGCGCGGGGTGAATTGGGCAGGATGAGGGCGGCATCGACGTTCAGGGGGCGAATGTCGCGGCTGACCGCGCGTGGGGAGGCACCGGGAACGATTGGAATGACGCGATCGGCGACAGGAAGCAGCCGCCAGAAGTCGGCGAGCTTTTCAGGTGTCAGCATTGTGATGCAGGCGTGGGGATGGGCCTCGCGAAGGCGCTCAAGGGCGGGCACGCTCATGAGCGCGTCGCCCAGCCAGTTGACGCCCCGAATGAGGATGTTTCCTAGGTCGGTCATGCGCGCGGGATGGTTTTCCAGCGGTTATGCACCCAAAACCAGTTGGCGGGGTCGCGGTGGATCGCAGCCTCTAGCGCGGCATTGATGTCGGCGGTAATGTCTGCTGTGCTTCGGTCTCGACCGTTGTGGCGGACGGGAATCTCGTCGCCCAACTCAATGCGCCAACGGGCGAGGGCAGTGCGCTGACAAGTCATGGTAAAGAGTCGGCAGTCGAAGCGACGAGCGAAGATGGCTGGAGCGGCACTGCAAGAGGTTTCGCGGCCGAGGAAGGGGAGGCGTAAGCCGCGATCACCGGCGTGCTGGTCGGCCAGCAGGCCGAGGGCGATTCCGGGCTTGGCCAAGGCGGCACGGAGTGCGGGGCCATCGTGGCGGCGGTCAAAGTAGAGGCAACCGGATCTTTCCCGCAAGTGGCGCAAGAAGCGAGAGAGGCGAGGGTGGCGCAGGCCGCGGTAGGTTGTGGCCAGCCGCATGTCTGGCAGGCCGGGATGGGTGCGTGCATAGAGCTCAAAGTTGCCGAAGTGGCCAAGGGCAACCACGATGCGGTGACTGCCATCCTGAGACAGTTCCAGTTTAATTTTGTCAAAGCCTTGGAGATCCAGCACCTGGGCGACCTGCTCGGGAGTCATACGGGCGGTGCGGGCGGCGCAGGTGTAGTTTTCACCGAGGCGTGCGAAGTGCTCACGGGTAAGCTGGAGAATCTCCGCCTTACTTTTATCCGGGAAGGTGGCTTCAAGGTTGGTGAGGGCGACTTTGCGGTGTCGGCGGTCCAATCGCCAAGCTATCAGGCCGCCTATACGTCCAATACGGGCAACGAGCGGGAGGGGTAGGAGATTCAGGCCGGCAACCACCACGCGAGCGGTAAGGGTGAGCAGCAGGTCCATGTTATTGAAAGCAGATCTGACGTACGCAGTCGTTGAAGCTTCGGGCTCCCGTGAGAATCTTGATCTCCACACGCATGAAGTAGATGGGCAAGTCGCGGCGATCGAGTTTGGGGAAGCGTACGGCGTCCTTTTGAGTGGTGACAATCAGTTCGGCCTGGCGCTTTTTGGCTCGGTTGATGGTGTTGAGAAGTTCCTGTTGGGTGAAGCGGTGATGGTCGGCAAAGCGCTTGGTGTAGACCAGTTCGGCGCCCTGGTCGACAAGACTGTTCTCGAAGCTGGCGGGCTGGGCGATGCCACTGAGGGAGGCGATCTTCCTGTCCTTGAGGTGACCCAGCCGGTGGCGTTTACCAGGCTCGAAGGCATCCTCAAAATACAGCGGAGCGTGGATACATTCGATGATACGAGCATCACGATTGTGCTTCTTGATGCGGGCCAGCAGGCGTTTGTTGTCGCCGTTGCTTTTGGTGATGAAGATGGTGTGGGCGCGGCGGAGTTGGCCGAGAGGCTCGCGCAAGGTGCCGCGGGGCAGGAGGTGCTCATTGCCGAAGGGTTCTTGGGCGTCGACCAATACGATGTCGTGGCGTCGACCAGCGAGCTTCCAGTATTGGAAGCCGTCGTCTAGCAGTAGGGTGTCGCAATTAAACTTTTCGATGGCATAGCGGCCAGCCTTCACTCGGTTCTTATCGACGAGCACGACGACGTCTTCCAGATTGGAGGCGAGCATGTAGGGCTCATCGCCGGCGTTCTCGGAATTCAGCAGCAGGCTTTTGGCGTCCGAGACGATGCGGGGTGGCGAAGTGTCGTCCTGCAGCAACAGTTTTTGCCGCAAGCGCTCGCGCAGGGGCGGCGGCTTGGAGCGGTAACCGCGGGAAAGGATGGCGACCTTGCGGCCTTGATCCTGCAGCACGCGGGCGAATTTTTCCACCACCGGCGTCTTGCCTGTGCCACCGACGGTTAGGTTGCCAATGGCGATGACTTGCACGCCGAGAGTGGAGTCTCGAATGATCCTGTGACGATATAGGAAGTGGCGTGCGTGGACACCCGCTTGGAAGAGCTTGGAGAGCCCGTACAACACGGCGCGCAGACAACCCGCCCTTTTGCCGCGGCGTTGTCCGTTGATCACCTCCAAGGCAAAAGTCTCGAATTGTTCCTGCCAGACGCGGAAGGATTCGCGCATTCGGTGCAGTCTGCCAAAAGTTCGTGGTCAGGGGCAAGACGAACCGGCTGCAGGCTTGCCGTATGCGAGGCTTTGAGGTAGCGTGGATGTGTGAGAGGGAGGCTGTTCATCGCGCTGTTACTGGCCTGTCTGGTGCCTTTGGGCGGAGCTGAGAAGTCTGCGAGTGCGACGGACAAGCCGTTGGTGTATGTCTTGCCGATACGGGAAAACATCATGCCACCGCTGGTATACCTCGTGCGGCGCGGCGTGAAGGAGGCCATGGCCGCCAAGGCCGGGGTGCTGATCATAGATATGCACACCAAGGGTGGTCGGGTGGATACCTGCATCGAGATTGTGGAGTTGATCGACAAGTTTCCCGGCCGCACCGTCACTTTTGTCAACAACGAGGCTTACTCGGCCGGCGCGTTCATTTCCTTTGCTACCAGCGAAATCTACATGGCCCCACGCGCGGTTATTGGCGCGGCGGCGCCCATTCTCATGTCACCCGGCGGCGCGGGCACGCAAGACATGCCCAATACGCTGGAAGCCAAGATGACCAGCGCCATCTCTGCCAAGATTCGCGCCTACGCCGAGAAGCACGGTCACGACACCCGCGTGGTGCAGGCCATGGTCGACAAGACTACCGAGCTGGAGATTGATGGCGAGGTGATCAACAAGGAAGGCAACATTCTGACTCTCACCGACCGTGAGGCCGCCAAGGAATATGGTGATCCCCGCAAACCGCTCTTGTCGAGTGGCACCGAGGAGGACATCGATGCGCTGATAGACCGGCTGGGCTACACAGGGGCAAGAGTCGTACGAGTGGAGCCCACCGGCATGGAGCGACTGGGCACATGGATCAACACCATTTCCCCCATCCTTTTGTTGCTTGGTATTGTTGGATTGTATATCGAGTTCAAGACACCCGGCTTCGGCGTGCCGGGCATAGTGGGCGTGCTGGCATTCCTCGTGTATTTCTTTGGCGGTTACGTGTCCGGCCTGACGGGCATGGAATGGGTGGTGCTCTTTGCGCTGGGCTTGGGCCTGCTGGTGCTTGAGGTGTTGGTGTGGCCGGGCGCAATGGTTTTTGGACTGACCGGTGGCCTAATGATTTTGCTATCCCTGCTGATGGGCATGGTGGACCGCTGGCCTGGCGGCCCCGCAGTACCGGAATGGCCGCAGCTGCAGGCACCGCTGCTGGATTTGTTCATCGCCGTGTTGGGTGCAGTGATGGTGGGAGCACTGTTGGGCCGCTGGTTGCCGCGATCAGCGCTTTACGGAAAAATCGCGCCTGCTAGCGCCAGTGGCATGGAGGTAGTGGCTGAGACTGTGGCCGCTCAGTCAAGTCGGCTGGGGCAGACTGGTGTGACTGAATCACCCCTGCATCCCGGGGGCAAAGCGCTCTTTGGGCAGGAGCTGCTGGACGTGAAGAGCGAAGGTGAGCCGATTGAGTCGGGCGCGCGTGTAAAGATCATCGGCCATTCTGGCCGCGTGGCGGTGGTGCGCGAAGTGTAAACCGGAACGGCGTTTAGGCGTTGCGTGGCGCGGTGGATTGCACCGGTCGTTCCGATGGTTGTTCGGCCTTCGGCTGGGGCTTTTTGGGATGCGGCTTGCCCTTGTGGTGCGGTGACCGGCCGCGGTAACGGTACAGCTTCAGTTCCTTGAATTTCTTTTTTTGCTCGTCGGTTAGCAACTCGAGAATCTCATCGTTTGTCCGCTTCATCTCCTCTTGGATGTGCGAACGTACAGGCTCCAAAACCTTTTGCAAACGCCGACCGTTGCCCTTGATGGCCTCGTGAACCTGATTGCGCTGTTCCTCTGTAAGCTTCAAATGCTGGTTCAAGCGTTGCACGTAGCCAAATGCAGAGGGATGGCGGGGGGTGCGGGAGCGTTTGGTAGGGGTTTCCGGTTCGGTGGTAGTCGGTTGGGCGGGCTGGGCGGTGGGTTGGCGCTGCTCCACGAGGGTGCCGGACAACATGCTGCCGGTAACCAAGCCAGTGCCAAAAATTACCACCGTTGCCAAGAGGGGTTTCATCCAAGGTTTCATCAATTGTCCTCCGGTGTTTCAAGGGCTATCTGCATCAGGTCCTCCACTTCGTCAAGGGTGGCATCTTCAATCGGCGTCGCGGCTGTGTTTGTTGGTGGTGCGACTTCGTTTTCGGTTTGGCCCGTCTGCCAAATCATTGCCAGTAACATCAACACCAAGCATGGTGCTACTGCGCTCCACCGCCACAGGCCTTGGCTCCAGGCCAGAAGCGTGCCGGCCACTGGTTCTTCCGCGATACGCGCGCGGATGCGCTGTTCGAACGCGTAGGGCACACGATCAGAAGGCGCTTCTTTACGGGCGACCTTCAGCAATCGG
>Ga0310344_10003619_pt1 | contig 11476 bp, 10 predicted proteins | sample HC15DNA20200_MG_FD_203801 | JGI IMG/M metagenome (GOLD analysis project Ga0310344, IMG submission 203801) | Marine microbial communities from station ALOHA, North Pacific Subtropical Gyre - HC15-DNA-20-200_MG | ecosystem: Environmental > Aquatic > Marine > Oceanic | place: Pacific Ocean: North... | reverse complement strand
CCACCAAGGCAATAGTTTGACCCGGCTCTATCGTGATGTTGATAGACGAAAGCGAGTCGTGTTGATTCGCCGAATATCGAAACGAAACGTTTCGGAACTCGACTTTACCGCTCACGCGATCGTCCACGTGAGTGCCCTCGTTCCGTTCGACGTCTTGATCAATCTGTGAAAAAACGTCACTCGCCGCCGCAAGACCCCGCTGCAACCGCGCGTTGACGTCAGATAGACGCTTGATTGGGCTCGCAAGTAATCCAGCCAAGCCAATGTACGTGATCAGTTCGCCCCTCGTCATGGCGCCAACGATGTCCGGTTGGAATACCAGTCCAATCAAGCCACCAATCGAGATGGCCACAAACACCTGAATGACTTGTGCGCTCGACGCTTTGGTCGCAACCATTTTTAAGTTTTGTCGACGGTTTCGATCGCTAGCTAACGAAAATCGATCCTGTTCGTATTTCTCGCCGCCAAAGGCCCGCATCACGCGATACCCTGTAACAGCTTCTGACGCCACGTGCGTCACGTCACCCATGGAACTCTGAATACGTTCGCTTATACGTCGAAAGCGTTTGGATGCGTATCGAACAACGCCGCCGACCAAAGGCGTCACCGAAAGAAAAATCGCGGTGAGCAGCCAATTCTGCCAAAACATAAACGCAAGCAAGACAAGTAACTTTCCACCATCTTGGAAAATGATCTTGAGCGCGTCGGTTGCCGTGTCCCTTAACTGAGCGGTCGTGAATGTCAATCGCGAGACGATCTGCCCTTGTGCACTTGCCTCGAAGAATTCACTAGGCACAACCAACAAGCGGTCGAACAGTTCGCAGCGAAGGACATGGACTACACGAAACGAAATACGCGAAAGCAGGAGTTCACCAGTAATCGATCCGAATGCGCGAACAAGGGCTGCTAGTACGATAAGCGTGGGGAAATACCAAATGTGGACGTCAGCATCCACATCAAAAGAGTCAACAACTTGTCCTAAAACTTGCGCAAAAAAAGCTTCAGCACCGGCACCGAGCAAGAAACCCACAACGGCGACAATAAAGAGAACCCACTGGCCTTTCAGATAACTCAGTAGTCGGCGATAAAGAGCCCAGTCACCCGCATGCGGCGACTCCAACGCTCGTATTGCCGAATTCATGCGGACGGACACGTCCAGACGACATACCCAAACCAATCCGAAAACCGCAGTACCGCATCAATTTCGTGAAAAGCAACTGCCGGCGGATTTGTCCAGCGGTTCATGCCCTGCGTCGGTTGCCTTTTCAAGGCCTCTTATTTCTCCCCTTTCGAAAAGCGCTCTGCGTAACAAAAATTCGTTGCATCAACGTATCCCACCAACGAGCCACAATCGAACCGTTTACCTTTAAATCGATACGCCAGCACATTACCTTGTTTCGCCTGCCGGACGAGGGCATCGGTGATTTGGATCTCACCTCTCGTATCGGCTGAGGTCTCTCGCAATGCCTCAAATATATCGGGCGTAAAGATGTACCGGCCAATGATCGCTAAATTGGATGGCGCGCTACCCTGTTTGGGTTTTTCAATCATATTGGATACACGGTACAAATCCTTTGACACCTCGTCCCCCGTGATCACGCCGTATTGATGAGTACTTTCAGCAGACACTTCTTCAATGGCAACTACACTCATCCGGTGCTCTGCATAAATCTCAAGCAACTGGGCTAATACACCCCCAGCCTCACCAAAACAAAGGTCATCAGCGAGTACCACAGCGAATGGCTCATTTCCCACTAACGGGCGACCGCACAGAATTGCATGTCCGAGTCCCCGCATGTGCACCTGACGGGTGTATGAAAACGTGCATTGGTCGATCAGATCTCGAATACCTAATAAGGCATTTTCCTTATCGGTCCCCTGCACCTGATCTTCCAACTCATAACTAACATCAAAATGGTCCTCAATCGCGCGCTTACCTCGACCCGTAACAAATCCAATATCACGTAGACCTGCTGATAAAGCTTCCTCAACTCCATATTGAATAAGCGGTTTATCGAGAATGGGCAACATCTCTTTTGGCATCGCTTTAGTCGCTGGCAAGAACCGAGTGCCGTAGCCGGCAACCGGAAAGAGACACTTATTTAACATGCATTCGCCTCGTCCGTTTCGCATTCAATCCGCGAGATCGATAGAACACGATTGGTGATCGACCTGCGTCATTATAAGGGTACGACGCTAATTCCTGCGTGGACGTTTTTCTCACTCGCGGAGGGACCCCTAGTGGACGTTTAGACCCGTTTTGACTATTGCGATCGCCACTTTGCGAGGCGTTTCTGTTATCCAACTGCAATCAATGAAACGAAAACGGCACCGTTTACCCCGGTTGACCAGTCCTGGGGCATTATCGATCCACATTCATTCATTGCACCATACGTGCAGACGGGATCACCCTTTGAGCTGATTATCGTGAGTGCAATTCGACCGCAGGATTGGCCTTGGCCGCTAACAACGTGGGACGAATCACGGCAGCTGAACATAAAGTGAAGGAGAGCAGTGCGATTACGACAAGATCGCCAGCTTCAATTTCAGAAGGAACCACCGAAAAGTAAGTTCCTTCGATCATGCTTGTGCCCGTCATCGCCTCGAGCAATACAACAATCGTATCGGCATGCGCTGCAATGGTGACTCCTAGCAGTAGACCTAGCCCAATCCCGATCGTAGAAAGGAAAAGCCCCTGAACCAAAAAAATCGAGACAATCGTCCTACGCCGAGCACCCATAGTCCCTAAGATGGCAATGTCTGCCCGTTTATCGTTCACCAATAACGCTTGGCCGGAAAGCATATTGAACGCGGCTATTCCCACAATCAGCGCCAACAGCGCGAACATGATCCCTTTTTCGATTTGGATGGCACGAAACAATTCGCCGAATTCTTCAGCCCAAGTACGTGCCGGTGATTCGAAAGGCAAAGAATCCGACCCTACGGACAAAGGGTCAGCCAAAGTTACCCTCCAGCCCGACGTGCCTGCATTTGTCATCCCTAACTCTTCGACCCGCGCAATATCTATGAGAGCCAACTGGTAGTCTGGATCGGCCCCAACAGAGAATGTTGCGACAAGCTGAAAACGTTGAATCGATGGAATGACTCCCGATCCAGTGGGTTGTGGAAACACTAGAATGATCGGGTCGCCCAGCGAGAAACCCATCGACCGCGCGAGGGGTTCTCCTAGAGCGATACCTGCTCCCGTTAACAACGAAAGCGATCCCGAAACCAGCGAATCGGCAATGAAACCGCCTCCGTCTGTCGGTTGGATACCGTATATCTTTACGGCCTGGGCTAACCCCGACCGGGAAATCATCGCCTCGCCCTGATATAAACGCTCAACACCGACCACGGTAGGCGTTTCCAATAAGGCTCTATCGGCAGCAGATAGGACCCTCGTCTCAATATAGACGTGTGGTACCACTCCGAGAAGGCGGTCTTTAATCTCTTGATCAAATCCGTTCATGACGCTGGTCACCACGGTGAGAATCGTGACTCCGAGAACAAGTCCCAACAAAGTGACCCAGTTGATCAAAGCCGCATAGATGTTGTTCCTTCGGACGAGATACCGAAACGAAATCCAAACCGAGGGGAAAAATTTATTGGGCAATCGGTCGTGCATTCAACTTTCCGTCTTCCAAAACAAACGAGCAGCTCATCTTGTCCGCAACCGAAGCGTCATGGGTCACCACGACAAAGGCGGTCCCCGTATCTTCACTCATGCTCTCCATCAGCCTCAGCACTTGAATTGCGTTTTCTCGATCAAGATTACCTGTGGGTTCGTCGGCCAACAGGATGTCGGGTTCCGTGGCCATTGCGCGGGCTACCGCAACCCGCTGCCGTTCACCACCCGAAAGTTGATGCGGACGGTGACCAAGACGCTCCGCCAGATCAACGGCAGCCAATAAGCTCGTCGCACGTTGCTTCGATTCACTCAACGCGCGACCCGAAACAATTAGTGGCATTGCTACGTTTTCTAAGGCGGAAAACTCGGGTAACAGATGGTGAAATTGATAGACAAAGCCCATGTGACGATTGCGAATGGCTGCCCGCACGTCACTCGAAGCGTTTGTCATGCTTTGACCAGCAACCCTGACCTCACCGACGTCCGGGTCGGTTAAACCGGCAAGTATGTGCAACAAGGTACTCTTGCCGGATCCGGAGCGCCCCACTATTGCGACTCGCTCTCCAGCCTTCACCTCTAAGTCCGCCCCGTTGAGAACACCCAATTCCCGTTCGCCGTCAACGAACCGTTTACTGAGATTTTGAGCCGACAAGACGTTACTCATGCTGCAGCGCTTCGGTAGGATTCGACGAACTCGCCCGCCATGCCGGATACAAAGTTGCCAACAACGTAAGCAATCCTGAAATACCAACAACGTTCCCAACGTCTGCTGGGGCTAATGCGAAAGGCAGCGTGTCTACCACGTATTCGCCCATGAGCTCGACTCCAAGGAAACCCTCGAGGACTGGAAAGCCGGCCTCAGCGAACAGTCCCAGAAAATAACCGAGTCCGATTCCCACGGTGACGCCAACTCCTGAAATGGCCATCCCCAGAAACACAAACGTCGCGATAAGCAGCGATCGTTTGCTACCCATCGTCCGTAAGATCGCAATATCGCCGCGACGTTCACTAACGATCATCACCAGGCTCGAGACAAGATTGACGGAAGCCACAGCAACCAACAAGGAAAGCAGGAGGAGCATCATGGCTTTCTGGGCCCTAATCGCGCTGTAAAGGGCACCATATGTTTGAAACCAAGTGGATACCGTGAATTTGTCACTCACGTCCGCGAGTATCTCAAACCGAACATTGCGGGCCCGCAACGGGTCATCAAGGCGCAGTTTGACGGAATGAACGCCCTCGTTTAATCGATACAATGTCGCGGCATCGATTCGGTGAATAAAGACTTGACGCTGATCAAGCTCAGACCCGGTATTCAATATCCCTCGAACGAAAAACGACTTTTGACGCGGTAGCACACCGAGCGGGGTTACCGTGACATCAGGGAGCACTACTGTCGCTCGACTACCCATCATCAAACCCAACTCATCGGCAAGTTTGCGGCCAACAACGATCCCATATTCACCCGGCGCTAGCGCAATATCATCGGTCCCTCGAATGTATTGGTGTATACGCGAAACCTGACGATACTGTTCGGGCTCGATCCCATTGATCGTTACACCTCGAACCTTCTGACCAACTGACAACAGCGCGTGTCCTTCGATCACGGACGCGTAGCCTTCCACATGCGCCATTTCGCCTATGCGCGCCCCTAATTCAGCCGGCGTTGCGATCGATTCGCGTGCTCGAACCGTCACGTGTGGGATGACGCCCAGGATCCGATTCGTAAGTTCTCTCTCAAACCCGGCGACAACACCTTGCACAAATAGAAGGACCGAAACGGACAATGCGAGGCCGATCAATGCGACCAACGTAACTAGGGCGAGATGGCTATTCGAGGATCTTGCATAACGCGTACCGATATTGACGGATAGCGGCCGAAACATCGAAAAGTTCTTGGTGGAAGTCAGCGGCCTGGACCACGAATCGGTGATGACTGTCGTTGCTTGTAGGAACCACGTCGTTTCCCACTCCTTTGTGAATACTCATTTTTACCTTTAACTATCAAATAGTTAATCATATTCAACTCTCAATAGATGTCGGGTTATACCTTCCTCACCGAACTTCTACCAAGCTCCAACTTAGAGTCCAAGACCCCAACCCCCAGTGTGCGGCCATCACCATGAGGTATACGCGGTAAACTAGCACGCTGAGTGGTCTGGTAGTTCGTCGATGGACAGGTATCTCTTTCCCACCGTCCTTATGGCTGCGTTGGTCGGGTTTGCACTTGCTTGGGCATTCCCGAGCACCCCGTGGCTGCTGGAATCCGCAGCGTTATTCAAGAATCTTTTCTTATCCGTGCTCAAAATGATTGTCGCGCCGCTAGTTTTTTTCTCGGTGCTATCCGGGATACTTCGTTTGGATGCTGCCAAGCAACTGCGTCGAATCGGAACGCTGACCGTTGTCTATTACGTAGTAACCACGGCCTTCGCCATCGCGCTCGGACTGACGGTCGTTTTTGTTTTCCACCCATGGACCAGCGCGCCCCCCCTTAGTGCGATCGAAACCGCGTCGACAAACGCCACCTTGATCAGCGCTTCGGACAACGCATTCTCGGATCTGGTAGGTAATCTGTTAGCACAAATGTTTGTTAATCCGTTCGCCGCCCTGACGAACCTCAATATTCTTGGAATAGTAACCAACAGTATCGTCCTCGGACTGGCGCTGCTGATAGTCCTTCCTAGCGACAGCACCGTCAAAACATCGATCCATGAAATCACCGGTGGAATCTACAAATTAGCTAGTTGGGCCGTGTGGATGGTACCCCTCGGGATTGTAGGCATCGTCTATGAAATGACGACCAACGCAAATTCAACGCTAATTGGACAGCTGGCCGCATTTTCTGGCGTCGTAATCGCTACCACGATACTGCACATGGCAATCATCCTACCGTCCATTGGTTGGTTCGCCGGTCGTACCCATCCCTTCGTCTTAGCAAAGAAGGCCTTCCGCCCAGTCGTGGTTGCATTATCAAGCTCATCCAGTGCTGCCACGCTTCCGGTCAGTTTTCAGGCCGCTAACGATCTCGGGGTTAGCTCGACCACGTCGAGTTTCGTACTTCCTCTCGGCGCGACCATCAACATGGATGGAACAGCTCTTTTTGAGGGCATCGCAGCCATCTTTCTTGCGTACCTCTTCGGACTTGACCTAAGTACCATGGCGACCGTCACGGTGTTCATCGTTGCCATGCTCGCGTCAATCGGCGCACCCGGTATCCCTTCAGGATCCATGGCCGGTATGCAAATGGTGCTCCTCGCCGTGGGGATACCCCTGGAAGGCATCCTGATACTACTTTTGGTCGAACGGCCTCTCGACACGATCCGAACCGCAGCGAACGTTCTTGGCGACCTAGTTGGTTGTGTCGTGATCGATCGACACGCAGACCTCACTTAGGTCGTACCGGCAAGTTCGCGTTCTCCGAAACCAATCCAACTTTTTCGCTCGCTTGACGAGGGTCCGATGCAATGGACAAACTACTCCCTTGCCCGGCGCGTATTGGGATACCGGCTATCAGAACAAGCCCGCACCGACCGGATGGAAACTACAACATGTTAGGGAGGGAACATGCCCGAATTTTGTAATATCGAAAAGACAGATCATGTGTTGACCGTAAAACTCAATCGGCCTGAAAGGTTGAATGCCCTGCACCCGCCGGCAAACGCTGAGCTGGGCGAAGTTTTTGACGAATTCCAGAATGACGACGATCTTTGGGTTGCCATTATCACCGGAGAGGGTCGTGGTTTTAGCGCCGGTAACGATTTACGGTATCAAGCGGAGGGAGGCCAACGAGTTCCAACGCCGAGGGGCTTTGGAGGCTTGTCGTCACGATTCGATCTGACAAAGCCCGTCATTGCCGCAGTCAACGGCGTCGCAATGGGTGGCGGCTTTGAAATCGCTCTTTCCTGCGATCTCATCATCGCTTCGGAGAACGCGATTTTTGCACTTCCAGAGCCGAAGGTCGGCCTGGCAGCACTCGCGGGTGGATTGCAACGATTGCCGCGCCAAATCGGATCCAAACGGGCGCTCGGCATGATCCTCACAGGCCGACACGTACCCGCTCAGGAAGGCTACGAGTTGGGTTTCGTGAACGAAGTCGTGCCCCACAATGAATTAATGAACGCAGCACGCCGGTGGGCGGGTCAAATCCTCGAATGCGCTCCGTTATCCATCCGAGCAAGCAAAGACGTGGTCTACCGAAGCTTATCCATGGGATCGTTACAAGAGTCGATGGAGATTCCCTACGACTCCGTCAAGGCTATGTCGACTGGCGAAGATTTTGTGGAAGGCCCTAAGGCCTTTTCGGAGAAACGGCCTCCCAACTGGAAAGGTCGCTAAACCCGAGCAAGCGGTCATTCGTGGAGACGCAAAGGGCCTATCCAAGAATGAGGAGGGCACCGTTCGGCATCTATGCGCGTGTCCGATCAGGTTATCAGGCTATGCAGCGCGTCGATCTGCTGTTCGTAATCTTCAACGGTCTGGTAGCGCATACCGCAGACAAAGCGCTCAATTCCGGCCTCACGGTACGCATCCAATCGCGACCGCGATCGCGATAGGTCGGCAAGGGGCAGCCCCCCCATAACGGTAATGGAACCGGAAGCACGACCGGCTCGCTCGCAATATCCATCGTATTCAGCGCGCAGCTCGCCGACACGCTCCGGTTCAAGACCCATGGGAATCCAACCATCGCCAAACCGTGCGGCCCGTTGAAGAGCATGGGGCGCTTGGCCACCAACTAACACAGGCGGCTTAATCGGTCTCGGCTTGAAAAGAAATCGTTGGTCATTGAGTTCGACCTCGTCGCTTTCGAAACACGAGTTCAGAATTTGCAGCGTCTGGTTGGAAATAGTCCCGCGCTGCTTTCGATCCAGTCCCAGTGCGCGAAATTCAGCGCTCATCCAACCGATTCCAACCCCTAGGAGCACTCGACCCTGGGACAGCTCTTGGAGACTTGCGACTTGTTTAGCCGTCATCAAAGCGCCACGGTATGGAAGGATCAGAACACCCGTGCCGAGAAGAATGCGATTGGTTGCACCCGCAATCCAAGCCAATGTAATCAAGGGGTCAACGTATCGGCCACCCGAACCCTCGGCATCATCCGGTGGGATCGCAATATGATCTGTGATCCAAAGCGATTCGAGACCGCCCGCTTCCGCAAGAGCCGCACACCGGGCAATAACTGGTGCTTCTGATTCTGCGCCCATATTGCGTAACGTGACTCCAAGTTCCATCGTTATTCCCTACCCATTCAACCAAGCCCAACGTTGATCCTAGCCCGAAACGAACGCTACGCTAGCAAAAAGCACACCATTCCAACGAGCCCAATCAGAAAGGATTCTCAAGCATAATCGGCGGACACTCCGTTCAACGCCAAAACATCACCTAACCTCATGACCAACATGAATGTCCAAAATACGATCCCAACGCAATTGCCGAGTCTATTCAGTCCGCGATGAACGAGTTAGACCGCGGGAAAAATGTGCTGGTCAGTTTACTCGCGTTTACCAGCGGCTTCGTGATCATGTCGCTCGAACTGCTCGGTGGACGATTGCTCGCTCCTTACTTTGGGAGCGGCATCTACGTTTGGGGGAGCGTTATTACGGTGTTTATGCTCGCGCTTTCAGCCGGTTACCTAACTGGGGGTTGGTTATCGCTGTTCAACCCATCGCTCAAGCGTTTTTCGCTCATTTTCTTTGCGTCGGCGGCCACGCTCTCCCCGCTCGCGCTGATAAACGAATTCCTGATGGCAACGGTTTTCGAGGCTGTCACCGATCCTCGATGGGGGTCGCTCCTAGCAGCGCTCATTCTTTTTGCTTTCCCCACCTTCATTCTGGGTTTGATCTCGCCTTACGCCGTTCGCTTACTGGTCGTCGACGTTGATCGGGCTGGCAACACCGCCGGTAGATTGTATTTTGTTTCGACCATCGGTAGCGCCCTTGGAACCCTCGCAACAAGCTTCTACTTTGTGCTCTGGTTTCAGATGAACACGATCATTTTCATACTCTCCGGTGCCCTGCTACTGTTCGGCTTTGTTTCGTGGGTGGCGGCACGAAGAGGATGAAGCTATCCACCACGATCTTCCTTGCGGTTGTTGGCTTGTTCCTGGGCGACCCACTCGAGGGTCGAATTGTTCACCGTGAACAGTCTTTGTATCAGACGATTCTAGTTGATGACACGGGTACCCGCCGTTGCCTTCAATTCTCCGTCCGGCGGGATCAACGCAATCAAAGCTGTATCGACCTAAAGCATCCTCGACAGATGGTGTTTACGTATACCCAAATGATGATGGCAGGTCTTCTGCTGGCTCCAGATCCCCAACGAATACTAATGATCGGTCTCGGAGGGGGGACCTTGCCGCTCGCGCTCAACGACCTTTTTCCAAATGTGCGTGTAGACGTAGTTGAAATCGACTCCGCCGTTGTACGAATCGCCCGAGAATTTTTTGGTTTCCAAAGCAGCGAACGCATAAAGGTGTTCGAAATGGACGGACGTATCTTTACCAAGCGAGCGATAATACGCGGCGATCAATACGACCTAATCTTCCTCGACGCATTCACCGGCGACTACATTCCCGAACACTTGATGACTCGAGAATATCTGGAGGAAACTCGCAAGCTGCTCGGCGCGAACGGGACACTGGTCGCCAACACATTTTCCCAGAGTCGTCTCTACGATCACGAATCGGTGACGTATGCGGCCGTTTTTGGAGATTTTTTCAACTTCAAGCAGTACCCGAGCAGCAATCGGATCATTTTAGTACCGATGGCCGGCTTGCCCGAGCTCGATTTGTTGCAGACTCGCGCCAAGAGCTGGCGCAAGCGCCTTCGACCGTACCGAATTCCAATTCACAATTACCCCGACCATATGTATCGAACGATCGACTGGGATCCCGCAGCTCGCGTCCTTACGGATCAATATGCACCCGCGAACCTTCTGCGCACGCGTAACCGGCGCCCCTAACGAACCCGAAGTGCTCCGTTTGAGCTGCAAATCCAAATGCTGGAGCGTATGGTCAGACGATGTTTAACTGGTCTTTTCCATACGACTCCCGCAGGGCACCGGTCTTCGCGCGAAACGTCGTCGCAACGTCTCAACCACTCGCAACTCAGGCTGGTATCGACATGCTTAGGCGTGGAGGCAACGCGATTGACGCGGCAATTGCAACCGCAATCACGCTCACCGTCGTCGAACCGGCGATGAACGGCGTCGGTAGCGACGCGTTCGCCATTGTCTGGGACGGGGACAGTTTGACCGGAATCAACGGTTCAGGGAAATCCCCGGCTGCCTGGAACCCCGATCGTTTTGAGGGTCCTAACATGCCTACGCAAGGATGGGATTCGGTCACGGTGCCAGGTGCCGTCAGTACGTGGATCGCGTTATCGAAAAAATTTGGGGAGCTGCCGTTCGAAGATCTTTTTGAGCCAGCCATTCGGTACGCTCGTGACGGGTTCCAAGTTGGCACCAAAACGTCTTCCATTTGGTCGTGGTCGGTTGATTCGTTCACACACTTCGACAACTTTCAAAAGCACTTTGCGCCTCGGGGAAGAGCGCCTGATCCCGGCGAAGTGTTCTTACGTCCGGACCTTGTCGATACGCTCTTGGACATCGCACACACAGAGGGGGAGTCGATGTACCGCGGACGACTCGCCCAAGCAATTGTCAGCCAGAGCCAGCACGAAGGGGGGGCGATAACCCTTGACGATCTCGCCGATCATAGCGTGGTGTGGACCAACCCTATCGCCCAACCGTACCGAAATGTCGTCCTTCATGAGATTCCACCCAACGGGCAAGGACTCGCAGCCCAAATCGCCCTCTCCATCCTCGAACATCTGGACGTTCATTCGATCGAAG
>Ga0310344_10003618_pt1 | contig 11478 bp, 9 predicted proteins | sample HC15DNA20200_MG_FD_203801 | JGI IMG/M metagenome (GOLD analysis project Ga0310344, IMG submission 203801) | Marine microbial communities from station ALOHA, North Pacific Subtropical Gyre - HC15-DNA-20-200_MG | ecosystem: Environmental > Aquatic > Marine > Oceanic | place: Pacific Ocean: North... | reverse complement strand
TTAAAACATGAAGATCATATATTTACCAATTTAAATGGCTATAATTCATTTAAATTAAATGAAGCTAAAAGTAGAGGTGATTGGAATAATACAAAGAAAATTATTGAACGTGGTTCAAGTTGGTTAATTAATGAAATAAGACTTTCAGATTTAAGAGGAAGAGGAGGAGCAGGATTTCCTACTGGGTTAAAATGGTCATTTATTCCTGAAAAATCAAAATTACCTAAATATTTGATAGTGAATGCTGACGAAAGTGAGCCAGGAACATGTAAAGATAGAGATATAATTAGATATGAACCACATAAACTTATAGAAGGATGTCTGTTATCTAGTTTCGCTATAGGCGCGAAGACCTGTTACATATATATTAGAGGAGAGTTCTTTAATGAAGCTAAAATATTGCAAACTGCTATAGATGAAGCGTATAGAGATGGTTTTATCGGAAAAAATTCTTGCAATTCAGGTTGGGATTTTGATATCTACATACACAGGGGCGCAGGTGCTTATATTGCTGGAGAAGAAACTGCATTATTAGAAAGTTTGGAAGGAAAGAAAGCTCAGCCTAGATTAAAACCACCCTTTCCTGCAATTGTTGGTTTATATGGATGTCCAACAATTATAAACAATGTTGAAACAATTGCTGTTGTTCCAGATATTTTAAAAAGAGGTAGCGCATGGTTTTCTTCACTTGGTAAACCAAATAATACTGGTTCAAAAATTTTTTGTATTTCTGGACACGTTAACAAGCCTTGTAATGTTGAAGAAGAATTAGGAATTCCTCTTAAGGAATTAATAGAAAAATACGCAGGAGGTGTAATTGGAGGCTGGAACAACTTGTTAGCAGTTATTCCCGGTGGCTCTTCTGTACCATTAATACCTAAAAAAATTTGCGACGAAATTCATATGGATTTTGATAGCCTTCAAAAAGCTAATTCTAGCCTTGGCACAGCCGGAGTGATAGTAATGAACAAATCTACCGATTTAGTTAAAGCTATTACTAGAATTTCAAGATTTTATAAAAAAGAAAGTTGTGGACAATGTACCCCATGTAGAGAAGGTACAGGATGGATGTGGAGAGTAATGGAAAGATTTTGTAAAGGTGAAGGATCAATAGATGAAATAGATGCTTTGTATGAAGTTTCTAAAGAGGTTGAAGGACATACCATTTGTGCTTTTGGCGATGCCTCTGCATGGCCTATACAAGCATTAATAAAAAATTTTAGAAGTTTAATTATTCAAAAAATTCAAAAAAACAGTAATACAAAAAAGAAGGTTGCTTAATGATAGAAATAATTATTGATAATGAGAAAATAAAAGTTGAGTTAGGTACAACTATTTTACAAGCTTGTCAAAAAGCAGGAATTGAAATTCCAATTTTTTGCTATCATGAGAGATTATCTATTGCGGGTAATTGTAGAATGTGTTTGGTTGAAGTAGAGGGCAATCCTAAACCTGTTGCCTCATGCAGCGTTCCATGTTCAAAAGGAATGAAAATTAAAACTAATACAGATATGGTAAAAAAAGCTAGAAATGGTGTTATGGAATTTCTTTTAATAAACCATCCTTTAGATTGTCCAATTTGCGATCAAGGAGGTGAATGTGATTTGCAAGATATTGCAATGGGTTATGGAAAAGATAAAAGTCGTTTTAGTTATAATAAAAGAGCAGTCAAAGAAAAAAATTTTGGTCCTTTAATTAAAACAGTAATGACAAGATGTATTCATTGCACTAGATGTATCAGATTTGCATCTGAAGTAGCAGGAACAGATGAGCTTGGAACAACAGGAATGGGCGAAGACATGGAAGTAACATCTTACTTAAATAAAAGTGTATCATCTGAATTATCTGGAAATATGATAGATATTTGTCCTGTTGGAGCTTTAACTTCAAAACCATTTAGTTTAACTACAAGACCATGGGAATTAAACAAAACTGAATCAATAGATGTTTCAGACGCAGTATGTTCAAATATTAGATTGGATACAAGAAATAATGAAGTTATGAGAATTCTTCCTATTGAAAATGAAGAAATAAATGAAGAATGGATATCTGATAAGACACGATTTTCTTATGATGGATTAAAGTTTAATAGAATAGATAAACCTTACATAAGAAAAAATAATGTTTTAGAAGAATGTACATGGGATCAGGCATTAGATTTTATTAAAAAAAAGATTTCAAAAATTGAAGGAAAAAAAATGGCAGCGATCATTGGTAACCAGGTTGATTGTGAAAGCATTATCTTATTAAAAGATCTTTTTAATATGATGGGATCTGATAATTTTTTATGTTCCCAAAATAATGCTTCTTATAAATCAATACCCCGCATAGCTTACACATTTAACAGTTGTATTACTGGAATTGAAGAATCAGATTTTTGTCTTTTAATAGGAACAAATCCAAGAAAAGAAGCTGCTATATTAAATGCAAGAATTAGAAAAAGATATCTTCAAGGCAATTATGAAATTTTTTCAATAGGGCCTAATCTTAAATTAAATTATCCATGTAAATTTTTAGGTGATGACCCATCAATACTAATTGATACTTTAAATAAAAAAAATTTATTATCAAAGAAACTAGCAAAAGCAAAAAAACCAATCGTTATATTTGGAGACAATGTTTTTACAAGAAAAGATTCATTATCAATCCTAGACAATATTTGTAGAATATGTATTAATTTTCAAGTTATACAAAGAAAAAAAAATAATATTATATGGAATGGTTTAAATTGTCTTCATTATGCTGCTTCAAGAGTTGGTGCTTTAGATTTAAAATTTTATTCTAAAAATCAAAATTTTACTCTTAACAATCTTTATTCATTATCAAAAAAGAAAAAAATAGAACTAGTTTATTTACTAGCTGTTGATCAAATTAATGTTAAAAAATTAACAAACTCATTTGTTATATATCAAGGACATCACGGTGACTTTGGCGCTGAATATTCAGATGTTGTTTTACCCGGATCAGCATATAGTGAAAAAAATTCTACATATATAAATACCGAAGGAAAAATACAAAATACCTATAAAGCTTGTATGCCACCAGGAGAAGCTAAAGAAGATTGGAGAATTATTGTTTCTATAGGAAAAAAGTTGGGAAAAAAATTTGATTATTATAATATTGAAGATGTTCGAAAAAGATTAATTAAAGAAAATATTAATTTTTCCTTATCAAAAGGAAAAAATATAGAAAATAAATTTTTTAAGTTTGGAAAGAAAGGAAAATTAATAAACGAAAAATTTAATTTACCAATTGACGATTTTTATTTAACTGATGCAATTACAAAATCTTCAAAAGTTATGAAAAAATGTTCAAAGGAATTAAAACCAAATGGGAAATGAAATGTTTTATGATACTTTAATTATAATTTCAAAAATATTTCTAATAATAATTCCATTATTAATTTTTGTCGGAATATTAACTTTCGTTGAAAGAAAAGTGATTGCAGCTATGCAATTAAGAAGAGGCCCAAATGTCGTTGGCCCATTTGGTTTTTTTCAACCGATTGCAGACGGATTAAAGTTACTGACAAAAGAAATTATTATTCCGTATGGTTCTGACAAATATCTTTTTTTAATTGCACCTGTTATTACTTTTGTCTTAAGTTTAATCGGTTGGGCAGTAATTCCTTTCGATAAAAATATTGTTTTATCAAATATAAATGTAGGGATTTTATATTTATTTGCCGTTTCAACACTGAGTGTTTACGGAGTAATAATTGCAGGATGGGCAAGTAATTCTAAATATGCGTTTTTAGGAGCAATGCGTTCAACTGCACAAATGATTTCTTATGAAGTTTCAATTGGATTAATAATTATTAGCGTATTATTATCTGCAGGTTCCTTAAATTTGACTGAAATTGTTTTAGCTCAAAAAAATTTTTGGTACTTTATACCTCATTTTCCAATGGCTGTAATATTTTTTATATCTACCATTGCTGAAACTAATAGAGCACCCTTCGACTTACCTGAAGCTGAAGCTGAACTTGTATCAGGGTTTCATGTAGAATATTCTTCGTTTCCATTTGCTTTATTTTTTTTGGGTGAATATGCAAATATTGTTCTTATGAGTGCACTTTCAACCATACTTTTTTTTGGTGGGTGGCTACCTCCATTTAACTTAGAAATATTATATTTTGTACCTGGATATATATGGTTTTTTCTTAAAGTATCTTTTTTTGTTTTTTTATTTTTCTGGATTAGAGCGACACTTCCAAGATTTAGATATGATCAATTAATGAGACTTGGATGGAAGATTTTTTTACCTTTATCGCTATTATGGTTATTTTTAACATCAACTTTTTTAGTTTTCTTTAAGTATGTATAAAAAATTTCTTTATAAAATATTAACAATCGCATTGTTTCGAGATTTAATAATAGGATTAATTACTACATTTAAATATTTATTTAAAAGACGTGTAACTTTAAACTATCCTAATGAAAAAGGTCCTTTAAGCCCTCGTTTTAAAGGCGAACATGCATTAAGACGTTATCCTTCCGGTGAAGAAAGATGTATTGGTTGCAAATTATGTGAGGCAGTATGTCCAGCACAAGCTATCTCTATTGAAACGGAACCTGCTGATAAAAATGGTATTAGAAGAACAACTAAATATGATATAGATATGACTAAATGTATATATTGTGGTTTGTGTGAGGAGTCATGTCCAACAGATGCAATTGTTGAAGGTCCTAACTTTGAATATTCAAAAGAAACCAGGCCTGAATTACTATACAATAAAGAAAAACTTTTAAAGAATGGCGATATGTGGGAAGATGAAATAAAAAAAAGATTGGATTTAGATTCTGGCTATAGATAAAAATTTTTTTATAAAATAATTTTGACTATTTTTATATTTTTTATTGTATCAATAATAATTATTACTTCATCTTTTTTAGTAATATTATCAAAGAATCCAATTCATTCTGTTTTATTTCTAATACTTGTTTTCTTTAATACTTCAATACTTTTTTTATTTTCTAATGCTGAGTTTCTAGCAATGGTAGTTCTCATTGTTTATATTGGCGCTGTAGCTGTTCTATTTTTATTTGTTATTATGATGTTAGACATAAATATTACTAAATTAAGAAAAACCTTTTTAAATTATTTGCCAACAGGATTAATTGTTGGTTTTGTAATATTATTAGAATTAATTTATGTTGTTAATCAATCTAAATTAAATTTTTCACAAAAAATTTCTTCCGAAAATAATGTAACAGAACAAATTATGAATAACACTGTTTCAATCGGAAACGTTCTATATACAGATTATTTTTTACTGTTCCAAATTTCCGGAATAATTCTTTTAGTTGCCATGATTGGAGCAATTTTCTTAACTATTAGAAAAAGAGAGGGCGTGAAGAAACAAAATATTTATAAACAAATTTTAAGGGACGAATAAAAAATGATTCCAATTACATATTATTTATATCTTTCAATAATTGTATTTACAATTGGCTTAACGGGTGTTTTTTTAAATAGAAAAAACTTGATAGTTTTACTAATGTCTATTGAGTTAATACTTCTTTCGGCAAATATAAATTTTGTAGCTTTTTCTAATTATTATAAAAGTATCGCAGGTCAAATCTTTGTTTTTTTTAATTTAAGTATAGCCGCTGCAGAAGCTGCAGTTGGTCTAGCAATAATAGTAATTTTTTTTAGAAAAAGAGATTCTATACATGTTGATGATATTAATATCTTAAAAGGATAAAATGTATTTATTTTCAGTTTTCTTACCTTTAATTAGTTTTTTTATTTTTATTTTTCTTTCTAATTTTGCTAATAAAAAAATTCTTATTTATATTTCGACATTTAATATTATTTTGGCAACTTTAATTTCATCTTTACTTATTAAAGACGTTGTAAATGATAATTATAATTTTGAAGTTTATTTATTTAGTTGGCTTAATTCCGCTGATCTTTCATCAAATTGGTCTATAAATTTTGATTTTTTAACTGCGACAATGATTTTTATAGTTAATATTATTTCAGCTTTAGTCCAATTTTATTCAATTGGCTATATGGAAGATGATAAATCTATTGTACGTTTTTTTTCTTATTTAAACTTATTTTCTTTTTTCATGCTTATTTTAGTCACTTCAGGAAATTTACTTCAGTTTTATTTAGGATGGGAAGGAGTAGGTTTATGTTCATACCTACTTATAGGTTTTTGGTATTATAAAGAATCTGCTAGCAAAGCTGCTTTAAAAGCATTTATTGTGAATAGAGCAGGGGATATGTTTTTTATATTAGCTATAATTTTAATTTATCTAACTTTTAACTCGATTACATTTACAAATATTTTTTCAAGTTTAAAAGACTACGAAGGAATTAAATATAGTTTTTTATTTTTTGAGATTGACATAATAACTATTATTTGTTTTTTCTTAATTTTAGGCGCTATGGGTAAATCAGCCCAAATAGGTTTCCACACCTGGTTGCCTGATGCAATGGAAGGCCCAACACCAGTTTCTGCCTTAATTCATGCCGCAACAATGGTTACAGCTGGAGTCTTTTTAATTTGTAAAATGTCAATTTTTTTTAATTATTCTATTTTTGCATCAAACTTTATAATTTTTGTTGGCTCTATAACTGCAATTTTTGCTGCATCTGTAGCATTAATGCAAGATGACATTAAAAAAATAATTGCGTACTCAACATGCAGCCAGTTGGGTTTTATGTTTATTGCTGCCGGTTTATCTTTATATAATTTAGCTATATTCCATCTTGTTACACATGCTTTTTTTAAATCTTTACTTTTTCTAGGAGCTGGATCAGTTATACAATCAATAAATCACGAACAAAATATTAAAAAAATGGGGAAATTATGGAAAAAACTTCCTTTGACTTATATTGTAATGATAATAGGAAGCCTAGCGCTATCCGGAATTCCTTTTTTTTCAGGATACTATTCAAAAGAGCTTATAATTAATTCTGGTTTATCATCAGATTTATTCTTATCTAAGTATGTTTATTTTATTTCTATTATTACTGTATTTCTTACATCAGCATATTCTTTTAGATTAATTTATTATATTTTTCATGGACCAATAAAATTTTCGATATTTAAATATAATAATGTAAAAGAAACTTCATTTTACATTCTTTCACCAATTATATTTCTTGGCTTTTGTGCTGTTTTTTCAGGTTTTTTTTTAAAAGATTTTTTTATTTATGAAAAGTATGACTATTTATGGACAAACTCAAATATTCAAAATCTTGCTAAAATTCATATACATGAAGCAAATTATTTAATGAATTATATTCCTACAATTTTTTCTTTTTTAGGAATATTTTTAATTTTTTATATATATTTTTTTAATCAAAATTTGATTTTTTTTCTAAAGAAAAAATTTAATTCTATTTATCTATTTTTTTTAAATAAATGGTACTTTGATGAATTTTATAATTATTTATTTGTTAAAAATATAATTAGATTATCTAAAAATTTGTGGAGAAAAATAGATGATGGTTTAATTGATAGACTTGGTCCAAATACTTTAGCTATATCAACAAAAAATATTTCAAAATTTTTTAGTAGCTTACAAACTGGCTATATTTATCATTATGTTTTTTCTTTTGTTATTGGTATGACTTTATTAATTTCTTTTATTATTTTTTTTCTCTAATATTAAATATTGTTAAACATCCCAATATTATCTTTATTAATTTTTTTTCCTTTTTTAGGATCATTAATAATTTTATTTATAAATAAGAATGATAAATCCTATAAAAAAAAAGTAAAAGAAATTGGGCTTTGGACAACAATAATAAATTTTTGCCTATCATTAATATTACTCTATTCCTTTGATAAAACTGAAATTCAGTTTCAATTTGTTGAAAATTTTAAATTGATAAATGATTTAAATATTTATTATTATCTTGGAATTGATGGAATTTCTTTATCATTTATTCTTTTAACCACTCTATTAATACCAATCTGTATAGTTATAAGCTGGACTAAAATAAATGAACACATTGGATATTTTATAGCATCATTTTTAATAATTGAATCTTTTCTTATTGGATTATTTTCATCTTTAGATTTATTTATTTTTTTCATTTTCTTTGAGGGATCATTGATACCCCTATTTTTAATTATTGGTATTTGGGGAGGAAAAAATAGAGTTTATGCATCTTATAAATTTTTTTTATATACCATTTTTGGCTCTTTACTTATGCTATTAGGAATATTAACCCTATATTTTTATTCCGGAACTAGCAATCTCACTTTATTAATGAAAACAGATATTCCTTTTATTTTACAAATATGGTTGTTTCTTTCTTTTTTTGCTTCATTTGCTATTAAAATCCCTATGTGGCCATTTCATACATGGTTACCAGATGCCCATGTAGAGGCACCTACTGCTGGATCAGTTATATTAGCTGGAATTTTATTAAAACTTGGAGGCTATGGTTTTTTGAGATTTTCACTTCCTTTGTTTCCGGAAGCTTCTAATTTTTTTACACCTTTAATTTTTATTTTAAGTGTGATTTCAATAATTTATATTTCTATACTTGCTCTTTCTCAAACAAATATAAAAAAATTAATTGCATATTCTTCAATTGCACATATGGGATTTGTTACCTTGGGTATTTTTTCTAAAAACCTAGAGGGATTACAAGGATCAGTATTTCAAATGATTAGCCACGGTTTGATTTCAGCAGCACTTTTTTTGTCGGCTGGTTTTTTAATTGATAAAATGCAGACAAAAAAAATAGAAGATTTTGGGGGTTTATTTAAACAAATGCCAAAATTTTCAATATTTTTTATGATTTATTGCTTAGGTGCAATTTCTTTTCCAGGTACAACTGGATTTATTGGTGAATTTTTAATTTTAATAGGGATCTTTAAGATAAATTATTCCATAGCCTTTGTTTCAGCATTTGGAGTTATTCTTTCAGCTTGCTATATATTATGGATGTATAATCGTGTTTGCTTTGGAAACAAAAATTACAGTAATATTGCTGATTTAAATATTAAAGATACATTAGTTTTTCTTATTTTTGTATTATTAATTATTATACTAGGTATATATCCAAACATATTGATAAGTATTTATGAATTATCTACAAACAAACTAATTTATTAATTAAAACAAATGCAATTAAGTGATATTAAATCATTTTCTCCAGAGATTATTTTAATTTTTGGTTCTATTTTTATATTAATTTATGGAATTTTTTTTACAAATACCAAAGAATTAAATAAGAATATATTTTACATCGCTTTTATTTCATTATTTCTTTCTTTATATTTTTCTCTATATGTTGTCGATTTAGGAATTAATTCATTTAACAATTTACTTAATAATGATCCATACACTGCTTTTTTTAAATTTTTAGCATTTATTGGAACAATAGTAATAACTTATATTTCATATAACTATTTAAAAGATCTAAATATACTTAAACCAGAATTTTTTTTCCTAATTTTGCTATCTTTAACTGGAATTTTAATCTTAATTTCATCGAGAAATATTATTTCAATGTATCTTAGTTTAGAGCTACAAAGCGTTTGTTTATATATTTTAGCTGCTTATAGAAAATATGATATAAGATCTTCTGAATCAGGAATTAAATATTTTATAATTGGGGCATTATCATCTGGAATATTATTGTACGGCTTATCAATAATCTATGCTTTTACTAACGCAACTGATTTTTATGAAATTTCTAAATCTATAAATTTATCATTAGAAAATAATGAAAATTTTTTAATTCTTAATGTCGGCTTTATTTTCATTTTATGCGGTCTTTTTTTTAAGATTGCTATAGTCCCATTTCATATGTGGGCACCTGATGTTTATGAAGGATCACCTACATCAATCACAGCTTATTTTACTACTGTTCCTAAAATTGGTGCTATTGGTTTTTTAATAAAATTTTTGAACATACCTTTTGAAAGTTATTCCGATGCTTGGTTTCAAATCTTATATTTTGTTTCAATAGTTTCAATGATTCTGGGATCGATTGCTGCTGTAAACCAAAATAATATTAAACGACTATTGGCATATAGCTCTATTAATCATATGGGTTTTATTCTAATAGGTGTATTAACTGGAAATGAGATAGGGATTAAAAGTGTGCAACTATATATTTCAATCTATATGGTTAGTATTCTTGGAATTTTTACATCTTTATTATGCTTAAAAGATAAAATTAATGGACATTATTTGGAAAATATTAAAAACTTTTCTGGGTTAGCAAAACAAAACTCTTTTCTATCATTTAGTTTTGCAATCTTACTTTTTTCTTTAGCTGGTTTACCCCCATTATCAGGATTTTTTGCAAAATTATACATATTGATATCTGCAGTAGAAAGTAAATTATATTTCTTAGCTATAATTGCAATTATAACATCAATTATTTCAGCTTATTATTATTTAAAAATTATTAAAATAATTTTTTTTGATAAACCCATTAATAATATTTATATAAATATACCAATATTTTCAAAATTAATAATCCTTATTACTTTGTTTATAAGTATTTTCTTAATAATATTCCTTTCCGATTTATTAGAAATTATTACAACCGTCGCTTTAGTTTAGAACACATGAAAAAATATAATTTAATAAAATTTAGGACAGTTAAAAGCACTAACTTGGAAATTAAAAAAATGATTTCATCCGACATAAAAAATAATAATTTATGTTTAAGCGCCGACAAACAAACTAATGGTTATGGTAGAAGAAATACAAAATGGTTTTCTTACAATGGTAATGTTCATTTATCTATTTTATTGAAACCTAAATGTCAAATAAACGAAGTTAACCAACTTTCATTTGTGACTTCTATATCGTTAGGTGATACTTTAAAAAAAATAAAAGAAAATATTAATGTTAAATATAAATGGCCAAATGATATTTTATTAAATAAAAAAAAAATTGCTGGTATATTACTTGAGACATCATCACATTTTAATAAAAAAATAAAATGGGTTATTATTGGAATAGGTTTAAATATTCAAAAATCACCAAGATTAAATAAAAAAGAATTTGATGCAACATCATTAAAAAAAGAAAAAATTTATATTGAAAAAGATAATTTTATAAATCTTTTTTTGGATAAATTCTTTGCAAACTATGAATTATGGAAAAAGAAAGGTTTTAGTTTTATAAAAAAAGACTGGTTATCAAATATATATCAAGTAAACAATAAAATTATTGTTAAATATAAAAACAATTATATAAAAGGTAAAATAGTTAATTTATTAATAAATGGAGGAATTAAATTAAAAACATCTAAGGAAATAAAAGAAATATTTTATGGAGATCAAGTCACATGAGCAGTAATAATTTTTTTGTAATTGATGCTGGTAATACAGATATCTGCGTTGCATTAATTAAAAATTTTAAAATTATAAAAATTATTAGATTAAAAACTATTGATATTAAAGATAAAAACCTTCTTTTATTTAAAAAATTTAATCAAATAAAAAAAATTTTAAAAATACAAAAAAAAATAAAATGTATTATT
>Ga0310344_10003617_pt1 | contig 11482 bp, 11 predicted proteins | sample HC15DNA20200_MG_FD_203801 | JGI IMG/M metagenome (GOLD analysis project Ga0310344, IMG submission 203801) | Marine microbial communities from station ALOHA, North Pacific Subtropical Gyre - HC15-DNA-20-200_MG | ecosystem: Environmental > Aquatic > Marine > Oceanic | place: Pacific Ocean: North... | reverse complement strand
CGATGTATAAGCCACCATGGGTAACCGGTACAGCCATTAGAGTGTATCCTGCTGCACCGAGTGAATCGAAATCAGATTTATCTAGGGCTCGTCTTGTCTGTCTTTCAGCACGTTGTAAGGCGAAAGCATTTGATACAGACTGGATATTAGAAAGTACTTCTTGGACATTTTTTGGTGTGGAAGTCATGTAATTGTCGAACTCGTAGAATTTTGCACCAATAGGATCACCCGTCTGATCATACGAGAGATTACTATTTTGCGCCAGTAGAATTGTTAAACAAAAAAGAGGATGGGCTTATACGGGGGAACATACGACGAAAGTCCTATAAAAAGTTAAAATGTTTAAATGGGTCACCACTAAATTGCTATATGTCCTAAATAAGAACACCGGCGGCGTTATCGCCCCAGTTTATCAAGGCTAACTTTTATAACTGATTGACTGAAACTTGCACAGAAAGCTTTGCGTATATGTGGTTATATTTGCCTGAACAGATTTTTTTCTGTCTAGATAGCTCGCATCATAGCTCGCATCCAAATATAGCAGGCCCTTTTCTACAATTATCTCGTCCAGAGCCTCCATTGATTGTGTCATCATCAGATCCTCCATCAATAACATCGTCGCCACGTCCACCATCAATGTCGTCAAATCCTCTAGACCCTCTGAGAATGTCTTCACCACTTCCGCCGTCTATTATGTCATTATCATCCCCGCCGGTAATGTTGTCATTGTCGCTTCCTCCCAACAGAATGTCAGGACCTGATTCACCTAAGATGATGTCATTCCCTTTGTTCCCAAGAGCTGTGTCTGAACCATTCCCGCCGTATATCTTGTCGTTGCCATCATTTCCATATAATTTATCGTGGCCATCTCCACCGCTGATGAAATCTTTACCAACACCACCATGGATTACGTCGTCGCCATCACCACCATATATATAATCGTCCTTGTCTCCACCCCAGATATTATCGTTCCCACTTCCCCCCCGAAGCACGTCATAACCTGCTCCGCCTTTCAGGATGTCATTTCCGGGTCCAGAAAATATGGAATCATTACCTCTGCCGGCATCAATTCTGTCGTCAGACGCCCCACCATATATGAAATCATTTCCATCGCCGCCTATTAAGCGGTCTTTACCGTCTCCTCCGCATATGTAGTCGGAGCCTTTTAGCCCCCAGATCGTATCTGCGCCTCCCAGTCCGATTATTACATCCGACCTATTACTACCATATATGATGTCATTTTCTTCTGTACCGATGATGGAGGCCGGTCTTCCTTCACAGGTTGGCATTATTGCAATGTTATCCACGGCGGCTGGCCCGTCGAGAGTAACTCTCATGAAATCGACTCCGCCTATCCCGACAGATATGTTTTGGGGGTTAGAGTCCTCCGAGGATGGGATAGCCATTGATAAGAGTGATTTGCCTCCACCCCCGCCCGAAAAAAGTTCTAATTTTGAGGTTTTAGGTGTACGTGTTCTAAAAACACCTGAGCCATTGATCACGTCCAGACTCAAAAGCATAATTTCTCCGGTTCCCCAATTGGAAAAGTCGAATTCAAATGTTAGTCCGTTGAAATCAGTGCTATCGGGGTCGCCAGTATCTAGATCATCAGAAACAATCAATGCGTGTCCTGACTCAGGATCTCCTAGGCTGTTTTCATGGCCTGTGCACCTATCCACACAATCTGCATTAAAGACCATGGCTGCGTTTCCATGATCTTTTCTCGGGTGGATACCTGAGACAGAAATATTCCCACTCATCGCCAATCCACTCATCCCACGATTTTCATTAATTGATGAGAGTATTTCCCCTTCACCCGTCGTTTCAAAGTCTATAATGGATATAGCAGGAGAAGCTTCCGTTTGTACTTGAGCGGTGAAAACTAACATGACCGCCACCAGTAGGGCGAGTGCGTAAGCTTTTATCTTTTTTTGTTCCTGCCTCATATGTTCTCCAACTATCTTAAGAATTGTTATTTTTACTAGATTGACCATAGTGTGACTGGCTATATACTGCGACGCCACTGACTTAACAATGGCAAGTTGCCACTATGGATGAGAATTGTCCGCGATTGAGTAGACAATTGTCAACCATCTTAGGGCTCAAATTTTTTTTTACTTTGTTCAATTGAGCAGTCTACATAGTGAACGACGAGTCTTACCTGCGAAGACATCAGCCTGAATTTATAAAGATTTAACAGTGAGTTTACGCAAATCTTTGTAATCTGCCTTGATTTTCATATCTAGCATTATGACTATTGTTGATATACAAGTATACGTTCAGTCTCAGAAATGTGTTGACATGCAAAATAACTTAGTGCATACTAAGTATCGGTACAAATATATGCATATAAATAATGACAATAGATAGTTTATAGATAAAGAAGGTAGGTAGTAGTGTTTAGGTTACTTAGGGTTAAATATTTAGGGCGGGTTGCCTTAATATCGTCAATGATGTCGTTGCTATTCGTTTTCTTACTGGCTTGCGGTTCTTCTGATGCAGAACCAGTAGTTAGAGAGGTTGTTAAGGAAGTTGAAGTAATAAAAGAAGTCCCAGTTGAGACAATCAAGGAAGTTGAAGTAATAAAAGAAGTCTCAGTGGAGACAATCAAGGAAATTGAGGTAGCGGAAGATCCGGGCACTTTGGTTATTTATTCTGGTAGAAAAGAATCTTTAGTTGGGCCGATAATTGAACAATTTTCCGACGCTACTGGAATTGAAGTCCAGGTGAAATATGGGTCCTCAGCTCCTATGGCAGCTTTGCTAATGGAGGAGGGCGATAAAACTCCAGCAGACGTGTTCTATGCGCAAGATCCTGGAGCAATAGGATCTGTTGAGGATATGCTCCAACCTATAAGCGCCGATGTGCTAACGGAATCTGTCAAGGATGATGATGGTAAAACATCAGTTGTTGACGTTGTTCCTGCGTGGGCTAAATCTCCGAAGGCACTTTGGACTGGTATTACTGGTCGCGCTAGGGTAGTAGTCTATAATACCGCCGAATTATCTGAAGAAGATTTGCCCGATACAATGCAAGGCTTCTGCGATGAAAAGTGGCAAGGAAGGATTGGATGGGCGCCGAGTAACTCATCTTTCCAGACTATGATTACTGCAATGCGCCAGGTGTGGGGAGAAGCTGCAACAAAAGCTTGGATAGAGTGTATACGGGATAACAATGCGAAAGTGTATCCCAAAAACACACCTCAGGTGGAAGCAGCTGCAAAAGATGAAATTGATGTAGGGTTTGTAAATCATTACTACTTATACAAATTCGTTCTTGACAAAGCACAGGGCGACAAGTTTGCTGCAAGGAACTACCATCCACGTGATGGAGGGCCAGGGGCCATGATCATGGTTTCTGCAGCGGGAATTTTAAAGTCGTCCCAAAACACTGAAAATGCTGAAAAATTCATCGAATTTATGACGTCTAAAGTGGCTCAGAGCTATTTTGCGAATGCCACGAGAGAATATCCATTGGTTAGTGGTGTGAAAAAGCATCCGTTGATCACATCATTTGACGATATTAATAAGCCGGACATTTCGCTGGCCTCGTTGAGTGACATTGCTGGTAGTGCTCAATTGTTGAAAGATGCAGGAGTACTAGAATAATATTGAGGTCATGGGGAAATTGTGATGTGCTGGTATAAGAGTCCACGTGGCTCACAAATATGGGTGACGAGCAATATCGTTGGAGGCGATTGATCGATTTAAGATCTGTCCTCCAGATCAAGGCGATAGCACACTTTCACAACAATCAATAAAGAACGACCGACATAACAACAAAAATTATGAATACCTCGTCTCTACCGATGTTGCAAATTTTGTCCGCAATGGTACTGCTAATAATAGCAGTACCATTGTGCTATGTCGCAATAAATTTAATTTCTTCATTTCATCAGTTCTTCGACTACGTTATTGATAGTAGGACATGGCTGCTAGCGTGGAATACTGTCGCTCTCGCTATATCCGTAACTGTTGCCTCGATTTTTATTTCTGTTCCATTGGCGATAATCACTATAAGATCAAATTTACCCCTGAAAAAAATATTCAGAGTGCTACTGTGTATCCCATTGGTTTTCCCCAGCTACATATATGGATTTTTATTTATAATTCTTTTTGGTCCCAAGGGTGCTTTATATGATGCCCTTAATTCATTGGGAGGAATCCAGCATATTCCAGACCTCTATGGTTTTTGGGGAGCTTTTATGTGCCTAACTTTACTTAGCTACCCTTATATCTTTATCAGTGTCTCATCTTCGTTAATGAAACTCGATTATTCATATGAAGAAGTATCTTCAAGCTTAGGTAAATCCTTTTGGGATACTTATCTTAGAGTTACGGTACCTCTTTTGAAACCTTCGATAGTGGTTGGCGCGGTACTTGTCACGTTATATGTTGTGAGTGACTTTGGAGCCGTATCCCTACTCCAATATAAATCATTCAGCTACGTAATTTACAATCAATACGAAACTATACAGCGGGGGGCAGCGGCGAGTACTTCCAGTATATTGATATTAATTGGTTTATTGTCGATTTGGTTTTATAGACCGGATTCGGCAAATACTTCCTTATATCGGTCGAGTGCAACGGTTTCTAGAAATACGAAAGTAATTGACCTGGGGAAGTTTAAATGGGTAATTGTGCTTATTATCACTGCCATAGTATTTGTAAGTGTGATACTTCCAATATCAGTTCTAATTTACTGGGGATATAATTTCACTATCAATTATGACGACTTTTTGAAATGGAGCGCAATTTACAATTCATTGTATGGCGCTCTAATAGGATCATTAGCTACCGTGGCTCTGTCGATTCCAATTGCTTTTTTGATAGCAAGGCACAAAAATGTTTTCAGTCGTACAATAGAAAAGATATCTTATATCGGGTTTGTGTTGCCGGGGATCGTAGTGGCCCTTGCCGTGGTGTACTTCGGTATTAACTTTGCCATGCCAATTTATCAGACAATTGTTTTATTAGCTGTAGGCTATATTATCTTGTTTATTCCTGTTTCAATTGGGATTATCAAGCCCGTACTATTGCAAATCAATCCAAAACTGGAAGAATCTGCCATAATTTTGGGGGCATCGAAATTCAAAATGTGGAAGAGCATAAACTTACCTTCAATGATGCCGGGCTTGGCAGGGGCATTTGCTATAGTATTTATTCTGATAATGAAGGAATTACCCGCGACCCTTATCTTGTCTCCATTGAATTTTAACACCCTAGCCACATCTGTTTGGACACATGCAACAGAGGCAAGTTTTGGGATGGCGGCAGTATATTCGGGTATACTATTGGTCTTGACTGGATTACCAATGTTTTTTTTGTTGAACCGAGGTATGCAAGACTAAAAGTTCTAGGACCAGATATTGAGCCAAATAACCAATGATAATTTCCCTGTTATACGATGCTTTGGACTTGGGAAATCTTACACAGATTCTTCCGAAGCGGTAAGAAATGTGGACCTAACTGTGAATTATGGAGAAATATTAGTTCTTCTAGGTCCTAGTGGCTGTGGTAAGACTACTCTTCTTCGTCTAATAGCAGGATTTGAAGAGCCAACAAATGGAACTCTTGCAGTGGGTGGCCAACTGGTTTCAATGCCTGGGAAATTCATAAGACCTGAAAAACGTAAAGTTGGTATGGTGTTTCAGGATTATGCGCTGTTTCCTCACTTGAATGTGCAAAAGAATATCGAATTTGGCTTAGATAAGTCGAATAGGGCAGGGGAAAGGGTCCGGAAAATAATTAATTTAGTTGGATTAGATCATTTATTGGAAAGAATGCCCAATGAACTTTCTGGAGGGGAGCAACAGAGGACTGCTTTAGCGAGAGCCCTAGTACCAAATCCAACTGTTATGCTTTTCGATGAGCCTCTATCAAATTTAGATGCTACTTTGAGGGTTAAAATTAGGGCCGAAATAAAGGCAATATTAAAACAGGCTCAAGTTACCACTATATTTGTAACACATGATAAAGAAGAAGCTATGTTTCTTGCAGATAGAATTGCTATTATGAATGAAGGTGAGATAGAACAAATAGATACTCCCGAACAAATTTACAATAAACCATCAACTAAATTTGTTGCTGAGTTTATGGATCCGGCCTCGTTTATAGACGTAACAGTTGATGATCCCCACACCATTACTACTGAGATTGGGGTAGTTAGCACTATAGATCCAATTGAAGTCACAGGCGAAAAGCTTCATTTGTTGTTACGTGGAAACAATATTATTTTAAGTGATAAAGATGGCACCGCGACTGTTGTGGCAGCTGAGTTTAGAGGCTCTCATTATTCGTATGCAATTCAATTGGCGTCTGGGAAATTGATTGAATATATTTCTCAAGAAGATTTTTTGGAGACTGATCAGTCAGTTTCAATAAGCATTAATAAAAGCAGGCCAATGCATATATACAAAAATGGTAATTACAACAATAGTACTGCTGCAGAGATGCCCTAACGATTCTCTAAAACAGTTTAAAAATTTGAAAATATAAGATGACGAGTTTGTGATTAAGTCGGATTAATGTAAAAGGCAGGCTTGATCAATAGTACATAAGGAAAGTTGCGAATGGCTAATAAAAATCACGACCATGAATCCCTAGCAGAGCCACGACTCTCAATGGCTATGGAAAATTACCTTTTGTCCATTTTGAGACTGAATGAGCAGGGCGTTAGGGTCACCCTCACACAGTTAGCTGAACACTTAAAAGGTTTGCCTCAGGCAGAAGGCATTGGGACAACACTGCCAACAGTTGGTGGCATGATACGCCGTATGGCCAGGGAAGGCCTTGTAGAAACTACAGCGAAAAAAGATGTAATGCTTACGAAGAAAGGGGCACCTTATGCTGAGAGCATAGTTAGACGCCACCGTCTTGCAGAAAGACTAGTTGTAGACGTGCTAGGCATAGATCTTCAAAATGCTCATGAGGAAGCACATCGTTTGGAGCATGCAATTTCACCTGGTCTGGAGGCCAAAATAGATGAAAAATTAGGCCACCCGACTACTTGTCCCTTTGGTCATCCTATTCCTGGAAGTGCTTACAAACCTAACACTAATGCGAGAAAATTGAACAGCTTTTCGTCAGGTACAAGTGTTGTAATCGACAGAATACCGGAAGATGATCAAAGTTTACTCGAATACTTTGTAGCCAACGGATTAATTCCTCAGCAGGTAGTATTACTTGAGGAATTGGACCAGTCAAGAGGAGTGGTGAGTCTGAGGTGCCTTGATCACACAATTATATTCAGCCACGAAATTGCAAGTCAGATTTGGGCTTATACCAATAATAGCTAGCTTATGGGATCATATTCTTGCCGTCCCATCTAAGGGATTGATTTATGGAGCGGGAGACGGGATTCGAACCCGCGACATCTTGCTTGGGAAGCAAGAACTCTACCACTGAGTTACTCCCGCTAGTATTCTTTAACTGAAATTCTATCAAGATCATAAGGTTCTCAACAAGCAGTCTCAGTTATTCCATTACGTTCAGATACGCATTGCGTCATATTATTGTGAATCACTTGGGATAAACTAACATTGGTATGCTGTGAGTCGACTTGATATAACGGCAGGGTCTGTGGTGCTTACTGCCAAGTTCTATCAGTGATGTTCAAAATACGTAATTCTGGTGATTTGAGAAGGAGAATGAAATGGCATTGGTGCCGGCGATACTTGAAATTGGAACAGGGATTGATTTGCATGGCCAAGATCACAGCGAGGCAGGAAGACGGGCGTTATGGAACGCGGTTCATCAGAGTAGCTTAATGTTTTTGCGGGAACTAGGGCCGGATGCAGCGGCTAACATGATTGTAGATGTATTACTAGCTACACCTGATCCCGATTTGATTGACGAGGATAAAGTGCTTTCTGTTTTACCCCACGGTAAAGCGTCTTTACAAGTTGTAAAGGGAGGTTTAGAGATAGAGCCTAGAAAGAATTCAGGCGACAAAACAATTGTGGCAAATGCTGCAGTGGTAGTTCGTGTCGAAATGTCATAAAGGGCAGTTTAGTATTGAAGATTTAATTTGAGATGACCTTTTACGACCTGTTGTGGTGCACTGCTTGATACCAGCAATTTTGTATATCACGACTAGTTGGCAATATGTATTTCAACGGATCAAAGATTTTCAAATGCAGAGATAATGTCTTTAAGACTTTTGGGTATCGGAGAACTTTTCCCAGTTTCAGAGTCATAAGCAACATAGATAATTTCAGCTGTCGTCAATAATCGGTTGTTTTCTGAGTGGTATATCTCTGCTACTAAGTTGAGACTACTTGTCCCAGTCTTACTTATTCTCATATATATATCTATCACATCATCTATTTTTGCAGGAGATTTATATTCTAGAGTAACCCGCGCGGTTACTGGGTCAAAGATTTGCCGCGTATCCAATTCATAGAGGGAAATTCCCATTTCTCTATAGTATTCTGCTATGGCAACTTCTAGCAAATTTAGGTATTGCGCGTTGAAAACGATGCCTTGGGCATCACATTCTCCCCACCGAATACGTAGAGAGTGATGAAAACGAAAGTCTTCTTTAGGCACGGTATTAAAGCGTCTCCGGCTTAGATATACTCTTTTAATATTTATAGTTGAATGGTATACTTTCCTTCGTGAGCAAGCAACTTAACGTAGAATGTCAGATAGTGAGAAAGGATGCCCTAGAGATTGAGGTGGCATCCGGATCGATGACGCGCCTTGCGGGTGTATCTAAAGGTTTGGTTGGTGCAGAGGCTATACATTTGGCCATCGCGACCATACCTCCTGGTTGCTCTTCTAGCCCACATTACCATGCTAACTGTGAGTCTGCCATATATGTTTCAAAAGGTGTCGGAAGATTCTTAACGGGGAAACATCTAGAAACAACGTTGAATATTGAGGCTGGGGATTTCATTTATGTGCCGGCTGAATCGGTGCATCAGCCGATAAATGACAGCGCTACGGAGATTATGGAACTTATAGTTTCTAGAAATGCCCCAGTAGAAATTGTCGTCGAATTTGATCCTGTAAATGGCGTGGAAAAGGGATAGGTTACAGTTTGGGCCATTAGCTCAGTCGGTTAGAGCGCAGTCCTGATAAGACTGAGGTCCGTGGTTCGAATCCACGATGGCCCACCAACTACAACCAGTCAGGGTCAATGGGACCCGCAATGGATGTGGATTCTGCTGACCACTGAAATTTAATTTGAACGTTTTCATATTGGATAATTCAATTATGCTAGATATTACCTCAGAGGCTCAACAAGAGCTCCAAAGAATCATAAATGCACGGAACATAGGTGATGATCAATACCTTAGATTAGCTATGCCTCCTGTCTGGATTGGAGAAGGAGATTGGGGGATAGTCATCTCGGAAAAATCTGAGGATGACGAATTGATAGAATTTGAAGGTGTGACAGTACTGCTCATGGACCCCTCTGTTTACGAGCACATGTCAGAGGCGGTATTAGACTTTAAGGACAGTCCGGAGGGATTTAGATTCACGTTGGATTTATACTAGGAGTATCAAGCACTTTATGGGAATTTGCTCTCAGCCTGATGAAATACATGATCTCTTTTCACTGTCAAAAGTTATTGCAGTAGTTGGTCTGTCATCCAGACCGAGTAGACCCAGTCACTATGTTTCTAAATATCTTCAAAATGTGGGTTATAAGATAATCCCCGTCAATCCATTTGTTGAAAAAGTTTTGGGTGAATATAGTCATCCGGAGCTTGCAAATGTCACAGAAAATATAGATATTGTTGACGTGTTTCGCAAATCTGAAGATGTAATGCCGATCGTATTAGATGCTATTAAAATTGGTGTTAAATGTGTTTGGATGCAGGAGGGAGTAGTTAATGTTGAAGCCGCCAAGGCGGCTAGGGATGCGGGGTTATTAGTAGTAATGGATTCTTGAACTATGGTTGAACACCTTCGAAGGTTCGGGGGCGGATAAAAGGACTTATGCTTCAGGTCTCAATTGTCAGAATTCAGATCTCTGATCTTTTTCCCATATGATGCGCCTTACTTCGTTTACTCTTTCTGGACAATGCAAGAACTCTTGCAAGCCTAAAGCCTCTGCTAGGGTTTTCGATATGATACTTTCGTATGCGAATTTATCCTCTTGTTCGCCATTGCAAACAAGATTAGGGATATCTTTGGTGTCTATATCAATAGCTATACGAACAGATTGCATGTCCAACAGTCCTTAATGTTTTCTCGGCACGTTCAAATTTAAGCTTTATTTAAAGCCTCAACATGTAGCGTTTATCGCCCATATATTACATAGCCATTGTGTGAGGGACAATACTTTTTCTTATATTCTACTGTGAATTAACGAGTACTTTAGCAAATTGGTTGGAATTCTTGAGAGAGGGTAATGCTTAGCTGAACATGGGCGCGATTGTATATATCTATTTACAATAAAAATACTACTGCCTTTTAATGTAAATGTGTAAAATAGTTTTATTGAATATTTTGCAGAATTAATAACTGGATGAGAACGATTTTTAAATGCCCATCATGTGGATAATTATGAATACATATAAAAAAATTGCCCCTCGTGTCCTTAATGGAAATAAAACGGTAGTATGGTCCTCTGGTAAATTGGCTTTCATAATTCTAATCATTGGGCTGTTCTTAAGTTGTGCACAAGGCGAAGGAGACACTGAGTCAGCGCTTGATAAGACGACGGATTTTGGAACAGGATTGGCAATTAACGAGATTCCAGTGAATGGTCGAGTAGTGTTTCCAATCAAGGCAAATTTAACCTCGGGATTTTCAGGCGTCATTGATCGCGTAAATGTTGAGGAGGGAGAATATGTGCAAAAAGACGATGTTCTCCTGGCTTTCAAGAAAATGAGAGTGGCACAACTCGAAACGATTTTACGGCAATCTCAATTGACTTTGATTAATTCCAAGACTGATTTGGAATCAGTGATGATCTCTACACCTGCCAGAATAGCAGAATTACAAGTTGCTTCAAGTGTTGCCGCATTTGAAGCTGATAAATCTGCCGATCAATATGCTGATTTAATCTCTCAAAATAATCCTTCCCTTGCTTTAGCGCAGAAATCCCTGGCAGAGGCTGGGATTAACTTAGACGATGCAGAGGAGCACCTTTTGGATGTTATGACCCCAGATGTTTTGTTAGTGTCATCTGCTGAGAATAAAGTTGCCAAGGCTATGGTGGAAGTAGATAAGGCAGAGGAGTCATTAGATAATTTAGATAGAGATGTAGGTAACTTACTCGCTACTGCAAGAGTTAACGTAGACAGGTTTGAAAAAGAATTGCTTGATGCGACTCTCTCTGGTGAAAATGCCGTACGAACAGCTAAAAATACGTACGACACAGCATTGGAGGAATACAAGGATCTTTTCAAATTTTGGTTAGGTGTGGAGACTTCAGATGACGAAATCGTCATAGAGCCGGGTGAATTATTTATCACGTGGGGACTGGATGTAGATAAAGTATTTGACAGGTATAATCCGATTTACAC
>Ga0310344_10003616_pt1 | contig 11483 bp, 9 predicted proteins | sample HC15DNA20200_MG_FD_203801 | JGI IMG/M metagenome (GOLD analysis project Ga0310344, IMG submission 203801) | Marine microbial communities from station ALOHA, North Pacific Subtropical Gyre - HC15-DNA-20-200_MG | ecosystem: Environmental > Aquatic > Marine > Oceanic | place: Pacific Ocean: North... | reverse complement strand
CTGGTTCGTTTAGATATCCAGTTTCTAATGCATGTCCGAATAAAACAGTTGTGATGAAAGGTATTATACAAGTTACTAATGGACAACATTATGCAATGGTAAATGACCATCAAGATACTTATGGTGACAAGTGGATGCACGAATTAAGATATCCAGTTGGTGATTGTTTCATTCAAGTGAACCATTTTAAGTGGGATGTTTCGGTGTTATCAAGATTAAAAGAAGTTGCTTTTGAAAAGAAAGATTATACATATCATTGGGAATATAGAAAAATGTTTGATTATATACTTGATAATATGGGAAGAATTAATATCAATGATAGTAGATTTATGATAGAAAGGTGTGGTAATGATTATTATGATTATCCACATTGGAGTGAAGTGAGAAAACAGGCTATAGAGTATAGAACATGAAAAGATTGGCAGTTATACTTCCTTATAATGAACAACATATGGAAAATTTCACAGAACATTTTAGAGTAATGGTGCCAGAAAGTGAAGATTTATATTATAAATTAATATTTTTAAAACAGAAGTCTAACAGACCATTAAATAAAGGTAAGTTATTTAATATTGGTTATATGTTACACAAGGATAAGTTTGATTATTTTTGTTTTCATGATTCTGATTTAATACCAGTTTCAGATGATTGTGATTATTCATATGAAGGTGGAAAACCAATTTCATTAGTTGCTATGAGAGGTAAAATAGAATTTGGTGAACAAGAAAATATAGAAGATTTTGATGATTATACTTTACCTTACGATGAATATTTCGGTGGAGCTACTTTATTTTCAAAAGAACATTTTCAACAGGTGAATGGATATTCAAATAATTATTGGGGAGTTGGTTATGAGGATTATGATTTATTGTTAAGGTGTGTGGTTAAGGGATTATCCATAATAACGGAATTGGAAAGTCAAGTATCAAAGACTTATGGTAACTTTAATGGAGTGAATTCGTATTTGGAAATTGATTGTGATAATGCAAAAATTAAAAATTCAACAAATAAAAATTTTACAATGTCCGCTTGGTTTTGTCCTGACGGAGAACCACCATATGGTGCAGAAGTAGATAATAATAGATGTGAATATAGTATTTTTACACGACCAGGATACCACACAGGACTTTCATATATTCACGGTGGATTTTTAAAGTGTGTAGTTTGGATTAGACCACTTGGAAGTAGTGAAAGAGAACCAGTAGTAATACAGACACCATTACGAACTGGTCAATGGTATCATGTTGGTATGGTAGTGGATGATAGAGAGCAAACTTTGACTCTTTATCTTGATGGGAAAGAGATTGGTAAAAAGGATTATGAGGGACAGCTGGTTGAATATCTTAATAAACCATTTTATATAGGAGTTGGTGATCCGAATTTAAGTGTTTGGAAGAATTATTATAAAGGACAAATCGCCGAAGTAGGATTATGGTCAGATACATTAAAAGATTATGAAATGGAATTAATATTTGATAAAGGAATTATAAATAATAAAGGTGAATATACAACTTCTAAGTTACCAGTAGGAACATGGGATTTTAAGAGTGGTTATAGTGATATAACTTTTGATATGAGTGGAAATGGAAATCATGCAAAATTCCATAATGTAGAATTTGCAAATAAATCTTTAAAAAATAATACAGAAAGATATTTACCTTATAGAAGAAATGGTGCTTATGGTTATTTATCATCTGAAGAACAATATTTAAATCTCGATAATTTAACAAGAACAGAACATGCTGAAGTAGTATCCAATCGTAATACTTTTAATAAAAAAGTTAGATTAAATATGTCGGATATAGATAAAGATGGATTATCATCAACAAGATTTAGGATAGTCAATAGACAAAACTATCAAGGAAAACATGAAATAATAGAAGTTGTAATATAAGGAGAAAAGTTATGGCAACTAAAAAAGAAGAAACAAAAACAGATGCAAAAACTCCAGAAGGTAATGAACTTACTGCGATAGCAGTTAAGTCATTAACTAATTTGGAAGAAAAGGTTGATGCAATAGATTGGAAATTATGGGAAATCTACAATATCGTAAAAACATATGTAGAGTCAAATCCAACATCAACAGGTGTTCAGGCTCCACAAGTTCAACAACCACAACCATCTGCAGAAGATATTGCAAATGAAATTGCAAAGTCTTTAGGTAATAGTGAACCTGAAGAAAAGAAATCCGTAGTTGGTAAATTATTCGGTAAGTAATAATGACAAAATTGGCAATTATTGTTCCGTATCGGGATAGAGAAGAACATCTTGCCCAATTCGTTCCACATATGGAGAAGTTTCTATCTGATAAAAAGATAGATTTTAAAATTTTTGTAGTGGAACAAGGAAACGACAGGCCTTTTAATCGTGGTTGGTTAATAAATGTTGGTTATACAATAGCAAAAGAACAAGGATTTGATTACTTTTGTTTTCACGATGTTGATATGTTACCAGAGGATGATACTTGTGATTATTCTTGGGTAGATAAACCAACACATCTTGCAACAAGATTAAGTAAGTTTAATTATCGTTTAGTTTATCCTGAATATTTTAGTGGAGTGACACTATTCAACAAAGAACACTTTGAATGGATTAATGGTTTCTCTAATAAGTATTGGGGTTGGGGATTCGAAGATGATGATTTACTTTATCGTTGTAGAAAACGAGGAGTTCCATTACAGGAACAATGGACAGGTTCATCAAAGGACAAGGCACCACGATACATAAGTACTATGGAGTTTAACGGAAGAGATTATCTTGAAATAAAGAATAGTCTTTCTCTTAATCAAGTTGTAAATTCATCATTTTCAGTTGAGGCTTGGGTAGAACCATCAGACGATTTAGAATTAGATGAAAATAAAGAATATGATGAGTTTCATGTTTTTACTCGTCCTGGTCATCATGTTGGAATAGCATATACAAGTGGAATGCAATATAAAGGTGGTATTTGGAACAATGATAATAAACAATCAATGGTTGTTTCAGAAAGACATTCTAATGAGTGGAGTCATGTTATTTATACAGTTGATTCAACATTAAAAAGATTGAGAATGTATGTAAATGGTGTAGAGGTAAGTGAATCACCAACAGATTTTTTGGGAACTATTAAAGAATCAAGTAGTGTTCCATATTATATCGGTTGTGCAAATCCAAGAGCCAGAACAGGTGATGAGGGTTTTTTTAAGGGAACTATAGCACAAATTTCTATGTGGTCATCTTGTTTAGATTCAGAAGAAGTATCGTATTTATATAATAACGGATATCCACGAAATGTTACAGAGAGTGATTCTTTTAGTGGGTGGAAAAAAGGAACAGAAAAGTATAAATCAGTAAAACAATTAGTTGGTTATTGGGATTTTGATAATGTGGTAGATGATATGGTTATTGATAAAAGTGGAAAAGATAATCATGCAAAAATACACGGAGCACTTAAAAAGGAAAAAGAATTAAGAATAGGTGGTGTTTCTCTTATACCAAACAGACGAGATGGAAAATTCACTTGTTTGGAACACGAAGAAAATGGATGGAGTCAAACTAAATTCACTCATTGGGAAACACGAGAAAATCAATTAAGATTTTTTAATAAGGTAAGACGGGGATTAATAGATCCGAAAAGGGATGGTTTAAGTTCATTAAAGTATGAAGTTATACATCAAGAAGAATTTTTAGACAAACACGAGTTTATATCAGTAACATGAGTAAGAAATTAGCAATATGTGTCCCACATTACAAGAGGGAAGAACACCTCAAAAAATTTATTCCACATATGGATGAGTTTTTTAAGGATAAGGATATTGAGTATAAAATATTTGTAGCCAATCAAGTCTATCCTGATTCGGTTAGTGGATTTAACAGAGGAACATCTAAGAATGTTGCCTTTGATGTTGCACAAAAAGAGGGTTATGACTATTTCTGTTTTCACGATATAGATATGTTACCTGAAGATGATACTTGTGATTATTCCTATCCTGAAAAGGTTGAACATTTAGCAGTTCATGTAGAACAATTTGATTATGGATTGAAGTATCAAGAATATTTTGGTGGTTCTATTTTATTTACTAAAGAACACTATGAAAAAATAAATGGTTATTCAAATGGTTATTTTAATTGGGGAATGGAAGATGATGATTTGTTTTACAGAACCAAGAAAAAAGGATTAGCAGAAGAAACATTTATGAATCACGAATCAGATGAACCACGAAGTTTTTTAAGATTTAATGGGTTGAGTGACTATGTAAAAATAAGTCCAAATGATTCTATACGAGAAATTACAGGTGGTAATTTCACTATGGCATTATTGGTTCGTGCCGAAGATAGATTTGATATTCCAAAGTATTTAATTGGTGATGTAGAGAATAGAGAATTTATCCATCAATATATTTTTGGACGACCAAGTTTTCAAATGGGATTGGGATGGGATAATTCCGATGCATACTCGTTTGGATTATTTAACCAAAGGAATAATCATTCTTATATGTGGATAAAAAGACATCCTGATGTTTGGACACACTTAATGGTTACGGTTGATGTTGATAAGAATGAAATGAGATTTTATTTAAATGGTAGAGAATCCGATTCACGATTTGGTCATGGTTCTCAATCACCATTAGGATTTCAATCACCATTAAAGAGATATGGTGGAAATCCATTTTATATCGGTGTTGGTGATCCTAACAGAGAAGAATCTAATTTCTTTGCAGGAGATATTGCACAAGTTTGTATTTTAGATAAGGCATTAAGTAACGATGAAGTGAAGAACTATTATAAAACCGACTATCCAATCCCTACTGGTTCTTCACTTTATTATGATTTCTCTGAGATAAAAGATGAGATAGTGTATGATTTTAGTGGTAATGGAAATCATGGAATATTAACTGGTTGTTCAGTTGGTAAAGAACCGATTGGTAAAATACCACATACAACTTTACCACACAGAAGTCGACCAGGTAGATTCTACTCTCAATCTCATAAGAGAAATGATATGGTTGGTGGGAAATGGGTACATCAAAAAGACACGAGTATAAACGAAAGAAGGTTTGTAGAGGAAGTTCAAGGTGGAATTGTAAATACAGATGAAGATGGACTTACAGATTTAAATTATAGTGTAGTTAAAAGAGAAAAACTATTCGGAACTGAACACGAAATAATAGATTTTAAATGTGAACAGGATATACCAAGTCATGTGGAATTTTAAGGAGAGGTTTTAATGGTAGATAAAGAAAAGGGTTATAAAACAAGAACCTATTTAGAAAAAGATGCACCACATCTTGTTTCTACCAAGGCTAAATTAGATAAGATTGGTAAAGGTATGTGTTTGGCAAAATGGACACAATCAACAATCCATTTGCAACTTGGTCATACACATAGTTGTCACCATCCAAGAACTCACAAAATTTCAACAGAAGAGATTGCACAAAATCCAAGTGCACTACATAACACTACTTACAAGAAAGTTCGTAGAAAAGAGATGTTAGATGATAAACGACCATCTGAATGTGAGTATTGTTGGAATGTAGAGGATAGTTCGGATAGATTTAGTGATAGGGTATTTAAATCAAGTGAGAGTTGGAGTTTACCACATTATGATGAGATTGTAAATTCAGATTGGGAGGAAGATTTTAATCCGAGATATGTAGAGGTTGCATTCTCAAATGCTTGTAATTTTAAGTGTAGTTATTGTGGGCCAGCATTCTCATCTACTTGGATGGAAGAAACAAATAAACATGGTGGTTACAAAACCACTACAGGTTTCAATGATCCATTAGGGTTACAGGCAGAAAGTAAAGTTCCTATTCCACACCGAGAAGATAATCCATATGTTGAAGCATTTTGGAAATGGTGGCCAGACCTTTATCAAGATTTACATACATTTAGAATCACAGGCGGTGAACCATTATTATCAAGGGATACATTTAAAGTATTAGATTACATTATAGAACATCCAAATCCAAACAAAAATTTAAGTTTTGCAATCAATAGTAACTTAGGTGGACCAAAACAATTGATTGATCCGTTTTTAGAAAGGATGAAACGAATAGAAGATGAGGATAAAGTAAAAGAATTTATTTTATTCACTTCAGTAGATGGTTGGGGTGCACAGGCAGAATATCCAAGACATGGATTAGATTTTAATTACTTTTGGGATAATTGTAATAAAGTATTAACTACATTAGAAAGATGTAATTTAACATTTATGTCAACATACAATGCATTATCAGTTCCAAGTTACAAAAAACTTATTGATGGAGTTTATCAATTAAAAGAAGAATACTCATCAGCAGATAGATATTGGAACTCTGCTACATTTTTAGATTCAAGTTATCTTAGATATCCACAACATCAGACAGTGCAAGTTTTACCAATGGAGTGGTCAAAAGAAATACATGAACAGGCACAATTACTTGATTATTATGCGTTACCAGTATTTGAACATATGTACACGGGTTATTCTGATATTGAGATTCAAAAAGTAAAAAGAATATATGATTGGATGATATCAAGAAATATGAGTGAACTAAGAGATGATGAAGCATTAAAAAGAAATAGACATGATTTTGGTGTGTTTTTTAAAGAACATGATAGAAGAAGAGGAACAGATTTTTGTAAAGTATTTCCAGAGTTTGCAGATTTCTATCATAAGTGTTTGGAGATTAAGTTATGAGAATAGATAATCCATTATTCATTACTACAAAACATAAGTATAATTTAAGCACATATGAAGTCTGGCCAATTATGGAAGAGAATGTTACTTTTTGTGCAAGAATTAAACCAGATTGGGATAAGTTTAAGTGTGATGAAGATGTTGGTGTGGTTATTAAAAATGGTAAACATGCAGGTATCCAATTATCAAAAAATGAATCAGGTGAGGGTTTTCTAAAAGGCATACTTTGGGTTACTAATGAAGAGAAAGGTGATTATCCAGTCCAAGTATTTAATAATATAGGTAAAGTTCCAAACGATGATTGGTGGGATATAGCATTTAGATGTGATTTAGAAAATAAAGAAATTGCTATTATAGTTAAACAAAAGGACTGGGATGAACCATATACTGAATCTATAAAATTTGATGGTGGACCAGTTGATTATTCAGAGGGATGGTTATGGGTTGCTTGTAATAATGCATTAGAAATGACACCAGAAGAAGATAAAGGATTCTATAATGGTGAGATAGATAAATTTGGTGTGTTTGGAAAGGCGTTGAATGAAACAGAGTTTGTAAAGTTTTTCAATAATGATTTTGTTTTAGAGGATTGGAAAGATGATAAACCAATAGCAGTATGTAATTTTGATAAAAGAACACCTTATAAGTTTTGGGATGATGCATTAAATGGTAATTATTTAATAGTGTACCAACAAGAATGGGGAGATTTGTTTTGATAAATATATATTGCGAACAATCAGAATTATTTAGTCTTTTTCTATTTGAACAAATTAAAGTGGGTGATAGATATAATGTAGGAACTATTATACTACGAGATGGTTCTGAAATTAAGTTTGAACGACATAAATTTGGACACATTAATGATGTTGTGATGAATTTGAAATCAAATAATAATGGTGTAGTAGTTTTCGAAGATGTTGCTAATCATCCAGATATGAGTATTTTCAATCCAAAACCAAATTCGATAATAATTTTTGATAGGTGGTGGATAGAAAGAAATTTTACATTTTTAAAGGCTTATCTTGGAATAGATTGGTTAAATAAATTATATGATATATGGAAAGAGAGAAATGTTAGAGTTTTATTTAATTTTGCATATTATGAATCGTTACTTTATGAAACACTTCATTATGATTTTATAACATCTGATTTTCCATTCAAACATTTAAAATTAACCGATTATCCATTATTTAAAGATAAAAAAAATTTTAAGTATGATAAGTTTTATAGTGTGTTTCATTACATATCAAAAAATTTTCAATTTCTATACTCAGACGACTCCCCCAATAGCTGCGATTCTCCGATAGATAAAGTTAGAAATAATATTCCTTGTAAACCTCACTCTATTAAAAAAGATTATTTATTCCAATCTTTACAGATGAAACCAAGACCGCATAGGATGTATTTCATAGAAAAGATAATTGAAAATAATTTAAAGGATTATGGAATCATTACAATGAATGATGAGTCATACAAAGAGTATGTACATATAGATGATGATAACGAAGAAAGATATGTTTGGGATAACAATTGTAATCAAAATCAATATGCATATTATAGAAGTAGACTTTCATCATCAGATAAATGGGAATATTTGAGAAGTGAAGTAATAACACCAGCAATGGAAGGGGATAGATTTGCAAATCATACTCATACATATGATAAAAAATTGGAGTATGATAGAAGTTATCTTGATATTCATGGTGAAACTCATGTTTTATACAATTCTATGTTCCCTACCTTCACGGAAAAAGGAACTCAACCAATAATGTTTGAGAAGGTGTTTATATTATACGGTTCAAATGAGTTTTATAGAAGTATAGAAAATATAGGTTTAGATAATTATTTTGATGAACTAATGTTACCTGATGATTATATCACAATTAAAAGTCCATATGAACAAGTAGATTTAATTATAGAAAGTTTAATAAAATTATCAAAGATTGATTTTAGTGAAATGATTATTGAACTTAACGATAAAATTTTAAATAATAAGGAATTATTGTTAAAATATTATGATAAGATAATTACTGAAACATATGATTTTATACTTGATGGGGAATAGATAAAATGAAAAAAAGATTTACTTTTGTATATGATAGATTTGAAAATGGAAAATTTATTCCAAATGGATATCCAGAAAAATATGTTTTCATACATACTCCAGAGGAGTATTTTGCCAAATTCAAAATTGAACCAACGGTTCATTTTCAATCAGATTTCTTTAATAAACCATTTATTGATTCTAAATTATCTAACGAGGTGGATGAAAATTTTATATACCCTGTTGAACAATACAGTGCAGTAGAAAAGTTATTAGGAGAGGAAAAAAGGTATAAAAAATATACTTTGTTTAATCAAATAAAAGAAAGCACTTTGAATAAGATTCGTAAAAAGAAAGGAAAGATAGTCATTTTTGCACTTGAGGAAAGTCGAATTGAATTGAGGTCATTTATATTTTTACATAAAAAACTGAAATTTTTAGGAGTGTGTCCATCTTCAGTAGTTTATATTACAGGACATAATTGGTCAGTTATAGATGATTATCATAAATGGTGTGATTTGAAGAATGAAGAATTGTTTCGGGACGATAGTCGTATAAAAATAGTAAATTCTCACGCACAACTTTATCTCAAGGGACACGACTTGTATAGGAGTTCCAGAAGCAGGGAAGATTTTCAATCACCGACAACAGTTGGGTTAGAAGATGTGATGAAAAAAGAAAAACGACCCCATCAATTTGTGTGCTTTAATCGTAGGATACGACCACCACGATATGCTATGATAGCGATGTTACATAATAATAATTTACTAAAAAATAACTTCGTTAGTTTTTCAATAGAGACAAAAAATAATATTATAAATCAATTAAATTGTTTAGATACTGATGAAAATGGAAAACCAAGAATGGATTCGTTTCTTCGTATTCTTGGTAATACAAAATTATGTAAAAAATATATATCTTACTTCGATGAATTACTTGAAATGTCCCCACTTACGGTTGATTATGAAGATTTAACAAAAGTTATGGGTCCTGGTCATGAAAATAGAGAACCTTATTTAAATTCTTATTTTTCAATTGTAACAGAAACGCCATTTAATGATAAAACTTATTTTTCAACAGAAAAGATTTATCGTCCAATGTTACATTTCCATCCTTTTATAGTACAAGGTGCACCATTTACTTTAGCAAAAATAAAAGAATTAGGATTTAAAACTTTTCATCCACACATAGACGAAAGTTATGATGAAGTAATTTCACCTTTTGTTAGAATGCAAAAACTCACAAGAGAAATTAAAAGAATATGTGGTATGAGCGTAGATGAAATGCATAAATGGTATTATGACCAGCTTGATATAGTTGTACATAATCAAAATTTATTATACCGCTACGGAAAAGAAAAACATAATTTGATATATAAATTATTAAAGGAAATAAGTTGAATCAATCAACACAATTTAATATACAGAGAAAAAGTTCTTTTGTAGATGAGGTAGTTATACATAATGGTAAACCATTGTTTAGTTTTATTGATATAAATCCAACTGAATTATGTAATAGGACTTGTGAATTTTGTCCAAGATTTGATCCTAAAATTTATCCAAATAAAAATTTACATATGGAGATTGATACTGCACATAAAATACGAAAAGAACTTGAGGGATTGAATTGGAATGGTTCAATTAATATATGTGGGAATGGTGAACCACTATTACATAAAGATATAGTAGGATTAGTTGCTGCTTTAGGTGACAAGATTCATGTAGAAATAACAACTAATGGAGATTTTTTAAAAGTAGATTTGATTAAAGATTTATATAAAAATCATCTTGATTATATGGTTGTGAGTATGTATGATGGACCCGAACAAATAGAATATTTTACCAAGCTATTTGATGATAGTGAAATTGATAAATCACGATATGTTTTACGGGATAGATGGTATAAAGAGGATGAAGAATATGGACTTATATTAACAAATAGGGCAGGAACTTTTGGTTGGAATAAAAATATAGGTATTGGAAAAGAATGTTTTTATATGCACTATTCTATGCAGATTGATTGGAATGGTGATGTTTTATTTTGTATTCAAGACATTTATGGAAAAACAAGAACATTTGGAAATGTAAACGATAAATCATTATGGAATATTTGGAAATCTAAACAAATGGATAAATACAGAGAATTATTAGGTAATGGTAATAGAACTGAATCACCCTGTAATAAATGTGATGCAAGTGGAATCATACATGGATATAACCACTTTTTAGAATGGACAAGATGAAGTATTTATATGTGAATGGTGATAGTTATGCAGATGGTCTTGACGATAATAATTTTGGGATTCGTTTTAAGAATAGATGGTCAACTATTTTATCAAAAAAACTCGACTTAAAAGAAATCAACCAATCAGAAAGTGGTGGTTCTAATGATAGAATCACGAGAACGACATTGGAATGGTTTGACAATAACAGAGACAAGTGGGATGAAGTTTTTGTTGCTATCGGTTGGACATTTTCATTTAGAAAAGAAATCTACGATAGTGTTAATGATAGGTGGGAACAAGATCAAAAAACAAAAGATAAAGAAATAGAATATATATACAATGAAAAACTTTATAGTTTAAACATGAGAAATCACATCTTATTATTACAATATTTTTTTAAAAGTAATAATATAAAATATCATTTTCATATAGCTTTTGGTGAAAATCCTTCAAATTATACATCCGATACATTAGTTGATGAGTCGCATTTTTTAGATATTAGTTTTATGGACTTTATTCGTTCTTTAGATAATACTATTTTTGATGGGAGAATA
>Ga0310344_10003615_pt1 | contig 11486 bp, 15 predicted proteins | sample HC15DNA20200_MG_FD_203801 | JGI IMG/M metagenome (GOLD analysis project Ga0310344, IMG submission 203801) | Marine microbial communities from station ALOHA, North Pacific Subtropical Gyre - HC15-DNA-20-200_MG | ecosystem: Environmental > Aquatic > Marine > Oceanic | place: Pacific Ocean: North... | reverse complement strand
CTACGCTGCTGGCGGTACTTACCGCCCGCTGCAACCGTCCTGCTGGAGAAGTGGCACCTGCTGCCGCCTCCGACTCCGAAACATCGCGCTCGAGTGGTTCGGGCCCGCTGCTCGCGGCGGTGAGCTGCCCTGAAGAATGGGGATGGGATCCAAAACAAAATTTATCAAGTATATCCAATTTCTCATTTATTTCCTGACCCAGGTCGAGGAGGGATTCCATGTTTCCCGCACCACCTTTTTGCCTTAGATTCTTCTTTACATTTTTCTGATTAACTTGACGTTTTCTAAGAGACTTTCTATTTGAACGTCTTAAAGGTTTTCTAAGAGACTTTCTATTTGAACGTCTTAAAGGTTTTCTAAGAGACTTTCTTTTTGAACGTCTTAAAGGTTTTCTAAGGGACTTTCTTTTTGAACGTCTTAAAGGTTTTCTAAGAGACTTTCTATTTGAACGTCTTAAAGGTTTTCTAAGAGACTTTCTATTTGAACGTCTTAAAGGTTTTCTAAGGGACTTTCTTTTTGAACGTCTTAAAGGTTTTCTAAGAGACTTTCTATTTGAACGTCTTAAAGGTTTTCTAAGAGACTTTCTATTTGAACGTCTTAAAGGTTTCCTAAAAGACTTTTTATTAGAACGTTTTACTATTTTAGTACGCCTTCTCTGATACATTTATATTATTATACTAGATAAAAAATATATTATTCTATTTAATAATAGAGTAATATAAAGGCGTAGTAAAATAATTAATGATTCTATAAAATAATATGACAATTAATTTGGTAAACATAGATTTGAAAAATAATTAGAATTATTTACACATTCATTTACACCTTTGAACATTTAAAATGCTATATACCTTTTATGCTTTCCTTCAACAAATTCATTTTTTACGATAATTATGTATAAAATTTGACATAAAATAATACCAATACATACTAAATATAATTATGTACTCCCTTCATAAAGATAGTGTCAATGAAATACGGAAAAGAATTGGAAGTATGGATGGAAAATATGATTTAATGAATGAGAAGTTAACTGAAATGAATGTACTATTAGATGATTATAATAATTGGAAATCTGAAATATGTGATCACCGTAGAAAGCTCAAAATATTAGAAGAGAAAAATAAAGAATTAGAAAGAAAAGTGGGTAGTTTAGAAAAAAAAGTGGATGGCTTAGAAGAAAAAGTGGATGGCTTAGAAGAAAAAGTGGATGGCTTAGAAGAAAACGTAGATGAGGTATTTATTTTCCGACGTGATTGGTCTGAAGAAGATATAATAAAAACAATTCACGATAGTATTATAAATATAAATGGAGAATTAAATAAAGCATTTGATGATTTATTCGATGAAAATAGGAGATCTATTCGCGGTATGTGCTTATATGAAATCGCCAAATTAAAAAGAGATTATGATAAAGAAATAGAAAATATTTATGGAAAAATCTATTGTATTAGTATTGATTTTGCAACAAAAAGTGATTGTGAAGAAATAAAACAAGTAACTATCGCTAATAAGCGAAATATCATTTCTTCTTGTAGTCTTTGTATGGAATATATTACTAGTGTTATTGAATGGATGCGAGACACCACTGATCTTCCTCCCGCTAGTGAAAGAGCGAAAAATGGTATATATATGACTATAAAACATAAATGGAATGAAAGGAATCCTGTAGTGATATTAAAAATGATAAATGATAGACGCAAAGTTATTAGGGAACACGTATATAAAGAAATGTATAAACGTGAATTAAATAAAAAAAGTTTAGATGAATTAAGGGAAATAGCGAAATGTGATAAAATATCAGATGTAGAAATATTTGATGCTATCGAGGGCCCAGATGATAAAAATAGTGGATATGAAGCAGATAAAGAAAGTGAAGTAACAGATAAAGAATATAAGAAAACAGGAACTAATTCACATGATAATTTAAGGAAAATTATAATCCTAAAAAGGTTATCGAAATTAAACTACCCTAAAGATCAATATAAATGGAGGAGGATTTCTGAATGGGATAATACGGATCGAAAAATCATTTGGAAAGAGGCAAAGAAATCAGAACCTAAAAAGATTTCTGATTTTGCTGGTCTTGCCCCTAATTTTGATATATTAGAGAACCATTACAATAAGGGATTTACAGATGAACCGGGATACGATGATTATTAGAAATTACTGCTTAAAAGAAATATACCTTACCTGGTACTTCTCAGTATTGGGTGGACTATCAATATCATCATATACTGGAAGAATAAGATAACGGCTACCTTTATCTGTAGATGAGATACAGGTTTGTGCCCCGATCATATTTGCTTTCTGAATAGTGAGGACATCTGACCTCCCCAAATCCGCAACAGTCCTCCCGGATTTTAAGAGTTTCGAGGTTACTTTATAACCCCCATCGACGACATGAATTACACTTTTTTTAGATATCTTCATTTTTGTATCCATCTCACGTACCTTTGTTTGTAGGAATCTTTGAGCCGCAGCAAAACTGGGGAATAGATCTGAATGAATTATATTCGAATAATTTTTTCCGACTGTCTTAAATTCATTTTTTGTGATCATAGTTGATTTCCCTTCAGAATCTTTAAGGAATGCTAATTCAGCAAGACCTCTAGATTTCTTTTCCCATTCTCTTGCGACTTTATCAAAATCAGATGTTGTAAATACTGTCGGTTTCTTATAGGAAGACCAACCCTTGATATTACCTTTCAAACGACCTGAATTCTGTGAAGCTTCTTGCTGATTGTTACAGCGTGAAAATATTCCATAGTCAATCATAAAATCTTCTGAAAGAATACTAATTCCACGCCCAATACATATATTACCTGTAATTGCTACAGGATATTCTTCAAGGTTATGCTTCCTATAAAGATCCTTAATCATTTCATTTAACTCTTTATCTTTTTCATATTTATAATATCTAAGGTCTGGTAGCCATACAGAAATACCATCTCCATTTACAATTATAGTTGCAATTCCTCTCTCTACACATATATTTTTTATAGAATTATGACTCTTTTTTTTGCTTCCAGCAGGAATGAACCATTTTGTATCTGGGATAATAAGGTCTTTACAGCAATTATCAAGGACGTGTTTTACAAACCCATCACCCGGTGGATGATTAATAAGGTGTATATCATTATCAACCCAACCATGATATTCTGGACCCGTAGTGTTCTGAATAGGTAGGACATTCATTCTATGGTACTTATCAAATAATGTTTTTGGAGTTGCAGTGATACAATTAACATAGACATTGTCAAAAGAATCTACTAGAGGATTAAATGTACTGTCAATATAATTATCAAACTTATCAGCTTCATCTAGCCATACCTTAAAAATAAATTGACCTCTTGTGATTTCACTTTGATTTAAACGATTTATAATATCATAAATATCATCAATGCGTTTACCATTCGTACAACAAAGGACATTTTTTACCCCCTTTGTTGTTAGTGCCCCTATAACTGAATCTGAATTGTGGAAATCCGTCCTACTATGTGATGATAATTCTAAATAAAGTTCTCCATTAGCTTCCTTATAACCATTCAAATCATTCTTTACTCTTTCTCCTGTTTGTGCAGTAAGGAGAAGACTATTATCACAAAAGATAAAGTTAATAATATGTTTTCCGGTAACCTGTTCTGTAAGGTCTCTAATGATCTGCTGGATCATAATAAATGTTTTACCAGATTGCTCCGGTTTACAAATAAGGGTAAACCTTTCCCAATTATCTTGTTCTTCTTCATCAATAGATTGAACAGATCCATTTAATTGTGGTTGTAGGATTTGTGGAGGTCCTTCTGGAGAAATGATAATAGACATAAGGATTAATGGGATAATATTCATCTTTACCTTAAATTATTTCCTTTTTAATAGTATAATATTGATAATTGCAACAATCAAATTTATAAATTATTTTTAATTTCTATATATATCTTCATCCCCTTTTCTATTTTCAATCTGATATTTATATCTAATAATTATTATCAATGGAACATAATCTTTTACATACTTTTTCAGATTGTTATAGATTTGAATATATCCACTTTAATAAGGGCTTATTAGACAATATTATCGATGCTGTGTATGTTATACTATTAGAAAGGTCGAATCGAAATAAAGGTGTATTTGAACAAATCAATGAATATAAATTATCAAAAAATAATTATATTCAAATAAATAAAGGTTACAGTCCTGATTTTCAAAATATATGTAAGAAAAGTCTAATCAAAAGTCGCACGCACCGCGGTCCCGTCGTAGGTGGGCGGGGGGAATCCACGGGCGATCTAATCGAAGGGAAGGCTAATTATGATTTACTTGATAGTAATTATAATATATGGTTACACGCCAAAGAAAAAAACTATAATAATATATTAGTTTTAGAAGATGATTTTATATTTGATAATAATATAAAGGATAAAGGTATTTTAAAGGATTTAGATAATTTTATCAATAAAAATGATTTTGATATTTATTTATTAGGGTTTGTTACCAGCACTATATTCCATCCTTATTTGAGTATAAAACATCGAAAGATGATAAATATTCCTCAGACCAAACTTTTGAATCCACTGCGGATGAAAGGCGCAGCCTGGACGGGCGCGACTGCGGTCATACTTTCAAAACATGTTAGAGATGATTTAATTTATAATTACGAAAATAATATAGAGTGGATAAAAGAAAATGGTGGGCACGTGGATATTATTTATGGTCGATATAACGTATATAGTTATTATAAACCATTGTGTTATCAATTATTGCCTTTAACAGAAAATATGGAGAATTGGTGGTGGTCGGGAACAATATTTCAAGATATATTTTTAAAGGCAATCAAGTCACTGAAATTAGATAAAAAATATGATGGCCACCACATCTCCAAGGGATATAATATTATGGTTACTATTACTCATATTATATCTATCCTAGTATATTTATTAATTATATATTTAATCTATAATTTGTATTGTATGTGTAAAAAATAATCATTCCTTATAAAGGAATATCTTATTAAATGAATTATTTAAAAGGATAAAATAATGGGTACTAATAATGGAACTAAATAATATCTATCTAAATAAAGAACATATTGATTTAATATTTAGTAAATTAGACATTAAAGATAAAACATCCTTTATACAAATAAATAAATATATTAATAATGTTTATAAAAAAAGTTTAAAGGACCTAATCTTTAACTATATAAATACAGATTATAAAGATTTTTTTTATCTTTTTAAGAGGTATAGTTACTCAAGTAGTGAGATGGAAGTATTAAAGGAAAAAAGTATATATGGGATAAATGCAGTTGACGCGGGTGTTTACAAATATTATGATTTACGTTTTATATTTGAAATAGTTTATAAATATTCTGGTATTTATGATAATTATGAATATCCTAAAGATAAAGAAAATATAGGGGATATTATTTTAGGTATTAAGGACTCAATCTCATTTGACCGTTTTGAGACAATAAATAATATGAATCATAAGAGTGAATTATATTCTTTATCAAGATATTTCAAACCATTACTTTGGAAAACAAAAGAAGATAAGTGGACAGAATTATTTATTTAATTTATTTCTTTTCGACCTTTTAACACCTCATCTACTCTAAAATTATAAAAAAAATCAAGGGTTTCAATTGATAAATCTTGATTAGTATCCAATATATTTATATAATATAAACCATTATATATATATATTTTATCCTTCTACTTTAATTATTGGAGAGTATTATAGATATCAAATAAAATCATAAAGAATATAAAATATAAGAATACTGATGCGATCAAGGTGATAATATCTATAAAATAGTTTTTTTGCATTTTTAATACTTTAAAAAATATTTATCAAATTTAAATTTGATTAATATATAGAGAGATTAATATATATATTACTATAAAATGATTAACATTATTACTCGTAATGCAAATAATAATCTCGTTATTATTAATGGGGATCGAACATCATTTAGAATGAGACAAAGGGCTAAGACTAGTGATGGCCTGAAAGTAAAGCCACTTCGATTTGTCAGTTATAAAGAGGCTGAAAAGATTAGTAAAAATAAGGTTATTTATGGACCAGTAACATTTTACTCTATTTCTAAACTATAAAAATATGAGGATAGAAAAAAAATGTGAATGAAGAATTTGGATTGTTTTGTTTCAATCATTTTGTCCAGGTTTCATCGTTATTTACTATATTAGGCAATATGATGTTCCTTAATATTATTAAAGATTTCCGATTTGAAAATAATGTTAAAGAAACAAAATAAAAAATATCTACATCGATTACTCTTCCCATTTTCTACCTCTAGATCTTCGACTTTGTTTTCTACCATTCATCCTACGTGTTTTCGAAACATTTTTCCTTGTTTTTCTCGTTTTCCTTGTTTTTCTCGTTTTCCTTGTTTTTCTCGTTTTCCTTGGTTTTCTTGATTTTCTTGATTTTCTTGGTTTTCTTGGTTTTCTTGATTTTCTTGATTTATTGGATTTCTTACGGCCTCCGCCTGCCGAGCCGCCCCACCGCCCCGCCAGCCGACCCGCGTCGACGCGCTTCTGCAGCTCCTGGTGCTCAGCTCGGTCGACGGCAGCCTTGACCGAGGGGTTCAGCCGCGCCAGGTCCGCGCCCTCCTTCTCCTTTTTCTGTATTTCAGCGTGGAGTCGCTTGATCTCCTGTTTCACCTCCACCCTGCGCCGCTCGCACGGCTTGGCGCCGAAAAACATCGGGCAGAGGGTCTTCCGCGACTCCTTTTCCTCCGCCTGCAGCTCGGCCGACTTCTTCCGTAAGCTGTTCGACTCTCGACGGTTCTGCCTGAGCTTTTCTGCAATGGCAGCGTCCGCTGACGTGAGCTCCTTTTCTTCCATTTTATAATATACTTAGATAAAATTAATGAAAACATTCATTTATTGTGCCTATCTCCTTTAATAGAAGCAGACCTTTTCCTTCTTAATGATCTTCTTTGTGGTTTACGTTTTTTCCTTTTAAGCTCCCCCTTTTTTGTACGGTTTATTGAGTGTGCACCTCCTTTTTTAGTTTTCTTCTCCTTTTTAGTTTTCTTTTTCTTTTTCTTTTTCTTTTTATACCGACTCTTAGAACGCCTATTTTTTTTCTTTTCAAACCGTAATATTTCATTTAATTCTTCGATATCTATTTTCTTATCTTCAGCTTTACCCAAAGGTAATTCTTTTAATGATTCTTTATAAGTGCGACTTTTATTATATTTTCTAAGATTTTCTTTAAAAATACTATGGGAATCCCTTACAGGCTTTTTACCTAATCTTCCCATAGCCAATAACAATGAATCTACCGGATTGACCTCCGGTTCGGGACTCCATTTCTTAGACATATTATAATATATTATAATATATTAAAAAAGTATCCATAAGAAGATTTAACTCAAACCATTTTGTAGATATTGTCGTCGATGAACCCACAAAAAATGGTAATCAAGAGTTTTTATCCATTGTAGAGAGTTTATTAAAAATATAAATTTGATTAACATTTACTTTGAAATTAAAGAAAAGATAAGAGAAAGAGGATGAATCGAAAATATGCTCCACTTCCAAGAAATGATGGAATTAATAAACCATTAATCTGCTTTTTAATCACTTGTTGTTGTTGTATTATTCCATTAGGAATGGTTTATATAGCCTGGTATTATCATACAACTGTAATGGATGAAAGGCACGAGATAGATATTAGTAATACAAGTGTCTCGGAACCTTACCTTGATAAAATTACAGACATACACGCAAATTGTACACAAGTAAAACCCTGTAAATATACTTGTGAATATGTTAAAGAACACTTTAGACAGAATCACGATGATTGTGAATATAAAGATTGGCACCATATTATTCGAATTATTTTTGAATTATGGTTTGTTCTGGCGGCAATTTCTATCACTGCGTCAGCCTGCGGCTGCTCTAATAAGAAATCATCCAGTAATGGTGGGGCGTAAAGTAGAATTATATAACAATCCCCTTCTTGGGAGTGATTGGTTGTCTGTGTGGACCAAAATAAATTTGATAGTTTTAATTCTAATTTTTAATAAAATTTATAATGGATCATATTAAGATTATTACATTTAATCCTCCAAATCCAAAAGAGGGTGCTTATATAGAAAACAAATCGTGTCGATTTGTTACACTTTATAATAGTATCTTAGATACCTATGGTATTTTTAAAGTGAATAAAGATTGGACTGAAATCTTCTGGACCCCTCCTGAAGAATATATTTATCCAACTATAGATTGGGAAAATATATGGAAAGAAATGGATTATTGTAATAAGGGGAGAATAAGGAATTATATATATAGTGAGACAATTAATGGTCCTGAGATCTATTTCATTAATTCTAAATTGTGATTTTCAATAATTATCAATCGATTTTAATAATTATCAATATCATATAATATGTATGTTTTTTTTCAAGGTAATTTATAAATGGCCTCTATTTCTGTAACGCAAAATGCTTGGAGAAAAATGGCAGAAATTATTCTCAAATCAAAACATAATTTAGGGTTTATTTATTCAGCTTCAAGTGGAGGTTGTAATGGGTTTAATTTTGAATTAAATCTAATTCAACAAAAAGAATATGAAAATATTAAGCAACAAAGATTCTATACTGTTTTAACTAATAAAGATACAAAATTATATATTGATCCTGTCAGCGAAATGATCTTACACGGGACAACCGTTGATTATATATCAGAAAATTATAAAGAAGGGATTTTTGAGAGTAAGTTTAATTTTAAAATTAATAAAGAACTAATGACAAGTTGTGGTTGTGGTATTTCATTTACACCGAAAGGATATTAATAGTATTTCTCTATTATTTCGGTAACTAATATTATGAATCCAAATAATAATTAATATTTATTAAGGATTTTTTTTATAATATATAGAAAATGGCATTTACTCCAGGACAAAGTATCATGTATAATTCGATTTGTTGTACTATTATAAAAACCCCTGGAAAACGACTATTTAGTCAAGATTCAAATGGTTATTTGATTCGAGAAAATAAATCTGGATTAATTCACGACGACATACTTGAGGCTGATTTAATGACATGTAATAACCTTCAAATTTGTAATGAAGTATGGGATGATTTTATTTATACAGGTAATAATAAAGATGCTTCAAAATGGATTATAGATAACTTAATTAAGTCATTATTAAATAGTAATGGTCTAGAATGGGGACATAATGATGACAATACTGAGTATTTTTTTATAATTGATGGTACTACATTTAGAAAAAATAAAACATAATAAATTTGATAAATAGAATACGAATAAAAATAAAATATGATTTTACGTTCAGGGAAGAGAATTGGTTTTGATTATCCATTGATAGACTTTGATTATGCTTCAAAAGCTTGGATGAAGAATAAAATTAAATTAAGGAATGGGTCTTTTAAATATAAATCATAATTACTTTAGCTTCCTCCCCCCGGGTATTTTAATTTTTCAATATTCACATTACACTCACTTGTAAACTTTTTAACTAAATCATCATTCTTATAGTCATTTATATAATTTATTTTTTTTATCCCCCCGGCTAAAAGGAGTCTCGTACATATAATACAAGGATAATGCGTTATATATGCTGTACTACCTTCACAACTAACACCCCTTTTCGCACAATCCATTAGTGCATTTTGTTCTGCATGTAATGTAGCTTGTTCGTGATTATCCCTAATAATTGATTCATGTGGACAACCTGGTAGAAAACCATTATATCCTTGACTTATAATACGCTTATCTTTTACTAATAAACAACCTACTTGTAGTCTCTCACAAGGAGACCTTTCTGAGGTTGTTTCTACTATCTTTGAAAAGTAATCATCCCAAGATAATCTTTTGTCCATATAATCCTAGTTTCCTTCTTTTCTTTAATTAAATTTGAAAATAATTTATTAAGAATAATAAAGTAAATTGAAGCGAAGGAAGGACCATATCACTGTGTATCACATATATTTTTAAAAGTATGGATCATGGTGGTGATGATATGGAAGTAGATGTCGAAGAGTATCGACAGGATCCCTGGGATTATAAGTATTACACTTATAATGAGTTCTATGGATATTATGGAAGAGATCTTGAATGGGAACTTCAAGAACCTAATAAGGTCCTAAGGAGGAAAAATATTAATGACATGATTTTCAGATACAGGAAATATCTTGATGAAAATAATATCAATCATCTTCTGGATAAGATAATTGAAACATTTATCTAGATAAAACAATAAAAAAAATAATCCATCAAAATACTTGTCAATTATTCCTTTATCAATTCAGCAGCTACGTTTCCAATTTTTTATTTATACCATTAATTTAGTAAGAAATCTTTAAAATTATTTAAATACAAAATAAAAACCCATATTAAGATAAATGGAACCACAAATCATTGATTATTACAATGAAATGCCTTTTATGGTAAATATAATTGACAAAATGAACGAAGAATTAAATGAAGAACAAAAAAAAATAAAAGATCTAAAAAGTGAAATCGAACATAAAAATGATATAATCTTTGATTTATTCTTTAATCATAATATTGATATTGAAGTACAGGAATATCTAAAACAAAAGATTTATAATGAAGATAATGATATATTTATATGTAAAGAGTGTAAGAGGTACGTTTATGAACCATGGGGTGGGGGGGATACCCTAAAATATGATTTATATTTAGAACTTAAGGAGGAAGAAGATAAAGATAAAGATAAAGATAAAGATAAAGATAAAGGTAATAGACTATGTTGTGAATATTGTTTTAATGAATGTGAAGGCGATATAACAGGATTACCCGGTATAGAAAACCTTATACCTGGTATTAATACTGAATCTGAGGTAAAAATAAATACCGAACTGTTTTCTGAAGATATATATATATATTTAATTGAAAAAGATCTAGAACAATTTGAGAAAGATAATTCAGACAATCCAGACGTTATTAGGGACAAATACTATCATTTCATGGAATTAATAGATGAAGATAAATATGTTATACCATTCATCTCGGGTAAGTCTTTAATCCAGAAGCAGATGATAAGGGATTATATATTGGAAATTAATAATATATAAGTTCATAGAACAAATAGCTCTGAGATTGGCTTACGTGTGATAATCCGTTCTATAACATCGGAAAGTAATAATGATAAAGTAAATACCTCTAATTTTGGACATACTTTTTTATTTTCTTCTTGTGGAATAGAATCACTTACATATATTTTTTCTATATATTTACAGTTATTAACCTTTTCTAATGCATCCTTTGAGAATATACCGTGTGTTATTACACAGATTATATTTGTAATATTATGGTTAACAAGCTCATTTATAACTGAAATAAGTGTTCCACAAGTATCTGCTATATCATCACATATTATTGCGGTTTTCCCTTGACTATTTTTATAATCACCATTTCCATTCTCCTGAATGATAATTGATTTTTCAATAGTATTTGCTTTAA
>Ga0310344_10003614_pt1 | contig 11486 bp, 8 predicted proteins | sample HC15DNA20200_MG_FD_203801 | JGI IMG/M metagenome (GOLD analysis project Ga0310344, IMG submission 203801) | Marine microbial communities from station ALOHA, North Pacific Subtropical Gyre - HC15-DNA-20-200_MG | ecosystem: Environmental > Aquatic > Marine > Oceanic | place: Pacific Ocean: North... | reverse complement strand
GCTCCTGAGCGACCGGTTACGCGCAAGGCTCGAGGCGGCTTATGATGTACCGGCACGTGATTACCTCGAGGCTTTGGACGCCCGCGAGCGCATCTCCCGAGACTTCGAATCGCTCCTCACGCGCTATGACGCGGTCATTGCACTGTCCGCGCCCGGACCGGCGCCAGAAGGCTTCGAGACGACCGGGTCGCCGGCGTTTAACAGCTCCTGGACTTACCTCGGAGTGCCCACTTTCTCACTGCCGTTGCTCTCCGTTGGCGGGCTTCCCGTCGGGGTCACGGTGGCAGGGGCCCGCGGTTCGGAGCCGACATTGATCCGCACTGCGAGGTGGCTCGACGAGCAGGGACGTTGATTCGGGTTTGCCTCCCTTGCGACGCTGCGACCGGTCGCGGTGATCGAACGCCCCACCCGGCCCCGGGTGCGAGCACGCATGGAGACTCGTAAGACGGCATCACTCACCCCTCCCCCGCCGCGCGGTAGCGCGCGGCGCGTTAAAATCTCCGCTGGCACCAGATACGGGACGAGCGCGTGAAGGTTTTCGAGGCAGTTCTCGAACAGCTCATTAGCGGCGGCGTGACCCAGTTCGCCGGGATGGTCGGCTCGACCAGCGCGCCGTACGTCGGGACCCTTGCCAGTCGAAACGATGCGCGCTATCTCGCAGTGCGCCACGAGCAGGTGGCGGCCGCGATGATGGACGCCTGCGCACGCCTAAGCGGTCAGCCGGGCTGCGTCATGGTGCATGGCGGCTCGGGACTGCTCGCCGCGAGCTTGGGCATCGCCTCTGCCGCTCTCGACGCAACGCCGATGGTCGTGCTCAGCTTGACGCAGGAACGCCGCGCGATGGAAAACGGCTGGTGGCAAACCACTGACGTCCTCGCACCCCTACAAGCCGTTGCGAAATGGCAGCTCAGGATCGAGCGGCCCGATCAGGCAGTGACTGCGGTGAGACGCGCGCTTGCGGAAAGTGTCTCCGGCCGGCCGGGGGTCGCCCAGCTCGACATTCCGATAGACGTCTCCACCCAGGACGTAGAAGCGCCCCCCATAGCACTTGAGCCGCACCGGGCCCCGCTGCTGCGACCGTGGCCCGACCCTGCCCGAGTCGCCCAGGCGGTAGACCTGCTACGCAACGTGAGCCGCCCCGTGCTCCTGATCGGGGGGGGTGCCGCCTACGCCGATGCAGGCGATGCGCTGCTGCGTCTCTCTGAGGCTCTCATGGCTCCAGTGGTGAACACCCCAACCTCGAGGGCGGTCATGCCGGAGACTCACCCTCACGTTCTCGGCCCCTCGGGCATCATCGGCTACGAGCCCATGGGTGCCGCCATAACCCAAGCCGACGCGATCATCGCCATCGGCTCGCGCTTGTCCGACATCCAGCTCTCACGGCGCGAGCTGCTCCCCCCCGGGGTGCCGATCATCCAAGCGGACATTGCCCCCGGGGCGATCGCCAAGGACGTGGACGTCACGCTTCCCATCGTTTCCGACGCACGCGCGTTCGCGGAGTGCTTGCTCGCGGCGCTTCCCGCGCTGCCTGACGCAGCGCGCGCCGAGCGCGCGAGCTGGATAGCCGACTTAGACGCAGGGGTCACCGAGTGGCGCTCGGCGTGGCTCGGGTCGACGCCTGACAACGGCAAGCTCCAGCCCCAGGAAATCGTCAATGGACTGCGGCAGCTACCCCCCGACACGCTGTTCGTCCACGGCGCGGGCGATCACGGCTTCTTCGGTTTCATGCTGCCGGTGGAGGCGCCGGGCAATCACCTGATGTCGACCCGACTTGGCGCAATGGGGTGCACGCTGGGCTCGGCACTCGGCGCAAAGCTCCAGCGCCCAAGCCAGCCCGTGGTCGCATGCGTAGGAGACGGCGATTTCATGCTGCAGCTCGGCGACGTTGAGACGATGGTGCGAGAGCAGCTGCCAGTGGTGGTCGTCATCTTCAACAACTTTCGCCTGGGCTCTCAGCGCAAGCGGGTCGAGGCCTATGGCCCGGTCGTGGGCGTCGACCATGGCAATCCAGATTTTGCAAAGCTCGCCGAGCTCTTCGGCTGCCGAGGCTACCGCGTCGAGCATCCGGGCGAGTTCGCGCACGCATTGAACGATGCGCTGGCCTCCGGCGCACCTTGCCTGATCGACGCGCTGATCGATCCCGAAGCGCGCCCGCCTCGCGTCGCGATCAGCCGCGAGGCGCGCTAGCGCGGAGCGCCTGCCCGGCACCGGCTCTGGCCCTAAACCCGCCTGTACCGAGCACAGGGGCTATGGTCCGTCGGCAGCGCAGCAGCCTACCGCCAGCGCGCCCCTACCGATGGGCGCGCCGCGCGAGCAGTTGCGCTCTAGATGTCGAGCGAGCGTTCCCGCTCCCAGTCACTTAGGTGTTGTGAATAAGCATCCCATTCGGCCGACTGCACCTTGACGAACGCATCGCAGAACTCGCTCCCCAAGCTTGCCCGAAGCGTCTTGTTTGCTTGGAACAAGCGAGTGGCGTCGAGAAGATAAAGCGGCAACCGGCGTGCCCGGACCTTGTGACCTTCGGCGTACATATCGACATCGAGCCGCTTCCCCGGGCTGCGCTCGTTGGCAATGCCGTCGAGCCCCGCCGCCATGAACACCGCGTGGATGAGGTACGGGTTGGTCGCACCGTCGGCTAACCGCACCTCAATCCGGCCCGCATCGGGGATCCGGACCATGTGAGTACGGTTGTTTCCGGTCCACGTTACCGTATTCGGGGACCAGGTTGCGCCTGAGGCGGTCATCGGTGCGTTGATTCGCTTGTAGCTGTTGACGATGGGATTGGTAATCGCGCACAGCGACGGCGCGTGGTGAAGCAATCCGCCGAGGAACTGATAAGCCAGCTCGCTGAGTCCCATCTCGTCGCGCGGATCGAGAAACTGATTCTTATCATCGCGCGGAGACCAAAGGGAAATGTGCGCGTGGCACCCGTTTCCCGTGAGGTGGGTAAACGGCTTGGGCATAAACGTCGCACGCAGACCATGCTGCTCCGCGATGGACTTCACCATGAACTTGAAAAAGGCGTGCCGGTCTGCGGTGACAAGCGCCGTATCGTAGGCCCAGTTCATCTCGAACTGGCCGTTCGCGTCCTCGTGGTCGTTTTGGTAGGGGCCCCAGCCAAGTGACTGCATCGCGTCGCAAATTTCCGCGACGACCTCGTAGCGCCGCATCAGCGCCGACTGGTCGTAGCAGGCCTTGCCTTCCACATCGCGCGCGTCCGACACCGCGTCCCCTTCCGGGGTCAGCAAAAAATACTCCGCCTCGACACCTGTCTTCAGGATGTGACCCGCCGCGCGGCCTTGCTCCAGCACGGACTTCAAAACGACGCGTGGGGCTTGCGCAACCGGCGCACCATTCATCCACAGGTCCGCCGGCACCCATGCCACCTCGGGCTTCCATGGCAACTGGATGACGCTGTCGGCATCCGGGATCGCAAACATGTCGGGGTAAGCTGGCGTCATGTCGAGATAGACAGCGAAACCGGCGAAACCGGCCCCTTCCGTCTCCATCTCGCCGATCGCGGCGGCAGGCACGAGCTTGGAACGCTGAGCGCCCCGTAGATCCGTGAAGCTCACAAGGAAATACTTCACACCATTTTTTTTCGCGAAAGCTTGCAGCTTGCTCATGATCTCTCCTTCAACGCCCGCAAGGCGGCTTGCCGCCACCGAATACAAGCCCTCCCATCCCTACCCCCGTCCGGGGATCCAGTCCGTGCCAGCGAGGGGCACGCGCGCCATCGCCGCCGCCTCGATGGTCAGCGCGGCGAGGTCCTCGGGCTCGAGATTGTGCACGTGGCTCTTCCCGCAGGCGCGGGCCAACGTCTGGCACTCCAACGTCAGCGTCGACAGATAGTTGCGCAACCGCCGCGCGGCTGCCTCAGGCTCGAGTCGTGACTCGAGCACCGGGTCTTGCGTCGCAATGCCGACCGGACACCGTCCGGTATGGCATCGATCACACGCCCCTGGCGCGGTACCGAGCGCCGCGTAGTCCGCCTCGTACAGTGTTGCGTTGCAATTGAGCGCCATTAACGCAGCCATGCCGATGGAGACCGCGTCCGCCCCTAAGGCAAGCGCCTTCGCCACATCGGCACCGGTGCGAATGCCGCCGGACACCACGAGTTGCACCTTCCGATGCATATCGAGCGCCTTTAACGCATCGACCGCCTGGCGCACCGCTGGCAACGTCGGGATCCCCACATGCTCAATGAAACAATCCTGGGTGGCGGCGGTCCCGCCCTGCATCCCGTCGAGCACAACCACGTCGGCGCCCGCCTTCACCGCTAGCGTGACATCGAAATGCGTCCGGGCCGCCCCGACTTTAATGTAGACGGGCACCTGCCAGTCCGTAATCTCCCGAAGCTCACGGATCTTGATCTCCAGATCGTCGGGTCCTGTCCAGTCCGGGTGACGGCAGGCGCTGCGTTGATCGATCCCCGCAGGCAACGTGCGCATCTCTGCCACTCGCTCACTCAGCTTCTGCCCGAGCAGCATGCCGCCACCGCCCGGCTTCGCCCCTTGCCCCACTACAACCTCGATCGCATCGGCCCGCCGCAGCTGATCGGGCGTCATCCCGTAGCGCGAAGGGAGATATTGGTAGACCAGTGTCTCGGACGCCTCACGCTCCTCGTCGGTCATGCCACCGTCGCCGGTCGTGGTGCTCGTTCCCATCATCGACGCCCCGAGCCCCAGCGCCCTTTTGGCATTGGCCCCGAGCGCACCGAAGCTCATTCCAGCGATGGTGATCGGGATCGCTAGCTCAACGGGCTTCTCGGCAAAACGGGTGCCCAGGGTTACGTTCGTGTCGCAACGCTCACGGTACCCCTCCAACGGATAGCGCGAGACCGAGGCACCGAGAAGCACAAGATCGTCGAATGTCGGCATCGCACGCTTCGCGCCGTTGCCGCGAATGGCGTAGATACCTTCGGCCGCCGCCCGTTGGATCTCAGCGATCACCGCGGGCGGGAAAGTGTTCGAAGGCGGTGCCGCGCTCACCGGCCCCGCACTCCGTGTCGGATCCCGTTTCGTGAGCCTTCCAGCATCGCCACCTTCCTACCAAAAGGACGAGGAAATGTCAGCACCGTCTGATGGCGCGACCCCGTGTGATACGTCATGCGGAACACCCTTAATACTCCCCGGCCTTGTCGACATGGAAATGATACAGCGAGCGCGCGGAGCCAAACTTTCGGAACGCTCGCGACGACACGTTCATCCGGGCCCGGTCGAGCAAGGCATCGAGCGTCTCCCGATCCGCGGCCTCCATCGCTTTCTCCTCGCAATCAGCGCCCAGGCTCGCCACGCTGCCCCCGACGTACAAGTTGGCTTCGTAGAGGGAATCCCCGAGGTGTGAGCCCGCATCGCCGCACACGACCAACGATCCCGCTTGGGCCATAAACGCTGACAGGTGGCCTACCCGACCGCCCACGACGATGTCGATGCCTTTCATAGAGATGCCGCAGCGCGCGCTCGCGTCGCCTTCTATCACGAGCAATCCACCGTGACCCGTCGCGCCGGCGGATTGACTGGCATCTCCCGTCACGCGCACCTCACCGGACATCATGTTCTCCGCGACACCCGTGCCCGCGTTTCCGTGAACGCGAATGGTGGCGGTCTGATTCATACCCGCGCAGTAGTAGCCGACGTGCCCCCGAACATCGACTGAGATCTCGTGCTCGAGCCCAACGGCAACGGCATGGGCGCCTGACGGGTTACGCACTTCGTACGCTGATTGGGGCTTTTCCTCTCGGCCTTGCAAGATCCGGTTAAGCGCTCGCACTGAGGACGCCCGGAGGTCGATTACCGTCGCATTCATGCCCCGCGCCAGCTATAAACCGTGGCGGGCTCGGGCTCCCACACCGTCGCTGCATCGACGCCCGGCAAGGTCGCCAACGCCCGAAATTCCGAGGCCATGGCCACCCAGTCGTCGGTCTCAGCCAGCACCGCGGGCTTACACGCGATGGGGTCGCGCAACACGGAGAACCCATCAGCGGTACCAACCGCGAAGGTATAGAACCCGTCGAGGTCGACAAGCGCCGCTTCAAGCGCCTCTTCGATCGTCGCCCCTTCGTTGAGCCGCCACGTTAGATAACCGGCGGCGACCTCACTGTCATTGTCGGTCTGGAACACCAAGCCCGCGCTCTTCGCCAAGCGACGGCGCAGCCGGTGATGGTTAGACAACGAGCCGTTGTGCACGAGACAGAGATCGGCGCCAGTATTGAACGGATGCGCGCCTTCGGTTGTTACCGCGCTCTCCGTGGCCATGCGGGTGTGGCCGATCGCATGGGTTCCGGTTCGTTCACGCGCCCCGAACTCAGCCAGCACGTCGTGGGGCAAACCGACCTCTTTGAAAATCTCGATGGTGTGCCCGGAGCTCGTGATGCGGGTATCGGGGTGTGTGCGCTCGAGCCACCCCCGGAGGGTGCCAGGTGGGCTCTCGGCTCGCAGGAGCGCGTGCGTCGACACTTTCGTCGCCGTCACCGGGGTCGACAACGCACGGGACGCTTCCCCGGCAAGGGCTTGCCAGTCCCGGCAGGTATCGGCGTCGTAAACCGTCACCTTCTCGATGCCCGGCGCCTCGTCGTGATAGAACGCAAACCCCGCGCTGTCCGGGCCCCGCGCTGACATCTCCTCGAGCATGGGACCGAACAGTCGCCCAAGCTGCGAGTGCCATTGCGGATTCTTCAAATACAACCCTACGATGCCGCACATATTTCAAACTACCGTTCAGCCCATGGGGTTCAGCCCGCGGGGTTCAGCCCGTGGGTTCAGTCCGCGGGCACGACGTCGAGGAACTCGCGCATGGCCTCGATCTGGCGCTGCGGAGAGCCGACGCCTTGCCCTGATGTATAGAACGTAATGTGACTCGCCCCTAACGCTCGCCACTGCTCGGCGATTGCCGCCCACGCGTCCGAACCACCAACACCGCTTTGTATCCAGCCCTCGATACCGAAATCCGCCGCATCCCGACCGCGCTCGGGCAGCAACTCCGAGCGCAATCGCTCGATTTGGGCGCCAATCTTCGGATTAGGCTTACCGAGTGGGATCCAACCGGCACCGTACTGGGCCGCCCTGCGCAGAGTCGCCTCGGCACCGCCGCCGAACCACACAGGGATCGGACGTTGCAGCGAGGGCGGCTGCAACCCGGCGTGGGTCACCCGGTCGAATTCACCATCGAATGTCACGGTTCGCTCGGTCCAAAGCGCATTCATGAGCTCGAGTTGCGCGGTTTGTCGGCGCCCACGCGTCGTCCACTCCTCTCCAAGCGCATCGTATTCCACCGGATTCCATCCAACGCCCACCCCTAGCCGCAGCCGACCGTCACACAGGATGTCGAGCTGCGCGGCTTGCTTGGCAACGAGGGCGGTCTGGCGCTGTGGCAAGATGAGCACACCGCTCGCGAGACCAATGTGCTTTGTCGCACCCGCAATGAAGCCGAGCGTGACGAACAGCTCGTGAAAGCTGTCATCGATATCGTAGGGGCCTTCGAAGTCGGGCAATGCTGCCCGATCGGCGCCGAGCACGTGGTCAGGGACTTCGATGAAGTCAAACCCGAGCTCTTCCGCGGCTTGAGCCCAGTCGCGAATCGCGGCTCGATCGGCTGGCATATCCCGCGTTGGGAAAAACGCCCCTCGCTGAACTCGCATTACCCCCCCTTTTCGCCCGCTTCCAGACGACAACCTGCCCGTTCGCGCTCGAGGGAAAGGCGTCCGCCCCGACAATTCAGGCCAGAGCGGCGCCCGAAATGGCGAGACGCACCTAGCTCCTCGCGGCGTTGACCGCTATATCATGGCTTCCCGAATAGCCAGCGCCCGCGGCTCGATCTCGTTCTCGAGCAAGTGCGCAACCATCGTGGTGTCCACCTCTGCCGCGATCGACGGATAACCCGCCGCCTCGATCATCTGCGGCAGCTTCCCTTCCTTGAACCGGTCGAGCACCCAGCGTAGCGGGTCAGGGATGACGGTGCGGTCGAAATAATGACGCATGTCCCTGTTGCGCGGGCCGTAATGATAGTGGGCATTCTTGTCGAAGCAATCGAACGCCAGCAGTTCGATCTCTTGTCCGGCAACGTCACTTAGCACGTGAATGGCCATGCCGCGTGCCTCGATCTGGGGCAGCTCACGGAATTCAAGGCCGAATCGAATGTTACCCGCCTCGATGACCTCAGCGCCTTCGATTTCCGCAAGCTCGGCACTGCCGTTGTGCGTCACCGTCCGCCGCCACTTTTGCGCGGTTGCACGCGCCGCCGCTTCCACCTCATTGAGCTTGGCCGTTATGTCCTCGTCATTGGCAGCCGCGGCAAGCGTTTCGTAGCCCGCTCGCTGAAGCATCTCCGGGAGATGCGAGCGGAGCTGTCCGATTGCCCACCCCAGGGGGTTCCCCGCCGTCACCTTGTCGATCGTCACCCGCTCGTTAACGCCCTCGGGACCGTAAATATAGTGCGGCTCCCGGTCGAAGCAGTCGAAGCGCAAACACTGCACTTTCGCGCCATCGACTTCGCCCAGGACCTGCAGGCTTACCCCTTGCTCGGGCTGCCGTGTCCCATCATTGCGGCGTCCGTCCTGGTCGACGTACTTTACCTGGAAGCTGATCGCGCCTGCTTCAATCGTCGCGGTGGCTTTCTCAACCGTCATATCGACCTCCTTGTATTCTCAGCGCCCGCAGCAGCGGGACTCGAGGTGGCACAAGCGTGAAAATCGCGCGTTGGACGACCAGTGTACCGCGAGATGCCCATCGGACGGGACCAAGCACCACTTGATCGGGAATCGGTTCGGGGCCAGATTCATACTCTTGCTCCACAATGGGAACCGCTGTGACTGCACTGACGTCAATGCATTGGGGTGTCTACGAGGTCGAGACGACCCCCGATGGGCCCACGCTGAAACCATTCGAAGCCGATCCCGCACCTTCTCCTATCGGGCTTCACGCGCTGAGCCCAGATTTAGAGCGAGTTCGCGTACGACGCCCGGCAGTGCGCCAAAGCTGGCTCAATGGCGGTCCCGGCACAAAGCGTGACCAGCGCGGTTCCGAGCCGTTTGTCGAGATCCCCTGGGACGAGGCCCTGGACCTCGTTACCGCAGAGGTCGCACGGGTACGTGACGGCTACGGTAACGAAGCGATCTTCGGCGGTTCGTACGGCTGGGCAAGTGCGGGCCGGTTCCATCACGCACAGAGTCAGATCCATCGGTTCTTAAATACACTCGGCGGCTACGTCCGTCATACCGATTCGTATAGCCTGGGCGCCGGCCGCGTGCTCATGCCACACATTCTCGCCCCGATCGACGAGCTGTTCGTCAGCCACACCCAGTGGGACGTGCTCGAGGAGTCCACCGAGCTTTTCGTGGCCTTCGGCGGAGTTCCCGTCAAGAACGCGCAGGTCGCCGGCGGGGGTACCGCAGAGCACCGGGCGCCCGGAGCGATTCAGCGCATGGCTGCACGGGGCGTCAAGTTCATCAACATCTCGCCGGTGCGCGACAGCTTAAGCGCCGGCGATTCGTGCGAGTGGATCGCACTGCGGCCGAACACCGATACCGCACTGATGCTGGCCATTGCGCATACGCTGCTGACCGAAAACCTGCACGATCCCAGTTTTCTCGAGCGCTGCGCCGTCGGTTTCGATCGCTTCGCGGACTACCTTCTCGGGCGCGGCGACGGCCAGCCGAAGGATGCGGGCTGGGCCGAGCGCATCACCGAGGTGCCTGCCGAACGCATCATACGGCTTGCCCGAGAGATGGCAGCCCACCGAACCCTCATCAATCTCTCTTTCTCGTTGCAGCGCGCCGACCATGGCGAACAGCCGTTTTGGATGGGTACCACGCTCGCGGCCATGCTCGGCCAGCTGGGGCTGCCGGGTGGAGGCTTCGGGCTCTACGGGGCAACGAACACCATGGGCAGCCCGCATCCCCGATTCCGCGGTCCCACGCTCTCTCAAGGCGAGAACGCCGTCGATGCATTCATTCCCGTGGCCCGGATCGCCGATTGCCTGCTGCACCCGGGCGAGACGTTTCGTTACAACGGCGCCGAGCACGTCTACCCAGACATTCGCCTCGTGTACTGGGCGGGGGGCAACCCCTTTCACCACCACCAGGACCTGCACCGGCTGGTCGATGCGTGGCGGCGACCGGAAACCATCATCATCCACGAACAATACTGGACCGCAACCGCCAAGCTCTGCGATATCGTCCTGCCCGCGACGACGACGCTAGAACGCGACGATATCGGTTACTCGAACCGAGAGCCTTTCATGATCGCAATGCGCCAAGCGACTCCCCCGGTCGGGCAAGCACGCGACGACTACGCGATATTTCTCGAACTGGCAAAGCGGCTCGGTACCGATTCAGCCTTTGGCGAGCACCGCTCCATTGACGATTGGCTTGAGAAGCTCTACGACGACGCGCGCGTGCGCGCCGGCGAAGCAGGTGTCGAGCTGCCGAGCTTCGGGAGCTTCTGGCAAACCGGGCATGCACGTATCGAGGGCAGCCAGCCGCGTACCATTTTCCTCGAGCAGTTCAGAGCCGATCCAAGCCGCTACCCCCTCGGTACCCCCAGCGGGAAGATCGAAATATTTTCCGAACGCATTGCCGATTTCGAGCTCGAGTCGTGCCCCGGCCATCCGGTGTGGCGCGAGCCCGCCGAATGGTTGGGGGGCGACGAGGCCCAACGCCATCCCCTCCACTTGCTCTCGGACCAACCCGCCCGACGGTTGCACAGCCAGCTTGACCCGAGCCCGTACAGTCAAGCCGGTAAAGTCCAAGGGCGTCAGCCGATCACTATCAACGCCACCGACGCCGCCGAGCGACAGATTCGCGACGGCGACGTGGTGCGCGTGTTCAATGCGCGCGGCAGCTGCCTTGCCGGTGCCCAGGTGTCGAATGCGATTCGCCCTGGCGTGGTCAGGCTGTCGACGGGGGCGTGGTTCGATCCCGCAGCGCTCGGCGACCGCCACGCCCTGGAGAAGCACGGTAACCCCAACGTGCTGACGTTGGACCAGGGCGCATCAACACTGTCCCAAGGGTGTATCGCTCAAACATGTCTGGTCGAGGTCGAGCGTTATTCGGGGGCGCTTCCCGCCCTCACCGCGCACGACCTGCCGGCCTTCGTGCCGAGGGGTCAATAGTCGAGGACAACACCTACGCCTGGAGATGTTGCTCGCGCACGTATCGAGCGTACTGCGCCACCTCCTCGTCCACCGCAGCGCTATCCCATCCCATCACCCCCGCGACGGCCTCTGCCGCGCGGCGGGCGGCCTGCGCCGAGATCGGGGTTCTCCAACCGAGCCCGGTGCGCCGGAACAGCAAATCGGCCAGGTGCGCCGGCTGCTCGCGTTCCGCCACATGACGCAACACCCCAAGGGTGATATCCGGGCATTGCGGCACGAGCGGCAACGTATTCGTGTGTTCAGGAAACGACGGGGGCTCGAACGACAGTGCGCTCGCTGCCCTGCTCGGGCGCACCAGCCGCTTGACTCGGCGGACGAGCTTTCGGGCGGTGGGG
>Ga0310344_10003612_pt1 | contig 11490 bp, 10 predicted proteins | sample HC15DNA20200_MG_FD_203801 | JGI IMG/M metagenome (GOLD analysis project Ga0310344, IMG submission 203801) | Marine microbial communities from station ALOHA, North Pacific Subtropical Gyre - HC15-DNA-20-200_MG | ecosystem: Environmental > Aquatic > Marine > Oceanic | place: Pacific Ocean: North... | reverse complement strand
ATGTTATGTCATCTGATGACTCCGAATTGGGTTTAGAAGATGATTTTTTTGATTTAGGTGCTGAAACTGAAATAAATGTAGAAGATTATTGGTTTACATCAACTAAAATTAAACAAATTGAAAAAGTTCATGATTATCTAGAAAGTCTTCCGGAAATTGGAAAGGTTTTGTCTTTAACTTCTTTAATTAGAGTGGCTGAAGATTTAAATGAAGGGAAAGAGTTTGATCCTTTTGAATTAAATGTAATTTATAAAAAACTTCCTGAAAAATTAAAAACAAATGTTGTTGATCCATATATTTCAATAGAAAATGATGAAGCTAGAATTAATTTAAGAATTTTAGACTCATCAAAAGATTTAAGAAGAAAAGAATTGATTGAAAGAATAAGTAATGATTTCAGAAATAAGTTAGATCTGAAAGAAGATCAGTTCCAAATTGCAGGCGTGCTAGTGTTATACAATAATATGTTACAAAGCTTGTTTGACTCCCAAATTAAAACACTGGTATTTGTGATGTTAGGAATAGCAATTATGTTTATCATTTTATTTAGATCGATAACATTATCTGTAATTGGTATTATTCCAAATTTCATTGCCGCTATATCTATCTTAGGAATTATGGGTTTATTAAAACTTCCACTTGATATGATGACTATTACAATTGCTTCTATTACAATTGGAATTGCAGTTGATAATAGCATTCATTATATTTATCGTTTTAGAGAAGAATTTAAAAAAATTAATGACTACGAAAAAACACTGGATTTATGTCATATGAGTGTTGGTAGGGCAATTTTTAATACTTCGGTTACAATTATTTTTGGATTTTCTATACTCGTGTTGTCTAATTTTATTCCAACAATTTATTTTGGTTTGTTCACTGGTTTAGCAATGTTAATTGCTATGTTAGCTGTTTTAACTCTCTTACCAAAATTAATATTAATAATTAAGCCTTTTAAATAAAATAAATATGCCGATAGTTGATTTTATTTTTCTTTCTTTAACAATTTTTTCATCGTTGTTAGGTTTATCAAGAGGTTTTGTAAAAGAATTTTTATCTTTAACAAAGTGGTTTATATCAGCTTACCTTTCATATTTATCTTTTGAAAAAGCAAAAATTGTACTTTCTGGTTTTTTAAAAGATACAGCAATTCTTGATGTAATAGCTGCTGCTACTGTTTTTATACTAGTTTTTATTATACTTTCTATAATTTTTAATTTCTTATCTAAAATTTTATCTATAAAAGGTATAGATTTTATAGATAAAACTTTAGGATTTTTATTTGGTTTCATCAGGATGATTTTAATATTTTCTCTATTATTTATCATTTACACTGATATTTTTTATAATCACGAAAAACCAAGATGGTTCAATGATTCTTATTCGATTAAATACATAGAGAAAGTATCGATTTACTTCAAGAAAAAATTTTTAGAATTTAATTTAAATAATGATATGATTACTTGAAACTTGAGAAATATCATACAAATATATTATAGCTCTATAAATTAAATTTATGTGTGGAATATTTGGTATATTCGATCACGATGATGCAGCAACAATAACTGCTCTTGGCTTACACTCACTTCAACATCGAGGACAAGAGGCGTGTGGAATAGTAACACATAATGAAAATAATTTTTATTCTGAAAAAAGATTAGGTTTGGTTGGAGATAATTTTACAAAGAAAGATGTTATAAATAAATTACCCGGTAAATATGCTATTGGCCATAATAGATATGCAACTTCTGGAAAAACTTTTTTAAGAAATGTGCAACCTTTTTTTGCTGATTTAGCAGGTGGAGGGTTATCTATTGCACATAATGGAAATTTAACTAACAGTTTGTCATTAAGGCATAAATTAGTGGATAAAGGCTCAATTTTTCAAAGTACCTCTGATACAGAAATAATAATTCAACTTATTGCTAGATCAAGAAGAACAAATTTTGTAGATAAACTTATTGATGCATTATTTCAAATCCAAGGAGGTTATTCTTTAGCTGTAATGACTGGAAAAAAACTAATAGGCGTTCGTGATCCATTTGGAATAAGACCGTTAGTTTTAGGTGATTTAGATGGATCGCCAATATTAACATCTGAAACGTGCTCTTTAGATATAATTGGAGCAAAATTTGTAAGAGAAATAGAAAATGGTGAGATTGTAATAATAACAAGTAAAGGAATTAAAAGTATAAAACCCTTTCCAGAAGTAAAATGTAGACCGGATATATTCGAGTATATTTATTTTTCTAGGCCTGATAGTGAGCTAGGAGGAAAGAGCATATATCAATGTAGAAAAAATTTTGGTATTGAGCTTGCAGCTGAATCTAAAACTAAAGCTGATATTGTTACCGCTGTTCCAGATTCTGGAATGCCGGCTGCTATAGGGTTTGCTGAGCAATCTAAAATACCATTTGAATTAGGATTAATAAGAAATCATTATGTTGGAAGAACTTTTATTGAACCAGCACAGCAAGTTAGACAATTTGGAGTTAGATTAAAGCATAATGCAAATCATAATTGTATAAGAGGTAAAAAAATTATTCTTATAGATGATTCAATAGTAAGAGGAACAACTTGTTTAAAAATAGTGCAAATGCTTAATAATGCAGGAGCAAAAGAAATACATATGAAAATTGGAAGTCCTCCGATTATTCATCCTGACTGCTATGGAGTAGATACGCCAAAACAAGATGAGTTATTGGCTGCAGTAAAAAAAGATATTAAAGATATGGCTAAATTTATCGGGGTTAAATCTTTAAGTTTTTTATCTGTTGATGGACTCTATAGGGCTATGGGATGTAAAAAAAGAAATGAAGACACTCCTCAATTCACTGATCATTGTTTTACAGGAGATTACCCAGTTGTTCCAATTGACAAAGCTTTAGATAAATCAAAATTTGATCAGCTATCATTCTTAAGTAATGTAAATATTTAGAAAAAAAGGAATTACTTCTTTTTTTCTTGGTAAGGATTGTCGCTAGCTAAAAATTTTAGAAAAATTGGTATGTTATCTATTTTATAGTTTGATTTAAGTTTCTTTTCTAAAAAACGTTTATAAGAAGTTTTTATTTTATTTGGATGATTTGAGAATATTTTAAATGTTGGCGGATTTATATCTGTTTGAACAATATATTTAAATTTTATTTCTTTTCCTTTAATTTTAATTGGAGGATTATCTTTAATAATATCTCTAAGCCATTTATTTAAATCTGAAGTTGTCATTTGTTTCTCAAATAATTTCTTTATTTCTATAGAGAATTCAAATATTTTTGTAAATTTTTCATCTCTAAGTGCTGAAATAAACAAAAGTTTTTTTTCGTCAAACTGAGGTAATTCATTTCTTACAAATTTTTCTAATTCTTTTTTTTTGTTTCTTTTACTTTTAATTAGATCCCATTTATTAAAAATAATTATTAATCCTTTACCGCTCTTTAATGTATGTGATGCTAGTTTTTTATGTACTTTATCTAATTTATCAATTGAAGAATCTAAGATTAGAATAATTATTTCTGAAAACCTTGTTGCTTTTATTAAAAGATTAAAATTTAAATCTTTTTTTTTATATACACCAGCTGTATCTAAAAGGCTAAATTCTTTTTCTTTCCAAATTAAGTTCCTTTGAATAGTATTTTTTGTTGTTCCAGGATATTCGCTAGTTTGTAATTCGTTGGCACCTAACAATCTATTAATTAATGTAGATTTACCAACGTTTGGATTCCCAATAAAACATAGATTAATTCTTTTTTTTAACATTTTCTTCTATTTATTTATACGCTAACAAATGTCCTTTTGAAGTTAGAAAATAAATAGTTCCATTTGATACGATTGCTTGATTATCGGCCGCAGTTTTAACATTAATGGCACCAAGAAATTTCCCAGTGTAAGGAGATATTGAGGCAATAATTCCATGAGAGCCTGAGACAATTAACATGTGTCCTGCTAATAATGGACCGGCCCATGTTATTAGTTTACCTTTTTTTTCAAAATCAATATAATCTTTTAATTTACTAACCCAAACAATTTTTCCTTTATCAGATGTAAGACAAATTAATTCATTATCTTTTGATAAAACATATATAAACCTGGATGCTACCCATGGTGTTTGTATTCCTCCTATTTTTGATTCCCAAAGTCTTTGTCCGCTATTTAAATCCATCGCGACCATTCTTCCATTATGACTAATTACATAAACAACATTGTTTTGAATAACAGCATTCCCTCTTATATCAGAAATATTCTCTAGTGATGACTTTTGAACTAGTTTACTTAAATTATCATTCCATATAACTCCACCGTTTGATAAATTAATAGCATAAATTTCACCAGATGAGTATGTCACTATAACTATCCCTTTTGATACTACTGGTGATGAAGAACCCATAAAAGTAGATACTTCTTCTAAACCTTCGTGCGTCCAAGACAAATTGCCACTAATTAAATCATATGTATATAATCTATTATCTTTGGCTAAAACTAAGAAAAAATTTCCTGAAATAATAGGTGCGGCTCTTATAGGGGCTGTAACTTTATTTTGCCAAATAATTTTTCCATTATCTTTATTTAATGCAAAAATATCGCCGGTTCCAGTCGTTACAGCTAATACATTATCACTTACAGCCAAACCGCCAGAACCTATTCCTTTTGTATCACCAACCTTTTTTTTTAATTTTTTTGTCCATTTTTTTTTTCCATTATTTTTATTAACTGCTATGACGTTTAATGTAGTATCAATTGTATATATTTTTTCTTTATCAATAACTGGTTGTGAAGAAATTGGTTTTTTTTTATTTTGCCCTTTACCTATAGAAATTTTCCAGGATAGTTTAATGTTATTTCTTGTAAAAGGGTGTACAACTCTATGTGCTTCATTGTTAGTTATTTGATTCCAGGTATTATTAATTACTGGTTTAGGTAAAGAAACTTTTATTCCTTTCAAACTTGGATCTGGTTTTGCAACTGTTTGCACAAAAATTGTTCTTGAACTTTTACTTTCTTTTTTATCATTTTTTTTATCATCTTTAAAAAAAGAACAGCCGTTTAATAAAAAAATTAAAAAAAAGGTTATGGAAAAATAATTAAATTTTTTCATTTGTTTTTCTTTTTTATCATTTCAGTAATAGTCTTTGCTCTTTCACGAATAAATTCTCCTGAATCTTCGCTATTAATTATAATATTCAGTGAATCTAAAGCATTATCAATATCATTCTTTTTTAAGTAATATGATGATAATAATTCATGTGCATGATATTTCCAAACGGATGATGGTTTCGAAAGATTAATAAGATCATTTAAGTTGTCAATATCATCTACATTCGAGTTAATTTCATTATTAAACTTTTGTAATGTAATTAAACCATAAAATTTACTATCTTTCTTTACTTCTAAATCATCCAAATCTAAAGATATCTTTTTTTTATTAACTAGATCAAGGATGTATAAAAATGATAAATCGCTATAACCTCCGATTTGCAAATTATTTATATCTTTTAAAATTTCTTTTGCATTTTCATAATCTTTATTTTCAATATGTTGAATAGCTTGAAAAAATAATTCGCTCTGCTTTTCAATCTTCTTTTCTTTATTGTATTTTAAGAAATTAAAGCCTGATACCAGACTTAAAGAGATTATTATTAATAAAAAAATATATTTTTTATAACGATCCCATATCCTTTTATAATCATCCTGTCTGACTTCTTCTTCAACTTCTTTTATAAGATTCTGATCATCGCTCATTTTATTTCCATTTAATAGAACATCCCATGCTTGGTCTTTGTTCCTTAGGGCCCTTTCCTTTTGTAATTATTTGACGGAATGCATTTAATAATTCTTTTTCTTTTAAAGGTTCCCCTGAAATTCCAGCGTTATCCAGTCTACCTCTATATTGGAGTTCTAAATCTTTATTATAACCAAAAAAATCAGGTGTACATACTGCGCCATATGCTTTGGCGATCTCTTGTGTTTCATCATATAAATATGGAAATGTAAAATTATTTCTTTCTGAAAATTTTTTCATATTTTCAAAAGAATCTTCTGGATAATTTTCTACATCATTCGACATAATTGCTACGCAACCTATTTCTTTTTCTTGCAAATCTTTAATATCTTTAACTAATCTATCAATAACTCCTTTAACGTAAGGACAATGGTTGCAAATAAAAATTACTAAAGTGCCGTTCTTTCCTTTTATTTGATCTAAGTTATAGGTTTTTTTATCAATTCCTTCTAAAGTAAAAGGAATTGCTTTAGTACCAAATTGACATATTGGAGTTACTTCTGGCATAATTATAATATAATAATAAAAAAAATTATTTATTTAATATATGCCAAAAATTTATCATTTTTCTAAATATATTAAAGGAAAAGAAAAAGTAACTTTTTCAAAAAAAGATCTAAATTCAATAATTAGTATTTATAGTCAAAAAGTATCAATGGGTATTTGGAAAGATTATTCTATAAATTTTGAAAGAAACTATGCGGAATTTTCAATTTATAAACACACGTATGCGTCACCTGAATTCTCAATCGTTAAAAATAAAAAGAAAATATTCTCAATATATTCTAGAAAACAAGAGCTAAAAAAGTCTAAATATATAAATGATATTTTAGATGTGTTGAAAAAAGCAGAAAGTAAAAAAATTTTTCAAATTATTTAATTTTTTTATTCCCATTCAATTGTCCCAGGAGGTTTACTTGTATAATCATATACCACTCTATTAACGCCTTTAACTTCATTTACAATTTTAGTACTTATTTGCTCTAAATCCTTTGAATTAAAATAATAAGGTTCTGCGGTCATACCATCAACTGACGTTACAGCTCTTAAAGCACAAGTAGATTCATAAGATCTTTGATCACCCATAACTCCAATTGTTTTAACTGGAAGCAAAACAGTAAATGCTTGCCAAATTTTATTGTAAAGATCTTTTTCTTTTAATTGCTGTATAAAAATTGAATCAGCTTCTTGTAAAATTTTTATTTTTTCTTTAGTTACACTTCCAGGCATTCTAACAGCTAGTCCTGGCCCTGGAAAAGGATGTCTTTTTAAAATAGAATCTGGAACATTTAGTTTGCTTCCAAGAATTCTTACCTCGTCTTTAAAAAGTTCTTTTAAAGGCTCTATTAATTTAAAATTTAGTTTCTTCGGTAGCCCCCCAACATTATGATGGGATTTTATTTTTGCAGATGGCGCACCTTTTACAGACTTTGACTCAATTACATCAGGATACAAAGTTCCTTGTGCTAAATATTTTACAGACTTATATTTTTTTGACTCTTTAGTAAAAATATCTATAAACAATTTTCCAATTATTTTTCTTTTTTTTTCTGGATCTATTATATTTTTTAATTTTTTAATAAACAAATTTTCAGCATTAATTCTTTTAAAATTATTTCCTAATTTCTTTTTAAAAATTTTTTCTATTTCATCACCTTCTCCTTTTCTTAATAATCCAGTATCTACAAAAATGCATTTTAATTGTTTTCCGATACTTTTATGCAGTAATGCTGCGGTTACTGATGAATCAACTCCGCCGGATAATGCGCAAATTACATTATGATTTTTAACTTCTTCTTTTATTTTTACTAAAGAATTCTTTATAAAATCTGAAATTTTCCAATTCGATTTACATGAAGAAATTTTTTTAGTAAAATTTTCTAAAATTCTTTCGCCATTTAAAGTGTGGATAACTTCAGGGTGAAACTGTAAACCATAAATTCTTTTATGTTCATTCGCAATTGCTGCAAACTTCGCATTAATTGTTGAAGCAATAACAGAAAATGATTTAGGAAGTTTACTTACTTTATCACCATGACTCATCCATACTTGGTATTTGTTATCTTTTTTATATATTCCTTCAAAGATTTTTGAATTTTTTTTAATTTTAATAAACGCTTTTCCAAATTCTCTTTTTTTTGAATTTATAACATTACCTCCTAAATATTTACAAATCAATTGATGTCCATAACAAATTCCAAGGATTGGAATATTTAAAGAATAAATTGATGTATCAGGCTTTAATGGTTTTTTTATTGTAGTAGAAGCGGGCCCACCTGATAATATTAATGCTTTAGGAGAAAAATCCTGTATTTGTTTTTTTGATATATTGTAAGGATGTATTTCGCAATATATATTCTTTTTTCTTATTCTTCTAGCTATTAATTGAGTAACCTGTGATCCAAAATCAAGTATTAAAACTTTATCCATTAATGCAATTTAATTTGTACCTTCTGGCTTATAGTTCGGACTTTCTTTTGTAATTGTTACATCGTGCACGTGACTTTCCTTAAGTCCAGATCTAGTAATTTTAATAAACTCAGAATTAATCTTCATTTTTTTTATATTTTCGTTTCCTGTATATCCCATTGATGATCGCAAACCTCCGATTAGCTGGTTTAATATTATATTAACTGGACCTTTGTAAGGAACCTGTCCTTCAACTCCTTCAGGAATTAATTTTTGAACATCACTATTGCTATCTTGAAAATATCTTTCAGCAGAACCTTTTAACATAGCTGAAATAGATCCCATCCCTCTATATGATTTATAAGATCTTCCTTGATATAAATAAACATCTCCTGGAGATTCATCTGTTCCAGCTAATAACGAGCCAATCATAATAGTATCAGCGCCTGCAGCAACTGCCTTAGCAATATCACCTGAATATTTTATCCCACCATCTGCTATCAGTGGAATATTTCTCTTTTTTGTAACTTCTGCAACTTCCATGATAGCTGTTAGTTGAGGAACCCCTACGCCGGCAACCATTCTAGTTGTGCAAATTGATCCCGGACCAATTCCAACTTTAACTGCGTCAGCTCCTTCGTCAATTAAAGCTTTCGCCCCTTCTTTTGTAGCAATGTTACCTGCGATCACTTGAGTATAATTAGATTTTTTTTTAATTTTTTTTACAGTATCTATAACGTTTTTTGAATGACCATGTGCTGTATCTACAATTATAACATCCGTATCCACATCTATTAATCCTTGTGCTCTTTCTATTCCTTTTTCTCCAGCATCTACAGCTGCAGCTACTCGAAGTCGTCCTTTTGTATCTTTGCAAGCATTTGGATATTTTCGTGCTTTTTCAATATCTTTAACAGTAATTAACCCAACACATTTGTAGTCTTTATCAACAACAATTAATTTCTCAATCCTAAATTTATGTAATATTTCCTTTGCTTTCTTCATATCAACATTTTCTCTAACAGTTTGTAAGTTTTTTTTTGTCATGAGATCCTCTACCTTAATTTCAGAGTTAGAAAAAAATCTGACATCTCTATTCGTAAGAATTCCAACTAATTTATTATTTTTTTCAACAACAGGGATTCCTGATATTTTATTTTTTAACATTAGATCCAAAGCATCTTTTAATTTCTTATCTTTTGAAATAGTTACTGGATTAACAACTATTCCTGATTCAAATTTCTTTACTTTTTTAACTTCATTCATTTGTTCTTCAATTTTCATATTTTTATGAATTGATCCAATACCACCGTTTTGTGCCATAGCAATAGCCATTTGAGATTCTGTGACTGTATCCATTGCTGCAGAAATAATTGGAATTTCTAAACTTACAGTTTTTGTTAATAATGTTTTGGTGTTTACGTTTTTCGGCAAGATAGACGACGATGCTGGCTTTAATAATACATCGTCAAAGGTAAGAGAGTCGTATATTTTTCTACCCATATATAATAATAAGGATTACTGAATAAAGGTTCAAGTTTTTTTTTATTTTAGAAATTTAGCAATTATATAAATTTCTTTTGATTCAGACTTGCTTGATTTTGGCTTATATAAATTAAAGTTTAAAAATCTTTTTTTTATAATTTGGCAAATTTTGCTAGTTTCTTTTCCATCAAAAATTTTAATTACTAATATTCCCCCTTTATTTAACAAATTTATCGCTATTTCGTAAGATCTTTCGCACAACTCAACAATCTTTATATGATCAACAAATTTATTTCCAGTTGTAGATGGGGCTGCGTCAGAAATAACAATATCTATGTCTTCTAAAAAATACTTTTTTAAGACAAAAATAAAATCTTTATCAAATATATTTTTCTTTATTAAAACTAAACCCTTAATTGGTTTAAAGTCTTTTAAATCTACAGAAACAACTGTATTATTTTTTTCTTTAGAAAAAACTTTTTGCATAAGAATTTGGGACCATCCACCTGGTGCTGCTCCTAAATCTAGAGCGTTTTGACCTTTTTTTAATATTCTAAACTTTTTATTAATTTCTAATAATTTAAATGCAGAGCGAGATCTATACCCTAATCTTTTTGCATCATGAAAGAAATTATCTTTTAATCTCTTTTGATGCCATCTAGTTTTTAATTTTTTTTTAAATTTCATAATAAAAAAAAACCCCGTAATAAATTACGAGGTTTTTTTGATAATAAGTATAAAAAAATGCTTATTTTGCGATTACAACGGATTTTGTCTCAGTGTAAGCGTCTAATATTTCAGAACCCATTTCTCTACCCCATCCAGATTGTTTATATCCTCCAAATGGAAGAGCTGCGTCAAAAATATTATAAGTATTAACCCAGACAGTTCCTGCACGAAAAGCATCTGCAGTATTAATTGCCTTTTTTATATCGCTTGTCCAAACAGCTGCGGCCAAACCATAATGTGAGTTATTAGAACGTTCCATAACTTCTTCAGCATTATCAAAAGGTTCTGCTGCAACAACAGGACCAAAGATTTCCTCTGTTATCACTTTCATTTTGTCGTTGGTATTTGTTAAAACAGTTGGTTCAACAAAATAACCTTTGTCTCCAACAGTTCCTCCTCCAACTGCACATTTAGCACCATCGTCTTGGCCAGATTTGATATATCCTTTTACTTTCTCAAATTGTTCTTGAGAAACTAATGGGCCCATATCAGGGCTTGAGAGACCTGGACCAACTTTCATTTTTTTTGCAGCTTCAGAAATTCCTTTAACTACATCATCAAAAATTGGTTTTTCGATATATAATCTAGATCCAGCACAACAACATTGACCGTGATTAAAAAAAATTGCGCTCGCACATCCAGCAACCGTTGCTTCAATATCATGAACATCAGCATAAACAACATTAGGTGACTTTCCGCCTAACTCTAATGTTACTCTTTTTAGATTGCCTGCTGCTGCTTTAACAATCATTTTTCCAACTTCAGTAGAACCAGTAAATGCTACTTTATCTACGCCATCATGTGCGGCAAGAGAAGCGCCTGCTGTTTCACCAAAGCCACTTACAACGTTTAAAACACCGTCCGGAACACCAGCTTCTTGAATTATTTCTGCAAGTCTAAGTGCAGAAAGGGGTGTTTGCTCAGCTGGTTTTAAAACAACAGTATTACCTGATGCTAGAACAGGAGCTAACTTCCATGCAGCCATAAGTAACGGAAAATTCCACGGAATAATTTGTCCAACAACACCGATCGGTTCTCTTTGGGTATAAGTTAAATATTTTTGACCCGGAGTATAAAAATGATCAGTTGAT